>Ga0136641_1000068_pt1 | contig 39670 bp, 55 predicted proteins | sample EliLak1302023Y_FD_115312 | JGI IMG/M metagenome (GOLD analysis project Ga0136641, IMG submission 115312) | Freshwater microbial communities from Elizabeth Lake, Yosemite National Park, California, USA - 13020-23Y | ecosystem: Environmental > Aquatic > Freshwater > Lake ...
AACTTAACAGTTAATGGTACTATTGAAACTATTAACAGTACAACTACTACATTTGCCGATAAGAATATAGAATTAGCAAAACCAGTAAGCCCTGCAACAGCCAGCGATGCCAGTGCTAACGGTGGCGGTATCACCTTACATGGTACTACAGACAAAACTCTAAATTGGCTATCAAGTTCAAATGCTTGGACATCGAGTGAAAACTTTGATCTTGCCAGTACTAAAACTTATAAGATAAATGGTACAGATGTACTAAGTGCAACTGCATTAGGTAGTGGAGTTGTTAACAGCAGTCTAACTAAAGTTGGCACTATAACCACAGGTGTATGGAATGGCACAGCCATAGCCAACTCATACCTAGCCAACAGCACTATTGTAGTCAACGGTGTTACCTTAACTCTAGGTGACACCAATGATACCATCAAAGCAAGTACTACCAATGCTCTAACTATTGGTACAGGCCTAACTGGCACAAGTTTTGATGGCTCAAGTGCAACAACTGTTGCTGTAGATACCACAACTATTGCTACTCGTGATTATGTAACTGGACTAGGTTATATTACCAACTCAAGTCTAAGTATTACAACTAACTCTGCCTATAATGGTGGGGGACTTACTTACAGTAACGGAGTCTTTACATTTACTCCTGTAGACCTATCAGGTTATTTGACCACTACAGGCAATGCTGCCAGCGCCAACAGATTATACACAGCTAGACTAATTAACGGTGTACCTTTTGATGGTACGCATGATATTACTATCACAGCTAATGCTACAGCATTTGACATAAGTCAACTCAATGCTGGCAGTTTAGTAGGCATCATACCTAGCACAGTACTGGGCAACAGTACTGTTTATGTTGGTACCACCGCAGTTGCCTTAAACAGAGCCAGTGCTCCGCAAGACTTCACTGGTATTGGCAGTATCAGTTTCCCAGAAGCATACGGCGGCTATATTAAACTACAGTCTGCTGGTCCTTCACTGAATACTATTAACTATGTCACAGTACCTGCCACTACCGGAACAATAGTAACCACTGGTGATAATCAAACTATCACCAACGGTATGTTAGCCAATAGCTCAGTTACTATCAATGGCACATCTGTTAGTTTAGGATCAAGTGCTACTGTAACTGCCGCTGCCGAAACATTAACCAGCACCACACTAAATTCATCAGTGACTGCCAGCAGTTTGACCAGTGTAGGAATATTGACAGGTCTGACCAGCAGTGGTGCAGTTGTAATTACCAACACAACCAGCAGTACCAATATCAGTACCGGCGCTTTGATAGTTACCGGTGGTGTAGCAGTAGGTGGCAGAGTATATGCCAACAACATGACAGTGACCAATACTATTATAGGTTCTGTATCGGGAAATTCTGGATCTACTAGCAGACTATTGAATCCAGTAACTATTAATGGCACCAGTTTTAACGGCAGTGCCAATATCACATTCACCACAGATGCCACTGCTGAAGGCTCAACTAATTTGTACTTTACCACTGCCCGAGCAAGAGCAAGTCTAAGTTCCGGAACTGGTATTAGCTATAACAGTACCACAGGTGCTATCAATTCAACGATTACACAATACACTAATGCACTGGCTCGAGCAAGTCTATCCAGCGGAGTTGGCATTAATTATATCAGTTCAACTGGTGTGATCAACACTGTGCAAGATATTGCCGCCACAGCTAGCCCAACATTTGTTGCAGAAACCCTAACAGGCACCACAGACAGTATTAGTACTACCACAGGCACACTGACAGTTGCCGGTGGTGTTGGTGTTGCTAAAAATTTAAATGTTGGCGGAAATACCAGCCTAAATGGCACTGTGGCAATCAATGCCAACGGCAACACTTGGAATTTCAACAACAACAATCAGTTGGTGTTGCCAGCTGCAACTGACATCATTACCAGTAACAGTAACACTGTGTTGGGTAAGAGTGCTTTTATGTACCAAGATGGTAATCTAACACTGAAAACTGGCACACTTCGTTGGTATGCCCCGGGTCCTTTGACTATCAAAACTATCATTTGTAGATTGGCCGCAACCAGTGACGGCACAGTCGAAATCAAAGTGAAAAAATCCGGAACTGTGGTAAGTACTATAGATGTTGTTAGTCCTGTAAGCAAAACAACTGCGGCCGTGGCCATTAACCTAGCTGTAGACGATTATCTCACAGTGGATGTTACCCAAATTGGCTCAAATGTGGCTCCGGGAGCAGGTTTAAGTATTGAGTTCAAATACTATCTAACATAAATACATTAAGTTTATTGATAAGGGTAAATTATGGCCATTGTATTCACAGATGCTGGGGAAGTTCTTGCATTAAAACATATCGTTAATTATGTAGCTCCAGACACATTAGTTTTAAAACTTTACAGTAATAATTTAACTCCAAGCAAGTTAGATATTACTGGTAATTACACTGAGGTTAGCGGATTTGGATACAGTGCCGTAACACTGACTCCTAGTAATTTTACATTTGCAGCTGGCGATCCCAGCACTGCTAGTTATCCACAAATTACATTCACATTCACTGGCGCTGCTGGTAATGTGTATGGTTATTATGTGATCCAAGGAACCACAGGTGATTTGGTATTTGCCAACAGATTCTCAAATGCTCCTATACAGATTGCCAACAATGGCGACCAGATTCGAGTTACACTTACTATACAATTGAATAACGGTACATTCTAAACATGGAACTAAGGCCTAATGTTTACTTTGATAGAATCAAAGAAAGCTCTCCCAGCGTAGGCAGTGGCCTTTATACACTGTCCGGTGCCCCTACAGGATTTGTAACATTCAGTGCTGTGCTGTCCGATGGACAATACTTTGACTATGGTGTTACTACACAATCAGGAGCAGATTGGGAAAACGGTCGTGGAAGATACAGTGTCAGCGGCAACACTATCACAGTGGTATCTGTCAATGCCAGTTCCAACAACGGACAGCCTATTGTTTGGACAAATCAAATCAAGTATATCTTTTTGACTGCTGATGCAAACAGTATACAACAGATACAAGATGACACAGTGTACAACAGTTTAATCTTAGGCTAACGGAGACTACTAATGTTTTTAGGAGTAAATCCACTAGGTATATCTCCGTTAGGTATCGAAGGCACAATAGTTTCACTGATCACATACAGTGAAGCTAACAGCGCTGTGCTGCTAATTGGCAGTAACTCAACAACTAATGCACTACTGAACAGTGCCAATGCAGGTAATTTGAGGCTTGCTGCCAATTTCACTACCAGTGCTAGTTTGAACAGCGATGAGAATGCGGCAATCTATGTGGCCGCAACATTCAAACAGTCAGAGACTTGGGCCTACTTGGATGAACGGGCTCCGTTAATCATCAAAGCCAACGATGCTACTAGTTCATTGAGCGATCAACCCGGTGTTGCAGTATTGATCACATCGGCCAGCGCAACCACAAATTCGTCTATAGGCGAGATAACACCAGTATCATTGGTATTCAGCACTCAGACTTATCAATCCTACTATACATTTAACATACAAGAATATGATGCAATACCTGCCAAGTTAACACTAGGTGGAAATTCAGTAGACTTGTATGTGCCTAATGGAACCATATACACAGACATACCACAAGTCTGGATTGGATGATAGGTTAGGATTCTGGATAAAATAAAAAAGGACTCCAAAGAGTCCTTTTTGTTTATAGTATAATATAGTTTTCTCTATAAGCGTATATAATTACTTCTTTGAGACGCCTGCGTTCACAAAGCCATACATTTTTTCTGCGGCTTCTAGGACTTTTTCTAAGCCTGGAAACTCTGGCATACCCACTTGGGTAACAATCTGTCCAGTCTTTTCATCTTTTGCCGCTGACATTTGCCATCCTGCAAACTTGACTTGATAGTCTTGCATGACCACATCTTTGGCCATGGCCAGCACATCGCTACGAATCTCGTAGCCATTCTTGCTGAATTTAATTTCTGGTATTAGTTTTGGAGTGTAGTCTGACATTACGCAGTTTCCTTTTTGGCAGTTGCTTTTTTAACTTGCGTTTGAACAGCATCCGTAGTTGTTTTGTACACAGCTTCAGCAATACTTAGGGTAGTTTGATAAGAGTTTTTGGCAAACTTGGCGTGTGCTTCTGTTAGCTTGACCAGCTCTGCTTGAATCTTTTTGTCTGTAACGTAGGTTTCTACGAATTTGGTTTGAGCACCTGTAACGGTGTCGATGATTGTGTCAAATGATGTAAACATAATATTCTCCTTGTGTATGTTTGTGTGTCAACAGCATTATTGCTGTCTATGTATTTATTATACAGTGTACAAGACTGTTTGTAAAGCTGAATGACTTATTTTTTAAACTTGTTTACTCTTTCTTTAACAAGTCGAACAACTGTGTCACTCAGCACAACTTCATAGTGGTTGTAGTCCACTTCTATTAGTTCCATATCTTCATGATGTTTTTGACTAGCAATGGTCACTACACCATCGTTAGGCTCATGCATGAACGGACTTTGTCCCTTTACTGTGACTATATTGGTCCAAGGGTGCTGTATCTTAATACGGCTGGCCTGTTTCATAACCCACGAGCTAGGGCCAATGTCACGCATTAGACGACTAAACGGTAAGAAGTATTGAGCATAGTCTGCTACTTCGGCACCACCATATGGCGTACTCAATGTAACCGCACCTTTAACAGCAGTGGGCATTGAGTTGGCCAGATGTAAACTATAGATACCTCCCAAACTGTGTGCAACAAACACTAGGTCCTTGTGAGCCTGCAATGCTGTTTGCATGTCTTTCAGGTTGTTTTCAAACCCATTGCGGCTATCGTAGTCAATGTCTATACCAGTGCCCAGTTTGCTTTTGATATAGTTGAAGCTTTCGCTGGTGGCATTGGCACCGTGTATGTACACTAATTTCATGCCAATATTTATCGGTTAGAACCAGCCGTGGAATTCAGTATCGGTAATGGGATGTACTTCCCATCCGTCCCGCTTCCAACGCAGTAGCATTATAAGTGTGTCTAGCCAGTTCATTTTAGTAATGATATTTAGATGCTTTGCTCTGACGATATTCGGCTAACATTGTAGACCAGTCGATTAGAGCTTCGTAAAGTGTTGTGATAATTTTTTTCATATATTTTTTTCCTTTTGAGAATAGTTGTATTGTTGGATATAGTTTTCCAACTGCGCGGCATCGGTAATGCCTTTGTCTGCTAGATAAGCATCTAGATTTGATTGGTAACTGCTATCTGGGAACATTTCGGCTAATCGTTCCATGATCCTAATCATTTGATCTGATAGATATTTCATGTTATAATCCTTTGTGTGTGTGTTATAATTTTAGTAGAGACTCATGGTTTCTACTAAGTTATTTAGCCTATTGTACACTGCACTGCAATAAAAAGCAAATATTTGTTTGCCAGACGAAAAGGTTAAATATTACAAAGGAAAAGGGATGATGCGTAAAAGTACCAGATCAATACTGCAAGAATTAAGTGACTTGGGCATAAGTCGTGACAAAGACCAAGTGATCGAAAGCCGTGGCGCCAATTTGATTGAGTCAGCTGTTAATTTGTTGTCTCTAATCCGAGAACAATACGATCCGGAAACAGCTGCAGAATTAGAACGCCGTTTCATCAATGCTATTCGCACAGCCGAACCAGCCAAGTTTAAACGCGGCATGAAGAAAATACAAGAGAGTAAAAATGCATCTATTTGAAGGCGGCAATATTTGGCCAGACACTAGCGAATATGAACAAACACCCGAAATGGTGGACGGGCTAGTCAACGCCACTGAAGAATATCTTAAAGAACTAGGGTTAGAGCTGCATGTGATCGGCAGCAGTTACAATCCCAAAGTTCCTGTTGCTATATCTGGAGATGTAATTGGATACCTGCACAGCGGTGTATTTCACAGTACAGATAAAAAGTATTTGAATGGTAAGATGCCCGACGGTGCTGTGATGCACCCCAAAAAGTCCGGCGATCTAGATGTACAAACTGACTTGACACAGGCCGCCGCTTATTTTAAAACACCCGATGCCAAAACTACAAAACAAGCACTAGATGACTTTTTACAAGCCAAAGGGCTAAACACCAAAAAAGCAGGTGTAACAGTACACACAAGAATTCCTTTCCAAGATAAATTTTATCAAGTTGATATCAAAGTCATACCCAAAGCAGGCAAAGTGGCCGCATTCCATCGACACGACTTGCCTCATGGCAGTCCATATAAAGGTGTCAACAAACAAATGGTGTTGAACACTTTGGCCACTAGCCGAGGCTTTCTATGGAGTCCAGACGAAGGATTGTATCAGCGTGATGCCATGGGCAAGAAGGGCGAGTTTTTAACAGATGAGCCTGACGAAATTGCAGGTTACTTGTTGAACAGAAAAGACGCCAGTGCAATAGGCAGTGTTGAAAGCATCTTAGCTGCAATACCCAACGAAGCAGAGCGCAACGAAGTATTAGCCAAGGCCAAAGCCAGTGCCAGTTGGCAAGCTGCCACTCCCGATGTGGGCACTAATGAGTGGTTTGTAAGAACCATGCGTAAGCTGTCATAAGCAAGAGTTTTCAAGTGGCAAACCGCTGTATTAGTTCTATCTAATCTCCTAAAAATCCCCCAATTGAGCCCGTTTTTTTACCAAATTGGTAAATAATTATACAAAGGCCTACATGGGGTGGGCCGCTCATAGAGAATGAGCAAGACATACCGAGGAGATTTATTATGTCAGCAACAACAAGAGTAAATGGTTCAGACTTTGCAGTCCGTAACTCATTAGTTTCAACAGTACAATTAAAAGCATTTTTGATCGACGCAGGCGGTTCATTGGCCGCTCAAACAGGCGTTGACGGTGCTATCGAAGCATTATTGCGTGAACTGCAGCCACAAATGTATTTTGTCGCTAACGACACCAGCGGTGCATTGTCAGTGATCATGGACGGACACTGCCAAGATGCTACGGCTCTACAAGCTCGTATCGCTGCATTGGGCACAGTCAACGGTTACAGCTTTGCTAGTGCAACAGTTACATTGGGTACAAGCCTAGTAGTAGCTTAATAGCAAGTTAATTCTCAGGGATGGGAAGCAGATTAGGACTCTTCGGAGTCCTTTTTTGTTGGCGGTACGATCGGTAGACTTATTAATTAACTGAGTGTATAATGTCTAAATACTATGATGATTTACATTCTATACACCCTTGTTGATATTACAGCTACCGGTCACTACAAATCTCGAAACGATTTAGAAAGACTACAGCAACAGAACTTTGATACCGTGATCCAGACTATAGGATTAAGCGGCAATGTTTACTACGAGGATGCTCCAAAAATAATCTCAGCAGATATATTTGGCAATCCCAAATACCGTTGTTGGTATTTTGAATGGCGCATGGAAATTGATCACTTGTTTGAACAAGACGGTGATGAAATCTACAAGCTAAAACAGCTATTTGAATATGTGCCTTTTATTGCAGGACTAACCGAATCTGCAACAGTTGACAAGCCCATGTTCCGTTTAGGCAAGAACATAATATTTGACTGTAAGTAATAAATAAACAGTAAAAGGCACACAGTAATCTATAGGCATTCAATCATACACTAGGCACATGACTCGGAGCGAGTCCTTGACTTATCACATTGGAGAGCCCAGATGGCCACAAAAGAAGCTGTAGCACAATTAGCCACACTGCCCGAGCGAGTAGCAGTGGTAGAAACCAAAATACAAGCAATAGAAGGAAAAATTGACGATCTCAAAGCAGATGTCAAAGACATGCATAACTGCTTGGACAACACTAGAGATTTGTTAGACAAGAAGCTGAGCGCAATGAGCGATGCTAGCAACAAACAGCATGACGAAATCTTTCAAAAGATCAACAGCTTAGAAAAAATCAAAAGCAAAGTCACAATATATGCCATGGTAGGATTGGCTTTTGCCGCTGGCACCGGGTGGATCAATGCTGTTAATTTTCCGCATATATTAAAGTTCCTAGGCTTGTAATTCTGTTAAATACAGAATGCAGTTTACAGAACTATCAATTAATCCTCTAAGTCATAACACTGATCTCAATCCGGCTCTATGGCAGGGTAACCGTTTGCGCAAAGATGCCAGACACAAACTATTGCAAATTGCCAAACATTTTGCCAACTTCTTAAACACCCCAATCCGACTAAAAGACATCACTGTTAGCGGAAGCAACGCTGGCTACAACTATAGTGAATACAGTGATATTGATCTACATCTAGTGGTTAACACATCACCTGCTCAAGCAGAACTGTTCACAGCCAAAAAGAATCAATACAATTTTACCTACAATATAAAGATAAACGGAGTACCGGTTGAGCTTTATGTACAGTCTGCAGATCAGCCACATCACTCAGCTGGCATTTACAGTGTACTCAACGATCATTGGATCAGCAAGCCAGACGCTACTGCTCCTGATGTCAGTATTCGAGATATTAGAAGTAAAACTCGCAACTATGCAGGACAAATCAATCAAGCTCTGCGCAGTGATGACTTACAAAAGGCCAAAGATACTATGGAAGAATTGCGTAGACTACGCAAAGCAGGGCTCGAGTCAAACGGTGAATCTAGTGTTGAGAATCTGGCATTTAAACTGCTCAGAGCTCGAGGACAGATTGACAAACTCCATAAATACATAACTAAACTAGAAAGTGCTGAATTAAGCCTTGGGGAACAACAATGAAAATTAATCATGTAATAAGCGAACAGAAAAAAGGCGTTAGAGCTGTCAAGCACAACAAGAAGCCACACGACCCTGCTGCTACCCACGCCAAGGCCAAAGAAAAACTAGCCCCAATCAAGCCAATGGAATCACAAGGTGTAGCGGAGGCTTTCCAAAATGACGAATCTAATTTAATGTATAGATACGACAGCGCAAGCGGTAAACTTAAACAACGAATGATTGACAATCACGATGAGCGTACTGCTCATCAACACGGTTATAGAGACAGTGTTGAAAGTGCTCTTAGAGTGGCTAATATTATCCGTAGCAAATTTGACTCTAGTAAGTTTATACAAAATATTGGCGGCAAATGGGTACCGGTAAATCCATTTGGTAGTGCCGATGATGTTGAAGAAGCGCAAGGCGATCCAATTGGTACAGTACAATCAGCTACCCCAGATGGTAAAGTGGCTATTAAAACTGACACTGGCGTAGTTACTACTGATAAAACAGCATTGCTTCCAGGAGCAACTCCGCAAGACCCACTACAGATGAAACCAGATGCTGCCGGTGATGCGTTAAAACCCGGCGCAAAAGTTGTTAGTGCCGCAGAAGACATACTACCTCCTCCAGCCGATAGTCAAAGTCCTATACACGGCGGGACAGTACACGGTGACGAAGGCCACGGCGATAACCACCATAATGAAATTATTCAATTGCTCAAGCGCCTAGCACATCGTGACGCCTAAGATGAAAATAACAGAAATTAATGACATCACTGTGTATGTGTCTAATGCCGAGAAAAAGATGTTAGACACTATACGCCGAGCAGGTCGTCCATTACACAGCTTTTCGGAACACGAACAGTTCATAATCGCCAGCCTAGTACGCAAAGATTTGGTAATTAAAGAGGGGGATATATATCCTCAAGTATTTGCCAATGAAAATAAAAAAACAAGCTGAACGATTAGAAACTTTTCTTGAAGATGAATTCAAGAAAAAAGTCCCATTGGCAGTGTTACCTGACCGAAGCATAGTCTATAAAAGATTTAAAATATCACAAAACAAACAAAGTCAGTGGTGTTTACGCTATCTAGGCGGTTTTGATATAGACACATTTAGACTTAAGACAACAGCAGCCATTGCAGCCAAACATTACGATCGCAGTAGTCTAGTTAAATACAATGAAGTAAAACTTCTTGACACCAACTATTGGACTGCCGCAGTTGATGCTGAGATTTTCAAATACAGATACGACAACACAAAAGATTTTGACCGTAAAATGCTGTTTTTGTGCAGATGGGAACTTGCTCGCGATAAAGCCAATCACTATAAAAGCGAAATAACCAGAATGTTCAAAGCGGCCTTTTGATAAATAATACTAAAGCCTTTAGGGACTAAAAAATGAACATCACAGAACTTTCACATCCAAAAACAAGCAAGGCGCTGAACGAAAGCCTAGCTAAGAAATTTGGTTATAAATTAAACTTGGACAGTTTCACCATGGAACAACTGCAATCTGCTCGTGACAAGATCACAGCACAATTAGTTGCGTTCGAAACCAGTCAAAATTATGATGCTGTTTATGAAAACAACAGTTATCAAAAGGATCGCACATTGTTAGATGTGATCACACAAGCAATTTCAGAGCGTACTCTAAGCCCAGGCGAAGAATCTAAGAAAGAAAAGTTTGTTAAAGGCATGAAGAAAAAGTCAGGCGAATTTAAAAAGCGTTATGGCGACAAAGGCGATGAAGTAATGAACGCCACAGCTACTAAAATGGCAAAGAAAGAAAGCATTGAAGAAGCAATGGGTGTACTACGCGATGTACTTGCAGAAAGAACATTACTAGAAGGCGAAGAAGAAAAAGCCGCACTAATCATGAGTGCTAGAGACATGGTAGATAAACTTACCGGATGGTTAGAAGATGTGGCTTCATTAAAAGCAGAAACAATGCTCGAATTAGTAGACTCTATAAGAGACGAACTAGGCTCGCAGACCAGCACTCAGTTTGCAGAAAAAGTTAAACCAGCATTAGAAGAAGTATACACTTGTTTGGAAACAAACCGTCAGGCATTATCACAAGCAGTTGCTATCCTAACAGGCGAAGAAGCTCCGGGCATGGGCGCAGAAGGTGCTCCGGCCCCAGCTCCAAATGAGGCAACTCCGGGCGCAGAAGAATTTCCATCAGGCGATGCATTTGATGCAGCTGCTGCTGCGGCCGGTGGTACTGAAGAAGCAGGCCGCGAAAAGCGTGAGTCAGTGGAATACAGCCGCAGACTAGGCAACATACTAAGCTCAAAAAAAAAGTAAATGAGGGTGCGGATAATCTTATCCGCACCTTAACTGTTCTCAAAGCTAGAGCAGATTCAAAAAATCAAACAGCTACATACAGTTGGGATGCCGTTGGTAATATTCTAGATGGCAGCTTTGACTATGAAACATTCAAAGCTGAGTTTGATCAAATACCCGCACTAAAAAATCTAGTAAACAACTTTGACAGTCGTGGTATCACATTAAAAACCCGGGCCAAACCGGAACCTACAAAAGGTGCCGATGATGGTAAATCTGGGTTAGATGCTGGTGCAAAACGAGCCGCGAGCAAAACACTCAAACAACCCGGTTGACCTAGGGGGTAAAAGGCTATATAATGAACTATGACCCTTTTACAACCCAAATATACATATACCAAATTATCAAGAGACGACAGTTCGGGTAAACGCTTGTATGCCACTCCCCAAGGACACAAAGTACCAAGTGTAACTACAATCTTAGATAAAACCAAACCACAAGAAGCTCGCGATGCACTGGCTCGATGGAAAAAATCTGTTGGTGAAAAGAAAGCACAAGAGATAGTTACCGAAGCCGCAGGCCGTGGTACTCGTATGCACAAGTACCTTGAAGACTATGTGGAGCAAGGGTTTTTGTCAGAACCCGGAACTAATCCATTCAGTCAACAAAGCCATAGCATGGCTGGAGTGATTGTAGAACAAGGACTTGCCAATGTCAGTGAAGTTTGGGGTAACGAAGTTCCCTTATATTTCCCAGAACTATATGCGGGAACTACTGATTGCGTGGGCATACACAACGGTGATCAAAGTATCCTAGATTACAAACAGTCAAATAAGCCTAAGAAACTAGAGTGGATTGGTGATTATTTTCTACAGTTAACAGCCTACGCATTGGCACACAACGAAGTACACGGAACTAACATACGCAAAGGTGTTATTATGATGTGCGTCAAACCAGTAGAAAATGATCTGCCTGTTTATCAGGAATTTATACTAAAACCTGAAGATTTTGACTACTGGACAGAAGAGTGGTGTAAACGAGTGGAACAGTACTATAAACAGATGTGATAAATATCGTATAAGAGGATATTTTCATGGCTGTTTTACAGATTTCTAAAATACAAGTCCGCAGAGGTCAAAAGCAACAGGGTACCGGGTTGCCGCAATTGGCATCGGGTGAAATGGCATGGGCTATTGATACTCAGGAACTTTACATAGGTAACGGTGCGTTGACCGAAGGTGCTCCAATTATTGGAAACAGCAAAGTGATTACTGAGCATGACAATCTTCTAGATCTTGTTGGAGCTTATCAATTTGCTAAAAATACACCCACAATACGAACTGGTGTAGATTCAACTCATCCTGTACTACAAAATCTACAAGATGTAATAGATCAATTGGTAACAGCAAATAACTTTGGTGTGAGAGGAAACGGCATCACCGACGATACTGCGGCAATACAACGAGCAATAGATCAATTATTCTTAAATCCTGCCACAGTTGGCAGTGCAGATGCTCGAGTTGAATTGTCGTTTGGTCCTGGTACCTATATTATTTCTAGCACTATCTACTTGCCCAGCTATGTGTTTATCACAGGTACTGGTGTAGAAAAAACCATATTCAGCTACACCGGAACAAATAATAGTTCAGTGTTTAGTTTTATCAATGACAGTTCTACTACCAACAGCAGAAATAAATTTACAAATATCACATACAATGCTCAACCCAAATATGCCAAGTTGCGAGCGTTCAGTATTCGAACAAACCAAAACAATGTTACTGGAATAGAATTAAATTCTGTAAGAGACAGTATATTTGAAGAAATTGAAATTAACGGCACATGGGTTTACAATGTAGGTCCATTATCAGCCAGTGTTGGCATACTGGCAAATGTTGATCCTGCCCACTCATCAGTGACTTGCCAACGAAATACTTTTGACAAAGTTTCTGTACAGTCATTGGCCTATGGTATCTATGCAGACATCGGGTTCAACAGAAATACTATTGACAACTGTTATTTTTATAGAAACTTCAATGGACTAGCATTTGGCATTGGCAACACTCCTGGTACCGGACCTGCAAAAAACTCTATCAGCAACACATCGTTTGATTATATTTCTCGACAGGGTATTATAATAACCAAAGGCACTGGTAATCGATCAAGAGGCAACAATTTCTTGAATGTTGGTAACAGCGGCGCCAGCAATGCAGATCCATTCAATGGTTCTGGACAGTTTAGTCAAATACAGTTTACACAACCTGGAAACACCAGTGTACAAGACACATTTGACCGTGTGGTAGATTTGTCAATCAATCCCACTAACTTTTCTCAATCGTATATTTCAGAAGTTGGCGGGTATGCAAATTTGATCAATCAAGAACCTGTTAGTCTGGGACTTCCTTACACTGTCACATTCCTTAAATTATTTAGATTGCCATTGGGCGCTTCAATGAGTTATAATGTACAGTATGTTTACAGAACAAGTGCCTACAATCGCATGCGCAGTGGCACCATACAATTGATGATTGACTTGCAACATAACAGTGTACAGTTGACTGACGAATTTGACTTTACTGGCGCTCAATGGGGTACCGGCGGTTATACTGGCGACGAAGAAAGCCTTTACTTCAAAGCCACTATAGAAAATGGAAGTGTTGTAATTTCTTATATCAACACTGCGCCCAGTGACACTGCCAACAATGCATCCTTAACCTATACCTATAACCTATTGCGTTAATGTTTGTAATTGACCGTGCTAGTCAAACACAATTTGCATCTTGGATGCAATTAAGAAAGGACCTCGAACAGGTCGATAATCCCCTAGAAACTGCGGCACAGTATTTTTTAAAACTGCCTCGAGCTAAATTTTATACTGATCCATACGACGATTCAAGATGGCCCACTCCTTGGGAACTGATTGAAGAAAATGAATACTGCCAATTCAATATCATTCTCGGCATCTGTTATACTTTACAATTAACTGAGCGTTTTAAAAATTGTAATGCAACGATAAATGTGGCACTTGACACGATCGATAAAACAGTGTATTATATACTGTTTATAAATGATAAAGTATACGGCTACCTAGAAGAAGATTGGATCTTATCTGCTCAATTGCCTAAATCTTTAAGATTACAGAAGATTTACACGATGAAGCCACTCCACTAAATACAACCTGTACAAGCGAAAGAACAATGAGCAATATAACTGTAATCAAAAGAAATGGAAACAAAGAGCCACTAACAATTGAAAAGTGGCAGGCCCAGATCACAAAGGTCTGTCAAGGTACCGCCGATGTTAGCCAGAGCATGATTGAAATCAAAAGTCAGCCTCATTTTTACGATGGCATTACGACTGAAGAAATTGACGAAATAACCTTACGAGCAATTGTTGATTTGATTGATGTAGAATCAAATCCAGATGTGGGGCATACCAACTATCAATATGTGGCAGGCAAACAACGCTTGAGCATGTTGCGTAAGGATGTATACGGGTCTTATACGGTTCCTCACCTCTACACGATCGTAAAGAAGAATGTAGAAGTAGGATTATACACCGAAGAGTTACTGTCATGGTACACGGAAGACGATTGGAACAAGATGGATGCTATGTTGGATCATAGCAAAGATGAGCAATATGGATATGCCGCCATTGAGCAGTTGATTGAAAAATATCTTGTTAAAAATCGTGCTACCAAGGAAACTTATGAAACTCCACAAATTAGATACATGGTTGCGGCTGCCACAGTGTTTCACAAGGAAGAACCCAACTCGGCTCGTATGCGATATATCAAAGAATACTACAATGCTGCCAGTGATGGCCTATTCACACTGGCTACTCCTGTGCTTGCTGGTCTTGGTACTCCTACCAAACAATTTTCTAGCTGTGTGCTTATCCGCAGTGATGATGACCTTGACTCCATCTTTGCCAGTGGGGAAATGATGGCCAAGTATGCTAGCAAACGAGCTGGCATTGGCCTAGAGATTGGTCGACTGCGCCCATTGGGCAGTCCAATTCGCGGTGGCGAAATCATGCATACTGGTATGATCCCATTCTTAAAGAAATGGTTTGGTGACCTGCGCAGTTGTAGTCAAGGAGGTATTCGTAATGCTAGTGCTACAGTATTTTATCCCATTTGGCACCATCAGTTTGATGATCTTATTGTGCTTAAAAACAATCAAGGCACAGAAGAAACACGGGTTAGACACATGGACTATGGAGTTGTGTTATCCGCTTTTTTCTGGAGACGATTTAAAAACAAAGAAAACATAACTTTCTTTGATCCCAACCAAGTACCGGATTTGTACGAAGCGTTCTACAAGAACACACAACGGTTTGAAGAGTTGTATGTGAAATATGAAAAGCGCAAAGACCTACGTACTAAAACAATGAATGCAGAAGATGTATTCAAAGGTGGCATCTTAAAAGAACGCACTGACACTGGACGCATTTATCTGGTGTTCATTGACAATGTGCAGAATCAAGGACCGTTCGATCCGGAGTACCACACCATTTATCAAAGTAACCTATGCTGTGAAATCTTATTACCTACTAAATCTTTTAAGCGTCTTGATGATGTGGACGGCCGTATTGCTCTTTGTACGCTCGGTTCGATCAACTGGGGAGCATTCCGTAATCCCGAAGATATGCGCCGTGCTTGCCGTATTTTACAGCGTAGTTTATGCAACATACTGGACTATCAGGACTTTTTAAGCATACAGAGTAAATTAAGTAATGATGAAATATCGCCATTAGGCATCGGTGTTACAAACCTAGCCTACTGGCACGCCAAACGCGGCCTTAAATATGGCGAGAAGGATGCACTGCAAGAAGTTAAATCATGGATGGAGCATCTTGCATTTTATCTAACAGAAGCAACTGTGGAATTAGCCAAGGAGCGTGGTGCTTGCACCCACAGCGAACACACACGATATGGCAAAGGCATATTCCCTTGGGAACTGCGTGCCAAGGGTGTGAATGAACTGGCTGACTTTACTCCAGAACTGGATTGGGAAACACTTCGTGCCAACATGAAACAGTATGGAGTACGCAATGCAACACTCATGGCTGTTGCTCCTGTGGAGTCCAGCAGTGTTGTTATTAATTCAACAAACGGTATTGAAATGCCCATGAGCTTGATCAGTGTTAAGGAATCAAAGGCAGGTTCTTTTGTGCAAGTTGTGCCCGAATATCATAAACTCAAGAACAAGTATCAAATGATGTGGGAACAAAAAGACTGTGATGGTTACTTAAAGACAGCGGCTGTGATTGCGGCATATGTTGATCAGGCTATTTCTGTGAATACTTTTTATAACCCCGCACACTTTGCTGATAGGAAAGTTCCCACAACATTGATTGCCAAGAACTTGATGCAAGCACATTTATGGGGCCTTAAGACCTTCTACTATAGCCTCGTGAATAAGCAAGGATCAAAATCTATTGATGAGACTCCGCCAGATATGCCACTTGAACAAATTAATTTTGATGACGAGGCCGATTGTGAGGCCTGCAAGCTCTAGGAACTATTATGTTAGAAACCATATGTGAAGTATTGGAAGACGCTTACAAGCGCAATTGGATCACCAGCAGGGATGGCAATGTCAGTATCAGGCACCATGATCGTGATCACTTTTACATCACACCCAGCGGTGTGCGCAAGCAAACACTGCAACCTGATCAGTTCAAAAAGATTGCAATTGATAGAACCATCAACAGCGGCCACGGCACTGGCGTCTTCAACTACACTTGGAGAGACTTGCCGTACACTGACATCAGTAAGAATTTGACACCCAGTGGCGAGATTCCCTTGCATTTTGGTCTTCAACGTGAGTTGGGTCAACATGCAGGTGAAGTGCGTGTGGTTGTGCATGTGCATCCCACTTATTGTATTGCGGCCATGCATGCCGGCATTGATCTCAGCACTATCTCGGATGCATTTCCAGAACTAAATCGTTATACCAGAGTAGCACCCAATGTGGGCGATGTGGCTCCTATTAGCCAAGAGCTTGCAGACCAGTGCCATGCCAATCTCAAGTTGGATCGAGACGGAAACATTGCCTATGACATTGTGGGCATCAAAGGTCACGGAGTGGTTGCCATTGACACCAGCCCATGGCGTGCTTATGAACATATAGAGCGAACCGAACATATTTGTCGTATTGTGTTAGCCAGTGGACGATACTAAGTTCATAAGTGATTGTGATGTATGGGCAACATGTCCACGTGAGTGGCTGTGGATCTACGACAAATTGATCGTGGCACAGCATGAAGGTATTACCTCAGGACCAGCTGGTGTGTCAGTGCCCGAGTCGGGCAACTATATTGTCCGTCCTATTACCAACATTAGAATGATGGGCCGCGGTGCTAGAAAATGTTGGCTAGAACCTGGGGACGATGAGTCTGTGCCGGATGGCTATTTTTGGAGTGAAATACTTGTAGGAAATCACATCAGCGTGGACTATCACTGGGGCAAACCAGTGCTGTCAGTACAGGGATTCAGAGATGATGCCGATAGATTGGACAGATTCAATCGCTGGAAGAAAATTGATTACTCACGTGCCTTACCTGATTGGCTACAGTCTTTAGGCACTACTCAAGAATGGATCAATGTGGAATATATTGGCGGCAGGGCCATTGAAGTACACCTAAGATACAATGATGACTTTGCCAATCACACAGCAGACGAAATTGTTCCGGTTTGGGCTGGTGATGATGTTGCTTATAGACCGGGATGGAGTTGGTATGCGAGTCCTAGCCAAGATAGATTGGGATTTTGGACAAAAAACTCTTGACAACACACTGAAAACACTGTATAATTAGCATTTTAACACACACAGATAGGTGTCATATGTTCAGTGTACTCAAATTCTTTTGGTTGGTGACTCGTTCCTCATGGAACCTCATGAATCCCAACATCAATCCCCTGCGTCATGCTCCCGCACATGTCAAATACTTTGCCTCAATCCTACTGGGCTGTTTTTGGAGTCTGGCATTTGGTTTATATATAGGTGAACTGCTCACCATCGGCTACAACATGCTGGGGCACATTGCCATCATTAGCATGGTGTTTGCCACCTGGGCTGTGTTCCGCACCACTGAGAATGTGTATGCACCACGAAAGGGTGTAGAGTGGTTGCGAGCCCCGGATCACAGCAGCCGTTGTGACGAACTTACTGAAGAACAGCGTTTGGCCAATGTGGCCCGTGCTGATCAAATGCTGAAAGAGCGTGTATGAACGAACGAATTCAAGAACTTGCTATCATGGCCAATCCTTCAAGTAAAGAAATTTACGAAGCAGATAATTGGCAATATAATTGTGCCGCTTGGGATTCTAATAATTTAACAAAGTTCGCCGAGTTGATTGTGGCAGAATGTAAAAAAGCAATTGATCCAACCGGAGACTTGACTTCAATGTCCGAAGCCGGTTGGAGAAAAGCATGTATGAAAATGATTGATGAACATTTCGGAGTTGAAGAATGATTAACGGTGTGGCAATTATGGAAACTCCATTTAACGGATTAACCAGTGAAGGATTACCTGATAATCTACACTATGCCTATCATGGTGCAGAAACTTATGATATTGTATTAGCAGATGGATTTTCAAAAATACCAATCGGCGTTTTTAGTTTTGATCGATATGCATATATTGGTTCCACTACAAATGAACCTATTCTACTGACAGAAATTAAACAATTAGCTGGTATTTTTTCAGTAATTAATTGTAGTATAGGCGCCATTGAACCCGTTGATGATTATAATTTCGATCCAACGGAATTTGGTCGATTCTGTTTTAATAAAGGTACAGAAAATGTATGGGCGGCTGGTAATTGGGATGGGCAAATATTTACAGTAGATAACAAACCTATTTGGTATCCCTGGATTGACAAAACAATTGCTAGTCCTTATCTAATGGTGGCAGGAGCATTAGGCAGGACTGCACAAAACTCAAACAATTGGGATGTAGCTGATTACAGCATGGCTAATCCTAGGTTTGTAACATTTATGTTGAGTGGTTATACTATACCTGTAGTTGATCCAAATAGCCCAAGCGGTTTTAATGGTAGTCAAGGCACAAGTTTTGCGGCACCTAGATTAAGTGCATTTATATCACAAATTGTAGGTGCTCATCCAGAATATAACATGAGTCAAATCATGACCACATTGATGAATAATCAAACACCTTTTGTTAGTATTGAAAAAAATAATTGGATCGAAGAAGCCTTGTTAGGTGATCGATTGAAAACTACTAGAGAAAGTATTGACACCTCAATCTTAGTAGAGAATGCGTATGAAGTATTTTTAGGACGCCATGCTAATCCAACTGAATTAACTTCAATGGTAACTAACCTAAATAAAGGTAATCAAACTTCTATTCAAGCACTAACTTGGTTTGAAACAAATAGTAATTATACTCAAAAACTATGCCCGTTACAACAACAGGTAGAAGGCTTATATCATTTGTTTTTAGGACAAGATGGCAGTGATGTTGAGATTGATACCAGTATACAATACTATGCTAATAACGACAAAGAAAATTGGGCAAAATTTTGCAATGATTGGATACAGTTTTATAAAATAAGTTTGCCTAACAATTACCATTTTGGAATTTAAGAATGAACGAACGAATTCGACAACTTGCTCAACAGGCTGAAATTTGGCAAGGAATAGAAGGCGGTTATGTCTTCAGTGAGGAAAAGTTCGCCCAGTTGATTGTGCGGGAATGTATTGATACTGCCTTTCATCGAGGTCATCCCGATTTAGAATTTTTGTTGAAACATTTCGGAGTTGAACTATGATACAACGACTAAGAATCCGTTTGGCCCGTTGGATACTGGGTACTCATTGCCCCTGCTATCGTATGGGCTACCACAACATGGTGGACTTTGAACAGCGCAGTCGTGATGCTGTGAACAAATCCAAGGAACAGAAAAAATGACCATTGACATGGATTTTGTTATTTTTGTATCAGTCATAGCGACCGTGATAGCCATAGTGGCCTGGGACACAATCAAGGATAAAGAAAATGACTCCTAATTTCACAGTGTTCCTAGTATTCACAGCAATTTTTGTTGCTGTGATATTGCTGTGAGCATAAGTAAATGTAAATTTTTAACAAGGAAATCAAAATGAAATCATTAGCGTTAGCAGCCGTAATGGCATTCGTATCCTTATCAGCATCAGCACAGAATGCTGAACTGGGCAAGGCCAAATATGCTACCTGTGCAGCCTGTCACGGTGCAGCCGGACAAGGCGGAGCAGGACCAAAGCTGGCAGGCCAACGGCCTGAAGTGATTGTACAAAAACTCACAGCCTACAAAAACAAAGAACAGCGTGGACCACAAAGTCAACTCATGTGGGGCATGGCCGCAGGACTTTCAGCTGATGACATCAAGAACATTGCGGCCTACACAGCCACACTGAAGTGAAATACTTCTTAATCCTGGTTCTGTTTGTGGTAGGTCTTGTGGCGGCACAGTCCATCACAATACAAAAGCCTGTGGAATGTGCTGACACGGCCACACTGTTGCGAGGACTGAGCGGCAGAGACTACAAGGAACGACCCATATGGTTTGGCATTGAACCTGAAGCCACTGTGTCGCGATACAGCCTGTTTGTCAACGAAGAAACCAAAACATGGACCTTGATTCAGTTTGATAAAGACATGGCCTGTGTGTTGGGCACAGGTGAAAACAGTACTAGAATATTTACAGGACCCAAGATATGAACACACATCCTGACTCCAAATACATAGAGCAGGAACTGAGATCAGATCATGCTGGTGAAGTTGGTGCTGTGGAGATTTATCGTGGTATCAAGGCCGTGGCTCTGTGGCGTGGTGACCATGAACTCATGCAGTTTGCAGATGAGCACGGTAGTGTAGAGCAGAAACATTTGACCATGATGAACCAGCTGGTGTCAGTAGATGATCGCAGTAGGCTAGAAACACCTTGGCGAGTAGCAGGTTGGCTCACAGGTGCTGTGCCTGCCTTGTTTGGTCGTAATACTGTGTATGCCACTATTGCCGCAGTGGAAACTTTTGTGGACCAGCATTATCAGCAACAGATTGATCAGTTGAGTGAGTATTCCGACCACAATGCAATCACTTCGGTGCTGATCAAGTGTCAAGCAGATGAAGTTCATCACAGAGACGATGCTGGCAGTAGAGTGACAAGCACCAATCTCTTGTTGAGAACATGGTGTGGCATGATTGGTGTGGGTAGCAAGATAGCAGTGGCCATTTGCCGCAAAATATAGTAATTAAGGAAATAAAATGAAAGAACTATTAAAAGCGTTTGTATTTTGCATGATTGGAATGACCTTGTGTTTTGTTCCTATACTTTATAAAAATCATTGGACTGTTCAGATGAATGGTCACCCAGTGAAACTATTCGGAGTTGAAAAATGACAAACATATTTAAAAACTATTGGCAACGACTACCAGACTTTGACTGGAGTCACATCCTACTGAGGATTCCCTTGGCCTTGGTGTTTATCACACAAGGTCTAAGCAAGATGCCATTTGATCCTGCTGTGGGTGCGGGCTTTGGTCTTCCACCCTTGGTATGGTTCTTTGTGTGCTTCGGTGAACTGGCCGCTGGTGTGGGTCTATTGGCAGGCGGATTAGCCACACTGCCACGCATTAGAGATAATCATATTGTAGCAGTGTTAGGCGATATGTTGACCCGCTTCAGTGGCATTGTGATGTCGTGTATTGCCACTGGTGTTATCTGGACCGTGATTAAACCCGAAAGTCTACTGGCTTTTATTGTCACTGATTACCTACACTTTAGCCTTTGGGCAGGTGGCTTGTATTTTGCTCTGCGTGGCAACTGGGCTGTGAGTGTTCAGAAACAAGGCCAAATATGAGTCTACGAATGAAAGACATTGATCGAGTAGGTGATATGGCAGTGAGTGTGTTTCACAAACTGGCCCTGTTTGGCATAGGTGCCGCAACGGTATGGGCCGCGGGTTGGACCTTTGTGGAACTGTTCGCCAAGCATCATGCCACTGTGAGCGATCTCTTGTTGATGTTTATCTATTTGGAAATTGGCGCCATGGTGGGTATCTATTTTAGAACCAATCACATGCCTGTGCGTTTCCTGCTGTACATCGCCATCACAGCACTGACTCGACACATGGTGGATATCATGAGTCACCTTCCCATCAAGATAGATGAAATGATAGCGGTGGCTGGATCAACCTTTGTGATTGCTGTCAGTGTGTTAATTGTGAGATATACCAGTGCTAAATATCCCAGTGAACACAAGGAAGAAGAAGTATGAATCAAGAACCTGAAAAGGATCCAGTAGAAGAAGTGGTCAAACACATACATATTGTGTTGCCCATTGTGGGCGCAGTATTGATCTTTATGCTGGCAACTATTGCCATCACTATGGCTTGATATGGCACTGATCAAATGGATTCGTTTTACAATCATGTTGGCAGAACACATGATCAGTATTTTGCGAGCATAGGAGAATGCATAATGGAATGGAACAGTATTGCGGGACTGATATTTTTAGGCATAATAATTGCGTTACTGATTGAAGAAGCTATCACAGTACGAAAAAAGAAATAATGTATTAAGGAAACAAAAATGAGAGAACAACTATTAACCACACTGCAAGCACATTTTTCAGCACAGGTGCAAAAACATCGAATGAATACGGAGATCATGCTGAACAACCCCATGGCTATTCATGATCACACTGACTGGATGGCCGCTGTGGAAGCGGAAATTGCACACATAGCTGAGTATGAAGACAAGCTGGAAGTGGTGCTCAAACACTTTGCAAAATAATGGAAAATAAGCGGTTTGCGTGGTGGCCTACCACGATGACCAGCGGAAAACTGATTTGGCTTAAATACTACTACCAACACAAAAGTCTATATGATGAATCAACTGGCAGACCGCCGTTGACCAGCTTGTACTTTGAGTGGACAGAAACACCCCAAGAAAAAACTTGGAGATTATTAAAGAACAGTGTTGTACACAATAGAAATGTGTGGAACACTACAGAATTGACAAAACAGGACACACTATGAGCACTGCCCAATACAATTTAAAGACAAAAACAGATTACCTTGGTCGCAAAATGTTTCTGGACCCAGCAGGTCCAGTTACTATCCAACGCTTTGAAGAAGTCAAATACAAAAAGATTGCAGACTTTGACGCCACCGCTCGAGGTTTCTTTTGGCAACCCGAGGAAGTGAGTCTTACCAAAGATTCAAATGACTTCAAAGAAGCAAGTGATGCTGTCAAGCACATCTTTACCAGCAATCTACTGCGTCAAACAGCATTGGACAGTTTGCAAGGTCGTGGACCAACACAGGTATTCACTCCTGTATGCAGTTTGCCCGAAGTGGAGGCATTGATGTACAACTGGGGCTTCTTTGAAACTAACATTCACTCAAAAAGCTACAGTCACATTATCCGCAACATATATAATGTGCCCAAGGATGTGTTCAACACAATTCACGACACAGAAGAAATTGTGGGTATGGCGTCAAGTGTAGGAAAATATTATGATAATTTACATCTAATTAATTGTCGTAAAGAAACAGGTGAATTCATTTCCGAAGACGAACATATCAAAGCAATCTGGATGGCACTGCATGCTAGTTATGCGTTAGAGGCGTTCCGTTTTATGGTTAGCTTTGCTACTAGTTTAGCCATGGTAGAGAACAAGATCTTTATTGGTAACGGCAACATTATCAGTTTGATCCTACAAGATGAACTGCTACACAAAGGCTGGACTGCTTACTTGATCAACCAAGTGGTCAAAGAAGATCCACGCTTTGCTAACGCCAAACTTGATTGTGAACAAGAAGTGTACAATCTTTACATGGATGTTATCCGAGAAGAAAAAGACTGGGCAGTATACTTGTTTAAGAAAGGCCCTGTAATTGGACTAAATGCAAATATTCTAAAAGATTTTGTAGATTACACAGCGGTAGGTGCATTAAAGGATATCGGTATCAAGTATCAACATCCTGCTCCTAAAAACACACCTATTCCGTGGTTTAATAAACATACGGATACAAGTAAAAAACAAACAGCATTACAAGAAAACGAAAGTACTAATTATGTTATCGGTGTGATGTCCGATTCAATTGACTATGACGAGCTGCCGGCTCTATAATAGTGTAAATACAAAGCGAAAGTTACAGGAGAAAATTATGTCAACAGCAGTTATTTGGAGTAAGGACGATTGCCCTTACTGCGTTCAAGCCAAGGCCCTATTAACATCTAAGGGTATCAAGTTTACAGAAAACAATATCACTACAGGTCCAAAAACCATCGATGATTTAAAAGCCGCAGTTCCTAATGCAAGAACACTTCCACAGATTTTTATGGATGATGTTCTAGTTGGCGGATTTGGTGATCTAAAGAAAAAGTTAGCGAGCTAAAATGTTATTTGATAAATCAAAATTAGATGAAGGTGATATTATTACCTTCAAAATGAGTTCCGGCGAAGAAATTCTTGGCAAGTTAAAAAGTCAAGATATGATGACAGTAACCATTAGTAAACCTGTTGTGTTAGCCATGACTAAAAATGGGCCAGGAATGGCACCTGCACTGATGACTGTTAGTCCAGACTCAGATTTGTCTTTTAACCGCGCCAGTATTGCTATTGGCCCTGCATTAACAGACAAAGAAATAGCCAATCAATACATATTCCAAACTACCGGAATCCAGCCTGTAACTGCCAGCAGCATCATCTCTTAATTGTCTAATCAAGTCATAATAAATATGTTATGACTTATAAATTAGAAGCAGGTGCCGCGCTAGATTCTAGCTACAGTTTTGGCCCTACACTTATTGACGGTGGCCCTATCGTTAATCTAAGCTACCCCTATCTAGTTGTTTCTACAATAGATGGGGGTTTCTTTACGGATGGCGCAGGCATACAGTTTGATGCAGGTGCATTGCCGTTGGTGGGAAAAGGCACTTTTGATCCTAACAAAGTCTACACCGATGCTGACATCATTATTCCTTATGTACCACCTCCACCACCTCCACCACCTCCAATCACAAAACCCACTATCACAGTAACAATAGAACAATACGCTCATCCAAACACTGTAAAAACTCTAACATGGACCACAACAAATACCAATTATGTTACGATTGATGTTGTTGATAACAATCAAACAGCCAACGGTTCTGCTACATTTACAGCACCGGGCACTATAGGACCTCAAAGCGTAAGTTTAACTGCTTATAATACTGTTACCGGTGAAACAACCACTTTTACAGCATTGTATTCTGTTATTGGTCCTCCTACAGTTAAATTGCGAGTCAGTCCAACTGGTGTAAACATAGGCGACCGTATAACAATTTTTTGGGAATCAGCCAATTCAACTTATGTAACGACCAATATAACTACAGGGCCACAGTTACCTTCGGGTTCTATCACAATTAGAGCAGAATCTGTAGGTTTTCGTACAATAACAGCAACTGCCACTAGTAGTTTATCTAATAATACAGATGTAGTGGTCAGCCCAATTGCAACTACCACATATACAGTAGCATAAATATCATAACTTAATGATATTTTTATGACAAATCCCACAGGAAGTATATTACTACGCCGCGGCCCAACTACTGACCGTCTAGCATTTGTGCCATTGGATGGTGAAATTATCTACGACACAGTTGAAAAGAAAGTGTATGTTGGCGACGGTGTTACTTATGGTGGCAAAACAGTAACCAGTGACATTACAATCAGCGGAACTGGCCAAATACTTAATATTCCAAATAATGCGTTACAAAACAACACTATTAGTGGGGTCGCACTAGGTGGTAATTTATACTCTTTAACTATCGGTACTTATCTAACAGGTACAAGTTATAATGGATCAGCGGCTGTTACACTAGGCATTGATGCAACCAATGCCAATACTGGTGGCAAAATTGTTGCCAGAGATTCAAGCGGTAATTTTTCAGCAGGCACTATCACAGCTAGTCTCAATGGCAATGCAACCACAGCTACCACAGCAACAACCGCTACCACTGCCGGATCAGTGACCAACGGAGTGTACACCACAGGTTCGTATGCTAATCCAAGTTGGATCACGAGTCTTAGCGAAACTAAAGTGCTACCGAGTCAACTGAACAATAGTGGAAAGTATTTGAGCACCAATGGCGCCAACACAGGATGGGTCAGTGCCGCGTCAATTGGATTTCCCAGTGTTGTAGGACAAGATGGTAAATTTTTATACACCAATGGCAGTACAGTATCTTGGTCTAGCCCCAATAACGGTACACTGACATTATCTACCAGCGGTGCAGGTATTGATGTTGCTTCAACCACATTCGGCGCCAATCAATTGACCAATACTAGTTTCATTGTTAACAGTAATGCAACACAGTTTAATACTCCGGGTACAATTGTCTATAGAGATGACAACGGTAATTTTTCAGCAGGTACTATCACCGCTGGAATAACAGGCAGTCTCGTTGGCAATGTTGTTGGCAATGTTGTTGGCAATTTAACCGGCAATGCAGACACAGTTACCAACGGAGTTGTTACCACTGGATCTTATGCAAACCCCAGTTGGATTACAGCCCTAGGTATTGCACAAGGAGGAACCGGTGCAAACAACAAAGCCGATGCTCTTACTAATTTTTTACCTACAGGCGAGTCTGTAGGGTATGTTCTTAAAACCACAGGCCGTGGCAGTTATTTCTGGTCACTAGAAACTGGCGGTGCAGGCACTGTGGGCAACACTATTTCAACTGTTCGAAATACATTTCCTGCCACCGCCGGGCAGACTTTATTTTCCGGTACTGGTACTTACACTCCGGGTGCCGGCCAGTTGCGAGTATACATAGACGGTGTAAGACAATTTCCGTCTGAATATATCGAAACCAGCTCCACCAGTTTTACTTTGACTGTCGGCGTCCCAGCTAATACGGTTGTGTTTGCCGAAGTTGATGGATATACCAGTGTGTCGACCCCAGCATCATCTATTGTGTTTAGTCCTGTAGGTTCAATAACAGCAACCAATACACAGTTAGCAGTTACCCAACTTGAACTTGCTAAAGCTCCATTAGCCAGTCCTACATTTACTGGCACAGTTGGGGGTATTACAGCCGCAATGGTTGGATTAGGCAATGTTGCCAATGAAAGCAAGACCACTTTGTTTACTAACCCTACACTTACAGGAAACATTAACTTAAACGGTTATGCATCAGTTAAAACATTAATAGAACAAGCCACTGTTACAAATTCAGCACCTGCATTGATAACCAATTTTGATGCAGCTGTCCAGGGAGTACAGTACTATACAACAAATACCTCCACTTCATTCACTTTGAATATCCGAGGCGACAATTCAACAACATTGTCGTCCATGCTGACCGTTGGGCAATCTATTTCCATTGGATTGTTAGTAACATGTGCTAGTACTTCACACTACTTGGCGTCAATAACCATTGACGGAATTATAACAAATATAGCAGTCAAATGGCAAGGCGGTGCTACTCCTTCTTCTGGCAACGCATCATCTATTGATGTGTATACTTTAACCATTATTAAAACTTCTAATATCCCTGCATACACAGTATTAGGGACACAGACTAAATTTGCTTAAGAATACACTATGCCACTATTAGGATCAAGAGGTAATGCATCAATAAAAGCTCTAGGTTTTGGAGCCGCAGGCAAACCAACGGCACCTACTATAGGTACAGCCACCAGAACCAGCGCAGCCATTAGCATACCATTTACTGCAAACTATGATGGTGGATCTACAGTAACTTTGTATACTGCAACTTCAACTCCTGGCAATTATACTTTTACCGCAAACGGTTCTCCTATAACTGCCACAGGATTAATTTTAGGTATATCATACACTTTTCAAGTATACGCACAAAACAACTACGGCAGTAGTTTATTGAGTCAAAGTAGTAATGGAGTAGTATACGCATCAATACCGAATGCTCCCGTCATTGGTAGTGCTAGTGCTAATGGTGCAACTTCGGCTACCGTTTCATTTACTGCGCCCAACAATGGTGGTGAACCTATTATACAATATACTGCATATGCACTAGTCAACAATGCTTTTAACGGAGAATCCGGCACAGTGAGCCAATCGGGCTCGGGCACTATTACAGTCAATGGATTGACTGCAGGGACCAACTACACATTTAAGCTAGTTGCAATCAATGCATTAGGTAACAGTAATTATAGTGTAGCAAGTAACAGTGTCACTCCAAACTATACTCCTCGTGGCACATATCAGGGACAGTTCTGTGCAGGACCTGGAAATTACAATCTATATTATATCTATGCCGATGGCAGTGGTGGAACATACAGTAGTCTATATCAAGCCAATAGTCCATTATGTGGATATGTTCAGCCCACTATTACCGGTATCACATTATCAACAACATTGTATTACCAGAGCTATCCTCCGTATACTAATACTAAAGGAACCACAGTGATTATAAGCAATGGATCATCTATTAGCGGTGCAAGTTATTCGGTTACAACAGATGCTGGACTTGATAGAAATTTATATTTCAATCAACCAACCTCGGGAACACTAGCCGTCGGTGCTGGAACATACATAACCTACAACGGGCCACATTCTGCCACGACTGCAAGAGTAACAGTTAGTAAATCAGGATACACTAGTTACTCTGGTACGATATCTCTTGCGGCAAATACAAACTATTCTCCGTATACCATATATCAGGGTTTCCTACAAGAAAGCGGATACGCCTACTCTGCTGCTCTTGCCTATGCAGTGTATCAGTATTACGCCGGTAGTGGAACGTTTTATGTAACTCAAGATCCTGGGGTAATTCGATATCAATTGTATCGAGCACCGGATTATGGCGGATTGGTATATTGGTGTAGTTTTTGCATAAGCAACGCTATAGATCCATCCTCCCAACAATTCCGTGATGCATTTGGATCCGCTCCAGAAACATTTACTGGCCCAAAAACTTCCTATAATCCAGGTACAGGATTCAACATGTTTTACGATAGACCATAAGGAATAATATATGCTAACAAGACAACAGGTAATTGATATATTTGTAGCGGGCGTTAATGAAATACCCGGCGACGAATTAATTGTAGTTTATGAAACTTTTACTCGAGAACAATTAGATGAAGTTGTTCGTCGTAATCTAGCAATTAGACAAGATCCAACATATACACAACGAGTTGCAGAAGACTACCAAAAGTATATGGCAGCAACACTAGAAGAACAAGCAGTCTGGCAACAGATTGAGCCAAATACTGTACCATAAATACTACTAACGGGAAATATAATGACAACCAAAGTATCATCCACAGTCTGGAACGGCGTAACCAAAGCAATATTTGAGACTGCTACTATAACTGCTGGCGCACCGGCTGCTACCACAAACTTTGATGTGTCAACTCAGGCTGTTCAATATTATACTTCAGCCAGCGCCAATTCGTTTGTTATAAATCTTAGGGGTGATGGTACTACTACTCTTGAAAGTATCATGTTAATCGGGCAGTCAACTACTGTAGCAATGTTGGTCAACTGTAGTAACATTGCACATTATCTAACAGGATTTAGAATTGACAGCAACGCCAGTGGATCAAATGGATACTCTTTTATATCAAGGTGGCAAGGCGGTGCTACTGCATCGGCTGGCAGTTTAAGTTCAATAGACATTTATACAATTAATATTATCAAAACTAATACCAAGACATATACCATACTAGCAAGTCAAACTAGGTTTGCTTAAAGGCTGATACCATGCCAGTCTTGGGAACATTAGGTGCAATGACAGCAAAGGGGGTAGGCTTTACTGCCGTCTCTGCAAAACCTCCAGGTGCACCGACCATGGGGACAGCTACGGTTATTTCCACACCGAACGCTTTAGTCACTACTACTTATGACATACCTTACGGCACAAACTTTCTACAACAAGTTGATCTATTAGTTCCTGATAGTACAATAAAAGGTGTAATCATGCACATACACGGCGGCGGCTGGACCGGCGGATCAAAGAGCGCCAGCGGGTTTACACCGAGCCAGGCCGCGTACACCGTCAATGATGATGCAGAGGTACAGCTAGTCGCACAAGCCGGATATGTTGTTATAAATTGTAACTATCGACTAGTTTCTCAGGCAGCCTATGGATATGGCGGCGACGGCACTGGCGGCTATCCTAACTCGATTAATGATATACAAACAATATTACAGTATTGTTTGGTCAGTGGCGCAGGAGATAGTCAAAGTCCTTATTGGTCTACAATATATAACTATGTTAATACTTACGGACTAATGGTAACTGGAACTAGTGCCGGAGGCCATTTAGCAGTTATGGGAGTAGGCAACTACGGAACAAGCTCTGGTAACTGGCCTAGGTCCGTTGGCAATTGTTGTGGACCAATGGATATAACATTTAATGGTGCAGAGAATCCGGCAGCAGTTCCACAACAACAATTGGCCAATGCATTTGCAGTACCCGGTGATCCTAGTGGTAATACTGTTAATCTTGCAAATTTAAAAGCCAGCAGTCCTAGATATCAATATTATTATGACGGCGTTCAAGGTCCTTGGTATACAGCATTAAACGCATCTTCATGTAAATTTTACTTTATACAAAACAATAATGATACATTGGTCAACAATACAATGGTGTTGCCTTTTATTAATAGTTTACCTGTTGCTAAACACAATTTAGAATTGGTCACAGAGGGCACAATTACGCTTGGAGTATATGATCATAATTACACTACTTCTTTGTCTGCACACATATTAGATTTTGCTAATCATACATTTTCTATCACAGCAGTTGGCAGTGCCGCTATTACATATACAGCACCTGCAGACGATGGTGGCGCCGCAATAGTTTATTATCAAGCAACAGCCTATCAGTCAAGCGTGTCAACTGGTATCACCGGACGGAAATATGGTTCAGGAAACGGAACTGTGAATGTATCAGGACTGGGATTGAGCACAGCATACACATTTAAAGTGCTGGCTCATAATTCTGCACTTGACAGCGCATTGAGTGGATTTAGCAACAGCATAACAACCTATACTACACCCGGTGTTCCAACAATTGGCTCAGTGACCTACACAAATGGACCAACCGCTAGTGTGGCATTTACTGCTCCTGGAAGCAATGGTGGCAGTGCAATAACTGGATATACTGTATTAGGGTTTATTGGAGGGGTACAAGTAGCAGTATACAAAATCTCAACAACTAGCCCCGTAACAGTGAATGGATTAATTGGGGGACAAAGTTACACCTTCAAAGTTTATGCTACTACAGCCGTTGGAAACAGTGCAGTGAGTTCTGCTACTAGCCCGGCTATTTCAGTAATTACATCTCCTTACCAACCAACTGGTATTTTGGTCACTAACACCAGTGTTTCTACCTCGTCAGTTGCCACTGCCAATATAACATTCACTGCTCCGGCCAATAATGGAGGTAGTGCCATTACCAGCTATACTGTAACTGCCTATACAGCATCTAATGATTCTACCACCGGATTAACTGCCAGCGGTACTCCTGCTGGTGCAACATTTAGCGGATTGTCCAAAGGCGTAGCATATACATTTAGAGTCACTGCTACTAACACTGTTGGTACTAGTATATATAGTGCCCCAAGTAGTTCGATAACTCTAACAACTGCGCCCGGTGCTCCTACTATTGGAATTATCTACGCTACTAGTGGAACCAGTATGTCTGTTCCATTTACTGCACCAACAGACACAGGAGGTGTTACTATTACCAGATACACCGCAGTATCAACACCTGGTAATATTACAAATTATATAAGTCAAGCCGGCAGTGGAACTATACCGATTACTGGGCTAACCAAAGGTACTGCTTATACATTTGTTGTGTATGCAACTAACAGTATTGGTAATAGTGCAAATTCAAACACCAGTAATAGTATTACTCCGGCAGACGCTCCAAATGCACCTACTATAACATCGGTAACAACACCTACTACTAATACAGGAACTACAGGTTCAGTTACAGTTAACTATACCGCACCATTAGACAATGGCGGCGCTGTCATCACTAGTTATACAGCAACTAGTAGTCCCGGTAGTTTGACCAACACAGTGACCACAGCACTGGGAGGCGCTATCACCGTCACCGGATTGACCAAAGGCACTGCTTATACCTTTACAGTATATGCAACTAATCGAATTGGCAATGGTGTTAATTCGAATACTAGCGATTCGATTACACCAAGAACAAAACCTAGTATACCAACAATCGGCACAGCAATTCCTACCGGTGTAAATTCAGTAAGTGTGGCATTTACACCTAGTACAGACAACGGTGGTGTCAGCCTTACATTGCTTTATAGTGCAACTGCCTACAATCAACCTTCTGCCACTAAAACATTATCGGTTTCTAGTGGGACAACTAGTCCAATTAGCATTGGTGGATTGACTCAAGGTGCTCAATACTCATTTACAGTATATGCCACAAACCAGATAGGCGATACTGTTGAAAGCAGTTTGAGTAATATTGTTTACACATGGGATATCCCGGGTACGCCTACTATCGGTACTCCAACATATTCTACAGCCTATGTAAGTACCACTACATCAGTGACTGTTCCGTTAACATCGGCAGTTATCAATACCAACATACCTAACTTGACTTACGGTGCTGAGGCATATTTAAACAGTAACAGTAGTGATACTAATATTGGCGGAACTACTTTCACAAGTCCACAAACAGTAGCATCCACTAGCAGTCAGGCATCGTCTGTTACAGTTAATGGACTAACTAAAGGCATCGCATACAAGTTTAAAGTTTATAGTGTTAACACAGTTGGCACAAGTACCTATAGTGGGTTCAGCACAGCAGTTACACCCGTAACAGTGCCAAATGCACCAACCATTGGTACTCCTACTACTTCTAATGTGTACACATCAGATGGACGAGTAACTGTGTATTTTACAGCACCCATTGACACCGGCGGACTTGTGGTAGACCAATATTATGTGCTATCATCTCCAGGAAGCCTAACAAACACAGGGTCGTCAAGTCCTGTCATAGTATCGGGGTTGACCAAAGGCACTGCCTACACTTTCCAAGTTCGTGCATCGAATACCGCCGGATCAACTTACGGCGCATATAGTACATCAAGTACCAGTATCACCCCAATTACTAGACCAACTGCACCTGCCAGTGCATCCGCAACTGCATTATCTGGAACCACTGCATCTATCAGCATAGGTTCCCCTAGTGACACCGGTGGTAGAAGTATTACTAATTATTTTGTAACTACTGTAGTTAGTAACACCACTGGTGGTCCTTACGCTGATGCAGCACTTGAGTTTACCAGCACTACTAATACGATATCAGTAACTGGGTTGACTAATGGCAAATATTATAAATTTACAGTGTATGCTACCAATTCTATTCCTGCAGATGGCGCAACTGTCTATGGAGCAAGTGTTGATAGTAACGAGATAAACCCAGCTGATGTTCCTAGTTCACCAAGTATTACAAATATTGTGCAATATCCAAGTTATACTACTGACGGTAGAATCAATGCCACAGTAAGTACTCCGTACAACGGTGGCGCTGTTATTGATTTATACACAGTAAGTGATGGGTTGGGCCATAGTGGAACTCGAGCAAGTGCCATCGGCGGAACTATTACAGTTACAGGACTAAACAAAGGATCCTTGTATAGTTTTACAGCCACAGCTCGTAATAGAATTGGGTATAGTAATCCCAGTGCAGGTTATTCTTTTACACCGTTATCTGTGCCAGGGGCGCCGTCGTTAGGTACCCCTACTTTTGTTGCCACTGTGGGAGTATCAACTGCTAGTGTCAGCATACTTGTCAGCACTCTAGATAATGGCGGATCGGCAATTACTAGTTATTCGGCAACTAGCAGTCCCGGCGGATTTACAGGATCACTAACAGCATCAACTGGTACTATTACTATAACAGGACTAAACAAAGGCACTGCTTATACTTTCAGTGTGACTGCGACCAATGCTCAGGGAACCGGTAGCGCAGCAATTTCTAGTTCAGTTACTCCGGCCAGCGCACCTAATGCTCCAACCAGTGTGACTGCTACAAAAACTTTAGACAGTACCACTGCCAGTTTGACTTGGACTGCTCCTAGTGACACCGGTGGTACTGGCGTATCAATTACCAGTTACACAATTACTGACAATTACGGAGTACAAACTACATCATCTACCACTAGTAAATCTTTATCTAATCTAACAGCAGGGTCCAGCTATTATTGGACTGTGACTGCTACAAACAGTTCTAGTTTGACCAGTGCTGCCGGAACCAGTAATACAATTGTTTTGCCTGCTTACTTTGTTGGCGTAAGCCCTACCAGTGTAAACGAAACAACTAACAATTTTGTTGCAGTGACATTGACTACTAGTAATGTTACTGACGGTACGACAATATACTGGACAACGACTGGCTCAGCTGGGCCGGCTGATTTTGTTGATCTAGTATCTAGTGGTTCAGTAACAATATCAAGTGGCTCCGCACTAGTATCAAGATCAATTTTGGCAGATCATTTGACTGAGGGCGGCGAAAGTTTTCAAATTCAATTTAGGATCAATTCAACCAGCGGTACTGTACAGGTTACATCAAGTTTGATATCAATTGCTGACACATCACTGACCTACGGCGTAATAACTTTCTCATCAGCTAGTAACACAGTTAATGTACCAAAGTCTAGTATTAGTGCATATACTAGTTCAGGATCGTTTGTGGTTACCATGTCTAGTGGCACCGTTGGAACTGTAACTATAGGTTATTCTGGTAACGGTTCAACTGTTATAACTCCTTCAAGTTTTACTTTTACCTATGTTGGCCAAACTCAAACTGTTTCCTATACAGTAACTACTCCGGTGGGTGTATCAGCCGAGACGAGTTATCTCACTATTTTTGCTGGCGGCATCAGTACAGGAAGTGGATTGAGTAATCCAAATCATACTTTAACGCAAAACAGAATTGCTTATACAGAAGATATAACTGTAAGCCCGACTAGTGGTTATACTACAAGTACATTTACCTATACTGTCAAAGGCGCCCCGGGTACACAAATAGTCACTTGGGATTCAGCTAACGGGTATGCAAACAGGGTAACTAATACATTATCAGGTAGTCAAGGTGACGCCGGCTATGGAACTTTTACAGCTAGTGGTGTATATTGGATCTCACCCGGAACATATGGTGTATTTGTATATTGGACAACCACAGGTGATGGAGACTCTAGTGGTGGATATAGTGCCGGCAATGCTATACATACCTATGCAGCCGTAACAGTAACCTATCCGCCATTGGTAGTATCATCAAATCAAGGTACCGGCTTGTTAGGACAAGTTGGTTCTTCTTTTTCAGGTAACAATAGTTCATACTATCCTAGTCAGTACACTAATATTAGTACAACTGGCGGCAGTGGCACAGGTTATACCTATGCAGTAACATCGGGCTCACTACCTCCTGGATTATCATTATCAGGTACGGGCGCTTTGGCTGGACTTATTACCGGTACACCTACGGTCAGTAGCTTTTATTCAGTGACGATAACTGCAACTGATAGTGTTGGTACTACAGGTACAATATCACTTAGTTTTGCCATTGTAGCAGCACCTACCATATCGTCGTCTTCTTTGAGCAGTGCGCCAATAAGCGGAACAAACTATGTTGTAGGCAGTGCGCCAACTGTAACTTGGACATCAACCGGAACTAGTGCTGTTGGTATTACTGTAAACACCAGTGGTCAAGGTTCGTATAGTAGTAATACCTCTAAAAATCTATCAACTAATGCCAACACTGCAACTTATTTTCCAGCTGGATCTTACACAGTATATCTTACTCCGATAGCCCTAGCAGGTATCGGTGTTTACGGTACCGATTCAACTTTGACCTATACATTATACAATGCAGTAAGTATTGGATTGTATGGGGCTACATTAAACGCACCCCCATACAATTCTTCTACTTTATTATCTGTATCTACTAGGGTAGGAACTACTGCATATTATAATTGGACCACATCGAATGCTACCAAATTGGTATATTACGACAATGTTGACAGTAACGGATTTAACGGACCAAAGGATATAAGCGGCAATCTGCAAGGCCCTAGCGGCCCACAGGTTGTACCTATTACTGGCACGACCACTAGTACATTGTCTATCTACTTAATAGCTAGCAATCCTGCAAGTTCGGTAACTAGTAGTACTGCCACCATTACCTGGACTCCGTATAACGAGGTACTTACAAATAGTCCTACTTCGATTACCTATCCTAACGGAACAACTCTTACAATCACAGGCGGCGTTCCTAGCGATACATTTACATGGAGTGTAAACAGTACTAATTACGACCAACCTGCTATTTCCCTTGACAGTAATGGTAGCTACACCAATACCGGTGCTTATGCAGGAGTTGCACCGGGATCTTATATATTTTATGCAAAGTTTACCGCAACGGGTCATACAAGACAAACTCCTACAATAACCATATCAGCACCCGCACCGGTTATATCAAATGTTACTGTTTCGTCAGCATACCCGAGCGATGTTATCACAGTAACATTCCATACAGACTTAGATATTAATTACTTGGCTGCCACACTGGACGGCGGCAGTGGGCCATATGGCGGTACTATTCAAAATAGTAATAACCATAATCACTATTTCTACATCCCCGCTTCAAGCGCAGGTAGTCATAGTTTTGTTATCTATGTTAAAGACAGTACATATGGAGCAAACGGAAGTTACAACGGATCATTTACAGTAAGTAACTATCCATACGGTACTGCCAAAGGTGGACAGTACTGCAATGGAACTACTCTGCAACAAGACTACTGGAACGGATCAGGCGGGACATATACATCTGTTGTGGCTTACAATAGTCCAACTTGCGGTTATGTGCCGCCAGCCGCTACAATAACAATTAGAGCCTACGGAGATACTAGTAACATTACCATAGTTTGGAGTACAACAAATGCCGACAGCACATCGTGGAATAATTATGTAACTAGTACTGCCGCAAGTGGTAGTCAATATTTTAATGGTGCAGGTGGTGCATTTGCAGGTGGTAGCTTTAGTCTAACTGGCACTGCTAATGCTAACAACGGCGGCAGTAATGGAAGTAAAACAATCAACATTGGACCAATTAATGGTGCATTTGATCAAACGGTATAAAGGAGAAAAACAATGCCAGCAGTAGTAAGAGTAAACGACGACCATCATCAGGGACACGCAGGATACAAGGTGCCATTTCATCTGACCTATTATGCATCAGGCAGTCCAAATGTTTTTACCAACAATGATGCCACAGTTCGAATAGGTGACAAATGTGAGTGTGGAGATCCTGCGGTTGCAGGTAGTGACACAGTATTTGTCAACAATATTCCTGTACATCGTTTGGGAGATGCCACCGGCGGACACGGTAACTGGGTGCCAAATGCTGCGGCTACCGGATCGCCAAATGTGTTTGCAGACAGTTGACTATTATTTTCTTAGGTGTTATACTTGCGCATAAGTAATTACCTAAGGAGACTATTATGTCAGCAAACAAATATCAAGAATTCACAAAGATCGTAGAAGCCATGGAAGCAGACTTTGAAAAGTTTTATGACAAGGAAGTTGGCGCTGCCGGCACCCGTGTTCGTAAGCATTGTCAAGATCTAGCCAAACTGTGCAAAGAAACACGCAACGATGTTACCGCAGTTAAAAACGCTCGTAAAGAACCAAAATAAGTCAACTAAATACTAGTCTAGGGCGTTATATTAGTATAGCCGGGAGACTATTATGAAAAAATTACTTTTAACACTTTCAATGTTAGCAGTCGTTGGCACAGCTAACGCACAATGGCATCATCACGGTGGACACTATCGTGGTGGGTACTACGGGGGTGGGGGCAATTGGATTGCTCCAGCACTTATTGGTGGCGTAATTGGCTATGAACTTAGTCGTCCACGCTATTATGAACCACCTGTAGTTGTACAGCAACCTGTTATTATACAGCAACAACCAGTGTATTCAGTAACACCCCAACCAAACTGTACTGTATGGACAGAAACACAACACTCAGACGGCACAATCACACGCACTAGAACCTGTACACAATAACACTCACAAACAGGCGCACCTAGATAAATACTTGTATGAAAAACAAGTATGGTTTAAGTAAGGTGTGTCTTTTTTGTGAATCTAGTTTTATAACTAAGCCTAGATTTTTAGATTATTGTTCACAAAAATGTAAAAATCCTCTCAATAGAGGAGAGTTCGATCCTTGGAATAAAGGCATCAAACTTAATGAGGAACAAAAAGCAAAACAAAACACAGTCGGACTTAGTAAAGGGTGGGGTTGGAACAAAGGCGGAACTAATGAAATAGCTCGTCAACGTTTCCTTACCAATAATCCTAACAAGGACGGTAAATTAAATAACCTACGTCCAAAGAATCCAATCACAGAACCTCTCAAATTATATCGTAATAAAGTTCGTTATCATACATACAGAACTCTTAAAGAAATGAAAACAAACGGTGAGTGGGTACCAAAAACAGGTAAGTATAAAGATAGCTGGCAAATAGATCATATTATTCCCCATAGGCAAGGATTTGAATTAGGTATAGACCCTTCGTTGCTTGGTGGTAAAAAGAATATACAATTTATCAAAGGCGAAGAGAATAGGAAAAAGTGGGATAGTTATCAACCTATCGAAGTAGTAAAATTAATTATAGGAGGTCAATATGACCTATAGTGCAAAATTATTAGATCATTATGAAAATCCAAGGAATGTTGGTTCACTGGATAAAAACGATTTGAGTGTTGGTACAGGACTCACCGGAAGTCCGGCATGCGGTGACGTGATGAAACTGCAAATTAAAGTTGAAGATGGTATCATTGTAGATGCAAAATTTAAAACTTATGGTTGCGGCAGTGCTATTGCTAGTTCTTCGTTAGTGACAGAATGGCTTAGAGGTCAAACACTCGATCAAGCTAGTAAAATAAAAAATTCAGAAATAGCCGAAGAACTTTCGCTTCCGCCGGTTAAGATCCATTGCAGTATACTTGCTGAAGATTCATTAAAGTCTGCTATTGCTGATTACAAACAAAAAAATAATCTCATTTAATGATTACCGTAACCGACACCGCAAGTAAAAAGATCAAACAGAATCTTGAGAAGCGAGGTCAAGGTGTTGGTATCCGTTTGGGTGTAAGAACTACAGGCTGTAGTGGACTAGCATACACCCTGGAATATGTGGACAAGTATGAAGCAGAAGTGGGTGTGACCAATTATGCACAGAAAGACTTTGTGGTGTTGGTTGATGCAAAAAGTCTAGCCTATCTGAATGGCTTGACAATGGATTGGGTCCGCAATGGACTTAATGAAGGTTTTGAATTCTTCAATCCAAATTCCAAAGGCGAATGCGGATGCGGCGAATCATTTCGAGTATGAACCCTGTTGACACAGTTTGATTAATCTAGTATAATACTAGTATCGTATAACTTTTGGAGTGTAACTTGACGCCAGAACAACAACACTTTTGGAATGTTCTTAAATTTGATCCTAAAACTATGGCAGATGAATTGGGCAATCTCATGCAGGATGCTAGGTTGAAATATGGCGATGACAGTGTTGAGTTTCACGATACTGTTGACAGATGTTTATTTTTATCAATGCAACAATGTCAGAATGATATAGATCTGATTCGTATGAC
>Ga0136641_1000069_pt1 | contig 39582 bp, 37 predicted proteins | sample EliLak1302023Y_FD_115312 | JGI IMG/M metagenome (GOLD analysis project Ga0136641, IMG submission 115312) | Freshwater microbial communities from Elizabeth Lake, Yosemite National Park, California, USA - 13020-23Y | ecosystem: Environmental > Aquatic > Freshwater > Lake ...
GGCTGCGCGAGCGCGAGGTCTACGGGCGCATCAAGATCAGCGACGAGGACATCGACCGCTACCTGGCGCAACAGCGCGACGCGGCGAATCTCGACCCCGAGACCCAGCTGGCGCAGATCCTGGTCACCGTGCCCGACGACGCCAGCCCGGCGGTCATCGCCGCCCGGCGCGCCATCGCGCGGCGCGCGCTCGACCGCGTCAACCAGGGCGAGGCCTTCGACACGGTCGCCCGTGAACTGTCCGAAGACAGCAACAAGCTCAAGGGCGGCGACCTCGGGCTGCGGCCGGCCTCGCGGCTGCCCGACATCTTCGTCACCACCACCAAGCCCCTGAAGCCCGGCCAGGTCGCCCCGGAACTGCTGCGCACCGGCGCCGGCTTCCACGTGCTGAAGCTGATCGACCGCAAGGAAACCCAGATTGGGCGCATCCTCCAGACCCGGGCGCGCCACGTCTTGCTGCGCACCTCGCCGCAACTCAACGCCGAAGTCGCTGCCCGGCGCCTGGCCGAATACCGCAAACAGATCGAAAGCGGCTCGCGCAGCTTCGAGGACATCGCCAAGCAGTACAGCGAGGACGGCTCGGCCGCCTCTGGCGGCGATCTGGGCTGGGCTTCGCCCGGGGTGATGGTGCCGGAGTTCGAGAACGCGATGAACGCGCTGCCGATCAATGGGCTGTCGGCGCCCGTGGTGTCGCGCTTCGGCGTCCACCTGATCCAGGTGCTGGAGCGCCGCGACACAGCGCTGGAACCCAAGCAGATGCGCGAGCAGGCGCGCACCGCCCTGCGCGAACAGCGCTTCGAGCAGACCTACCTCGACTGGGCCAAGGAACTGCGCGCCAAGGCCTATCTCGAGTACCGCGAGCCGCCGCAGTGAGCCGCACTTGAGTTCGGGCGGCAGTGACACGCACCGCGCCCGCAAGCGCTTCGGCCAGCACTTTCTGACCGATGGCGCGGTCATCGACGGCATCGTGCGGGCCATCAACCCGCTGCCGGGGCAGGCGCTGGTCGAGATCGGCCCCGGTCTGGGTGCCCTCACGGGCCCCTTGAAGGAGCGCTGCAAGGCGCTGACGGTGATCGAGCTGGACCGCGATCTGGCTGCGCGCCTGCGCCGGCAGCCCGGCCTCGATGTCGTCGAAGCCGATGTGCTCAACGTCGACTTCGCCGCCCTGGCCGCGCGCCTGGGCGGGCGGCTGCGCGTCGTCGGCAACCTGCCCTACAACATCTCCACGCCCATCCTGTTCCACCTGCTGGCCAGTTCTGAGCAGGTGGTGGACCAGCACTTCATGCTGCAAAAGGAAGTCGTCGAGCGCATGGCTGCGGCGCCCGGCAGCAAGGACTATGGGCGCCTGAGCGTGATGCTGCAGTGGCGCTACCGCATCGAGAGCGTGCTGGACGTCCCGCCTGAGGCCTTCGACCCGCCCCCGCGGGTCGATTCGGCCGTGGTGCGCATGGAACCGCTGCCGGTGGACGCGAGCGTCGACCCCGCGCGCTTGAGCGCGCTGGTGGCGGTGGCGTTTTCACAGCGCCGCAAGATTTTGCGCGGCACGCTGGGGCGGTGGATGGAGCAGCAGGACATCAGCACGCCCTTCGACCTGAGCCGCCGCGCCGAACAGGTACCGGTCGCCGAATACCTGGCCCTGGCCCGCAGGCCCGGTTGAGCGCAAAGCAGACGGCCCGCGCAAGCGAGGGCCGTTGCTGCCTCAAGCGGGAAGGCTAGGCTGCGTTCAGCCAGGCAGCGGTATCGAACGCGCTGCTCATCATCGGCATGTTCATCCCGAAATTGGGATTCGTTCCGTTCTTAGGCACAACCTTGGCAGCCGGCTTGGCTGCAGTCGTCGGGGCCACCTCAGTAGCCCGCTCCCATGACCCTGTTTCTTGGGAGCGGGCTACTGAAAAGAATAGAAACACCGGAACGGTATTCGCCGTTCACCCCAATATTCAGCGGCGTCGCGGAAGACCTCGAGCAGCTGCTCACGCGCCTCGCGGTCGAAGCGGGCGTTGTCGGGCAGTTGTTCCAGGACCAGCACGAAACCCGGCTGCTGGCCGGCCTTGTGAACCAGATCGGTCATGCAGTCGAACAGTGCGTCCAGGTTCTTGCCGAAGTGGGCCGGAAACAGGAAAGACTGGGCGATCCCCTCCAGAACATCCTGCTTGGACTGCGCCGAAGAGAGATTGGCGTAAAGGAAATGCTGGCCGGCAACTTGCGCTGCAGACATCAGATCTTCGACGCGATAGGCCCGAATGGCTTGTACGAGATTGGGGCGGATGGTCTGCAACTCCATGGTCGCGATCCTCCTTGGTGGGCGATGGAAAGATTCAGGAACGGGCTGACCGGTGTTCATGGCGCAATCGGGCGAAAACTCGCGTAATGGTCATCGGTGTAATAACAAATTTCAGGCCGGGTCGGCGGCTCACCACCGCACACCATACGGCGGGCGCCCCGGTCGCGCGACCCCGGCGTTTTCACTGTGTATTCGCGGTAATACCCCCGGGACTGCCGCGGCAACTGACGCTCGCGGTTGCCGAACGAAATACCGTCCTTGGCGTAGGGGAAAGGTCCGCCCTTCAGAACCAGTTGGTGCGTTTCCTGGGCCTGAACCGGCAAGGCGGACAAGGCGACAGCCACGGCCGTCGGCGCAGACTCACGGGCCTGCGCGACGGGCGCCAGCGCCACACCGGCCACCAATCCGGCCACCAAGGCCGGCCCGATGCCGATACGCCGCCCCGAGGCCCAAGCAAGCAGCCCTGACAGCCGGTCTGCCAGCCTCAATGCGGTCCGAAACACGGGTTAACCCTCGAAAATCAAACCGGAATGCTACCTGAACCCCCCGAAAAACTCAAGCCATTGCCCAAAAATGGGGCAGATACCAGGGGTATTAGTGGGCGCTCACATGTGGCTTTGTGTGCGGGCGAACTTCAGGCCACAGGCCCAGCGGTTCTTCCGGCTTCGGCATCGGCCACCGTCAGGGCCGTCATGTTGACGATGCGCCTGACCGTGGCAGAAGCGGTCAGCACGTGCACCGGCTTGTCAGCGCCCAGCAACACCGGGCCGATGGCGATACCCCCACCGGCCGCCGTCTTCAACAGGTTGTAGGCGATGTTGGCGGCGTCGATGTTGGGCAGCACCAGCAGGTTGGCCTCGCCCTTCAGCGTGCTGTCGGGCATCAGTTTCCTGCGGGCCTCGGTATCCAGTGCGACATCGCCGTGCATCTCGCCGTCGACTTCCAGCCAGGGCGCCTGTTCGCGCAACAAGGCCAAGGTTCGGCGCATCTTGATGGCGCTGGGCTGGTCACTGCTGCCGAAGTTGGAATGCGACAGCAGAGCGGCCCGCGGCGCGATGCCGAAGCGCATCATTTCCTCGGCGGCCATCACCGTGATCTCGCACAGTTCCTCGGCGCTGGGATCGGCGTTGACGTGGGTGTCAACCAGGAAGATCTGCCGGCCCGGCAGCATCAGGCCGTTCATGCAGGCGTAGACCTGCACGTCCTGCGGCGTGCTGGGGCTGCCACCCTGGCGCTTGCCGATGACCTGGTCGATGTAGCGCAGGTGGTCGGCCGTGGTGCCCCAGGTGCCGCACAGCATGCCGTCGACTTCGCCCTTCTTCAGCATCATGGCGCCGATCAGCGTCAGCCGGCGGCGCATTTCGATCTTCGCCATCTGGGCCGTCACGCCCTTGCGCGCGGTCATGCGGTGGTAGGTGGTCCAGAAGTCGCGGTAGCGGTGGTCGTTCTCGACGTTGACGACATCGTAGTCCAGCCCTTCCTGCAGGCGCAGGCCGAACTTCTCGACGCGCGCGGCGATCACCGCCGGCCGGCCGATCAGCGTGGGCCGGGCCAGCCCCTCGTCGACCACCACCTGCACGGCGCGCAGCACACGTTCTTCCTCGCCCTCGGCGTAGGCCACGCGCTTGTTCACGGCGGCCTTGGCCTGGGCGAAGATGGGCTTCATCGTGGTGCCCGACGCGTAGACGAAGCTCTTGAGCTTCTCGCGGTAGGCGTCCAGGTCCAGGATGGGCCGCAGGGCCACGCCCGACTCCAGGGCGGCCTGCGCCACGGCGGGCGCGATCATCATCATCAGCCGCGGATCGAAAGGCTTGGGGATCAGGTAGGCCGGCCCGAAGGACAGCGTGGCGCCGACATAGGCCGCCGCCACCACTTCACTCTGCTCGGCCTGGGCCAATTCAGCGATGGCATGCACAGCCGCGATTTCCATCGCGTCGGTCACGGTGGTGGCGCCGCAGTCGAGCGCACCGCGAAAGATGTAGGGGAAGCACAGGACGTTGTTGACCTGGTTCGGGTAGTCGGTGCGGCCGGTGGCGATGATGGCATCGGGCCGCACGGCCAGCGCGGCTTCCGGCGAGATCTCGGGCGTCGGGTTGGCCAGCGCGAAGATCAGCGGGCTGGGCGCCATCGTGGCCACCATCTCGGGCTTGAGCACACCCCCGGCTGACAGACCGAGGAAGACGTCGGCGTCGACGATGACTTCGGCCAGCCTGCGCTGGTCGGTCTTCTGCGAAAACCCGATCTTGTCGGCGTCCATCAATTCGACGCGGCCTTCGTAGACCACGCCCGCCAGGTCGGTGACCCAGATGTTTTCGCGCTTCAGGCCCAGCTTCATCAGCAGGCCCAGGCAGGCCAGCGCCGCAGCGCCTGCACCGGAGGTCACGAGCTTGACCTCGCCGATAGGCTTGCCGGTGACCTTCAGGCCGTTGAGCAGCGCCGCACCGACCACGATGGCCGTCCCGTGCTGGTCGTCGTGGAAGACCGGAATCTTCATGCGCTCGCGCAGCTTGCGCTCGATGTAGAAGCAGTCCGGCGCCTTGATGTCTTCGAGGTTGATGCCGCCGAAAGTGGGTTCCAGCGCGGCGATGACGTCGACCAGCTTGTCGAGGTCGGTCTCGTTGACCTCGATGTCGAAAACGTCGATGCCGGCGAACTTCTTGAACAGGACCGCCTTGCCTTCCATCACCGGCTTGGCCGCCAAGGGGCCGATGTTGCCCAGACCCAGCACGGCGGTGCCGTTGGTGATGACGCCGACCAGGTTGCCCCGCGCGGTGTAGCGGAAGGCATTCGCCGGGTCTTCGACGATGGCTTCACAGGCATAGGCCACGCCGGGGCTGTAGGCCAGCGCCAGATCACGCTGGTTGATCAGTTGCTTGGTGGCGGTGACCTGCAATTTACCGGGCACGGGGAACTCGTGGTACTCCAGCGCCGCCTGCTTGAGCTCGGCGGCCCGCTGCCGGGCCAGTTGCCGGGACAGCGCTTCGGCTGCTTGCTGGTCTTCGGTGGGGTCGGTCATCGCCATCGCTCTCGTCTCCTCAGGGGTTGCAGACTGTGTCGCGGCAGACAGGTCCGACGGGGCGCGAATTGTAGGTCGCGACCAAGCCCACCGGCCCTGACGCCGCCGATGCGCGAAACTGCAGGTCTGCCATGTCCGCCCTGACGCCCCCAGCCCTCCTCACAGCCGCCGAGCTCGGCCCGCGGGAGGGCGCCATCGCAACCGGGTCACCGCGCCCGGCGGGCATGAAGCCCCTGTGGCGCTGGCGACGAGCGGCGCTGTGGGGGGCGCTGCTGGCGCTGCTGGGTGTGGCGCAGACCCTGTTGGTGGCGCTGACGGTGGGCTACGAATCGGTGCGCGCGCAAGAGGAGGTGGACGCGGTGGCGACCGAAGCGGCCGCGGACGTCCGCCACGAGTTGCTGGGCGCCATCCAGACCCTGCAGGCCCTGGCCTGGAACCCCGGGCCGCAGCCCGACCCGCTGCAAGCCGCCGCAGCCCTGCTCAAGGCCCGGCCGACCTTCAAGCGCGTGGAATGGCGCGACCAGAACCTGCGCGTGACCCAGGCCGTGGACACCCCCTTCAGGCCGCAGTTGTTCAGCCAGATGCCGCGCGCCGATCTCGGCGTGGAAGTCGAACTGGCCTGCAATGCCGCACGGCGAGCCGCCGCACCGATGTACTCGCGCAGCTACTTCGTGCCGCAAGCGGGCGCACTGGGCCTGGAAGTCATCGACCTGTGCGTGCCCGAACAGCGGGCCGGGCGCGAGGCCGGCTTCCTGGTCGGCACCTTTGCACTGGCACCCCTGCTGGAAGCCTTGTCGCCGAGCCGGCAGGCGCGCCGCCACGAGTTCTCTTTCGTCGAAGGCGACGGCACGCGGCTGGCCCGTGCCGGCGTGCGCCGCGGCGCCGGCGTCTACGTGGCCGAGCGCGTGGTGGACCTGCCCGGCGCCACCTTGCAGTTGCGCGCCGACAGCGCCGCCGGCCGGCCCAGCCTGATCCCCAACCTGGCCACCGCGCTGGTGCTGGGCCTGTCGATCGCGCTGTTCGGCGTGGTGCTGCTGCTGGCCCGCGACGTGCGCCGGCGCGCTCAGGTCGAACGCGCGCTGGCCGAGGCGCTGGCCTTTCGCAAGGCGATGGAAGACTCCCTGTCGACCGGCCTGCGGGCGCGCGACATGCAAGGCGTGATCAGCTATGTCAACCCGGCCTTCTGCGCCATGGTCGGCTTCGCGGCGGACGAGCTCCTGCCCGCAGCCGGCCTGCCGGGCCGACCCATGTCGACACCCGGGGACGCGCAGGCCCTGGCAACGTCGCAGCAAGCCTCGCAGTACGCGCCGCCCTACTGGCCGCCGGAGTACGCGGCGCTGTACCAGCATCGTCAGCAGCAGCGCCTCGAAGGCTCCGGGCGCAGCCCCAGCGAACTGCGCGAAGGCTTCGAGACGGTCTTCATGCGCAAGTCGGGCGAGCGCTTCCCGGTCATGATCTACGAGGCGCCGCTGGTCGACGGCCAGGGTCTGCAGACCGGCTGGATGAGCGCGGTGCTGGACTTGAGCGCGCAACGCCGGGTCGAAGAAATCTCGCGTCAGCAGCAAGAACGCCTGCAGGCCACGGCGCGGCTGGCCACCGTCGGCGAAATGGCCTCGCTGCTGAGCCACGAACTGAACCAGCCGCTGGCCGCCATCGCCAGTTATGCCAGCGGTTCGCTGAACCTCATCAACGATCCGGCGGCGGACACACCCGGTCTGCTCAAGCAGGCGCTGGAACGCATCGCCGAACAGGCCGAGCGGGCCGGCCGCGTGATCAAGAGCGTGCACGACTTCGTGCGCCGCCGCGAACAGCTGCACGAGACGCTGGGCGCCGACGCCTTGCTGGAAGCCGTCCTGCCGCTGGCCCGCCTGCATGCACGCAAGAGCGGCACGCGCATCGAGCTGGACCTGCCGCCCGGCGCGGCGGGCGCGGCGTCCCGCCCGCAGCGCGTACGCTGCGACCGCACCATGGTCGAACAGGTGCTGCTGAACCTGGCGCGCAACGGCATCCAGGCGATGGAAGTCGCCACCCAGCCCGCCGACCGCGTGCTGACCCTGCGCGTGCGCGCCGCGCAACCCGGCCGCACCACCTTCAGCGTCATCGACCGCGGCCCCGGCATTGCCGATGAGGTGGCCGCTCGCCTGTTCACCCCTTTCTTCACCACCCGCGCCGAAGGCATGGGCCTGGGCCTGAGCCTGTGCCGCACCGTCATCGAACAGCATGGCGGCACGCTGGACTACGGCCCCGGGCCGGACGGCGTCGGCACCGAATTCCGCTTCACGCTGGCGACGACGTCGGTCGCCGAAAGCAGCGAAACTGGCCGCCCCGTGTCTGCCCGCTGAAATGGTCCACGCTCCCGTGTCATTCACCTTGCATCCCCCACTCGACGCCGGCCTGGGCATCCCGGTCGTCTACCTCGTCGACGATGAAGACGTGGTGCGCGACGCGCTGGCCTGGCTGCTGCGGTCACGCCGCCTGCTGTCGCAGGGCTACGCCAGCGCGGAGGCCTTCGAAACCTGGCTGGCCGAGCAGCGGGCCCCCGGCCGATCGGCCTGGCCCCAGGCGCCTTCGTGCCTGGTGCTGGACGTGCGCATGCCCGGCACCAGCGGCCTGCTGCTCTTCGAGCGCCTGGCCGAACGCGGCCTGCTGCCGCTGCTGCCGGTGATCTTCCTGACCGGCCACGGCGACGTGCCCACCGCCGTGGCGGCGGTCAAGCGCGGGGCTTTCGATTTCGTCGAGAAGCCGTTCTCGAACAACGCCCTGGTGGACCGCGTGGAAGTCGCGCTGCAGGCCAGCGCGCAGGCCTTGCGGGGCCGCAAGATGCAGGGTGCACTGGCCCGCTTGCTGGCCGAACTGACCGAGCGCGAACACGACGTGCTGCGGCTGGTCATCGAAGGCCGGCCGAACAAGCTGATTGCCGACGAACTGGGCATCAGTGTGCGCACGGTGGAGGTGCACCGGGCGCGCGTGTTCGAGAAGATGAACGTGAAGTCGGCCGTCGAACTGGCCAACCTCTTGCGCGACGGCGGGCTGGGCTGATGGCCGGCGAATTCGAGCTGATTGCGCGCTATTTCACGCGCCCGGCACGGCAAGCGGCCGAGGGCCAGGAACAGGATGCCGCGGGCGTCGCCCTGGGCGTGGGCGACGACTGCGCGCTGTTGCGGCCGACCCCCGGCCTGCAACTCGCCGTGTCCAGCGACATGCTGGTCGAAGGCCGGCATTTCCTGTCCACCGTGGCGCCGGACCGGCTGGGCCACAAGGCGCTGGCGGTCAACCTGAGCGATCTGGCCGCCTGTGGCGCCGAGCCGCTGGCCTTCACCCTGGCGCTGGCCCTGCCGCGCGCTGACGAAGCCTTCGTCGCCGGTTTCGCACGCGGCCTGTATGCGCTGGCCGACGCGCACGGCATCGAACTGGTCGGCGGCGACACCACGGCCGGCCCGCTGAACATCTGCATCACCGTCATCGGCCAGCTGCCGCCGGGCCAGGCCCTGTTGCGCAGCGGCGCGCGCGCGGGTGACGACCTGTGGGTCAGCGGCACGCTGGGCGACGCGCGGCTGGCGCTGGAAGTCTTCCGCGGCCGTGCGGCACTGGCCGGCAGCGACTTCGAAACCGTGCGCCGCGCGATGGAGCAACCCCAGCCGCGCGTGGCGCTGGGCCGCGCACTGCGCGGCCTGGCAAGCAGCGCCATCGACCTCAGCGACGGCCTGGCCGGCGACCTCGGCCACATCCTGCAGCGCTCGGGTGTCGGCGCCACGGTGAACGTCGATGCCCTGCCGCGCAGCGCCATCCTCGCGGCGCAAACGGTCGCGCTGCAACACGAATGCCTGCTGGCCGGCGGCGACGATTACGAACTGCTGTTCACCGCTGCGCCGGGGCAACGCGACGCGGTGCGGGCCGCCGGCCAGGCCGCCGGCACGGCGGTGACACGCTGCGGCGCCATCCAGGCCCAGCCCGGCCTGCGCGCGGTGAACGCCGACGGCCAGCCGCTGGCGCGATCCTTCCCAGGCTACGACCACTTCGCCTGATGGACACCAGCCGCCCCGACAACACCGGTCGACCCGTGCGCCCCAGCGCCGCCTTCCTGCTGCGCCACCCCGCGCACGGCATCGCCCTGGGCTTCGGCAGCGGGCTGTCACCCATGGCGCCGGGCACCGTGGGCACGCTCTGGGGCTGGCTGTCTTTCCTGGTCCTCAGCCGCTGGCTGGACGCCGCGCAGTGGGGCTGGCTGATCGCCGCTGCGCTGGCCGTCGGGTGGTGGGCCTGCACGGCCACCGCACGCCACCTGCGCGTGGCCGACCCGGGCTGCATCGTCTGGGACGAGATCGTCGCCATCTGGCTCGTCCTGTGGCTGTTGATGCCGGCCGGCTTCTGGATGCAGGCGCTGGCCTTCGGCCTGTTCCGCTATTTCGACGCCGCCAAGCCCGGCCCCGTGGGCTGGGCCGACCGCCTGTGCAAGCTGAAGCCCGGCCAGGCCATAGGCGGCTGGCAGGGTTTCGGCATCTTGTTCGACGACCTCGTGGCGGCGGGCTGCACGCTGTTGGTCCTGGCTGTGGGGGTGCGACTGTGGACCTGATGGACTTCGAGCCGGCCGCGCTGCGCCTGGCTGACGCGCTGCGCGCGCGCGGCTGGCGCATGGCCGCCGCCGAAAGCTGCACCGGCGGCCTGATCGCCGCCGCCTGCACGGCGGTGGCCGGTTCCAGCGACTGGTTCGAGCGCGGCTTCGTGACCTACAGCAACGCGGCCAAGCAGGCGCTGCTCGGCGTTCCCGAGCCGCTGCTGGCGGCCCACGGTGCGGTCAGCCGTGAAGTCGCGCTGGCCATGGCGCAAGGCGCCCTGCAGCAGGCGCCGGTGCAGCTGGCGGTGGCCGTCACCGGCATCGCCGGGCCGGGCGGCGCGGTACCGGGCAAACCGGTCGGCACGGTGTGGCTGGCCTGGGCCACGGCGGCTGGCGCGCAGGCCGAGTTGCTGCAACTGCCGGGCGACCGCAGCGCCGTGCGCAAGGCCGCGGTGAGCGCGGCGCTGCAGCGCCTGATCGCAGCCGCAGCATGAAGGTGCAGCCATGAAGGTCTTGCTGTGCGGTGATTTCGACCCCGGCGAGCGGCAGGCCTGGCTGGCCGCCTTGACGGCCGCGATGCCCGAGGCGCTGTGGCTGGACCTGGACGCCGCGCGCCGCGAGCCGGGCGCCGTCGCCGCCGCCGTGGTCGCCAACCCGGCCCCGGGCAGCTTGCAGGGCCTGCCGAATCTGCGCCTGATCCAGAGCCTGTGGGCCGGCGTCGACCGCCTGCTGGCCGACAGCACGCTGCCGACCGACCCACCACTGGCCCGCATGGTCGACCCGGCCATGAGCGCCGCCATGGCCGAGACCGCGCTGTGGGCCACGCTGGCCCTGCACCGCGACTTCTACACCTATGCCCGGCAGCAGCGCGCCGGACGCTGGCAGTTGCAACCGCAACGCCGGGCCGACGAGGTCCGCGTGCTGGTGCTGGGCAGCGGCGAGATGGGCCGCGCAGCGGCCCGGCGCATCGCCAGCCTGGGTTACGCGGTGCGGGGCTGGCGGCGCGACGGCACGCCGCTGGTGCGCTCGGTGGCCGAGGCCGACATCGTCATCAACCTGCTGCCGCTGACGCCCGAAACGCGCAGCCTGCTCGACGCGCACTTCTTCGCCGCGCTGCCGCCGCAGGCTGCCGTGGTCAACCTGGCGCGCGGCGCCCATGTGGTCGATGCCGACCTGCTGGCCGCACTGGACAGCGGCCACCTGCGGCACGCCGTGCTGGACGTCTTCCACGCCGAACCGCTGCCGGCTGCGCACCCGTACTGGCGGCATCCGCAGGTGACCGTGCTGCCCCACGCCGCCGCGCAGACCGACCCGCGCAGCGCCGCCGCCGTGGCCGTGCACAACCTGCGCGCGGCGCGCGACGGCAGCGCGGTCTTGAACCGGGTCAACCGCAGCCGCGGTTACTGAAGCGCCAGGGTCCGGCGCGCCCCGCCCTTGAGCGGCGTCGTGCGCTGGGCCTCGATGGCCATCAAGGCCAGGCGGCGCAGCGCCGGCCAGGCCTCGTGCGGCCATTCGGGGTGCTTCAGGCCCTTGACGATGCCGTCGCAAATGCTGGCGGCTTCCAGCAGGTGGGCCAGCTGGTGGCTGGCCAGGGCCGGCAACACGCGTTCGAAGAGCTTTTCCTTCAGGCCCCAGACACGCGCTTCGCGCAGCGCCATCGGGATGGGCTTGCCGTCGTCCAGCGCGGCGCGGGCGCGGCCCAGGGCGCGCAGGTCCTCGGCCAGCGTCCAGTGCACCAGCACGGCGGCTTCGCCCTCGGCCTGCAGGCCGTCCAGCATGCGCAGGGTGCGCGCCACCTGCCCGGTCCACAGCGCCTCGGCCAGCTTGCCGATGTCGTAGCGGGCCACGTTCAGCACCGCCGCTTCGATCTGCTCGAAACCCAGCACGCCGGCCGGGTGCAGCAGCGCCAGCTTCTGCAGTTCCTGGTGGGCGGCCAGCAGGTTGCCCTCGATGCGGTCGGCGAAGAAGGCCAGGGTGCGCTCGCCTTCCTCACCGGCCATGACCCGCTGGCCTTGGCGCGCCAGGCGCTGCGCCAGCCAGGCCGGCAGCAGCCTGCGGTCCAGGGTTTCCACGCGCAGCGTGACACCGCGGCTGTCCAGCGCGCCGAACCAGGCCGCCTTCTGCTGCTGGAAGTCGAGACGGGGCAGCTGGACCAGGGTCAGCACCTCGTCGGGCAGGCGCTCGGCATAGCGTTGCAAGGCCTCGGAACCGTCCTTGCCGGGCTTGCCCGAGGGGATGCGGATCTCGATGAGTTGGCGCTCGGCGAACAGGCTCATGGCCTGCGCCGCCCCCAGCACCGCGCTCCAGTCGAAGTGCGCGCCACTGACGGTGAAGACCTTGCGCTCGCTGTAGCCGGCGGCCTTGGCCGCCGCACGGATGGCGTCGGCCGCTTCCTGGGCCAGCAGCGGCTCGTCACCGTGCACGGTGTACAGCGGCTTCAGGCCACGGCCGAGGTGGACTTCAAGCTGGTCAGGGCGGACTTGCATGGTGGGCTGGGCGCTGCAATCGAAAGGGCCTGGACGGGCCTAGACGTGGATCGCAGCCAGGCGGCGCAGCACCTGCGCCACCACGTCGGCCGTCATCTCGCGGTAGAGCTCGGCTTCTTCGCTTTCCTTGGCCAGGGCCTGCACTTCGGTGTAGCTGAGGTCGCGCGTCAACAGCAGTTCGACGCGGGGGATCCATTCGAAGCCCGAGGGCGTGGTGGCGCGGAAATGGAACTTCAGCCGCAGCTGGAATTCACGCACCTGAGCGGCCGAGGTGGACGCCACGACGCTTTTTTCGCGCAGGTCTTCCAGCGCCTGCAGCACCACGTCGGCCTTGTCGGGCGTGGGCAGTTCGCGCACCTGCAGCAGCAGTTGCCGGCGCAGCGCCTCGGCCAGCGGCGAGCGCGGCGCGAAGCCGGTCAGCGCGATGCTGCTGAAGGACAGCTTGGCCGGGCGGCGCAACGCGAAACCGCAGCCGGCCAGGGCCGCCACGGCGCTGCCGGCCGTCGCCACGAGCAGCGTGCGGCGGGGCGCGTCAAACAACGACGTTCACCAGGCGCCCCGGCACCACCACCACCTTCTTCGCCGGCCGGCCCTCGGCGAAGCGCAGGAACTCGGGCGACGCCAGGGCCACCGCCTCGATGGCATGGCGATCGGCGCCAGCCGGCACGCGGATGGCGCCGCGCAGCTTGCCGCCGATCTGCAGCACCAGTTCGATCTCGTCTTGCACCAGCGCGTCCTCGTCGACCTCGGGCCAGGGCGCGTGGGTGATGTCGCCGTGCGCCGCTGCGTAGCGCAGGTCGCCCCACAGCACATGGCTGATGTGCGGGGCGACCGGATAGAGCGCGCGCAGCAGGATGCCGAAAACCTCCTTCAGCGCCGCGCCGTCGCCGGGGCCATCGCCGAGCCTGGCGTCGTCGATGGCGTTGAGCATCTTCATCGCGCCCGAAACCACGGTGTTGTATTGCAGGCGCTCGTAGTCGTGGCTGACCTGGCGCAGCAGCAGGTGGATCTCACGGCGCAAGGTGGCGCCGGCCGGGCTGATGCCGGCATAGCCCTCGGCCACCCCATCGGGGCGGGCCGCCAGCTTGAGGCCGGTGGTCCACAAGCGCCGCAGGAAGCGGAAGGCGCCTTCGGCACCGCTGTCGCTCCAGGCTGCGCTCTGATCCGGCGGGCCGGCGAACATGGTGAACAGGCGCGCGGTGTCGGCGCCGAAGCGCGCGATGATGTCGCGCGGCTCGACCACGTTGTTCTTGCTCTTGGACATCTTCTCGATGCCGCCCAGGCTGACCGGCAGACCGTCGGCCTTGGCCGTGGCGCCCACCGGCTGGCCGCGGTCGTCGTGCTGCACGTCGACCTCGCTGGGGTAGAGCCAGCGCTTCTTGCCGCTATCTTCCTCGCGGAAGTAGCTTTCGTTGAGCAGCATGCCCTGGGTGAACAGCTTGGTGAAAGGCTCGCTGAACGTCACCAGGCCCAGGTCGCGCATGGCCTTGGTCCAGAAACGCGCGTAGAGCAAGTGCAAGACCGCGTGCTCGATGCCACCGATGTACTGGTCCATCGGCATCCAGTGCTCGTTGCGCGCGTCGACCATGACGTCGTCGCTGCCGGGGCAGGTGTAGCGCATGTAGTACCAGGCGCTGTCGACGAAGGTGTCCATGGTGTCGGTCTCGCGGCGCGCCGGCTGGCCGCACTGCGGGCAGGCGACGTTCAGGAAAGACGCACACTTGTTCAGCGGGTTGCCGCTGCCGTCGGGCACCAGGTCTTCGGGCAGCAGGACGGGCAGGTCCTGCTCGGGCACGGGCAGCGAGCCGCAACCGGGTCGCTCGGCGCCCGGCTCGCTGCTGCCGTCGCAGTGGATGATCGGGATCGGCGTGCCCCAGTAGCGCTGGCGGCTGATGCCCCAGTCGCGCAGGCGCCAGGTGGTCTGCTTGCCGCCCAGGCCCTGTTCGGCCAGCGCGGCGGCAATGGCATCCACCGCCGGCCGGTAGGCCAGACCGCTGTAGTTGCCGCTGTTCACGGTGAAGCCGCGCACCTTGTCGCCGTACCACTCCTGCCAGTGGTCGTAGCTGAAGTGCTCGCCGTCGATCTGCACCACCTGCAGCATGTCGATGCCGTATTTCTTGGCGAAGGCGAAGTCGCGCTCGTCGTGCGCCGGCACACCCATCACAGCGCCGTCGCCGTAGCCCATCAGCACGTAGTTGCCCACCCAGACCGGTACGTCCGCGCCGGTCAGCGGGTGCGTCACGTGCAGGCCCAGGGGGCGGCCGGCCTTTTCGCGCAAGGCCAGTTCGGCCTCGGTGGTGCCGCCCTTCTTGCATTCATCGATGAAGGCGCCGAGGTCGGGATTGCCCTGCGCGGCCAGCGTGGCCAGCGGGTGTTCGGGGGCGACGGCGCAGAAGGTGACGCCCTTGATGGTGTCGACGCGTGTCGTGAAGACCCAGAGCTTGCCGCCCTGCAGCAGTTCGCCATCGGCGCTGCGGATGGTGTGCGGGAAGGCGAAGCGCACGCCCTCGCTCTTGCCGATCCAGTGCTCCTGCATCAGGCGCACGCGTTCGGGCCAGCCTTCCAGGTAATTGGGCGCGGTGGCGTCGGTGACGCCGGCCAGCAGTTCGTCGGCGTACTGCGTGATGGCCAGGTAGTAGCCCGGGATCTCGCGCTTTTCCACGAGGGCGCCGCTGCGCCAGCCGCGCCCGTCGACGACCTGTTCGTTGGCCAGCACGGTCTGGTCGACCGGGTCCCAGTTGACGACCTGCGTCTTCTTGTAGGCGATGCCCTTGTCCAGCATCTTCAGGAAGAACCACTGGTTCCACTTGTAGTAGCTGGGGTCGCAGGTGGCCAGTTCGCGGGTCCAGTCGAAGGCCAGGCCCAAAGGCTGCATCTGCGCCTTCATGTCGGCGATGTTGGCGCGCGTCCAGGCGGCAGGCGGCACCCGGTTGTCCATGGCCGCGTTCTCGGCCGGCAAGCCGAAAGCGTCCCAGCCCATGGGCATCAGCACGTTCATGCCCTTCATGCGCAGGTGGCGGCCCATCATGTCGCCGATGGTGTAGTTGCGCACATGCCCCATGTGCAGCTTGCCGCTGGGGTAGGGGAGCATGCTGCAGGCGTAGAACTTGGGACGCGTGGCGTCCTCGGTCACGCGGTAGGCGTCGGTGGCCGCCCAATGCGCCTGGGCGGCGGCTTCGACTTCGGCTGGGGCGTATTTCTCGTTCATCGCCCGATTCTACGAAGGCGCTCCGTGCGCCCGGCCGCTTTCAGCGGGCCGGCGGCGCCTCGGTGACCAAACCGATGCGGGTCAGCCCGGCCGCCTGCACCCAGCCGATCAATTCGGCGACGCGGCCGTAGGGCACGCGGCTGTCGGCGCGCAGCTGAACTTCGGTGGCCGGGTTGCGCTGCGCGGCGGCGCGCACACGCAGCGCGATCTGCTCGCGCTCGGAGGTGGCGTCCAGGGCGTCGTCACCCAGGAACAGGCGGCCCTGGGCGTCGATGGACAGCGCCACCACGGCGGGCGCGTCGCTGGCTGCCGCGCCGTCGGCCTTGGGCAGGTCCAGCTTCAGGCTGCTGCTGATCAGCGGCGCGGTCAGGATGAAGATCACCAGCAGCACCAGCATCACGTCGATCAGCGGCGTCATGTTGATCTCGCTCATCGGCTGCGAGCCGGGGTTGCGCTCCAGGCGGCCGAAGGCCATGTCAGTGGCCCGCCGTCTGGTCCAGCACCATCTGCCGCAGGTCGTGCGCGTAGCCTTCGAGTTCGGCTTCGCAGCTGGCCACCCACTTGCCGAAGACGTTGTAGGCCAGCACGGCCGGCACCGCCACGGCGATGCCGGCGGCGGTCATCACCAGCGATTCACCGATCGGCCCCGAGACCTTGTCGATGGTGATGCTGCCGGCGGCCGCAATGCCGCCCAGCGCGTGGTAGATGGCCCAGACGGTGCCGAACAGGCCCACGAAAGGCGCGGTGCTGCCGATCGACGCCAGCAGCACCTGGCCGAACTGCAAATGCGCCAGGCCGCGGTGCAGCGCGTCGCGCAGGCGCCGCGTGAGCTGGCTTTCGCGCTGCCCCGTGCTTTCCAGCGTGCCGCGCGCGGGCTGCGCCGAGACGGCGTCCAGCAAGGGCAGCAGCACGCGCTCGCGGTCCAGCGCCTGCAGCCGGGCACGGCCATCGTCCAGCGTGGCGGCGTCCCAGAAAGCCGGCACGGCGCGGCCGATGTCGCCGGTGGCGCGGCGCAGCAACCAGCCTTTCCAGAAGATCAGCACCCAGGCCGTGACCGACATGGCCAGCAACAGCACCGCCACCGACCGGCCCACGGCGTCGCTGGCGTCCCAGAATGACAGCAGGCCCTGCATGGTGCCGCTCAGTCCAGGCCCAGCACGTCGTCCATGCCGTACAGCCCCGGCGAGCGGTTCGCCAGGAAGCGCGCGGCACGCAGGCTGCCGTCGGCATAGTTGGCGCGGCTGCTGCTTTTGTGGGCGATCTCGATGCGCTCGCCGGTGCCGCAGAACAGCACGGTGTGCTCGCCGACGATGTCGCCACCGCGCACGGCGGCAAAGCCGATGCTCCCCGGCGCGCGTTCGCCGGTGTGGCCGTGGCGGGTGAAGACGCCGTGTTCGGCCAGATCGACGCCGCGCGCCCGGGCCAGCGCCTCGCCCATCGCCAAGGCGGTGCCGCTGGGCGCGTCGACCTTGTGCTGGTGGTGCGCCTCGACGACCTCGATGTCGTAGCCCGGGCCCAGCGCCTGCGCGGCCTGCGCCAGCAGCTTGAGCATCACGTTGACGCCCACGCTCATGTTGGCGGCCACCACCGTGGCCAGTTGCTGCGCATGGTCGGCGATGGCCGCCTTTTGCTCCGGCGTGAACCCGGTCGTGCCCACGACGGCGCGCACACCGAGTTCGCGGCAGACGGCCAGATGGGCCAGCGTGCCGGCCGGGCGGGTGAAGTCGATCAGCACGTCGGCACCGGACAAGCCGGCGTGCAGGTCGGCCGTGACGGCCACGCCGGTCGCCTGGCCCAGGAAAGTGCCGGCGTCACTGCCGATGGCCGGGCTGCCGGCCACGTCCAGTGCGCCCGTCAGGCGGCAGTCGGGGCTGGCCAGCACGGCTTCGATCAGCATGCGGCCCATGCGGCCGCCCGCGCCAGCGATGGCGACGTTCAACATCGGCGCCGTCGCCGCGTTCAAGATTCGAGCGGCGGGTAGTCGCGCACCGCGCCGACGGGCTCGACGGCAGGCGTCTCGCGCTTCGGCGGCAAGGGCAAGGCGGCGCGTTCGGCCTCGCTGAGTTCCAGCTTGGGCGCGCGCAAGTCCTTGAAGCGGCTGATCGAGGCCACGAACTCGCGCTCGGACGGCAGGTCGGGTGCTTCGACGGACTTCACCACATCGTTCTCGAACAGCACCACCACACTGCGCCGCTGCAGGGCGGCATTCGGGCGACGCAGCGTGAAGATGTAATCCCAGCGGCTCGCGTGGAAAGGGTCGGCCATCAACGGCGTGCCGAGCAGGTCGCGGACCTGCAGTCGGGTCAGCCCCGGCTTGAGCGCCGCAGCCTGTTCTTTGGTGATGGCGTTGCCCTGCACGATGTCGATGCGGTAGGGCGTGATGAAACCCATCAGGCTGTCGGTGCGCTGCAGCGCTTCGCAGCCGCTCAGTGCAAAGGCGGCTGCCAGCGTGCAGAAGATCCAGGAAGAACGGGGCATGAGCGGCAACGCAGAAGGGAGATAGCGCCGGGCAGGCTGGCTATGATCGCTTGATTCTAGCGAGGGCTGCGGCCCAGGCTGCGGGACGACATGACGCATGTTGACGAACTGAAGAGCAGCGGCCTGAAGGCCACCTTGCCGCGCATCAAGATCCTGGAAATCTTCCAGCGCAGCCAGCGCCGCCACATGGCGGCCGAAGACGTCTACAAGGCCCTGCTGCTTGAAGGGGCCGACATCGGCCTGGCCACGGTCTACCGCGTGCTGATGCAGTTCGAACAGGCCGGCCTGCTGTCGCGCAGCAACTTCGAGTCGGGCAAGGCGGTGTTCGAGTTGAACGAAGGCCAGCACCACGACCACCTGGTGTGCCTGGACTGCGGCCGCGTCGAAGAGTTCTTCGACAGCGAAATCGAAGCCCGCCAGCGCGCCGTGACCAGCGCGCGGGGCTTCGAGTTGCAAGAGCACACCTTGGCGCTCTACGCCCGCTGCACCAAGACCGACTGCGAACACCGGCAGAAGTAGTTTCCGCGGGTGGTCAGTGCTCGCCGCGCTCCATGGCGGCCTGGTGGCGCTTGATGAATTCCTGGTAGGTGTCGATGCCGCGCAGTTGCAGCACGGTGTTGCGCACCGCGGCTTCCACCAGCACGGCCAGGTTGCGGCCCGCGTCGACGGCGATCACGACCTTGCGCACCGGCAGGCTCAGGATGTCTTCGTAGAGCGGCTCGTAGGGCAGGCGCTCGAACTCGCGCTCCATCGTTTCCTTGCGCACCAGATGCACCAGCAGGTGCACCTTCATCTTGCGCCGGACCGCGGTCTCGCCAAAGATGGCCTTGATGTCGAGCAGGCCGATACCGCGCACTTCCAGCAGGTTCTGCAGCAGTTCGGGGCAGCGCCCTTCGAGCAGGGTCTGTGAGGTGCGGTAGATGTCGACCGCGTCGTCGGCCACCAGGCCGTGGCCGCGGCTGATCAGTTCCAGCCCGAGTTCGCTCTTGCCCAGGCCCGATTCACCCGTCAGCAGCACGCCCAGGCCCAGGATGTCCATGAACACGCCATGCCGCGTGACGCGCTCGGCGAAGTGCTGGCCGAGGTAGCCGCGCACCACGTCGATGACGTGGCCGGCCGATTCACCGGTGACGAAGAGCGGGATCTCGGCGCGGTCGCACATCGCCACCAGGCGGTCGGGCGGCACCATGCCGTCGGCCACGATCAGCACCGGCGGTTCCAGCGTGACGATGCGCGAGATGCGGCGCTCCTGGTCGTCGGCCGACGAGGTGGTGAGGTACTCCACTTCGCGCACGCCGACGATCTGCACCCGATAGGGGTGGATGTAGTTCAGGTAGCCGACCAGGTCGGCCGCGCTGCGCGCGTCGCGCACAGCCGCGTCGGCAAAGCGCCGTTCAGGGTGGGCGTGGCCGGCGATCCACTCCCAGCGCATCGCTTCGCGGTGGGCTTCGAAGAGCGCCTCGGCGCTAATCGATGTGGGCTTCAATCAGGCCACCGACTTCAGCGGTTCCCAATCGGAAATCAGCTTGTGCACGGCCTGTGCATCAGGCTCGATCTTCAGGCGCTCACGCAGTTCGCGGTCGGACAGCATCTCGGCGATCTCGGACAGGATTTCCAGGTGCCGCTGGGTGGCCGCTTCGGGCACCAGCAGAAAGATCAGCAACTCGACAGGGGCGTCGTCGGGCGCGTCGAAGGGGATGGGTTGCAGCACGCGCAGGACCGCGGCCAGCGGCTGCTTCAGGCCTTTGATGCGGCCGTGCGGGATGGCCACCGCGTGGCCCAGCCCGGTGGACCCCAGCCGTTCGCGGGCGAAGAGGTTGTCGGTGACGGTGCCGCGCGCGATGGCGTGCTGGTTTTCGAACAGCAAGCCGGCCTGCTCGAAGACGCGCTTCTTGCTGGTCGCATCCACGTTCACCAGCACATTGCTGGGCGGCAAGATCGCGGCGAGACGGTTCATGGGGCCATGTCCTGGTGCCGCAAACAGCGGGATGCGCGGCGACCGTGGAGGTGTTACGGAGCGCCGCATCATAGTCCGCAGCCCCAGCCACAAGACCAGCCTGTAGCGCCAGAACCGGGCGGAATTCTCGGCTTATGCGGCGCTGCAACAACAAACCGTTCCGGCATGCAAAACGGCCCCGCAGGGCCGTGGTGCTGGTGGTGCGCCGCCTAGACGACGCCGACGTCCAGTCGTTTGGGCGACTCGTGGTGGTGATTCTGCAGCCGGTCCTTGTGGCGCACGACCTGGCGGTCGAGCTTGTCCATCAGCTGATCGATGGCCGCGTACATGTCTTCGGCCGCCTGCTCGATGAAGATGTCACGGCCCTTGACGTGCAAGGTCACCTCGGCCTTCTGCCTTCGCTCTTTCTCCTTCAGCTTCTCCACCGTCAGCAGCACTGTGACATCCACCACCTGATCGAAATGCCGGGTCACGCGCTCCAGCTTGGTGAGCACGTACTCACGCAGAGCAGGGGTGACTTCGAGATGATGGCCGCTGATCGTCAAGTTCATCAAAACCTCCTTGGGGCAGGGAGTGAAACGCCGACGGCGATGCCGCCGGCAGGGGGAAACCAGAATTCGGTGTTGGGGGGGGGGCGGTTTGGAGAGGGCGGCGGCCGGGAAAGCCGTCAGACCCAGTGTGCACCGGTTGCGCAGGGCTGACAAGCGAACACCGCGAATGGGGGATTGACGGCGTGACGAAAGCAACGACCCTGGAGCCTGCCTGACTCTGGCGCCTTATGCTGGCACGACATCCGCTTGCCGAACGCCCATGCCCCACGCCACGCCCCTGCTGATACGCAACGCCACCCTGCCCGACGGCCGCACCGGCATCGACCTGCTGGCCCTGGACGGCCGCATCGCCGAGGTCGGCCCTGCGCTGGCCGCACCGCCCGGCACACCCGTCGTCGATGCCGGCGGCTGGCTGCTCAGCCCGCCCTTCGTCGACGCCCACTTCCACATGGATTCGACGCTCAGCTACGGCCTGCCGCGCGTCAATGCCAGCGGCACGCTGCTGGAAGGCATCGCGCTGTGGGGCGAACTCAAGTCGCTGCTGACCGCCGAGGCGCTGGTCGAACGCGCGCTGGCCTATTGCGACTGGGCGGTGGCGCGCGGCCTGCTGGCCATCCGCAGCCACGTCGATGTCTGCGACGACCGCCTGCTGGCCGTGCGCGCCTTGCTGGACGTCAAGCAACGCGTCGCCGGCTACATCGACCTGCAACTGGTGGCCTTCCCGCAGGACGGCCTGCTGCGTTCGCCCACGGCCCTGGCCAACCTGAAGCGCGCGCTGGACCTGGGCGTGGACGTGGTTGGCGGCATCCCCCACTTCGAACGCACGGCGGAAGAAGGAGCGCACAGCGTGAAAGTGCTGTGCGAACTGGCCGCCGAACGCGGACTGCGCGTGGACCTGCACTGCGACGAGACCGACGACCCGCTGTCACGCCACATCGAGACGCTGGCCCTGCACACCCAGCGCCTGGGCTTGCAGGGTCGCGTGACGGGCTCGCACCTGACGTCCATGCACTCGATGGACAACGCCTACGTCAGCAAGCTGATGCCGCTGATCCGCGAGGCCGGCGTGCAGGTGGTGGCCAACCCGCTGATCAACATCACCCTGCAAGGCCGCCACGACAGCTACCCCAAGCGCCGTGGCATGACCCGGGTGCCCGAACTGCTGGCCGCGGGCGTGAACGTGGGCTTCGGCCACGACTGCGTGATGGACCCCTGGTACGCGCTGGGCTCGGCCGACATGCTGGAGGTGGCGGCGATGGGCCTGCACGTGGCGCAGATGACCTCGGTGGCCGGCCAGCGGCAGTGCTTCGACGCCGTGACGGTGAACAACGCGCGCGTGCTGGGCCTGCAGGGCTACGGGCTGGAGCCGGGCTGCCGCGCCGACTTCGTGCTGCTGCAGGCCCGCACGCCGCCCGAGGCGGTGCGCCTGCGCGCGCAGCGCCTGCTGGTGGTGCGTGGCGGGCGCGTGCTGTCGCGCATGGCGCCGGCGACGGCCGAACTGGCGCTGCCGGGGCGCCCGGCGGCCGTGGATTTCACGCGACAGGCCCCTGGCTAGAATCAATACGCTCACAGATGCTCGCTGGCCCCGCACCCCAAGATGAAATTGATCGGTTCACTCACCAGCCCCTACGTGCGCAAAGTGCGCGTCGTGATGGCCGAAAAAAAGCTCGACTTCCAGTTGCTGGTGGAAGACGTCTGGAACAGCGATGCCATCCTCAAGAGCAACCCGCTGGGCAAGGTGCCTTGCTTGGTGCTGGACGGCGGCGAAGCGGTGTTCGATTCGCGGGTCATCGTCGAATACCTCGACACCCTGTCGCCGGTGGGCAAGCTGATACCGCCCAGCGGCCGTGAACGCGTGGAAGTGCGCACCTGGGAAGCGCTGGCTGACGGCCTGCTGGACGCCAGCATCGCCGCGCGTATGGAAGCGCACTGGACGGGCCGCACCGCCGAACAGCGCTCGCAGGCCTGGATCGACCGCCAGATGAGCCGCGTGATGGCCGCCATCACGTCCATGGGCCAGGGCCTGGGCGACAAGCCCTTCTGTGCCGGCAACCATTTCACGCTGGCCGACGTGGCGGTGGGCTGCGCGCTCAGCTACCTCGACTTCCGCTATGCCCACATCGACTGGCGCAGCGGCCAGCCGAACCTGCACAGGCTGCTCGACAAGTTGTCGACACGCCCCAGCTTCACCGAATCGGCGCCGCCGTCAGCCTGAACCGGCTGACACAGCACCATGGTGTACGAAGACCTGCACAGCTACCTGCCCAAAGAAGGCCACGGCCTGCCCCACGACCCTTTCAACGCCATCGTCGGTCCGCGGCCAATAGGCTGGATCAGCAGCCGCAGCCGCGCCGGCCTGGTCAACCTGGCGCCCTACAGCTTCTTCAACGCCTTCAACTACACGCCGCCGATCATCGGCTTTGCCAGCATCGGCGCCAAGGACACGCTGCGCCACATCACCGAGACCGGTGAATTCGTCTGGAACCTGGTGACCCGCCCGCTGGCCGAGGCCATGAACGCCAGCTGCGCCGCGGTGCCGCCCGAGGTCAACGAATTCGAGCTGGCGGGCCTGACCGCGGTGCCTTCGCGGCTGGTCCAGGTGCCGCGTGTGGGTGAAAGCCCGGTGGCCTTCGAATGCCGGATGACCCAGCAGATCCAGCTGCAGGGCGCAGACGGCGTGGCCGTGCCGACCTGGCTGACGCTGGGTGAAGTGGTGGCGGTGCACATCGCCCGCGGCTTGCTGGTGGATGGCGTCTACGACACGGCGGCCGCCCAGCCCATCCTGCGTGGCGGCGGGCCGGCTGACTACTTCGGGATCCAGGCCGAGAACCGCTTCCGGATGCACCGGCCGCGCTAGTCGCAGCCCGGCTTCAGACCGGTTCGGCCCCGGCTGGCGCGAAACTGTCGCTGCGCGCCTGCGGCCAGTACAGGCTGTAGACGCGGTGCGGCCAGGGCGCCTGCCCGGCCATCGCAGCCAGCAATTCGCCCGACTTCAGGAAGTGCAACTGGTTGGCCAGCAACTTGACGTCGTGGTCGGCCGAGCGCCGCACGATGTGCGACGCGGTGATCTGGTCGGGGTGGGTCAGGCCGGCGGCCTGCACCAGTTCCTTCAACGCGTGCAGGGTGTTTTCATGGAAACGCCAGACGCGCTCGGTCTTGTCGGGCACCACCAGGGCCTGCTGGCGCTTGGGGTCTTGCGTGGTCACGCCCGTGGGGCAGGCGCCGGTATGGCAGGTCTGCGCCTGGATACAGCCCAGCGCGAACATGAAGCCGCGCGCGGCGTTGCACCAGTCGGCGCCCAAGGCCATCAGGCGCACGATGTCGAAGGCGCTGACGACCTTGCCGGCGCAACCAATCTTGATGCGCCCGCGCAGCCCCAGCCCGGTCAGCGTGTTGTGCACCAGCAGCAGGCCTTCCTGCAGCGGCGCGCCGACATGGTCGGTGAACTCCAGCGGTGCCGCCCCGGTGCCGCCTTCGGCGCCGTCGACGACGATGAAGTCGGGCAACAGACCGCTTTCCAGCATCGCCTTGCACAGCGCGAACCATTCCCAGGGGTGACCGATGCACAGCTTGAAGCCGGTGGGTTTGCCGCCCGACAGGGTGCGCAGCCTTTCGATGAACTGCAGCAGCTCCAGCGGCGTGCTGAAGGCGCCGTGGCGCGCCGGGCTGATGCAGGCCTGGCCTTCGGGCACGCCGCGCGCCTGCGCGATCTCGGCCGTCACCTTGGGGCCCGGCAGCACGCCGCCGTGGCCGGGCTTGGCGCCCTGGCTCAGCTTCAACTCGATCATCTTCACCTGCGGGTCGCGGGCGTTGGCCGCGAAGCGTTCGGCGTTGAAGCTGCCGTCGTCGTTGCGGCAGCCGAAGTAGCCGCTGCCGATTTCCCAGATCAGGTCGCCGCCGTGCACGCGGTGGTGCACGCTGATGGACCCTTCACCGGTGTCGTGGGCGAAGCCGCCCTTCCTGGCCCCGCCGTTGAGCGCCAGGATGGCGTTGGCGCTGAGCGCACCGAAGCTCATCGCCGAGATGTTGAAGATGCTGGCGCTGTAGGGCTGGCTGCACGACGAGCCGTCGGCGCCGATGGTGACGCGGAAGTCGTGCCCCGCCACCACGGCCGGCGCCATGGAGTGGTTGATCCACTCGTAGCCGCCGGCCTGCACGTCCATCTGCGTGCCGAAAGGCCGGTTGTCGGGATCGCCCTTGGCGCGCTGGTAGACCAGGCTGCGCTGCTGGCGTGAGTAGGGCGCGGCCTCGCTGTCGCTTTCGATGAAGTACTGGCGCATCTCGGGCCGGATGAATTCCAGCAGGAAGCGCAGGTGGCCGATGATCGGGTAGTTGCGCAGCACGGCGTGGCGCGTCTGGCGGCGGTCGCGCCAGCCCAGGACCAGCCCCAGCAGCGCCAGCAGCGCCGGCCAGCCGGCCATGCCCATCACCAGCCAGGCCCAGCCCAAGACCAGCACACCGACGCCGCACAGCCCCCAGGCGGTGTAGCGGACCGGGAACAGGCTATCGATGCGGCGCAGCCACTCGTGCATGGGTTCATCTCCTGGCGGCACATCCGAGCGCCGTCTCGTCGCGTGATGCTAAGGGCGAAACCACGGGGAACCCACCGGGAAGAACGGCACCAAGGGCCCCTTCTGGCAGCGCGCAGCGGCCCCGCATAATCCGCCGCCTGACTCCAGCGCTCCCATGCCCTCCCTCGGTTCCGTCACTGCCCAGCAGATGCATTTCAGCGACCCGCTGCCCCTGCGCAGTGGCGCCACCCTGCCCGCTTACGACCTTTGCTTCGAGACCTACGGCACCTTGAACGCCGAGCGCAGCAACGCGGTCCTGGTGTGCCACGCGCTGAACGCCAGCCACCATGTGGCCGGGCTGAACGAGCAGGGGCAGGCTGGCTGGTGGGACAACCTGGTGGGACCGGGCAAGCCGCTCGACACCGCACGCTACTTCGTCATCGGCGTGAACAACCTGGGTTCCTGTTTCGGCTCGACCGGGCCGATGCACATCAACCCGGAAACCGGCCGGGTCTGGGGCGCCGACTTCCCGGTGTTGACGGTGGAAGACTGGGTCGATGCGCAGGTGCGCCTGGTGCAGCGCCTGGGCATCGCGCAGCTGGCCGCCGTGCTGGGCGGCAGCCTGGGCGGCATGCAGGCGCTGGCCTGGACCTTGCGCCACCCCGACAAGCTGCGCCACTGCCTGGCCGTGGCCACCGCGCCCAACCTGTCGGCGCAGAACATCGCCTTCAACGAGGTGGCCCGGCGCGCCATCGTCACCGACCCCGACTTCCAAGGCGGCCACTTCTACGCCCACGGCGTGGTGCCGCAGCGCGGGCTGCGCGTGGCGCGGATGATCGGCCACATCACCTACCTGGCCGAGGATGCGATGGAGACCAAGTTCGGCCGCGAGCTGAAGGCCGAAGAACTGGCCTACACCACGCAAGGCGTCGAATTCCAGATCGAAAGCTACCTGCGCCACCAGGGCGACAAATTCAGCGCCTATTTCGACGCCAACACCTATTTGCTGATCACCCGCGCGCTGGACTATTTCGACCCGGCGCGCGACCACGGCGGCAGCCTGACCCGGGCTTTCGAAGGCGCGCGTGGCAATCAGTTCCTGCTGGTCAGCTTCACCACCGACTGGCGCTTCGCCCCGGCCCGCTCGCGCGAGATCGTCAAGGCGCTGGTCGACAACCGCATCGCGGTCAGCTACGCCGAGATCGACGCGCCGCACGGCCACGACGCTTTCCTGCTCGAAGACCCGCGCTACCACGGCGTGATGCGCGCCTACTTCGAACGCATCGCCCAAGAATTCGCGGCATGAGCGAGCGCAGAGACCTCGAAATCATCGCCGACCTGGTGCCGGCCGGCAGCCGCGTGCTCGACCTGGGCTGCGGCACCGGCGAACTGCTGGCCCACCTGCGCGACCACAAGGGCTGCACCGGCTACGGCATCGAACTGGACGACGCCAACGTGCTGGCCTGCGTGCAGCGCGGCATCGATGTGATCCAGCTGAATCTGGAAGACGGGCTGGCGCTGTTCGACGACCACAGCTTCGACGTGGTGCTGCAGCTGGACACGCTGCAACACCTGCGCAAGACCGAGAACATGCTGCGCGAGACGGCGCGCGTGGGGCGCATCGGCATCGTCAGCTTCCCGAACTTCGCGCACTGGGCCAACCGCCTGCACGTGCTGCAGGGCCGCATGCCCATCACCCGCGCCCTGCCCTACCAGTGGTACGACACGCCCAACATCCGCGTCGGCACCTACGCCGACTTCGAACTGCTGGCGCAACGCTGCGGCCTGGCGGTGACCGACAGCTTCGGTCTGCAGGGGGGTGAAGTCGTGCGCTGGTGGCCCAACCTGCGGGCCAGCGTGGCGGTGTTCCGCTTTGGTCAGCGCTGAAGAACGTGCGTGCCTGCTGCGCAGGCGCCGGCTCAGATCGGGTCGATGATCGAGTTGGGGATCAGGTCGTTGTCGAAGATGACTTCACGGCGCGCAAAGCGCCAGCCTTCGGGCGTGAGCACCACGGTGTCCAGGTAGCGCCCCACGCTGAGGATTTCGGGCATCGCGTCGCGATGGGTGCGGATCACGACATAGCTGGCTTCGCAGCGCAGGCCAGCGGCGTCATGGCCCAACAGACGCGGCGCGCTGACGATGTGCCGCTGCGCGTACGGGTCGTGAAAGATGGTCTCGGTGGCGCCGTAGACGCGGTCTTTCAGCATGCCCGGGCCTTCGAAAGCCAGCGTGCACAGCGGCAGGCCGCGGTCATGGTTCTCGCGCGACTGCAACCGGTATTCGCCGTCTGCCGTGAAGAAGTCGGGCCAGCGGTGCAGTTCGCGGGCGTCCAGCGCCGCCGCGCAGTCGGCGTACAGCGCCTGCAAGGCCAGCCAGCTGTCGAAGTCCAGTCTCGTGCTCACAGGCCCATCACCCCGCGCCAGTAGCTGTACATGCCGCGGATCAGCGTTTCGGTGACCATGTGCGGCGTGGCCTTGACGTCCAGGCCGTCGAGTTCGCTGACGGTGCGGGCGTCGGGGTTGGCGGCAAAGGCCTGCTGAACGAATTCGATGACCTCGCCGTCGTCGGCCGACACGAAACCCGCCGGCCCGAAGAGGTTGGCCTGGCGCAGGCGGCGCTGCGTCATCTCGTCGCTGTCGTCGGCAAAGCCGAAATGCGTCCAGACGAAATCGAAGACACCCGGGCTCACCGGCCGGATGTGGCGGGTCGACAGCGAATTCACCTGCTGCTGGATGATCAGGCTGGGGAAGAGCGTCATCATCACCACCGAAGGCCCGCCCCACCAGGGTTCAGGCACCACGTCCAGCAGGCGCGGGTCGTTCAGCTTCATGTCCGAACGGAAGCTGGTCACCCCTTGCGTCACCGCCGACGCGCCGCCGTCGTTGCGCGTGGACACCATGCAGGCGTGGCGGTGGCGGGCGTCCATCACCATCAGGCTGTTCTGGTCGGCGCGCCACAGGCCGAAGGTGACGAACCAGGTGTGCAGCAAGCCCGGGTGGTAGGGGTCCTTGATGTTCTCCTGCATCAGCTTCCAGTTGGCCGGGATGCGCTGGCGGTTGATGCCCAGCAGCTTCAGCGGCCGGCCGCTGAAGACGCGGTCGTAGTAGGGCAGCACCTCGGGGCCCAGGTAGTCCGCGAAAGATTCCACCGCGTGGTCGAAGCTGGCGAAGACCGCGCCGCCGCGACGCGCCACCTTCAGCTTGGTCAGGCCATGGTCGGCCAAGTTGAAATCGGCCGGCATGCCGCCCTGCACCTGGCCGTCTTTCTTCACGCCGCGACGGAAGGGCAGGCCTTGCAGGCTGCCGTCGAGCCGGTAGGTCCACTGGTGGTACGGGCAGGTGAAGGCCGTGACGGTGCCCGTGCGTTCGCGGCAGAAGGCCACGCCGCGGTGGGCGCAGCGGTTCTCGACGACGTGGATCTCGCCCTGCGCGTCGCGCACCATGATCACGCTGCGCTCGCCGACGGCCGACTTGATGAAGTTGCCTGGGTCGGGCAGTTCGCATTCCAGGCCCACGTAGCACCAATGGCCGCGGTAGAAGAAGCGTTCCAGCTCTTCCCGATACAGGCCTTCGTCGGTGTACACGCGGCCCGGTGCGCGGCTGGTCGGGCTGTCGCCCCAGAGCGTCGGTGCGGTCTGCATGGTCGGTCGTTGGCGATCGGTGCGCGGGCTTCAGTCGAGGGTGACTTCGGTGCGCACCGTGCCCGCCCGGTCGGCCGTGGCCGTGACCGCGATGGCCGCGCCGCGCGGACCGCGCACCACCCACTCGACGACAGCGCGGTCGCCCGTGATGTCGCGGTTGGGCAAGAAGGCCTGCAAGGAGCCCTTGGGCGCATGGCCTTCCAGGTGCGCGCCTTCGACCCGTTCGCGGCCGGTGGTCAGCGTCACGCCGGGCGGCAGGTGGATCTGGAACACCGTGCCGCGCACGGTCTTGCGCTCCAGGGCGCGCTTGCTGACGTAGGCCGGCAGCCAGCCGCTGTTGGCCACCGCGAAGCGCACGCGCCAGGTGTCGGGGCCCAGCGCCCGCACTTCGGCGCGCAGCACCTCCAGCTTGGGCAGGCTCAGGGCGATCTGCGTCAGCCAGGCCGGAAACCGCGCGGCCTCGCGTTCGCGCAGATGGGGCGGCGGGTTGCGCCAGTAGTTCATCTTGTCCCAGCCGCCGAGCTCGACCATGCCCAGCTGCGGGTGGCGGTAGGGGTACCAGTCGACGTGGGCCAGCCCGCCGCACTGCTCGTCGCTCCATTTCAGCAGCTTCAGATCGTCTTCGACCGGGTGTTCGCGGTACCAGTCGATCCACTTGTAGTCGGTGATGCCGGCTTCCTTGTTCGGCGCCCACAGCTCCACCGTCCAGAACAGCGCGCCCAGGTGTTCATAGATCCAGTCCTGGGTGCCCGTGATGACCTGCTTGGGGTGGTACTTGAAGTCGTGCCAGATGCTGATGGCCGGGTAGCCGGTGAGCTGGGTGCCCAGTTCGGAAAAGCGCTTGTAGGCCCACAGGTCTTCGGGCGTCATGTCGTCGTCGCTCTGCATGCCCATGGGCCGCAGGATGACGCCGCTGTGGGTGTGGAAGCTGACCGCCGCGCCGATGTTGGGGTGGCTGGTGATGAAGTGCACCATGGCCCGCACTTCGGGCTCGCTGGTCGGGTAGGGGCCGGCGCCGACCTGCTCGAATTCCTGGCGCCAGTAGGCCGGGAAGTTGCGGTTCAGGTCCAGGCCTTCGCGGTCGGGGTTGGCGGTGATCTTCAGGCCGTCGTAGTTCTTCAGCGTGCCTTCCGGGATCATCCGGAAGTAGCTGCCGCCGAAATCGCCAGGCTCACGCGGAATCATCAGCCGCGCGTCGGCGGGGTGCTGCTTGTAGCCGCCGTGCGGGTCGGGAACCCGCATCTGCAGCACGCGGCCGTCGCCGTCCACGTCCTCGATGGTCAGGCCGTCGACCGGCTCTTCGTCGAAGGGATAAGGCCGGGTGCTGCTGCGGATGTGGCGCGGCTGGTCGGCCAGCGCCAGCTCGGCGCCGTCGGGGTTCAGGCGGGGCACCATGTAGACGACGCGGGTGTCAAGCAGTTGCCGGGCCTGCGCGTCGGCCCCCAGGTAGCCGCTGACCAGCTGGTGCAGCCAGTACAGGCAGGCCGTGCTGGCGGTCAGCTCGGCGGCGTGGATGTTGCCGTCGACCCAGAAGGCCGGCTTGTCGGTGTCGACGCCGGTGGCGGTGTTGGTGATCGTCAGCAGCCAGATGTCGCGGCCTTCGAAGCTCTTGCCCAGACTGCTCAGTTGCACCAGGCTGGGCGCGGCGGCCACGTAGTCATGCAGCAGCCGGGTGAGCTCATCGTGCCGGTAGAACTGGTCGAAGCGGGGAACCGGAAGGGCGGACATGGGTGGCAGCTCGGGACAGCGTAGGTGCGGTCGATGCTACCCGCGCCGCAACGCTGCGGCTTGCTCACTGACCCTTGAACAGGCCCTGGAAGTGGCGCGACACGGGCAGCTTCTCGGGCCGCCCGCGCAGCGTCAGGTGCATCTGCCCTTCGTCGACGCGCACGGCGCTGGCGATGCAGCGGTGGTTGACGATGACGCTGCGGTGCACCTGCCAGAACAACTGCCCGTCCAGCTGCGCCAGCAGTTCTTTCAGCGGCGTGCGGATCAGCGCGTCGCCCGGGCCTTCTGCCCCGGCGAAGACCACCCGCGTATAGCGGCTGTCGCTTTCGAAATAGACCACCTCGTCGCTGCGGATGAGCCGCACTTCGCGGCCCACGCTGGCCTGCAGCACGGCCAGCGGCGTGCGGCGCTGCGGCAGCGCCAGGGTGGCCAGCAGGGCCTGCAGGTCGGCCCTGGTCCCCGCTGAGGGCGGCTGCGCGCTGGCCTGCAGGCGGGCGCGGACCCGGGCCACGGTGCGGGCCAGGCGGTCGGGCTCGACGGGCTTGAGCAGATAGTCCACCGCACCGGCGTCGAAGGCCGCCAGCGCGTGGTCGCCGTAGGCGCTGGCGAAGACCACCTGGGCCTGGCTGCCGATGCGCTGCGCCACGTCGATGCCGCTCAGGCCCGGCATGCGGATGTCCAGGAAGCACAGCGCCGGCTCGTGTTCCAGGAAAGCGTCCCAGGCGTCGACGCCGTTGGCCGCCACGGCCACCACCTGCAATTCGGGCCAGGCGCCGCGCAGCGCCGCCAGCAACTGTTCGCGGGGGGCTTCCTCGTCATCGGCCACCAGGGCCGTCACGGGCGGGGTCGCGGGCGGGATCAGGGGCAGGTTCATGGGCTGTCGACTGTCAAGGGTCGCTTCAAGGGGATGCTGATTTCGGCGCGGCACCCGCCGCCGGCGGCCGCTTCGAGGCTCAAGCGCGCGCCGGGGCCGCAGCTCAGCGCCAGGCGCTGGCGGATGTTGGCCAGGCCCGTGCCGTCGGGCGGGTCGACGGCCGTGCCGGGGCCGTTGTCGCGCACTTCGAAGACCAGGTCGTCACCGCGGGTGGCGCCCTGGACGCGCAGTTCGCCACCGCTGAGCCGCGGTTCGACGCCATGCTGCACGGCGTTTTCCACCAGCGTCAGCAGCAGGCCGGGCGGCAGCAGCGCCGCGCGCGCCGTGGTGTCGACATCGATGCGCCATTGCAACCGCGCCGGCCCCAGCCGCGCCTGCATCACCTGCAGGTAGCGTTCGATGGCCAGCAGTTCATCGCCAGCGGCCAGCAGCGGGCGGTCGAACAGCGGCAGCGTGGCGCGCAGGTAGCCAGTCAGCGCGGCCAAGAGCGGCGCGGCGCGCTCGTCTTGGGTCTGCACCCAATGCTGCAGACCGGCGAGGGTGTTGAACAGGAAGTGCGGCTCGATCTGCGCGGCGGCCAGCCGGCGCGCCATCTCGATGGCCTTCTCGCGCTCTTGCTGCGCGTTCAGCCGGGCTTCGATCTGCTGCGAGCGCCAGACCACCAGGAACCATTGCATCAGCGTCAGCGCCAGGGTGCTCAACACCACCACCCAGTGCAGGGTGAGGCGGTCTTCGGGCTGGGGCAGGCGCCAGCGGATGCCCAGGCTCATCAGCAGCATGAAGGCCACCATCCAGCCCCAGACCCACATCAGCGACCGCCGCCAGGGCCGCCACCACAGCCAGCGCCCCGCCTGGTTGCCGATCACCGCCAGCGCCACCAAGGCGCCCGTCAGGCGCGCGGTGTGTTCCGGGGGCGCCACCTGCATCACGGCAAAAGCCAGCAGCGCGAAGTTGATCCCCGCCATCGCCACCAGCGTCGCGCTGGGCGCGTCGCTGCCGGCGCGGGCCATTTCATCGGGGGTGTAGACGCGGGTCGGGCCGGGGTACCAGAGTTGGGTCCAGTCGATGGGTTGGGGCTTCATGCGTGGCAGTTTAGGCAGCGCATGCGGGGCTGGGGCGGTGGGCGGGCGAAGGGTCGGTTGGCCTGCATGAAGGGACGCTGGGCGGTTCAAGCGGGCCGGCGCTGCGGTAGCTCGCCTTGCAAGGCAACAAGGTGTGGGCGGCTCTGGGATCGCAATCTGTAACCTTGAACGCGGCAGGCACCGGGCGCGGGCAGGACCGCAAGTACCTGCCTCATGCTTTCACGGAGCACGGCGCCATCATGGCCGCAACCAGCTAAAGCAGTCCGCGCACCATCGAGGTGTTGGTGTACGCGGTCATCGCCTTCGTGCGCATGCGCGCGCTGGCCATCACCAACGGGGGGCTTGGCCAAGTGGCTGGCCGAACTGGAAGACAAGACCGAAGTGCTGGCCATGAACCACGACACCTACAGCCGCAACACACGCAATCAGCTCAAGCAGGTCTTCGACGCCCTGCGCGAATTGATGACGCCGCCCGATCCACCCAAACGGCCTATCGGGTTCATCAACCCCGAGGACAAGGGCAGCAAGAAGACCTCAAGGCAGGCAAAACGCAAGACCTGACCCCAATGCCTTTACCCCAATGCGCTTTTTCCAATGCGCTTCCAATGCGCTTGTGTCGGATTCGTGCCGGCTGCCGTCGCGCCGTAGGGTTCATAGCGCGTGCGGCTGAGGAGGGTGCCGCTGGCATTGCTGCGGGCGACGGGGCTGCCGAGGGCGTCGGTGTGCAGGAAGGTGGTGACGCCACCGTCGCGGGTCTCGGCGATGAGTTGCTGGCCCAGGTAGACGTGGCGGACACCGCCTTCGCCCGGCTTGTAGTCGAAGCGCAGTTTGCCGTCCACCGTGCAGGCCTGCAGTTGCCAGTTGCCATCGGCAAAAGTGGTCCAGGCACGCCGACCGTGGCCGTCGTAGGTGTAGCTGGCCTTGCCGGGCGCCGCCTGCAATCGGTTGCCGATGTCGAAGTTGAAACCTTGCCCGCCGCGCTGAACGACGTTGCCGTTGGCGTCGTAGGCCAGCGCCAGATACTGGCTGCCCGTCAGGCTGGTCAGCCGGTTGGTCACCGGGTCGATGTTGTGGCTGAGGCTGCGACCGCCCACCGTGCTGGCCACCAGGTTGTCCAGGGCGTCGTAGCTGTAGCTGCCGGCGCCCCAGACGCCGTTGGCCACCGTCAGCCGGTCCAGGCCGTCGTAGCCCAGGTTGCGGGTGGTCGCACCGCCTTCCTGCTCGTCGGCGATCTGGCTGGGGTTGCCGTTCGCGTCGTAGCGGTAGCGGTCGCGCAGCACCCCGCTGTCCTGCATCACTTCAGGCAGATTGCGGGCATTCAGTTGAACCGTACGGCTGATGCCGTTGGCCAGCGTGTAGCCGGCGACCGCGCCATTCGGGTGGTGGCTGATGGCGCTGGCGTAGCCGGAAACCTGCGTCGGTTCACCCAGGGCATTGGGGCTGTAGGCCACCAGACCCCAGGGGTCTTGCAGTGCCGCGGTCTTGCCGTTGGCGTCGGTCGTCCAGCTGAAGTTCCAGCCGGCTCCGACGCCCACGCCCGGCCAGGCCAGTTGCTCCTGGGACAGCAGGCGACGCCGGTTGTAGCCGTAGGCCCAGATGTAGCCGCCGGAATTGACCTGGCTGAGCAGGCCGTCGGGCGTGTAGCTGCGCGCAATGGCCGGGCTGCCATCGCCATAGCTGGTACCGACGAGGCGGTTGCGGGCGTCGTAGACGTGGCTGATCTTGGCCGACGCGGCCACGCTGCCCTCATCACAGCTGGCCGGGTTGGTGGCGCCCTGGCCGCTGGCTTTCCAGGCCAGGTTGGTGCTGTGCCCGATGTAGGCCTGCACCGTGGCGCCGGTCTCCGGCTCGACGGTCTTGCACAGGCGTTGCCAGGCGTCGTAGACATAGCGCCGCGTGGCCGACTTGCCCGCGCCGCTGCGGGTGATGGCCAGGGCCTTGCCGTAGCGGTCACGCTCGATGTCCAGGGCCACGCCCTCCGGCAGGTCGGCATGACGCAGACTGGATACCCCCGGGTTGTCGAAGACCTGGAAGCTTTCCAGCGTCCGCTGATTGCGGGGGTTCAGCGTCAGACGCTGGAAGTTGGCCAGGTAGTAGGTGCTGGTGGTCAGTGGCCCCTGCTCGCTGGACTGCGATTGCTGCAGCGCCCGCCCCAGTGCGTCGAAGCGCGTGGTCGTGCCCGGCCCATCGGCGAAGACCGAAGCGATGTCGCGCTGCGGGTAACTCTCGAAGACCTTGCGGCCCTCCCGGTCGTGGCGCACTTGCGTCACGCGACGGGTGCCCGCTTCGTTCGCCTGGTCCCAGGTGCGGGTCATCAGCGGTCGCCATTGGGCGTCCAGATAGCGAACGGTCCGCGCGTTGCCGGTGGCGATGGTCTGTCGCCAGTGCCCGGCGCCCAGGCCGAACTCGTCGAACCACACCTGTTCGTAGGCCAGGGTGGTGGGGTTGTAGGCCACCGGGTCGCCGCCCGGGGGCGTGATCTGCACCAGGCGGCCCAGGATGTCGTAGGCATAGCTGGTGGTCGAGCCGGCCGCGTTGGTCACGGCGGTGATCGAGCCATAGAGGTCGACGGTGGCACTCTCGCTGCTGCCGTCGGCATACGTCACGCCTTGCGCCAGGCCGCGCAGGACGTTGCCGAATTGCGTGGTCAGTCCCAGGGAATCGCTGCGGCTGCGCAGCGTGCCATCGCCCCAATAGCCGAAGCTGCCCAGGTAGCGCCCGAAGCTGTACTTGGCTTGCACATCGGCCGTGACGGCGTCGTAGACATTCCGCTCCACCGCCTGCCCCGTTTCGGCATCGGTGACGCCGGCCACCTGCCCCAGCACCCAGCGGGACAGGTTGTCCTCATAGGCGGTGAGATCGGTGCGGACGTCGCCCAGGGTGCTGGAGCGCCGCACGCTGACGGGCCGAGCCTGGGCGTCGAAGACGCTGGTCAGCGTGACGAAAGCGACGCCCTGCCGGACGATGGCCTTGTAGTTTTCGGGCGTGTGGCGGGCGGCCATTTCGCCATTGCCGCGCCGCTGCGTGCTGTAGCCCACCGGGTCGGGATAGGGGCCTGCTGTCGGACTCTGGTACTGGCGCACCGTGGTGCGCAGGGCGATGCTGCCGTCCCAGCCTTCCTCAGTGGTCTGCAACTGGCCTTCGGTCTGGCGAAAGCGGTTGCCGAAGGTGTAACGGGTGACGCTGTTTTCCGGGCTGGTGACCGTGACCGTCTTGGTCGTGGCGCAACCATTGCATGGCGAAAAGCTGGCGTTGGCCGGGCCGTAGGCGTAGGCCCAGGTCTTGTTGGCGGGCAGACCGGGGCCTGACAGGGACTTGCTGGTGATGGAAAAGCGGTCGGTGTAGGCCGCGTAGCCGACCACGCCATGGCCGACCCCGTCGTCGCCCCGGCATTCGTAAGGCACGTCGGAACGTCCATGCGGGGTGGCCGTGACGACGAAAGTGCCGGTGGCGCCAGACGGGCTGGTCATGCTGCCGCTTTTGGGGCGTGGTGTTGAGCTGGTTCCAGCCGTCGCAGGTGTCTGCCGGGGCCCAGGCCAGATCAGCGCCATAAGTCAGGGCATCGAGATTGAACGACCAGGCGCTGTTGTCGGGCAAAGTCAGGTTCGACAAGACATAGCCGCCGGGCGTGCTGCGGTAGTTGTAGGTCCAGACCCGGTTGCCCTGGGTGACCCGCGTGACGCGGTTGCTGGCGCCGTCATGGCTGAAATTCAGCACGCGGGGATTGCCCGGGGCATCGCTGCCCTGGATGGACAAGAGTTGCCAGGGGTTGGCGCTGCTGTAGGTGTAGGTGACCGTGTTGCCATGGCGGTCGGTGACCTGCGTCGGCAGGATCCAGACTTCCTTGCGCTGCGGCATGTAGCCGCCGGCGTAGGCACTGGCGCCGACGCCGGTGTCGGCCTGCGGGCTGCCGGTCAGCGTGGCGGACTTCGCCAGGACGGCCTGCGTGCCCTTGACCATGGCCACGTAGGGACGCGTAACGAGCCAGTCGAATCGATATTGGGTGCCGTCGGGTGCCACCGCGACAAAACCTTCGCCGGCCGCATTGGCCAAGGCGGGAAGGCAGCGGAAGACCCAGCGGTTCTTGGTGGTCAGCGGGTAGGCTGCACCGTCGTTCGGGGCCGACGTGGCGCCATTGCGGATCAGGATTTCCTGGGCGCCCGCGCCCGGCACGTACAGAAAGCTGCCGTGCCAGTATTCGTCCGGATTGAATGCACTGCCCAGGGGGCCGCTCATCACCGGGGGCGGGCCGAAGCGGCTGCAGCGCTGCAAGGCCTGCTCGGCCGGCCAGCCGCCCACCGTCCAGGCTGTGGTCAGGTTGGCGAAGACACCCTGCAGACGGGGGATTTCGAGTTCCCAATCGCCGAAATGGCCGGCGGTTTGCGAACCCAGGGCGCCCGATCCCAGGCTGACCGGCGCGGTGTGCCGCCGCCCGACGGCCACCGGCAGCGGGCTGTTCCCCGGCACGCTGACGTCGGTCTGCACGAACTCCAGGCCACCGCTGTAGAGATCGACGCGGTCGCCGAACAGTTCGTCGCCCAGCGCGACCAGTGATTCGTCGCCCCGGATCAGCTTGCCCGCCTCGGTGTAGACCGATTCACCGATGCCGCCAGCGCCTGTTCCACCACCACCACCGCCGCCGGCCGCCCCGATCTGCACGCCGCGTTCGGGGGCGTTGGGCGCCGCGGACTCGGCAGCGCTGTCGCCATCGCTGCCGTCGCTGCCGGAACCGGAACCGCTGCAGGCCGCGACAAGGGCCATCCCCAAGGCCGCGAGGCAGCCGACTGCGCCTCGCTTCAACGGTTGCAGACTGATCCCTGAGCTGATCGATCGCATGGCTTCATCCCCGGTTGCGGGCCATGGCTGTCACGACGGGAAGGTCTCCCGGTTCGCTCGACAGGCCAGGCGCGGTGGTCAGACGGATGAAGATGGCCGTGCCCGCAGGCCGAAGAACATCCCACTGCGGTGGGCACCCTGGGCACCCCCGAAAAGGAGAAAGGCGGACAGCCGGCCGGCTGGCCGGCGACATGCCGGGCGAGGTCGCGCCAGGTCGTTGCGTGGGGGCCCGGATCAGGCCGAGAGACCTTCCCCGGGGCGACCGCCCTGTCGCACACCGCCCTGGAACACCCGCAACTCGCCGGACGCGAAGGGCTGCCAGTCCTCGTCACGCGTCAGCGGCTCGGTGGCCACCACGGCCACGCGGTCTTGCGGCGTGGTGTGGGCAGCGAAGTCGATGCTGAGGTCTTCGTCGGCCAGGCGGGTGGCCACGAAGGGGTGACGGCGTTCCACCGAATACAGCTGGCTGGTGCCGTGCGCCCACAGCGCCTGGCCGTTCGACAGCAGCATGTTGAAGGTGCCGTGCGCCGCCGGCTGCGGCAGCAGCTCGCGCAGCGTGCAACTCAGCTCTTCGACGCTGGGCACGCTGGCGTGGGCCTTGGCCAGTTCCTGCATCAGCCAGCAGAAGGCGCGTTCGCTGTCGGTGGCGCCCACCGGGCGGTAGGCGCCGTGCAGCCGCGGCGCGTAGTCCTTGAGGTCGCCGTTGTGCGCGAAGACCCAGTAGCGGCCCCACAGCTCGCGCACGAAGGGATGGCAGTTCTGCAGCGCCACCTCGCCGACAGTGGCCTTGCGGATATGGGCGATGACGACATCGCTGCGGATCGGGTAGCGCCTGACCAACTCGGCCACCGGCGAATGCAGCGCGCTGACCGGGTCGATGAAGTGGCGCAGGCCGCGGTCCTCGAAGAAGGCGATGCCGAAACCGTCCTTGTGCTCGGCAGCGCGCGTGGCCAGGCCGGTGAAACTGAACATCACGTCGGTCGGCGTGTTGGCGTTCATGCCCAGCAGCTGGCACATGCTGAATGGCCGGTCAGCGGGTCTGCACGGCGCTGCTGATCACCAGGTTGGGCAGCGGCAGGCACTCGGTGGCGCTGAAGTTGAAGAACGCCGGCCAGACGGTGCAGGGTGCGGCCTGCATGGCGGTGACGGCGGTGCTGCCGCTGGTGATGGTGCCGAAGACCGCGTAGCCGCCGCTGGCGGTGTCCAGCGCGCTGTTGTTGGCCAGGTTGATGAAGAACTGCGAGGTGGCCGAGTTCAGTACATCGGTGCGCGCCATGGCCACGGTGTACTGCACATTGCTCAAGCCCTTGCCCACTTCCAGCGCGATGGGCGCATAGCTGGCCTTCTGCAGCGGCATATTCGTCAGGCTCAGACCCTGCGGATAGGCCCCGGCCTGCAGCACGAAACCCGGCGCGTGGCGGTGAAAGATGGTGCCGTCGTACCAGGCCGCGTTGACGTAGGCCAGGAAGTTGTCCACCGTGACAGGCGCCTTGGTGGGTTCCAGCGTGATGACGTAGCTGCCGCTGACGCCGGCGCCGGCGCCGTTGCTGACGGTCATGGTGACCTGCGGCACTTCCACGCTGTAGCTGGCGCTGCCCAGCAGCGTACCGTCGCTGCGGGCCACGCTGAAGCTCTGCGCGCCCACCGCCGAGACGGTGCACTTGTAGTACGCCGTGGACGCCGTGCTGACGTAAGGCGCGGTGCTGCTCAGCGTCAGGCCCTTGCAGCCGGCGGAGGTGACGGTCAAGCCCGCGTCCAGATTGCTGCCCTGCACGGTGACGACGGCCGCCTGGCTGTACCTGACGGCAGACACGCTGGTGCTGCTGACCACCGGCTGTGCGACCGGGGCCGGTGTTCCGGCGGATCCGCCACCGCCACCGCAGGCCGCCAGGCTGGCCAGCAGCATGGCGCACACCGGGTGCAGTGCGCGTCGATTCAGGATCTGGAACAGGGTCATGGGGTACCGCCTCCTCGACGGATCTTCTTCATTCAAACAAGAGCTTGGTCACGCCACGCAGCGTGAACAGCCGGCCGGGGTTCTGCGTCTCTTCCAGCACGCCCGTCAGGCGGCGGCGGATGCTGGCACTGCGCCGGGCGCGCCAGACCACCAGGTCGGCGATCCACGGGTGGTGGTTGACATGGCTGGCAGTTTCGTAGAGGTCGAACTTGGGCTTCAGGACGCGCAGCGCGGCGGCATAGCGCTGCTGCACATCGGCGTCGGACGCCGCCGCGTCCAGCAGCAAGGCCTCGGCGGCGAGGATGCCGGTTTCCATGGCCTTGCCGATGCCTTCGCCGCTGAAGGCGTAAGTGCTGCCCACGGCCTCGCCGGTGGCCAGCAGGCCGGGGCGCGACCAGCGCCCGCCGACCAGCGAGCAGCGCA
>Ga0136641_1000070_pt1 | contig 39566 bp, 38 predicted proteins | sample EliLak1302023Y_FD_115312 | JGI IMG/M metagenome (GOLD analysis project Ga0136641, IMG submission 115312) | Freshwater microbial communities from Elizabeth Lake, Yosemite National Park, California, USA - 13020-23Y | ecosystem: Environmental > Aquatic > Freshwater > Lake ...
GACCTGGGTTTGAAGCCTACGTGGGGGCGCTAAAGAGCAGTCGAATCACTATCAATTTCTCTCGCTGTAACGGCGAGCCGATAACCCAGCTCAAGACACGAATACTTGAGGGATCACTGTTCGGCACGATTGTGGCCTCAGACAGTGGCGAGTACGTCTATCCCTACTTCACAGAGGGCACCCACTACCTCGTGTACAAGTCTCCCGCGGACCTTCGCAGTCAGATCACCTCGCTGTTGGCAGACACTGGGGCACTTGCCGAGATGCGTACACGCGCACGTGCACGGGCAATAGAAATTGCACCCACATGCTTCTGGGAGAATTTGGACCGCACCCTTGAGCAGCGAAAGCTGCAACGCCTACGCGCTCGTTAACGGCTCGTGAGGGCGGGATCGATAAACCACGCGTCCACCCCAGAGAATCCCTTGAGTACTCGCACGAGGCCGTGCTCTCGCATGATCCCCTCCATCTCAGGGAGGTCCGAACGTCCGTTGTGTTCGATGCATGCACTTCGGATCCGGTAAGAATCGAGGGGGAAATTCCGGAGAACGGTGAGCTCGGACCCCTCCACGTCAAGACTCATGAAGTCGATGACCGCCGGAGCGCTCGCCTCTGTGAGGACAGTTGTCGGGCGCTTGAGATGCACTGTGACCGTGTCGCCCTTCTCAGCGGCCTCAACGCGTGCCGCCTGATACCCATCCAATTTGTCGAGCTGGGTAGTGAGAGTCGAGAGCTCCGTTGCCCGTACAAGGGTGGCTTCGCCATCTATATCGCCAAGTGCACACTCGACCACCACGGTGCGTGAATCACTAATGCGTGCCCCTCTTTGCATCGCGGCGAAGGAGGGATCTGGCTCTACCACCACGCCAGCCCAGCCGTACGACCTCTCAAGGGCGAAGGTGTTAGACAAATACGTAGGACTCGCCGCGCCGATGTCCAGAAAGAATCCGTCCGACCCTAGGAGTCCGAGAATGAGGATGTCCTGACCCAACTGGGAAATTGGTGCCACACCGTCGCGTGCCATACGCGCTGCACCCTCAAGATACGCACTGAGACAGAACCGGTCGTACTCGTTGCTCACACCCCCAAAAGCGTTGCGCACCGTATCAACGAACAGATTCGCATTGAGTTGATCGAATCGTTCGACCCATGCGACTTGGTCAATCGGATGCACGCCAAACCCTGTAACCCTCAGGACTTTCGTAAGACCCGCGGCCGCGGCAGTGCGGAGCACTTCAGTAACCCACGACTTCGATGTCAGGGAGGGGGAAAATCAAGCGACCACCTCGAGCCAGGAATGGCTCAAGCTTGATCATGAAAGTCTCGCGGAAATGCCATGGGAGAATGAGCAGGTAGTCCGGCGCACTCGCGAGTACGTCTTCTTCACTCATGATCGGAATGTGGGTACCCGGCATAAAACGCCCGAACTTGTAGGGGTTCACATCGCCGATAGCGCTCACAAGGTCGGTTCCGATACCTGTGGTCTGTAATAGAACGTTTCCCTTAGTCGATGCCCCAAGTCCCATGATGGACTTGCCTGACTTACGCAGAGAAGTCAACAACTCAAGCAGGTCGGTCTGACGGGCGCGCACTGTGTCGGCAAAACGGGCCCAACTCTCAAGCTCGTGGACCCCATTACGTCGCTCTTCGGCCAACAGCCAGTCGGGGATTATCGACTGTGTAGTCCAAGTACTACCCGCCTTCGCCGCAGTCACAGAAATCGAACCACCATTCACGGCATTGGTGGCGACATCAACAATGATGAATCCCGACTCATCCAGGATGCGCTTAATCGTGGTCAACGAGTAGTACTCAAGGTGCTCATGACAAATGGTGTCGTAGGCGCCACTACGAAGCATCCACGGCATATAGCTTTGCTCGAAATGCCAGACTCCATCATCGGCCAGAACATGATGGATTTCTCGTGCGAAAGCCACCGGGTCTTCGAGGTCGTAGAACATTGCGATCGACGTGACCACACGAGCACGCTTTTCGCAGACTGCGTCGAAGGCATCCGCAGAGAAGAAATCTGGTACCCGAATGATCGAGTTGTCGTAGTACTCCTCGAACTTGGCGATCGTGGGATCTATACCGACACGTACGAGGTCAGGAGTGGTGTAGGCCCGAAGAAGGCTTCCATCGTTCGCGCCGATATCGAGTACGACGTCACCTGAGTGAAGTTCGACACGAGTTTCAAGGCGACGCGCTGTTCGCGTGAGATGCTGCAGCATCGAGTTGTTCAAGCCACTTCGGTATCCGTAATTATCCCCATAGAGGATGTCCATCGGGAACGAGTCGGCCAGTTGAGCAAGTCCGCATGATGTGCAGACCACCAGCGACAACTTGCCTTGATCTACGAGTTCTTCGCGACTGGCAGGGAACACGCCAGTGAACGCCGTCGTTCCAAAATCGAGAACAGTAGAGAGATCGGTGCTACGGCAGACTCGGCATTGGGAAATGCTCGACACTCGATACTCCTCGCTGCACCGCACGCTCTCGTCCATAGCCACCCAAGTATATGGCGAGCGGCATGAGGCCCTACGACTTAGGCGCGCGGTCATCCCTGATCACAAGACCCTCAGGCAGGTACTCAACTCGCGTGCCCAGAGCCGTGTCGAGCCATTCAACGGGGGTATGGAGACGATCCCCGAGTCGCGGAGGTAAGTCACCTTCGAGGACGAGGTGAATTTTGAGATAGCCCCCTCGTACTGCAACGATCCATTGGTCTTGATCGTGAGCCACAAGAAGCCCCGCCATAAACGGATGCGGTACGGGAGACGACCAAGTGATCACCCCCGCCTCAAGTACCCGGGCCCTGGACCCTCGGCATTGAGTGAACGCTCCTGTGTAAGGGACGGAGAATGCCTGAATGAAGGTGACTAAGTCGTTTGCGTCCCAGGTCCAGTCGATGGCTCCATGGATATCCGTGGAGAGCCGGGGAAAGTACGTCGAGTTGCCGGTCTGCTCGACCGGTTCCGGAAGTACGCCTCGATCAAGAATTTCACCGACAAGCGTGAGCAGGTCGGGGGCGTCCTGCTCGCGTGCGTACGCTTGAAATTCCGCGGGACTCTTCAAATCTTCCGGAAAGAAATAGTCGCGACGATGCAGCAGTGGTCCATCATCGATTCCCGTGGTGATCTGGTGAATGAGGACAGAGCCGCGTCGATCCGCATTCATGATGCGCCAGGAATATCCGCCTCCGCCACGGTATTCAGGCAACGGAGCTCCATGCACGTTAATCGCTTGTCCCTTGATGGCATCCAGGTGGCGGTCACGGAAGAGAAATGGCGCGCCCATGGAGACCACGAGCCATGAGTCGTCCATGCCGAGTGCAGTCACGACGGAATCAAATGCATCTGTCTCGATCACAGAATTAAGTGTGCCGGTGATGAAACTCGGACCTTCTGAAATGCTCATCCATTCCGTTCGCTGCCTTGGGCCGAAGGCGAGGTGCACGGACGCTCCGTTAGCGCGAGCGAGGGGTTCGAGCGTGATCAGCAGCGGAGAGAATCCCACCAGCAAAACACCTTTGATGCGACTCACGCGACCTCACTCCTCGCTGCGTTCCGTGCAACAAAGCCAACCTGACAGTTCCCATGGTAGGCGTCACACAAATCATCCTGCCCGGCAATAGGCTGGATCAGTGAACCGCGAACTCGTCTTCACTGCCACCTACAACGAGGCAGAGAATATCGCGGATTGGGTGAGGTCTGTCTGCGCGGAGCGCCCCGAGGCTGACGTTCTTATCGTCGACGACAGTTCACCGGACGGGACCGGCAACATCGTTCGGGGGCTCCAATGTCAATACCCGAGAGTCACCCTCATCGAGCGGATGGGAAAGCTCGGGCTCGCATCCGCACATCGGTTGGCAATTCGTCTGGCGCTCATTGCTGGCTATGACGTTCTCGTAACCATGGATGCTGATTCTTCGCACCAGCCCGAACAGATTGCAGCGGTGGTGGATGGCCTCAGTGGTGCCGATTTTTGCATCGGCACACGGTATCGAGGTGGCAGTCATCAGGCGTCACGATTTCGACGTGTACTGAGTGCTGGGGCGAATCGGATCGCCACGATCACCCTTCGCACTGGGCTCAGCGAATACACCACCTCCTTTCGCGCATTCTCTCCGCGTGCAATGCGCACGGTCGACAGCCTTGCCATCACAGACGGTGGTTACGCATTTTTCATCGAATGCGTAAATGGACTTGCACTAAGTGGCTGCACACTCACTGAAGTACCGATCGACTTCCTCGATCGCGCACATGGAGTTTCCAAGATTCCCAAATCGCAGGTACTCCTGAGTGCAAGAACCCTGGCAGGACTGGCGTTGAAACGTCGTTCCCAGATACGGCGGACAGAGATTGCTGCCGCCTCGCAGACGAATGCCACCGATTGCATGTCATGCTGTCAGCCGCTGTTGGTGCTGTCGACAAACGGTTATCGCTGCCTGAAGTGTGGCGAAGCCCCCACCTAGCGCTTAGTGAAGGCGAATAAACGTACGTCGCCGAAGCCCACGGGGAACACGACCGAGTTCAAAAGTCCGTGCAATCTGGGAAGTGTCTCCCCGCGCGAATAGGAGTTAACGAGTTTGCCAGCGACGTAGTCCAACGTTGTGAAATGGACGTGCGCGCGAGTTTCCACGAAGTCCAGCCCGTTTTCGTCAGCCATACTCTTAATGATCTGTTGGTCGAAGTAGTGCAGGTGCATCGGAACGATCCAAGGCCAGCGCGCTCCTGTGCCACGAGCGAACCAGTTGGTGCGATCCAGAGTGGAAATGATCATCGTGCCCCCCGGCTTGGTCCACCTAGCGAGCACCTCCATCATGTGCCTGGGATTTTCCACATGCTCAAGCACATCCCACGAAACCACGACATCGAAAGGTCCTAGATCTGCCTTGTCCGCCTGCGCCTCAAGAGTGCTGCAGATGACCTCGAGTCCTCGCTCCGACGCGACGTCGGCACCCCACCTTGATGGCTCAATGCCCTGCACATCGAAGCCTCGGTTCCTCATTTCTTCAAGGAAGAGGCCGGCGTAGGAACCAACTTCGACAAGCGTGCCGCACTGCGGGTGCAGTCGCATCACGATATTTGCCGCTCGCTTGAAGGTTCTTTTCTTCGCGTGGATGACTCGAAGGTAATCCGGATCACTGAGGGACTCGTATGCATCACCGAGGGAAGCGGGCCATGTGACCGGGTTACTAAACATGTGTGCGCACGATCCACACACCAGAACTTCAGGGCGAGCAACCGAATTACTGGTGCAGCGGAACGCCGCCACCTCATCAACCTCAGGCAGGGTTGAGCCATCGTACTTGACCACCGACTGCTGTGACGCGCAGAGCGGGCAACGTACGTCATTAGTCGAACTCACCGTTCCTCCTGTTGCTGGAGCGATACCTGTAGGCGTGCGTCGCGGCTGACGGTAGTGCCCACGTCACACCCGGTAAACTCGGGGAGTCCGCGCCCGAGGAACTCAGAGACTGCCCACTCAAGATCACGAAAGCCCAAAACGTCCCGCATGGCTACCGTGGACGAGAATCGTGGATTGATTTCAAAAATGCGAGGTCCGTCATCGGTGAGAATCAATTGCACGTTGATAGATCCACGAACATCTAGGCCATTCGCGATCGACTCGCACTGGGCTTGGATGCGATCGTCATGAATAACCCGAGCCCACGATGTCCTTCCCCCGTCAAGCTTGCGCAGGAGTTGAACCACTCTGACCTCGCCCGAGGATGTCCGGTACACGGCACAGGTGACTTCACGGTCTGACGGGATTAGGAGTTCCTGAGCAATTCCCAGCTCCCCGACCTTTGCCCAGGCAGTTGACGCCTCCTCGGTCGTTTGGCACGTCAGGACGTTCTTGGATCCCTGACCAAAACGAGGCTTGATGATGCAGGGCAGGCTCACCGGCGGAAAGGTGTCGACTGTCCACGGACCCGGGATACCGGCGGATGCGAGAAATCGGGCCGTTCTCAGCTTGTCCTGACCGACCTCGATCACCGTGCAGCCCGCGGTGATCATGGGTAGGTCTGTGATGGACGCAAGAGCCGCGAGCTCGGCATCCGACGTCGGGATCACGATCGAAATGTCAGCCTCAGCAACAATTGCTCTCATCCAATTCAGGTATTCACTCGCGTCAGCGCGTGGCGCGATGATGAACTCATCGACCGATTCACGCGCCTCTGGTGATTCGCGGCTATCACAGCCCACCAAACGTAATTCCTCGAAGTGCAGTCGCATGAGGCGGGAGATGGAGCGGCCCACATCTCCACCTGTGGCGGTGATCAGAACATTAGGCATCTCTGACCAGAACGGTGCGCAAGAAGTTGATCTCAGGTGCTCGCTCTAGACACTCGGTGATCACGGAGTCAACATCATAAGGAGTCACGCGGAATGAAACCTCGTCGAGCCCGGTGTCAAGGATTGCCCAGTGAGCACCCGGAACTCGATTTCGCTGCTGACCCACTGAACCGGGATTGATCACGGTTCCCGTGGCTGTTTCACGTCGCATCGGGTAGTGAGTGTGACCTAGCACGACCCATCGAAAACCCTTAGGGACGAGATCTGCAATGCGAGAGTCGTCGCTATCCGGGTAGGCGTACTCACCTAGATCATGAGGGGTGCCATGCGCGAGCAGGAGCCTGTCATCTGTGAGGTCAATCTCCAGCGGGTGTGGGAGGGTCGCGAGGGCCGCGATCCGAGCCGCCCCGAGCCTCTCAACGGCGAGACGGTGCCCGGGGCCGTAAGTGCGATCCAGGTCGTTCAAAAAATCAGGCTCGGCTGCACCGCGAACCACGAACTCTTCGTGATTTCCGCGGACACTGCGGGCGTCAAGGGTCTCGAGCAGGTCGAGGCATTCCTCCGGCCAAAAATAATAGCCAACCGAGTCTCCCGCGACGAGTACAGAGTCGATCGACTCTGTCTGCATGGCATCGATGACGGCGGTTAATGCCGGGAGATTGGCATGGATGTCACTCAGAAGTGCTACGCGCATGGCCGCTTCACTGACTCCCGGTGATTGTGTACACCGCCATTATCTCCCGGCCGAGGCCGAGTTCGGCCAGCGCAATGGAAAGGTTGAGAGCCTTCTGCGGATCCTGGTCGGATATCAGCATCTCAATCATCATTCGTGCGCGGTGGGCGTCCTTCCCCACGGAAGGGTTCGCGTAATAGTTACTCGCAGGATGATAGAGAAACCAATCAATCGGAATGTTCGTAGCGATGCCGCGTTCCGACCACCCAGTCGCCTCGGCTAGTGAGCGCAGGCCCTCACGCGTGAAGTACGAGATGTGATCGGGTGCGAATACCCAAGAGCCATTGTCGATGACACCTTTGGCGGCGAGATCAAGTTGCACGATCGAGAAGTCATTCGGTACCTCCAGAACAAGTGCACCGGAAGGTGCGAGCACCCTTTTGAGATTGCTCAGAAGTGCGAACGGATCGACGACATGCTCGAGGACGTTATCGAGCCAGATGACATCAAACTGCACACCTTCAGCGATGACATTGTCGAGAGACTCGAATAGATCGCCGGCGCGGACGAACCCCTCTAGGTCGGGGTGATGATTGCGGACGCCTTGAATAGAGAAATCTATTCCGAGAACATTCCACCCAAGGTCATGGAAGAAGTCGAGTGTGTGTCCTTCACCGCATCCGACGTCTAGGTACCGCCCCGTCGTGGGAGTGGAGGGTGCGAAGTGGCGCAGAGCCTGGTACTTGCGCTCGATCATAGTGCGGAGCCACGTACTCTCGAGCTCCTCGTACTTCTGCTGGTAAATACCCAAATTCTCTTGGTAGTACCGACCCGCGTAGTAATCGCTCAACTGTTGCTGAGAGGGAATGTTGGAGAGGGAACGAAAACCCCACTGCGTGGGCGAGGTCTCCTTGGACCACTCCGAACTTGACATGGTTGCAGCCTACTGAGAGGTTCCAGGATCTTGCTGCGGCGTCACAGTCGCTCGGCCTCGATTACGCCCGCCGAGCATAGGAACATTCCTCGCCAGCTACCTTCGTACTCAAGATCGAATCCGGCCTTGCGGAAGTCGGCGCCCAGTTCACGCTCCTGCTTAGGCAACGCAGGGTGGTAGTGGTACCAGTGCACTGTGGGGTTCGCGAAGCCATTTCGCTCGAAGGTCTCACACAGTACGAAGGGGTTGTGGTACCGAGCGAGGATCTCGTCGTATCCGGGGGCCCCATCTATACCGCCGCGCTTCGGAGGGAGATCTAGTGCGAGACGAGGGGAGATCTCAGCGTCGACCGCTGCCTTGACCGACTCCGGTACCCCCTTCAAGAGGTCCTCGAGGATGAAGTCCCGCGTGAATCGGTTGAAGGTGAACAGCGAGAAAAGCTTATTCCGGAACTCGATGAAGACTCGTCCTCCGGGGCGAACGATCGACTTGATGTTCGCGAGGAATTCCTCGTCGCTGGGCACGTGTGGCAGAACACCCAGAGCCATCGCCGCGTCGAAGGTGGTCCCCGCGAGAGTCTCGGCGAAATTAGCACTGGCGACGTCACCGGATGTGATAAGGGCCGGATCGAACCCACGAGCCTCGAATGTGGACTTGGCCAAGGTGACCATCGCGGGAGAAATATCGCAACCGGCCACGTCAAATCCCATCGCGGCCATGGACGCCAGCGGAGTTCCCTCGCCAACGCCCACCTCGTAGATGCTCGAGACGCCAGCGGATTCCATTCGACGCAGAAGGATCTGAAGACGGAAGTAGTTCGCTGGATAGTCCTCAACAGACATCAACTGATCGGGCTGGTACTGCCGGTAGTAATCGCTGGCTACCGAGTCATAGTGATCCGAGACAGACATCCGGTCTTCCCTCCAGAGGTAGATGTGAGAGCAACCCGTGTTGGCGTAACTCGTCGATTATCGGCATCAAGTCTAGGGCACGAACACCGAACAGCTCCGCCATGTCCAGCACACTGTGGCGCCCATCCGCGTACGCAAGGACATCGGAGATCCATCGGCTACGGTCTGCGTAATCGGCTCCTCCGACAGCGTGGTATAGGCCTCTTCGCCCTAACTGCGGCTCCGCAAGGCAGGTGGCCTGAAAAAATTCGTCAGCCTCCAGAATGCGGATGCAATCTCTCACGGCATCAAAGCCACCTTGGAGCCCGGTAGGAGTGACGAACTCAAGATCGTCGAGCGAGGTGTGATATTCCGGGTACACGCCGTACTTGGACCTCATCACAGAGGCAACTGGAAGGTCGACGCCCGGCATGCAGTACTGGCGTTCGTCGCTGCCACGATCAAGGTAGGAGTAGGCAACATAGTTGGGGAGGTCACCGAGGACATGGCGCACAACGCGATCGACCCATGACTTCGGATTTCGGGACGAGAGGTACGAATATGCGCGGTCATCACCGATACAGGTGAGTTGGAGTCCCGCAACAACACGTTCGCGCAGGATCGCTAGCTCGCGGCTGATATAGGTGATCGCACCAATAGTTTCCGGAACGAATACGAATCGATAGGAAAATCGGCGGCGGGGAAGGGCCTGCACCCACCGCGCGATGGCTGTCGAAACCACCGGACCGGATAGCTCGTTGTTGGCCATCGACGGGTGGCATACATAGGTGGAGATCATGACCTCGAAGTCGGATTCCCCTGGAATCAGCAACTCTCCGTAGGTCAGGCTTCCAGGTGCGAGTGAACTCTGAATAACCACCCGATAGTCACCCTCGACGAGACGAGTCCGATCCTCGTGACACAGACAGAATCCCCAGCCTCGTTGGTAATAAGACGTGCGGTACGGAATGGCCGTCGGCTGGTCAGGGATTGAGTGGAGATGGGCCTGAAGTTCCGTAAGCGACATAACTTTGTTGACAGGTTCAGAGTAGTTGACCACGTGAAGGTTGTTACGCGCGAAATCAACAACGCGACAACCGTCGCTGTCTTCTAGGAACGCCTCGGAGATGTTCCATTCGTCGGGGACGGTCCAATCGAGCACAGGCGTGCCGGATGCGATCTCGTGCAGAGTCATACCAGGAAGTTCTTCGCGAAGAATTCCGAGCGTCTCTCTGGTGCCGTTGCCCGTGATACTTCGACAGATAGGCCACAGTCGTGTCGCGAGAGCATGCATGTAGTCGCCTTCGGCAAGGTGACTCGGAATTCTTGGTGTCATCATGCTCTCAGAAGGGAATAGGGAGACGTTAAAATACTAGCCTAGGAAGCATCTAGTGAGGAGTTGTGATGGCTACCCCCAGTTCTGCCAAAGAGCGCCTTCTCCGAGTTCCCCGCACCGTGAGGACGATGCGTGCGCTCCGTCGATTTGAGCGTGAATTCACCATCACGAGCACGACGCATGACATGGACTCCTATCGAATGCGCGCCATCATGGACACACATCCTGCCTTCGGTAAATGGGTCTCGCGCAGGTCTCTAGGTGGGGGCTCGGGTGCATCGCTCCTTCGCCAGCCACCATCAACAATGGCCAATGAAAGCGGGGTCACAGAGGCGGTCGAGGGACTCTCCCGCGATGGTTATTACGTGTTCCCCAACCGGGCACCGGATGCCTTCGTATCGGCCGTTCGTGACTTCGCCCTTTCTGCACCCTGCCTGGCTCGCGGCATCGACAGCGATCCTGCGCCGTATCCACGGGGTAACGCCACGGTCGGTCGGTATGACTTCAGTGAGAACACCATGCTCGAATGCGAACAGGTCCAGGACTTCTCATCCGATCCGGTATTTGCTGAGATCGCCCGCCGCTACCTCGGACAGGACGTTGTTCAAGATTTGGTTGCCTTGTGGTGGACAGCACCCGCGCCCCATCAGGATGCATCGCTCAATGCGCAGATGTTCCACCAAGATCGCGATCGACTCTCCTTCCTGAAGTTCTTCCTGTACGTCACCGACGTCAGAGAAGACACAGGTCCGCATATCTATCTGACAGGAAGTCATCGCAAGCTCGACAAGCGGTTACGTCATGACGGGCGCATCACAGATGAGGCGATTCGATCAACGGGTGAGTGGTCCAGGGTGGAGAGGCTAGTGGCGCCCGCCGGCACCCTTATGGCAGTTGATACCGCTGGGCTCCACAAAGGTGAGGTACCCCTCGTCGATGATCGACTCGTGCTGCAGGTGGAGTTCTCTACCTCGCTGTTCGGTGCTCCCTTCGAACTGCCACAGTTCCCTGCGTCAAAGCTTGCCCGGGCACGATACGCATCAATGCCTGACGTTCTGCGTCGATGGGCGGCCTGCCCGTCGATCACACACTGACCAGCTGATCAATTCGATCCGCAATACGGGAGCGGCCCCGGCCATCAAAGATGACCGTGGCACGGGCACTCAACCGGATCCTCAGGTCGCGATCGCCCGCCATGCGCGACACAACTTCTACGGCATGAGTCGGATCAGTCCGCATTGCCTCCAGTGTTCCAAGGCTCATCGCTATTCCGGTTTCGTCGATGGCACTCAGTGAAGGCTCCTGGTTTGAAACAACGGCCGTGAGGCATGCTGGAATCCCCATCGTCATGAGGTCCCACGCGGTTGTTCCGGCAGCCGAGAGAACAAAGTCCGCATCAGTCAACAAACGAAGCATATCGGACGATGGTCGCCGAAAAGTTGGACGACGCCTTCCGCCCCAGTCGAGCGACATGATCTCTTTCTCTTGGTCAAACTCTGTGATGAAGAGGACGTCCGCATCAACTCCCACGCGGATCAACAGTTGAGCGAACGTCACTGAGGTGTGGTTGAAATCAGCACCGCCGGCGACGCAACGGATTCTCATCAGGTCGTGAGGTGAGCCATCGTGTGACGCCCTCGTTGCACGCGCCTCCATCACTTCATCACGTGTAATCGCGTACGCGGCTCCTGCAAGGATTCGTTCTGTGTCCGCAGGTGGCCATGAATTGGTTTCGGCTGCGAGATTGTGATCGACGTAAAGTGCGGCATTCACTCCCCGGGTGTCACCGTCACAGATCATCACCAAGGGAACCCGTTCCCCCAGTGCGCTGGCCAACTTGGCGTCAAATCGATAGGAGTCAATCAGGCACACATCGGGGTCCAGACGTGTGATCGCATCTATGTCGAGCACACCCGACTCAGCGATCTCGCGGCGAATTCCCAACGCCTGAATTTGATCCTCAAGCCACGGGATGCCCGACGGTGAGGTCATCATGGTGACGTCGTACTTTCGGCGATCTAGCTCTTGCGCCAACGACATTACTCGCATGACATGTCCCACGCCTTCATGCGGCCCGGCATCAGCGCGGATGACGATTCGTCGCGACACGGCTACTGGCGAACGGTCGCGGCCTGCGTGCGGACCGGAGCGTCAAGGAATCGCGCGATGTCGCCATCCTTGACGGCTCGCCCCAGTACGTCGAGGGTTCCCTCATATGCCTGACCCACATGCGTTGCATCCGTAGAGTCGTGGCTGGCCATCGAGTTATGAGTGGCGATGACGAGAACGCCTCGTCGGCACATCTCCTGCATGAACAGGACCTTGAGAAGCGGCAGTTGCTCACCGAGTTCGGAATTCCAGTTGAGGAAGCGCCAGGACGGATGACCGCTCAAGCTCAAGAGGGAATCGGTACCAGTGGTGGCAATGGCACCTTGGGTGAGGTCGGACATGTGCTGCCCGTTGGCGGAAATCCGCTCCACGACATCACCTTTGCTGATCCGGTCCAGAATCACGCGAGCGGCTGTGAGAGACAGTAATTCTCCACCGAACGTCCCAGAGAAGAAGACCCGCTCAAACTCAATCATCAGTTCAGACCTCCCGGTGACTGCGCTCAGAGGAAACCCATTCGCCATGCCTTTGCCGAAAGAAGAAAGGTCCGGTGTCACACCGAAGTACTCCTGAGCGCCTCCCTTCGCGAACCGGAATCCAGTAACGGTTTCGTCGAATATGAGAAGAGTGCCGCGTGAATGCGCCGCATCCTTGACTGCTTGGAGATAGCCCTCGGCCGGAAAGACACCGGTCATCGGTTCCATGATGACGGCTGCAATTGGATGAGCATCGAGCGCGGCTGACAATGCCTGCAGATCGCCATAGGGAATCGTGTGCGCGAGCGCGCTGACCGAAGTCGGCACTCCTGTACCGCGAGGTGTCGTGCCGATATACCAGTCGTGCCATCCGTGGTAGCCACATACGATCACGTGGTCTCTGCCAGTGACCGAACGTGCTAGGCGAATTGCTGCGCTAGTGGCATCACTACCATTCTTTCCGAAGCGCACCATCTCGGCACAAGGCACGAGATTGACAATCCGCTCGGCGACTTCGGCTTCGAGACCAGTAGCCAGCGACAGGGTGACCCCACGAGTCAGCTGATCAGTGACCGCCGCATTGATTTCGGGATCCGCGTATCCGATTGATACAGCCGCCAGACCGCCGACAAGATCGACGTATTCGTTTCCGTCTACATCCCAGATACGGCCCCGTAGACCTCGATCGGCGAACTGAGGCGAGATGCCCGGCGGGAAAATCTCGCGGGACTTGCTGAAAGTCTGCGAACCAAGAGGAATCACAGCTTCTGCGCGCGTGAGCAGCTCGCCTGATCGTTCGTAGCGACCCATCAGTCCTCGCTCATTCTCGATGCTTCTCAAGATCACGTTGAAGTCCTGCATTTCGAGGCTCGTCTATTTCTGTTCGAACTCTAGTCGGATTGACACTCAGCCAGTCGAGAATCTCCTGCTGACCGAAGGAGTCTTCACGTCCAGGAAATGCCGCGAAGACCGTGCGCACGAACTCGAGATCCTCCGGCGTATCGACGGTCCAGCGCAAGTGACTTCTATCCGGCTCTTGGGTTACCGAGGTGAGGGTGAACTCATCTGGACGCTGGTAAATTCCCAGCGTGACGTGTTGACGCTCTGGCGGCGTCAGCACGCGCGAGTTCAGATCTAAGAGAACTTCAGGTCGAATGCACTCGACGTCTAGGCCATCAGGAAATGTGGGGCTGATGGTATTCGCCGTGTAGTCCGAAACGCCCGCTACATGGGACTGAATAACGAGATCCACCACCGCTGGATCGGCCAAAGGACAGTCTCCGGTCAGTCGAACGACAACTGTCGGGTTGTACTTGAGAATTGCTCCGCAGAACCGGTCAAGAACGTCCTCAAGTGATCCACGAAACACGTCAACGCCAATTTCCTCGCACAGGGCCTCCACCACGTCATCGGTGGAGTCAGAAGACGTGACGATGACGAGGCGATCCAACCGGGCACTGAGCCGGAGGCGGGCAATCTGGCGCGCAAGCATCGGTTGGCCGCCGACCTCCAGTAGAACTTTGCCTGGCAGTCGAGTGGAGCTTGTGCGTGCTTGCAGCAGGCCCAGAATCACAAGCCGATCCTACGAGCGAGCCCAAAGTCGGGGATCAATGAGGCGAGGGTCCACATCAAAGCCCTCCTCGGCCCACGATGGCGAGCCCACGTTCCACGCGCCCGCTATCTCGCGAAGTTGCTCCTGCGAGAGCGCGCCTACGATCACAAGATCGACGATCGGATTGTGTCGAAGGAAGGCCAAAGTCCCCGCCAGAACAGATTCGCCATGTTCAGCGGAAAGTGCATTCAGCTGCGACACAACGGGAAGTAACTCCCTATGCGCACCGGGCAGATTCTTCTCATTGCATAACAACAGACCCTGCAAGAAAGCGCTTCTGGTCTGAATCTGAACTCCTCGGGCATGGAGTTCAGCGACTAACGTGCTATCCAGCAGCCTTGTGTCGACGATACTTGCGGGAAACTGCACGATGTTCAGGCCTGGGAGGCCCGACAGCGCGACATCTAATTCGCGTTCGTCGTAGACACTGACTCCGTAACTGTGGATCATTCCCTCAGACACGAGGAGGTCGAGAGCAGCGCGCAGTCGAGACGCGTCCACCTGCTCTACGGCGGCCGCATTGTGGACAAGGAGTCCTTGAAGCGACTCACGATTCAGTAACTTCAGTTGTTTGCGGATGCTCTCGACGGGATCCACAAGCCAACTGTCATCCACCCAGAACTTGCTGGTGACGGACACATTCGCAGGCGAGTCCAAGTGTTGACCAATGCGAGCAAGTGCATCCTGATAGCTCTCCGCGGTGTCAATGTGTGCCACATGGGATTCGCGGGCGGCTCGCAGAATTTCAGCAACGGCTGAGTCGGAGAGCCTGCCCGAGGTGTTGGTGACCCCGTACCCCTCACCGAACTGCGCTGTCCCAAGTGACAGTCTCGCGTTGCTCACGATGTTCAGATTACACAGCAGCTTGGATCTTGATAATCTGCGCACGTGTCCTCAAATACTGCGCCAATGATCGTCGCTGAAGTTTCAGGTAATCACAACGGGAGCCTCGAGCGCGCTCGCGAGATCATCCGCATGGTTTCCATTTCGGGATGTCCTGCGGTGAAGCTACAGACGTACCGCCCTGACACCATCACACTGGATGTCGACAGCCCCGATTTCCGATTGAGCGCAGGCCACGAACTATGGGGGTCACGTTCCCTGTGGGAGTTATATGAAGAGGCGCATACTCCGTGGGAATGGCACCATGAGTTGTTCGCGCTGGCGCGAAGCCTCGGCCTAGTTGTTTTCAGCACTCCTTTCGATGAGACCGCCGTAGACTTTCTTGAAACTCTCGACAGTCCGATTTACAAAATTGCTTCCTTAGAGATCATTGACCTTCCGTTGATTCGACATGCAGCGCGAACTGGCAAGCCACTGATCATCTCCACCGGGGCTGCGACTTTTGACGAGGTCACCGATGCTGTAGCGGCTGCGCGCGAGTCGGGCTGTGTCGACCTCACCCTGCTCGTATGCACTAGTTCCTACCCCGCTAACCCGGCGGACGCACATCTACGCCGCATGAGCACGCTGGCCGAGAAGTTCGGGGTCAAGATCGGCCTGTCAGATCACACTCGAGGGATCGGCGTGGCCGTGGCAGCCACAGCCCTCGGAGCAACCGTGATCGAGAAGCACGTCACTCTCGACCATGCGGATGGCGGCGTAGACAGTGCGTTCTCCCTAGATGCCGAAGAACTGACCATGCTCGTACGAGAGTGTGCTGCTGCCGCAATCGCCCTTGGTGAGCCCGACTACTGGCAGGCTCCGAGCGAGGGTGAGTCCCTCCGGTTTCGTCCTTCCCTATATGTCTGCCAGGACGTAGCCGCCGGCGAAGTAGTGAGCGTCGACAACGTTCGCTCAGTCCGACCCTCAGGTGGCCTCCACCCCGACATGATTCAGGTCGTGCTCGGACGGCGGTTCACGCAGGCAACAGGCATGGGCACGCCGATGAGCCTCGACCTACTTGAACCTCCAGACTGAGGATCCTTCCTAGGGAGCAAGGCGTACGTCACCGTCCGACCTAGAATGTCCTCAAGACGCGATCCGGCGCGAGAGGAACGACTGATGGAGCTTCGACGGTGCACGCTGTGCACACTTCCGGAAACTCACGAGACCATAACCTTCGACGATGAAGGCGTATGCAATATCTGCCGTGGCATTCAATTCAAGAATGAGTCGATCGACTGGCAGCAGCGTCTTGTCGAGTTGGAGGAGCTTGTCGCTCCACACCGCGGCACCGGCGAATACGACTGCGTGGTGCCCTTTTCCGGCGGAAAGGACAGCACCTGGACCCTGTACTACGTCGTGAAGGAACTGGGACTTCGACCTTTGGTCGTGTCCTTCAACCACGGATTCATGCGCCAAACAGTGAGCGAGAACACGCTGCGCACCGTTCAGCGGTTGGGTGTGGAACTCCAGCAATTCACCCCAAATTGGCACTTGGTTCGCGCCTTGATGCTCCAAGGCCTGCTTGAGCGCGGTGACTTCTGCTGGCATTGCCACACCGGTATCTCTGCCTACCCGATGTGGGTCGCAGTGGAAAAGCGAATCCCCTTGGTCATCTGGGGAGAGCCTTCGGCGGAATACACCGCGTACTATGGCTATGACCAGACCGAAGAAGTTGATGAACAGCGCTTCAACCGGGCCGCCACCTTGGGAATCGGCCCACAGGACATGGCACTCCGAATTCCGCATGAATTCGACGAGCGCGACTGGAAGCCCTTTACGTACCCGCCTCTCGCCCGGCTTCGCGAAGTAGGCGTTCGCAGTTTCTGTCTAGGGTCATATGTGCCCTGGGATGTGCAAACACAGTCACGCATCATCAGCGACGAATTGGGCTGGCAGGGTGATGTGGTCGAGGGCGTTCCACCCGAGTACTCATACGAGAAAATTGAGTGCTACATGCAGGGCATTCGTGATTACCTCAAGTTCCTGAAGCGTGGGTACACCAGGCCTACCCACCTCACGTCGATTGACATCCGCAACGGTCGTATGACTCGAGATGAGGGTTTGCAGATCATCAACGAGTGGGAGAATCAGCGACCGGCAAGTCTGGATCTTTTCCTCGAAATGGTGGGTATATCCGAGGAAGAGTTCCATGCTATTGCGGCGACCCACGTGATAGATCCGTGGGATGGAAAGGTGCCGGTGAAGATCGGGAAGCGCCCAGCCGATTTCGCCAACTGGCAGCCCAACCCGGGCATGCCTCGACCTCAGTCTCAGGCGCAGATCTCACATTTCAGCGCGAATCATTAGCCTCCCGTGATCACAGAAGCAACGCTCGTCTACACGGGGCAAGGGAATCTTCGGTCGCTTCGAAGTGCCCTTGAACACGTCGGTGTAAAGACAACAATGGCTGAGTCGTCCGCAGATATCGACGCAGCGAGAAGCCTTGTCCTCCCCGGCGTCGCCTCAACACTCGCCATAAACGAGTACCTGCACCGTACGGAAATGTGGGATCCCGTTAGTTCATACCTGAATTCAGGTAATCAGGTTCTCGGTATTTGTGCGGGCCTACAAGTCCTCGCCACTCACTGCACCGAAGGGGCTGAACACCGAGGCTTCTCTGTGATGCCAGGGACTGTGACGCGCATAGAGAAGCACCCTGGCCTTCGTGTTCCGCATGTCGGCTGGTCTCCGGTGGAACACACTGATACGGCCGATGCTGCTTGGTTCCCCAATGGGGACTACTACTTCACTCACTCGTTTGCATATACGAGTTCGAGCGATAAAGAGATCCTCGCACTAACGGTTGGGGAGGCACGTGTTACCGCTGCACTCCAGTACGCCAACGTGGTTGCGGTGCAATTTCATCCAGAGAAGAGCCAGGAGCTCGGCTTAGAGTTTCTCAGTAGATGGAAGCACCGCGCATGAATCCTTCGCGTCGCATAATTCCCAAGATTCTCATTCAGTGGAACGAGGCTAAGCAGCGTTACTTAGCCATCACAACGGTCGGCTTCATCAGCACTCGTCTTGTTGGCTCTCCGCTGAGTCAAGCGAAGATCTTCGAGTCCAACGGCTGCGATGAACTTGCAATCATTCGCATCGGTGGCGGAGACAGTGAGCGTGATTTCCAGGCTCTGATTGAAGAGGTCTCCGATGCCATCTACACGCCCTTAGCGATCGGTGGATCAATTCACTCAGCCGAGCAAGCCGTTGAGCTGACCGCCACCGGTGCCGACAAAGTCATCATTAGTTCCACTGAAACCTGGTCTGGTCTGGGGCTCGCCATTACCGATCGACTTGGCGCTCAAGCGGTAATCGCAGCCGTTGATTACTCCGAGCAGTCGATGACCATGCATCATGACAGTTCTTTGGGACTTAGAACTTTCATAGACGCTATCCCTGCACTTGGCGTCGGAGAAGTAATGCTGAATTCGATCGAGCGTGATGGAAGCCGCTCAGGCTATGACACGCATACCATTTCGATGGCGAGCGACGTTCTCGAGATTCCCATCATCGCCGGTACAGGCGCGGGTAGTGGAATTGATGTCGCTGAGGCCATCACCGCGGGTGCCGATGCCGCCGCAGTGGGAACGTTGTTTGCATTCACCGATCAAAACCCTATGCAAATGCGCGCTCATGTTCTAAATGCCGGACATCACGTCCGAATGAACCGCTAGCCACCCGTTGCGCGAGTGGCGATGAAGATATCCTGCTCAATCTCCCAACTGAAGCCGAGGCGATCCGCCCATGCCACCAGTGAGCTCCGCTCAGGGTAAGAGGGCATACCCGCGTCACCCGAACGGAAACAGCGGATGTCATCCACCAGAATCACGACCCGCCCCAACCTGGCGAGATGCCGTTCGATGATGTGAAGCTCTTCGACGATGGGCGTGTCAGCATCGCCTTGGAAGGTAGGCCCCGAAGAGTAATGCCCGTCGAGCCAAAAACTGACGTCCCCGTTAATGCCTTCAAGGGCCGGCTCAAGCATGGCTTCGGAGGTTCCCTCGAGCACCGTCACGTTCGTGCGTCCGAGAAATCGAACTCGTGCGCGTTCAGCCAGTTCAGTCGCCGGCTCGATTGTGAAGACATGGCGAGCCCTCCGCGCAAGCGCATCAGTTGTCTCGCCGAGGTACGTGCCCGTCTCAATCCACGTAGCTTCCGGGTCCCCCCGGCGCATCAATATCTCAATTTTTACGCAGTAGGGGGCCGGCAGTCCATATCCACGACTACGCCATTCTCGTAGCTGCGAGCGGCGACGCGCTCCCGAGAGGTACGCGCGCCAAGCTCGGATCGCGGGGTTCGCACTCATGCCTGAATCCTATTCACCGTCTACCTAGCTCTGAGAGCACACACGAAAGAGTGCGCGACCCACCGTTCACAGCCCAAGGAGTTCAGCCTGCCGATCGAAGTCTGGCACGACGTTGCGTACTTCATCAAAGGTACCGCTGGCGACGACGACGCCGTGCTGTAGATAAAGGAGTACGTCTGCGCGTCGGACGGTCGCGAGCCTGTGCGCGACCGTAATCGTTGTGACCTTGCCCTCAAGCTCGCTCAGCGTCTGAATAATCGCCTGTTCTGTTTCTGCGTCTAGGGCGCTCGTTGCTTCGTCTAGAACAAGCAATTTCGGCCGCGTGTATAGGGCTCTGGCGATACCGAGACGCTGACGCTGTCCGCCACTCAGGCGGAAGCCGCGCTCACCGATTTTGGTATCCAGTCCTTCGCGGTTGTCGCGAAGGAATGAGGCCAGATGGGCCCTCTCGAGTGCCTCCCACGCGAGGTCATCGTCGATGACTTCCGGGGGCAGACCGAGGGCCACGTTGTCGCGAATCGATCCGAACACCAATGACACCGTTTGTGGAACGTATGAGATAGCCCCGGGCCAACGTGAAATGGCGGCACGTGGAGTTTCCCCGCTGATCAGCACGGTACCCAGTTGTGGCTGCATAACGCCGAGGATGACATCGGCAAGACTCGACTTTCCAGCACCCGTGGAACCGACCAACGCAATCGATTGACCAGCTTTGACGGAGAGACTCGCATTTACCAGAGCGGGATCTGAGGCGTCCGAATACGTGAGCGTTACCTCATGGACCTCGATGGTGGCATCAAAGCCCGGGTAGCCGGATTCGATGTGGTCGTGAATGACTCGCGCACTCAAATGCTCCTGCGCGCTGTCGTCACTGGTGCTGTCCAGGTAATCGGCCAGAAAGAATGTCGGCTGTGCCTGAACCGCTGCATTCCTGATGGTGATTCCCGCACCTTGGAGACGCAGCATGGCTGGCACGACGCGTGAGCCGGCTGCCAAGAAGAGTGCGACCGTAGCAGCGGCACTCGCGAGATCGCGAGTGAGGAACTGGACTGCGGCTAGAGCCAACACTGAGATGTAAAGCACAGTCTCGAGCACATACTTGGGAACTTCCATGATGTACGCGGAAGTGGCATTCGCCGACGAGTAACGGCCGATCAGAGCCTCGTATCGACCGACATAGAGATCTCTCCGATTCAGGACCGTTGCTTCCCGGTATGTCGATAGCGCCTCCGACACCGCGGTGAGTGTGTCAATCGAAGAGTCCGTCATGACTTGGGCATTACGCGAGGACCATCGCCCGAGGACTGTCTGCAGGATGAAGACGATCACGGAGAACAAAATGATCGTTCCGATGGTGAGCAGTGGGTCGTACGCGAGAAGTGCGATGCCAACGATCAGAAAGAGGAATAACTCAGATGCGACGACAATGGAGGCGCCCAGAAGTGAGACGGTCGCCGCCCCCACGCCAGTTCCGAGCGCGTAGATCGCTTCGGGGGTTGTCCACAGTTGGACGTCAGCCAATGGACGTCGCAAAAACCTTCGCGCCAATGACGCTGACACCTCGGCTTGGCGATTAGCCAGAAATCGAGTGATTCGGCGGGTCATCAAGGCCGAAAGCACAGTCTTCAGCACGAGGATGAGTACTGCTACTGCAGCCACGATCACGGACAGGCGCGAGATCGTGAGCCCTTCGAGTCCAAAGTTGGCTAGCAACGACGTGACCTGAGTAGGCAGGCTTCCGGTGCCTATGCCAGACACCGCTACAGCGCCCAGCAGGCCCACAAGAGCGATTCCCAGCAGGTCAAGCAGCCCGAGGGAGAGCTGAACCGCGGCCGCTAGGGCGAGCAGTTTGCGCCGACCGGGTGGAAGAAGCCTGATTGCCCGTCGCACCGCACTCTGAATGCTCGCCGGTGCAAAATCAGCGACACCCAGGCCCCTGCGCCCGACAGATTCCTCAGGATCACTCACCTCTGTAACGTACCTTCACGAGCACGTCTAGCCCTAACAGCACCACTCCTGGAGACCCATGCCCTCGCTCTTCATCGGCCTCGTCAGTCATGAGGGATCGAGATTCGCAGAGAACCAGGGCGAGGCGGGACTCGCCATGATCTTGGCTGCTTCTTGGCGGGAGCATGGCTTTCCCTGTGAGGTCGAGGTGAATACCCAGGACGCCTTTGATCCCGCCCTCCAGACCATCACAGGTACCTCAGTGTGGCGCGCAGTGCGCACCCAACTTCGCCTCGAGCGTTCCTGGAGGGCGTACCTGCGAGAAGGAACGGCAGTCTCCATCGCAGGGCGAGCAAGAAGTTGGCTGAGCGACGGAGTTGTGCACGTTCAGGCCATTCGTCGGTACTGGCGCCCGTGGATAGGCGAGGGCCATCCCGGACACAGCAGTTTTCGGATGATTCAACGGCTCTTCAACATCGAGTTTTCACACAGGCACCTCATGGAGTCGGGACTGGCAAGCGGTTCAGACTGGATCTTGATCATCGAAGATGACGCTTCCTGCGCCGACATCCCTGAGTGTGTGAGCGGCCTCCTAGGGATCATCGAAGATTTTCCCGAGTGCGGCTACGTGAACGTTTCCGAGTCTTTCACTGCGTCTGAACTTGGCATCACCCATCTGCTCCAACCGACTGGGAAGGATTGGCGAGGGCACACTTCTCGTCAGGTGTGGATGTCACCAAGACCTGTCACGAACACGGTATGCGCGATCCTCTACCGCCGGGAATTCCTCAACAGCCTTGTGGATGAACTCGCTAGACTTCCCATGTATCCCATCGTTCCGATCGACTGGAAAGTCAATATCGCCTTGCGGGATCTCTACCTTCGTGGGGCACTCTCTTCATCCGACTGTCTGATAGTCACGCCTGCGCCCATCGATCAACTGTCGATGCGATAATCCCGACGTGAATGGCTTCGAGAGGGCGGTCAACGCTGTCGCTCGCCGCGCGGGAGTTCAAGTGTCTCGGTTGGGCTCAAGTTCACAATTGCCAATAGAAGCGACACGGGAAGACTCGCAACTGATTGAGTCCCTCCGGCCCTACACGATGACCAGCCCGCAGCGGATTTGGAGCCTCCTCAATGCCGTGAAGTACGTCGTCGGCGATCAGGTACCCGGCGATTTTGCCGAGTGCGGAGTTTGGCGGGGTGGCAGTGTGATGGCTATGGCTCAACAGTTGAATCGACTGAATGCCCATGACCGCCGCATCTGGCTATACGACACCTACGAGGGAATGACCGCTCCGACGGAACGGGATGTGGAGGCTGAAAGTGGCGTTCGCGCTGCTGAACTACTCCAGTCAACACCAATCGACGATGGCAACAATGTCTGGTGCGTGGCATCGATTGAGGATGTCCGAGTCAACGTTCTCTCGACCTACTACCCCGCTGATCGCTTCGAATTCGTCAAAGGCGACGTCTCTCAAACCCTCTTGTCATCTGTGCCCGATCAGCTTTCCCTCCTACGCCTTGACACGGACTGGTACGAGTCAACCCGGATCAGCCTTGAGGTTCTCTACCCACGTCTATCGGTCGGCGGCGTGTGCATTCTGGACGACTACGGTCACTGGGAAGGCGCACGAGTGGCCGTCGATGAATTCTTTGGAGACCACCGCCCCTTGATGCACCAGATTGACTATTCCGGCCGCATCTTCATGAAGACGCGCTAGGACGCCTGTGCCTAAGGGGATGTGGCTGACGGTGATCACCGTGGTCAAGAACGATGCCGTCGGTTTTAGTCGAACGTTGGATTCACTCCAAGGTCAGGACCTTAGTGACGTCGAATTCATCATCATCGATGGCTCGGACGACTCTGACGAGATCCCCAGTCTCCTCCAGGAATCCACCGTTCAAGTCCACTACCACTGGGAGAAGCCTGCCGGTATCTACGCGGCCATGAATGAGGGGCTTAGCAGAGCTCAGGGAGACTATTGCTTCTTTGCCAACGCCGGCGACACACTCTTTACGCGTGACGTACTTACGCGAACGCGAAGGTTCGCGGTCGAAAGCCCCACCTGGATGTTTGGGCCCGTGGAGATTGTCTCGTCACACGGCACAAAGGTCATCACTCCTCACTGGGACTACGAGAACGAGAAGAAGCAGTGCTTCAGCCGGGGACTCTTTCCCTGTCATCAGGGCACGTTCGTGCGTACCGAGGTGCTTCGCGGTCTAGGTGGCTTCTCACCACACTTCACGATCGTGAGTGACTACGCCATGTTTCTTGAGCTTTCACGCATTTCCAATCCGCAGGAACTTGACTTCGTAGTGGCCTCGTTCGCTGAAGGTGGCATCTCAACAATGCGGTGGCGGGAGTCGCTGCGAGAGTTTCACCAAGCACGCATGACGATTCTTCGTCCACACGGGGTGCAGTTAGCGCAAGAGCGCTGGAATACAGCCGCCGGATACGCGCGGATGCTCGCTTACCGTGGCGTGATCTCCAAACTTCGTCGGCGGGCGTCATGAGGCGGGCCACTGCAGTCGCATTGCCCGTTGCGCTCAGCGTCTTGCTGCTATGTGTAACCCACGTGGCTTTGCGTGAGGCAGCGCTCTTAATTGCCTTCGCTGGCCTTCAAGCATGGGCGGGTGGATACCTGTGGAGAGCCATCTCGCCCCGATCCATCTCACTCCCCGAGACGATGGGTGCCGGCCTCGCAGTCGGTACCGCCGGCGCGGCACTCTCGGCAGCGATTGGCAGCCTGATTCCGATGAGCACCGCGGTACGTCCCTGGGCTTGGCTGATCATTCCCATTCTTGCCGCGTTGCTGTGGATCATCAATCGTTTCTCGGGCAAGAAGCTTCCGGCATTTGCTTCAACCGAACGACCTATTGGCTTTGCCATCCTCGTCGGTCTGCTTCTCGGACTCATCACATGGCTGGTGAACGTCAGGAACTATCCGCTCGAGTGGGTCGGGGACGTATCCACCTATCACCCCGACATGCTCTTCTTTCAGGCAATCTCGACCTCTACGGCAACCTTGGGTATGCACGACAGCATTCTGATGACAGGTGCAGAGCTGCGCTACCACTGGTTTGCATATGGATGGGCAGGTCAGCTAACGGATTCTGCGCAGGCTCTTCCGTTTGTGGTCCTCACCAGACTCCTCCCCTTAGTCGCCATTACCTCACTTGTTCTCCTGGCCGCCCCTTGGGCGGGGCGCCTCAGCCGCGTTCGTTGGGTTCCCACCCTTGCCGTTGTGCTGGTCATCTCCGGTGGCTACGTGGGAGCGTCATACGGAACAATCCTCAACGCTGACTCACCGTCACAAGCTCTGTCGATGACTTGGCTGGTCGCACTCAGCATAAGTTTCCTCGCCTACCTGCACCACCCGCGGTCATGGGGCTTGGCGGCGCTGACCATCGCGCTCGTCGCAGCATGTGCCGGGGGCAAGATCAGCGCAGCAGTCGTAGCCGCGGCCGGGATGGGATTCGTGGCTCTTGTTGGCCTTATCCGACGCGAACCTTGGATGCGCACAGCAGTCACTAGCTTTGCAGGTTCAGCCGTTGCCCTGGGAATCGTTTACGCCCTCTTCGTGACCGGCTCAGCCGAACAGGGGGGACTTCACTTGCTGAGTCTTCTCGATAAGGCCTCGACCGTCCAAGGTCTTAACCCGACGAATTCATCTGCCGGCATTCTTGCCGGCACGGTTATCCTGCTGATCGCGATCAGTGCGCGCTGGGCCGGACTCGCATGGCTTGTCGCCTCACCACGAGACCGGTACTCACCCCTGACCGTGTACGGACTGGGACTCGCAGCGATCGGCATTGTCACCATTCTTGTTGTCAGCGGTGGCCTCAACGACACGTGGTTCGCACTTGCGTCCTCGGTTCCTCTTGCCGTGATCTCGGCTGTAGGAATCGGAAGTGCCTTGAGTGCGATCAACGGCCGCTGTATCCCGCTTCAACTCATCATCGCGGCCGCGGTCCTCGCAGTTGTTGTCGGAGCCCTGTGGGCCACTGACGCCACCGCACACTCCGTGAGGTGGCTCGCCCCCGTGGTGGCGATTCTAGGTGCGATCGTCATTGCGGTGATTTTGAGCAGGAATTCGGCGCTGACCGGCACCATGCGCACTCGAGTCTTCGCACTCACCACCACCACGCTCGTTTTGGTGGCGTGCACAGGTCGTCTCCTGGGCCTTGCATCGACCACGATCGCAGTAAGCAGTGATTCAGGAAGCGGCAACGTCGGGTTGTCACCTTTTGTTGCCTTCGTTGACAGTCAGGATCATGAACTTACCTACACACTCCACGACGACCAAGTGCGTGCGGGTGAGTACCTGAATGGGCACACTTCAGCGGCTGACATCGTGGCTACGAACGTCACGTTCAGCCCACTTGTTGCTGGACTAAGTGGGCGAAGCACCTTTGTGAGCGGAATCAAGTATCAAGCGCCCTATGGGCGGAGAGCGAGCCTTCCGCTTCTCCTTCAGCGTGAAAAGGAATCACTTGACTTCATCGCATCGCCAACGGAAGACACCGTGGCCCCGCTCTGCCATGCCGGAGTCACATGGCTGTGGGTCGACCCGAGTCGAGGCGGGGTTGGAGACCTAAAACCATTCACGCATGAGGAATTCACCGGCGTCCACGCGGTGATTCTTCGGATATTCCCCGACGTATGCGGGAAGTGAGCCTCTAGAGGAAGTGCCCGCTACGGAGACGAGCGGTCATCTTCCGTCGTCCCACCTGGGTCGCCTTGAGAACCGTCGGACGGCCCTTCTCTAATATCACGAGACTGTCATAGAAAGACACTGCCCTCGTGTTGTCAAACCGTGGATCGGCCTCGATGGGCTCCCGTGACCACTGTCGATTCATATCCATGACTGCTTGGTGTGCATAGCGGAGGAAGTTGTTGGGCGAATGCGTACCTCCGCCGTACTCCTCCAGATATCCCGTGTGGAGATCTTCCACGGCATATACCGAATCACTTGCCATCTGTGGGTAGAGGAATTCAAAGGTACTCAAGACATGGTCCATGTGATGGCTTCCGTCATCAAGAACAAGATCTGGGACGCCGAATTCCTCAACCAGACGGGCAAGGAATCCGTGATCTGACTGATCACCGATGCGCACATGGATTCCGGGTGCCTCGAGGCGCGAGCAGGCTGGATCGATATCAATGCCAACGATTGTGGCGAATGGCCCCAGATAGCGCTGCCACATCTTTAGGGAACCACCTTGAGACACTCCGATTTCCAGCATGAGAGTTTCGCGATCTACCCAAGGGGCGAGATGACGCTCATAAGCCGGAAAGTAGTGGCGCCACTTATCGACGATCTCGTCATTGTGCCCCATAAAGTCCTGCCAGAGATTTCCCATGCTGCCTCCCTCGGAATGCCAGGCGCCAATTATGCGTCACTGTGTGCATGAATTCGGTGAGCGCGGCGAGAAACTTCGCGTGCCGCCAGGCGTGTTGCGACGCGAACAGGACGCTCCCAGAGCCAGGCCAATCTCTTCGCCGAAGAACTCAATGCTCTACGACGAGCCTGCTCGGATTCACGCAGTGATTCGGTGCGATCGCTTACCGTAAGAGAGTCTCCATGCCAGCGGAAACAGGACACCACGTGCGGTACTCGAATGAGTTTCCCTTGTCGCTTGAGCTTGAGAAGAAGGTCGAGGTCGAAAGCAAAACGAAGTGAGTCATCTACTCCCCCCACTGCTCTCCATGCGGAACTTCTCACCAACATGCCCGGCTGTGGAATCAGGTCGGGCCCCCACGTCAGGATGCACGGCGCCAGCCGCCCTGCCGCGCTGACCCAGAGCTCTCGATCATTCTCATCGATGTATCTGCAGGAGCCAAAGGCCACCACGGCCTCAGGGGAGCGATCAAGGGCATCGACCGTGTGCTTCAGTGAATCAGGCTCCAGAAGATCATCGTCGCCCAGCCAATTCACGAATTCGACATCCGCACAAGAGTCAGCGCCGGCATTCACAGCGGCGGGCAGGCTCCCTGGATCGGCAAGGAGTTCTGCTTGGAACTCTTCCGCCACTTCGCCGAGAAACTCAGAATTCAATGGACCCACGATGACGATACGGGCCGGAACCGACTGTGAACGGATGGAAACGAGCGCCTTGCGAAGCATGTCGGGTCTGCGCCCAAGTGTGGGCACAATTATCGCTACCCGCGGAAGCGCTGTCACCCGAGAATTCTAACGGGCTCGCCATATCCTTCGGAGTGCTCTGGCAACCTTCACACCCATCACCTGAACGAGGTCCCTATAGGTGAGGTAGTAGGCAAGAGCTTGATGCTTCTCCAGATCAGCGCCCACCAATCCCATCCCGCGCGAATAGTTGGAGTTCACTACAACAGCAACATATCCGCGCGCTAGGTCGTCAGAAGTCACGCCCTTGAGCAGATGTTCTAGGTGTTGACCCTCGTTGTGATAGGTCTTGACAATGGGTTCGCGTGGACGGATGGGGATTGGTTCTCGAGCTTGAATCCACATGTTGTACCAGCTGAACTCGAACGGGACATCTCTAATGGCATCCACATAGCCCCAGCCCCGTGGTTCAAGAAATTCCTCCTTGAAAGACCTAAGTACCAGCGATGAGAAGACCGCATGACCGTGGCACGTGAGGAAGAGCCTAGGCTCAAAATTCATAAGCTTCGGTATGTGCATGATCATTCGCTGACGTTCTTGCCAGTACTTCTCGAAGTATTCGGGTTCTACTTGCAATTCCGCATCCTCTGAAAGGATGGTGAACGGCACTTGGTCGTCAAACATGAAATCGGCATGAGTGAAGTCGCGCAGGAATAGCGCATCGGAATCAACTAAGAAGTAGTTATCGCACAGTCCGGATTCCCAGAATGCAAGCTTCACGATCTCTTGGTTTACGTATCCGGCTCGGTATCCATTGATGTCGACTTTCGTCAAGTGATCGGCAAACATGGATTCATCAAGAAGCGTCACATTGCTTGATTGAAGGTCGGCGAACGAAGACAGGTCTTCCGGGGGTACGACGATATAGAGAGGGATTCCCTCAATATTGAACCTGTTAAAAGACTCCACGAGTCGCGTTGCGTAAGCAATATCCCCTCCGTACGACTTGAGCATCATCGCAAGTGTTGAAGGAGCGGCCATGAGTCCTATTATCGCTTCAAAAGCCATCGCTTGCGTCGTACGGCGATGAAATGGCTGAGTGTCATGGCAAGTGGACGCGGCGGCTGAATTCTGAATGAACCAATAACTCGACCATCCTGAAGTCCACGCACCCTACGCAAGATGAATCCACGCCGCATCATCATCAGGCCCCAAGAAAGTGGGCCCTTGGGGTCAGGTGTGTGGGCCTCAACGAGGGCGCGCACTAAGTCTTCCTTCGTTGACACCACCGAGGCACATTCGAGAACGTCATATGCCGACGGACCCATCACGATTGTGGGCTTGCCGGCATAGGCAGACTCGATGCCCGTTGTGGAGCCATAGGTCACCACAACATCGGCTCGTCGCATCAGTTCATAGGAGTCAATTGGCGAGTACGGATCCAAGTGAAGATCTGGTGCGGCAGCAGCTACAGCTGCATTCCAGTCCTCGAGATCCCGCTTCGGTTTTAGCCGCTTGTGTGGGTGGCTACGGACTACGAGTGAGGTATTAGGCAACTGCCTGCAAGTCTGCGCGAGCAGCAATAGGGCGGCCTCCTGGCTGCCAAAATACTGTGACCAATCTAGATCCAGTTCGATGATTTCATCACCCGATGAACTGAAGAATGCAACGAGTCGGTTGCCCTCGTCTATCTCAATCATGGACCCGATCTTTTGGGTTTCGACGAACCGAGCATTCGCGGGGTCAGTGTGCTGCACTCTACGCTCAAACCACTCACCTCCAAGCTCATCCCTCTGAGTTGGGTCCCAGGTGTCGTACATGCGTGTCATGCGCCGCTGGAGTGCTACCCAGTCATGTGTGGGTTCAATGGTCAGGTCGAAATCCGTGTCCGTTCCACCGGCATCGTGGTACAAAACGGGGACTCCGAGAGCTTCAGCAGCAGAAGCTGCCGCGCGGTCACTTATGAAGCGGCCATTGAAGACGACGATCGCAGTGATCCCGTCCCTCTCGATCACTCCTTGAATCTGATCGAAGACATACGCGTAGGAACGGGAAGCCCTTTGTAGCCACCGCTGCGGCCAGTAATGATCGTCCGTAACCGGGGTTTCGGAATCAGGATGGACCTGCAGTAGCGCTCTCCCTAGGGCCGACCCTCGATAGGTGAGCCCACGAATTTCTGTCCTATTCATTGGATGCTGGATAGTGATGTCTTCGACTGGTTCCCATGTAGAAACGGGCGGATTGATCATGTGGGCTCTCGGTATGCCCGCCGCGACCAATGCATCACCGTAGGCCTCGTCGAGGGTTTTGGTCGCCAAGAGATGGGCGATACGCCTACTAGTCATCCACCCCACATCGGGAAGCGGTAATTCGTTCGCCCAAAAGGCCATCGTGACCTTTGACTGCAATTCGTGGAAGGTGAGAGCAACCTCTGCGAGAGCCGCGAGGGTGAATTCCCACTGATTGAACGATGTGACTAGTACGTGTGATCGCTGAATGGGGGTGAGGGTCGCTGCCAGAAAGGCACTCAGTGACTCATGTTCGGCTCGAACCTGGACGGACATTACGCGTTCCTCCAATATCACGCAGTAGCATAGTTCTCGATGAGGAATTTGGACCGAGGCACCACATGATCATCATGATTGAGTCAGGTCGACTGGGTAATCAGATCTTTCAGTACTTAGCACTTCGCAGTTGTGTACGAATGAACGAGAGAATCAGACTTTTCGGTTTCGATCAGTTGAACATCGTGTTCTCAGGTGTCGAGGCGACGTTCACTCCGATCGCTAACAATCCACTCCGCCATCTTCAAAGCGTCGGGCCCGACCAGTTGAAACGTCTGGTTAGATTTCTGCCCTCCACGGGCGTCATCGTTGAGGATCTCTACGGAAACGCGATCATCAGAGGTAACGGACGCTTGCTCCTCGCTGAGCCTGCATGGTTCCAAAATTCTCACCATCTAAATGAACCGGCTCTCGCCCGCATGTCCATTCGCGATTCATGGTTGAAGCGTGCGGAGGCATTGCTCGGTAACTTTGGAATGACGTCGAGTCACACTGCTTTCGTTCATGCACGGGCAGGTGACTACCGCGTCTGGCCGTCGTCAGCTCATCCAGCGATCCTGGATCCACGCTGGATCTCACAGCAGGCGGATGAACTTGCCCAGGCTGCACCGGGGCTTCGGTTCATCGTCATCGGTGACGAGCCCGCGTACCGCTCACAAGTAGCTGCGGCGATTCCCGGAGCTGTAGAAGTTGACTCGGGATTCGAAACGGAGTTCGCACTCATGGCGAGCTGCGCGTATGGAATCCTCTCTGCCAGCACTTTTGCTTTCTGGGGCGCTTACTTTGCCCAACGGATGCATCACAGCGGCCGCTTCATAGCGCCGAAGTACTGGGCTGGACACCGCAAGGAAGTGTGGTATCCGGTGGCGATTGAGGCACCATTTCTTACTTACGCGTAGCCTCAATCGTCCGCTCATAGACACGAGCAGTTGCCTCCGCTGATCGCGTCCATGTCCACTGAGTGGTGCGCTCGAGGCCACGACTAACGAGGTTTTCTCTCATCGCATCATCACGAAGGACCTGAAGCATCAGTGACGCTAGCGAATCGGCATTCCTTGGCGGGAAGTACACCGCCGCATCTCCACCAACTTCAGGCAGTGCGCTTGAATCGGCAAGTAGCACCGGCGTTCCGCATGCCATTCCTTCCAGAGCAGGCAATCCGAAGCCCTCGTACCTGGAGGGGAAAACCAACATGCGCGCGGCTGAGTACGCCGAGGGCATCTCAGACTCCGTCAGTGAGAATTGATGTACACGCTCTGTGATCCCCAGACTTCGAAACGTGGCTAGCTCCTGCCGAGTGAAGGCACCGCCCCCCACAAAAAGCAGATGCGGGCCTGTTTCATGCGAGATGAGTTTCGCGTACGCCTTGACCAAGGTTTCGGCGTCTTTGTACGCCGATCTATGGCCAACGAAGAGAATGTAGTCCTGAGGCATTCCCGCCACTCGGGTATCAACCCGCTGAAAGAGTTGATCAACGCCATGATGGACCACTGTGATCGGGGTGTCGGTTGCGCCGTAGATTCGCTCCAAGTCACGACGAGTCGCTTCTGACACACATATGACGTGGTCAGCCCGTGTGAAGTACCGATGCTTGAGCGTAAGCATGTCGAGCCTTCGTCTGGTTTCAGGAAATATCTCGGGGATCATGTCGTGGATGGTCATCACACGAGGCGCTGCACCGTAGTCACGGAAACCTCGCGGCAGGTAGTAGGTGTTATGAACCAGATCAACCTCGCCCTTCCGGGCCGGTCGCAGGAAATAGCGAAGCATCGCTTCATAATGATTGTCTGCCTCGGTGACATTGAGTTGCGTCGAGAGGCCTTCATCATCAAGGAGATAGTGATTGATGACTGGTGTCGAGAGCGATTGAAGTTCTACGCCGAGATTAGGATTCCTATAGAACTGTTCGGCTAGTTCAGAAAAGAGTCGCGAAATACCGCCGAACTCCTGCACGACGAAAATCTGCTCGTCTATCGCGATTCGCACGGCCAGATTCTAGGGTGCGGTAACGTGCTACCGATGCCTTCAGCTCCCCTACGAGACGTAGTCGTCTTTCCCATGAGTGGCTACGTCAATCGATTGCAGACGATTGCGAGTGCCTCAATTCTGGCGAAGCAATTCGGTGCCCGATTGAGCATTTGCTGGATCCCCTTCAACTTGGCTCCAAGTCCAGCGGAGGCAATCTTTGACGGTGGCTTTTGCGACGAATTTGTTATCTCCGAGGATTATGCAAGCGACTTAATAGGCCTACGAATCGATGAGATACCGCTGTACGTTAACTGTTCACGGGGCGTGGCGTCTATGCGTGGCGCCGACAGAGGCGAACAAGCGCTGATGAGCGAGCTTTCACGTGTGGTGGAGAAGGACTCTCCTCGGGCTCTGACCATCGTCAGCGGGGGATCCTTCTTTCAAGAGTCACCAGACTTTGCCCTGACCGACTTCCGACGGGCAAAGTCTGACTTCTATCGAACGCTTCCGCTGCACCCGGATATCCAGCGGGTAGTGGACCGGACGCGAATGGCTGACCCAGTTCCCTACCTCGGGCTCCACCTGCGTTACACCGATCGATCTGGGCAGGCACCCTTCGACACAGCCATCCGAAAGGCACTTGTATCCCAATCAGAAATGACCCGAGTGACGAGCGTTTTCGTGGCCGCCGATAGCACTCAATCCCGTGATCGCTGGATTGCGGTGTGCCACGAGCTAGGTCTATCGCCGTGGTACGTCGACCATCCCAGCATCGACCGCGAGGATCCGCTGAGTGCTCACGCCGCACTCATTGATTGGGCGCTACTGGGTAACGCTTCCCGGCTGATCTATTTTTCGGCTTCATCCTTCGCTTCTGAGGCTGCGGTGATGAGCGGCTCGTGGAACGAATCCTCCGGATTGGACCCCAATCAACTACGTGCGGCCTACGTACGCGTTAGCGAATACGGGCAAGCCGGAATGCGGCGCATCCGCAAGGGTTGGCGGTGATCAGGGAAGGAATCCCTCGCCGATTCCATCCCCTCGGTAGGAGATGTTGGTGTCCGTGAAGTAGGTGCACAGCGGATAGGCGCCCCAGCACTGATCCGACTGCGTGGGATAGAGCAATCGAACACCGGTAGGCAACTCCCTCTCGACTGTCGGGGGAACGGGAATTGGCGCTAGGGAATAGCCGATTCTCAGTGCACCGATACCCATTTGGGCTTGCGCCGTGCGCAGGTCTGGGTGAATGCGGGTCACTGAGCAAAAGCACACGAGAAGAGTGAGCACGGCGGTAATGAGCAGGGTGGACACACGAGCCAGTAGGCATGTGGGTCGCGCTCGCCAGAGGAACCAGCCTGCTGGGATCGCCATCGACGCAAAGATTGGGCCCCAGGCGAATCTGAAAGCCGGTGGTGTCAAAAGCCACCAGAACATCACCGACAGCACGGCCGGTGCGATCACCACTATGAGGCGGCGAATACGAAGTGGGCGGCCACTCTTTGCGCTCACCAGACAGGCGATCACGATGACTACCGACAACGCGATTTCGTAGGTTTCCCACTGCTGGGGGACTCTGCGTAACCAGGGCCCAACCCATGCCCACCCATGGGCTGCATTGACGTAATCAACTGGATTTCGGGCAACTGCCAAGGTCATGTCGCGATTTGCCGCGGGGTCCAAGGTGCGCCAAGGAACGTCAAAGCCGTGCAATGACAACGGATAGAACAGCCATCCACTGAGGTAGTAGTCGCGTACGGCTTGCAATCCGACCCCAGCCAAACTCAACGCGGATATGAGTACTACGGGGATCAACTCACCGGGCGACTTCCTATGCCGACCTGCATACAGAAATACCAATGCGATGAGTAGAAAGCCCAAGAATGCGACCATCGTTGGCCGCATGAGAAACGCCAAGACAGCTGCGCCTATGGCAACCGATGCGTCCCCCGCAAACCACTTTGATGTGACCGCAGCATCAGTGAGGTACGTCGACGCGATCAGGGTGAGAATCATGACGGCTGTGTCGGAAGTTGGGCTCGTCACTAAGTAGTCGACTAGCCCTAGAATTGGGACCACGACAAGTCCAGAACCGATGAGAAGGACGTAATCTCCAGGTTTGCGCGAGGGCCTCAAGAACCTGAGAAGTAGGTCAAGGAGGAGTAGGAGGACCAAAAGTCCATTGATGAGGCGATATCCGTTTCCGGCCCATGGTCCATTGCCGAGAAATGCCGCGAGCACAAACTGGCTGTTTGCATAGCCGAATGGATTGAATAAATTGGCTAGGCCGGGGATCGTGCCGAAGTCGGCGACATACCTAATCGCACCCAGGTGATACAGACCGGTGTCGTAGTTCGTAACCGGACCCAATGCAGCTACTGCCAGGAAGGCGGCCACAAGAATCAGGGCGACCAGCAGCGGCGCCCACGTGCGTTTCGCAAAGCCGCTTCGGTTGCGACGAGCGAATTGCCTGGGTCGAAGACCCATGGCGGCGGTGACGATACCCATGATGAGAACCAAAGCGATCATGACCGCGAGCACGGATCCGCTGGAGAGTGGCCAGATGAGGCTCGAGCCAAGAAGGACCACTGTGACGAGAAGGAGTCCCAGCCACATGGAACGTCTTAGTCGTCCAGCACTCAGTTGACGGATCCGGGTGAGCCCGACAGGCAAGCCAACCAGAATCAAGGATGCAATGGCGACAAGCCAAGTCATCAAAACAAGCAAGGTACCGATCAACATGGTCGAGGATCAGGCAGGTAGAACTGCACGAAAGTGATCGATAGTTCGATCTAGACCTTCAGACAAAGGCGTCGTTGGGTGCCATCCAAGGATTGTCATGGCACGCATGATGTCCGGCTGTCGTCGCACCGGGTCATCGGCCGGAAGCGGGTGATGCGTAATGCCGCTGGTAGAACCTGTCTTGGCGAGCACGAGTTCGGCGAGTGATGCAATGGTGAATTCCCCGGGATTTCCCAGATTTATCGGACCGGTGACATCGTCTGCCGTTGCCATCATCGCTATGAGGCCGTCTACGAGATCAGTGATGTAGCAGAAGGAGCGCGTCTGCTCTCCGGATCCGTAGATCGTGAGCGGGAGCGCCTGCAGTGCACTGACAACGAAGTTCGAAACAACCCGCCCGTCGTACGGATGCATTCTCGGGCCGTAGGTGTTGAACAGTCGAACAACTTTGATCTTCAAGCCATGCTGACGGTGATAATCGAAGAACAACGTCTCCGCCGCGCGCTTTCCTTCGTCGTAACAGGCCCGTGGACCAATGGGGTTGACATTTCCCCAGTAATCCTCGGTCTGCGGATGAACCAGTGGATCTCCATACACCTCTGACGTCGACGTCAAGAGGATTTTCGCTCCAGTCCGCTTGGCGAGACCCAACATGTTTATTGAGCCGTGCACCGCGGTCTTGGTTGTCTGCACCGGGTCACGCTGATAATGAACGGGGGACGCAGGGCAAGCAAGATGGTAGATCTCATCTACTTCCACATAGAGCGGGAAAGTCACGTCGTGGCGAAGGACTTCAAAACGCGGATTGCCCATGAGATGAGCGATGTTGTCCTTCGTCGAGGAATAGTAGTTATCGACGCATAGAACCTCGTAGCCAATGTCAAGGAGACGCTCGCACAGGTGTGAGCCGATGAATCCGGCTCCACCCGTGACCAATGCTCGACCTCGTGCGATCATGAAGTAGGCCTCCTCGTCTGTTGCCTAAGGTACCGCCATCCCATCAGCGTGAAACCCACCATTGACACATTGAAGTGATGCTTTCTAACCCATGCATCCGCTTTGGTGTCCAGTTCTATGCGGATCGGTTGTGTAGGTAGGTAGATGGGTTCCACCGTACGTGTGTCGACCTCTACATGCGTGTGTGTTGCTTCCAAGCCGAAGCCAAGATTCTCTACGAGATTCACATTCGATGTGGCCGACCAGGATTCTGCATGCATGGACGCCATTACGAATTGACCATCCCATGTGTCTACCCGCTTGCGGCCCAGCATTTCGAAGGTCAGTGCCCAGTAGATCGCACCACTCAAAGACTTCCCGCTTCGCATCCATAGTTTTCGCCAGGGAAGCTTCTCCCGCCAATCAGCGATGTCTAGGCGGTGCTGTGCCCAGGATCGTCGCCAAGTCGCCCACCCCCAAATGTGTGGGACTTGCGAGAATCGGTAGGACTCCGCGGGATGAGACTGTGCGCTAGGAGGAACGAAATTGCAGCCTGAAATCGCGAATACTCGCGGTTCGTTTCGATAACGCTCTAGTAACTCATCGCAGTAGGGGAAGAAAGATGGGTCGGCCAAGATGTCATCTTCCAAGATGATTCCCTCGGTCTCGGACTCGAAGAACCAAGAAATAGCCGTGGACACCCCGAGTCCACAGCCAAGATTGCGCTCCTGGAAGAGGGTGTGGACCTCTGCACCCCAGTCGATGATCTTGACGAGTTCGCGACACTCACGTACTTGCGATTCTTCACCTGCACGACTCGCTCGGGGGCCATCCACCGCTAGGTACACGCGCGACGGAGCCGCTGGGCGCAGACTTTCCAGTACCCGACGCAGTAGATCCGGTCGATTGAACCCTATGACGAGGACAGCTGACCTCATTGAAGCTGCGTCTTGCTGCTCTGCTGCCGATTCTTGCGATGCAGGAGCCTGAGACCTACGAGGTGAGCCAAGTAGGCCGCCGCCACCCAAACTGGAATCTCGATGAAGATCTTGAGTCGACTCGCCTCCGTCCACTCATTTCGATTCTGAATTGAGATGGTGCCGGCGACCATGAGGTAGTAGGCGATGAGCCACCCATATCTGCGTAGAAGTCCCAGCGTCCCCCGCAATCCCCGCATGACGAAGATGGCGATGACGGTTCCGAAGCCAAGAAGAAGGTAGATGTAGCCCGAGAGAATTCGATCCATCGGTGCCCGCCAAGGAAGATCTTGCGAAAGGTGATTTGGGAAGTACTCAGAAGTGGGGATCAACGCGTTCTGTAAATTTGTATTGAATGACTTAACAAGAACGTGGGAAAGCTCATTCAATGAGTGTGAAGCAATCCACTTGTTTGCTAGTTGCTCTCGGGCGTAGTTGTCCGTGACGAGTAATGGAAGGTTGTACGCTGACTTGAACACTTCAGCGTTTGCAAGTGCTCCCGCCGGAACCTGGACTGCGTCGTAGAGATCTTGGGGTGGGTCGTAATACAGCATCCCAGTGCGATGAAAACCCGCGTAGGTGGTCGTCGAGAATGAGCCCCACATGAGGTAGGACTTCACCGGAAGCGCCAAAATCAACCCGACCATCAACACATCGATGACTACTAGCCAACCGCGGCTTGTTCGTCTTGACATGTACACGAAGAGGCCAACGACAAGCACAACGGGAACGATCACCTGCCACTGAAAGAGCGGGCGAGCATACGTCGTGACCGCTACGGAGATCAGCCAGTAGGTCAGATACTTCGCGTGTCGGGTGCGGAGGAAGCGGTAGAGAAAGTAGAACGTAAGCGTGGTGAGGTAAAGCGAGAGATAAGTGCCATCTACCAGGGTGGCCATCTGCAGGTTGCCGGGATAGATGGACCAAAGAATCACGATGATGAGCCCTAGCCGTGCGCTGCGCGTGAGATCGCGAACCCAGATGAAGATCAACGTATTCAGCAGGCCAAAAATGATGGCGTACACAACGTAGAGGCGCAGATCAACAACTTCCGAAGTTACCGGCTTGTTAGTGAGGACGTTGGGGAGTGCGAGAACGTAGAGCAGAGCCTCATGAAGCGGCGGGTATATGTGGAAATACCAAAGGCCTTTGGGACCAAAGTTTGTGAGTTCTTCAATCTTGACAGTCTGCATCAAATCGTCAGACGCAAATGTCTGGAACAGGTACGGGACCGTCTTCAGTTGATTGCTACTGAAAAGAGCATCCGGACGGAAATAGCGGAAGAGAATTTCATAGATCAACAATGAAGTTGTGCTCAGAACTCCGATAACCAAGGCCGGGCGTTGCAGAATGCGTTCACGGAGCGTCGAGCCCCGAGAATCACGTGGATTCATCGGTGTCCTCTATCTGGCGGAGTCGCCCGTCGAGGAGGGCAACCTCTTCCGCCAAGCGCCTTATACGTGCTTCATGGCGACTCAATTCGTAGCTCAGTTGGACACTTATAAGGACGAGCAGCACGATCGTGACAAAGAAGAGCAGATTGACCGGTTGGGCTACACCCAAGCGAAAACTGATCCAGTCAAGAACCTTCGGGAATAGCGCAAAGAACAAAGCCATGCTGGCGAAGAAGAGCCACAGAACCGCGTACTTCTCTTTGAGCACTCCGCGGCGAAGTAAGTCGAGGATGAAGAGGAAGGTAATCAGTGCAGTGATCGCGGCAAGAATGTTCGGGGCCATCAGGTTTCGTCTCCTCGACTCTGATTGGGCTTCTTCAACACAGTCGCAACGAGTGCCAGGGTGGCGCGTCCTAGGTAGAGAGCCGACCACAACGCGTTCTTGCTCGGTCGACCAATGGCTCGGTAGTACATGGTGACGGGGGCCTCGCTGATCACAAGGCCGTGCCGGATTGCGATCGACAGGGAACCAACCGTGTCGCCCAAGTATTCGGCCGGGTAGTTCACGGCGAAGAGTTCTATCGCCCTCGGTCCTGCAGACCGGAAACCCGAGGTGGGGTCCGAGATCTTGCCATGGTTCATGCGACTGAGAGCCTTTGACAGCAGGATCATGGCCCACCGCCGCGGACCACCAACGAAGTACATCGAGTTGGGGTGGAAACGGGTGCCCACAACCACATCCGCTGCGTCAAGCCCATCGAGCACCCGATCGAGGTCGGCCGGGTCGTGCTGACCGTCGGCGTCAACCTGCACCATCGCCTGGTAGCCGTGTCGCTTGGCGTAGAGAAAGGCCGTGCGCATGGCTCCTCCGACGCCGACATTGAAGGGTAAGGACACGACCGCGGCGCCGGCCTGCTCGGCTCGCTGGGCCGTGTCGTCGGTCGAGCCATCGTTGACCACGAGGATGTCTGCGTGTGGACGGTGCTCACGGACTTTGGTGACGACGTCGGCGATGGACCCGCTCTCGTTCCAGGCGGGGATCGCCACCAGTTCACGCCTCGCCGTCACGCGCGCAACGCTAGTCCACCGTCGATGTTGCGACGGAGGTTGCGAATGCCCGCCACGTCGGCACTGCATTCGAATCGACCTCGGATTGCAGTTCGGCTAGAGCACCTGCCTGGGAGTAGGTCGCCAAGGCGGCTGCCAGCCGCTCGATATCCACGTCGACCCCACCGGCGTCGATGCGTCGGGCTCCTTTGCCCAGCATGAGGTCGGCCGCCGGCTGCATGCCGTCGAAAAGCACCGGGGTGCCCAGCCGGATCGCCTCGAGCACCGGGATCCCGTAGCCCTCGACTCCCAGGCTAAGGAACGCGTCCGACCCGGCGACGAGGTCACGGACGTCGGCATCGCTGGCCCCTTGGACCCA
>Ga0136641_1000071_pt1 | contig 39491 bp, 32 predicted proteins | sample EliLak1302023Y_FD_115312 | JGI IMG/M metagenome (GOLD analysis project Ga0136641, IMG submission 115312) | Freshwater microbial communities from Elizabeth Lake, Yosemite National Park, California, USA - 13020-23Y | ecosystem: Environmental > Aquatic > Freshwater > Lake ...
GCCGCCGGGCGGCGCGGCCGCCCCGGCGCCGCGCGGCGGCGCCTGCGGCTGGGCGGCGCGGGGCCCGCCCGGCTGTGCGTGCTGCTGCTGAGGCGGCGCGGCCCGCCGCTGGCGCAGGCGCTGAACCTGGCGCTGGCGCCGGTGCTGTCGGCCACGGCGCTGGCGCGGGCCGGGCCTGTCAGACTGGCGTCGGCGGCCGGCCGTGCGGCAGCCCCGGCCCCGCTGCGGCGCGCGCTGCCGCTGTGAACCACCACCACCGTATGCCCCGAAAGCCACCACCATGCCCCAGCACCACCTCACCGGCACCTTCAGCGTCAGCATGCAGCCCCAGCCCTGGCCCGAGGCCGAAGCGCCGGGCCTCACCGTGGGCCGCCTGCTGCTCAGCAAGCAGTACCAGGGCGAACTGCAGGCCACCGCGCAGGGCCAGATGCTGAGCGCCATGACGGGGGTGCCGGGTTCGGCCGGCTACGTCGCCATCGAGGTCGTCACCGGCACGCTGCTGGGCCGGGCCGGCAGCTTCGCGCTGCAGCACCGCGGCGTGATGGACCGCGGCAGGCCCACGCTCAGCGTCACCGTGGTGCCCGACTCCGGCAACGGTGAACTCGCAGGCCTCGCCGGCACACTGGGCATCCGCATCGAAGGCGGCCAGCATTTCTACGACTTCGACTGCACGCTGCCGTGATCCGGGGCTGAGACAGCCGCCTGCTTCAGCCATGCCGCAGCCTGCTGGCCTCACCCGATCCGTCACGCCCGCACCCCCGCGCCATGCTCTGGTTGGCCCTGCATTTGCCGTTGCTGTCGCTGGAGGCCTTCTGCGCCACGCTGACGCCTGAGCAGCGCCTGCGCCCGGCGGTGCTGCTGACCGAGCACCGCGTCAGCCACGTCAACACCGCGGCCGCCGAATGCGGCATCCGCCCGGGCATGAAGCGCGCCACCGCGCTGGCGCTGGCGGGCGAGCTGCTCATCGCCGAGTCCGACGCCGCGCGCGATGCGGCTGCGCTGCAGGCTGTGGCCCACGCCGCGCTGGCCTGCACGCCCGCCGTCACCTTGCACGACGAACAGACCGTGCTGCTCGACGTGCAGGCCAGCCTGCGCCTGTTCCATGGCCTGCCGGCGCTGTGGCGCCGCCTGCTGACCAGCGTGGCGCCCCTGGGCCACCGCGTGCACAGCGCAGCGGCGCCCACGGCGCTGGGTGCGGCCTTGCTGGCGCACTGGCAGCCGGGCAGCGAGGCCGTCACGCCCGGCCCGCACGTCGCCACGCTGCGCGCACTGCAAGACCGCCTCGACAGCGCCCCGGTGTGGCTGCTGGGCCCCGGCCGCGAGCATGGCGACGCCTTGCAGGGCATGGGCCTGCACACCCTGAGCGACCTGCGCCAGCTGCCGCGCAGCGGCCTGGCGCGACGCTTCGGTGAGGACTTGATGGGCGAACTCGACCGCGCCCTCGGTCTGCAGCCCGACCCGCGCGTCTGGACCCTGCTGCCGGCCGTCTTCGAAAGCCGGCTCGAGCTCTACGCCCGCGCCGAGAACACCGACCAGGTGCTGGATGGCGCGGCCGTGCTGCTGGCACGGCTGGTGGCCTGGGCCCAGGCGCGCCGGGTGCGCGTGGCCTGCTTCACCCTCGCGATGCAGCACGAAGACCACCGCCACGCCGCGGTGCCGGCCACCGAACTGCGCATCGAACTGGCCGAACCCGCGCTGGACGCCGGCCACCTGCAGTTGCTGCTGCGCGAGCGCCTGGGTCGCGTCGAGTTGGTCGCACCGACGCTGGAATTGCGCCTGCACTGCCGCCACACCGTGGCCGCTGCGGCGCCCAACGGCGAACTCTTCCCCACCCGCAGCAGCGAAGCCGAGGGCCTGACCCGCCTGCTCGAGCGCCTGCGCGCCCGCCTGGGCGACGCCCAGGTGCAGCGCCTGGTGGCCGTGGCCGACCACCGCCCCGAATGCGCCAGCCGCAGCGTGCCGGCGCACGGCGCCATCGCGGCGGGCCCGCCGCGCATGAGCGCGTCGGCCTTGCCGCTGCACCGCCCTGCCTGGCTGCTGCCCGAACCGCTGCCGCTGGCCGCGCGCGCTGCCTTGCCGCTGCTGCAGGGACGGCCCCTGCAGTTGCTGAGCGGCCCCGAACGCATCGAATCCGGCTGGTGGGACAGCCAGCCCGTGGCGCGCGACTACTTCATCGCGCAGACCGACGATGGCTCGCTGGTCTGGATCTACCGCGCCCGCGTGCCCGGGAGCGCGGGCGATGTCGACTGGCACCTGCAAGGCCGCTTTGCCTGAGGCGTGATCGCGTCGATTTCGCTGCGTCGGCTGGCTGGCGGTCAGCGTGTGGCCATGGCCGGCCCTGCCGCTTGCGCTGGCCCGTAACATCAACCCGATCCCCCCGCTACAGCAACCGTCGTCTCCATGGCCCCTCCGTATTTCGAACCTGCCCCGTCGGCCGACTTGCACCGCATCGTGATCGTCGGTGGCGGTGCAGGCGGGCTCGAACTGGCCACGCGCCTGGGCGACACGCTGGGCCGCAAGGGCCTGGCCCACGTCACGTTGATCGAGAAGGCGCGCTCACATTTCTGGAAGCCGCACCTGCACGAGATCGCCGCCGGCAGCATGGACCTGCACGCCCATGCCACCGACTACCTGGCGCAGTCGCACTGGCACGGCTTCCGCTACCGCGTCGGCGAGATGGTGGGCCTGGACCGCGAGCAGCGCCTGGTGCATGTCGGCCCGGTGGTCGACGAAGAGGGTGCCTCCGTGACCCCGGCCTACACGCGGGGCTACGACACCCTGGTCATCGCCGTCGGCAGCAGCACCAACGACTTCGGCACGCCCGGCGTGGCCGAACACGCCATCGCGCTGGAGACGACCGCGCAGGCGCAGCGTTTCCACCGTCGGTTGGTCAACGCCTGCCTGCGCGCGCACATGCAGGACACGCCGCTGCAGCCACGCCAGTTGCAGGTGGCCATCATCGGCGCCGGCGCCACCGGGGTGGAACTGGCGGCCGAGCTGCACAAGGCCACGCGCACGCTGGTGTCCTACAACCTCGAGCGCATCGACCCCGAGCGCGACATCCGGCTGAACCTGATCGAAGCCGGTCCGCGCATCCTGCCGGCCCTGCCCGAACGCATCGCGGCCTCGGCCACCCAGCTGCTGGAAGGCCTGGGGGTGCGCGTGCGCACCGCATCCAGGGTGACCGCCGTCACCGCCGAGGGCGTGGTGCTGGCCAGCGGCGAGGTGGTGCCGGCGGAACTGGTGGTCTGGGCCGCTGGCGTGAAGGCGCCGGCCTTCCTGCATGAACTGGCCGGCCTGGAGACCAACCGGCTCAACCAGCTGGTCGTCGAGCCCACGCTGCAGACCACGCGCGACGCGGCCGTCTTCGCCATCGGCGACTGCGCTGCCGCGCCCTGGCTGGGCCACCAGGGCACGGTACCGCCGCGCGCCCAGGCGGCGCACCAGCAGGCCTCGCACCTGGTCAAGCAACTCCGCCGGCGCATCAAAGGGCAGCCCTTGCTGCCCTGGCGCTACCGCGACTTCGGTTCGCTGGTGTCGCTGGGCGAGTACTCGACGGTGGGCAACCTGATGGGTTCGCTGGTCGGCGGCAACCTGTGGGTCGAAGGCCTGTTCGCACGCACCATGTACCTGTCGCTCTACAAGATGCACCAGGTGGCGCTGCACGGCTGGTGGAAGACCACGCTGGGCACGGCCTCACGCTGGCTGACGCGCAGCACCGAGCCGCGCGTCAAGCTGCACTGATCACGCAGCCGCGAGCGGAATGCGAAAGCGCAGGCCGGGCTTGTGGCCCCAGGTCGGGCCCTTGTCGAAGCGCTCGACGAGCACACCACCGTTGGCCAGGATGACTTTCTGCGACGGCGTGTTGTCGGGGTCGGTGGTGATCTCCACGAAGGCCAGGCCTTCGGCACGCGCCAGCGGCAGCAGCAGGCCCAGCGCCCGCGTCGCGTAGCCGCGCTGGCGCTTCCACGGCACGACGGCATAACCGATGTGCCCCAGCACGTGCGGCGGCAGGGCGGTCGTGCCTTTCAGCCAGCGCAGGTTGATGCTGCCGGCGAAGCCACCTTCGTCCCACATCCAGCGCACGCGGCCTGGAAGCCGGGCCTTCAAGGTGCCGTCGGGCGCCTGCCAGGGCGGGCCCAGCGCGTCGGGGTCATCGACCAGCGCCAAGGGGCTGGCGCGGTCGGCTTCGATCTTGCGCAGCGCTTCCAGCGCGGCTGCGGCGCCGCGCGTGTTGTCGGGCGACCAGCCCTGCTGCAGCGCCGCGATGTAGCTGGGCAGGTGCTCGGGTGTCGGGCGAACCAGTTCCATCACGGCGACTTCCGCGCTCAGCCGGTCACGGGGCTGCCAGCACCGTGCGCAGGAAGGACTGGATGGCCTGCACCTCTTCCATGCACACCGAATGCTCCATCGGGTAGTCATGCCATTCCAGCGGCTGGCCCAGGGCCAGCAAGTGGTCGCGCGTGGCGGTGGCGCGGGGCAGCGCGATGACGCCGTCGCTGCGGCCGTGAGCCTGGAAGACGGGCGTGCTGGCGTTGGCCGTGCTGCGTTCGGCGGCCAGGGTGTCGGCCAGCGGCAGGTAGCCCGACATCGCCACCAGACCGGCCAGCCGCTCGCGGTAGCGCAGGCCGGCGCCCAAGGCGATGGCGCAGCCCTGCGAGAAGCCGCCCAGCACGATGCGCTGGGCCGGCACGCCGCGCGCCACTTCGGCATCGAGCAGCGCGTGGACCCGCGCAAAGGCGTCGCGCAGCCCGGCTTCGTCTTCGCGCCGCACCAGGTCCATGTTCAGGATGTCGTACCAGGCGCGCATCGGCTGGCCGCCGTTGATGGTCACCCGCCGCACCGGGGCGCGCGGGAACACATAGCGCACCGGGCCCACTGCGTCCAGTTTCAGCTCGTCGGCGAAGGACAGGAAGTCGGTGCCGTCGGCGCCCAGGCCGTGCAGGATGATGACGGTGGCCAGGGGCGCAAGGCCCGGGTTGACCTCGAAGGTCTGCAGCGTCATGCCTCGCTCCCGCCGCCGTAGTTCAGGCCCATCGCCGAGCGCACATCCTTCATCGTCTGGCGGGCCACGGTGCGCGCGCGCTCGGTGCCCATTTCGACGATCCAGTGCACCTGTTTCGGGTTGCTGAGGTAGCTCTCGGCGCGCTCGCGCCAGGGCTGTTGTTCCCGGATGATGGCGTCGATGACGGGCTGCTTGCAGTCCAGGCAGCCGATGCCGGCGGTCGTGCAGCCTTGCTGCACCCAGGCCTGCGTCGGGGCGTCGCTGTAGACCTTGTGGAACTGCCAGACGGGGCACTTCTCGGGGTCGCCCGGGTCGGTGCGCCGGGCGCGCGCCGGGTCGGTCTTCATGCCGCGCACCTTGCTGGTGACAGCCGCCGGTTCGTCGCGCATCAGGATGGCATTGCCGTAGCTCTTGCTCATCTTGGTGCCGTCGGTGCCGGGCAGGCGCAGCACCTCGGTGTGCAGGGCCTGCGGCTCGGTCAGGATGGTCTTGCCGGCGCCTTTCAGGTGGCCGAGCAGCAGTTCGGTCTCGTCGTTGGTCCAGCCGGCCACGTTGGCGGCGGCCTTCCTGACCATGCCTTCGCCCTTGGCGTGCGCCTCGACGCTGCCGGTTTCGCCGAAGGCCTTGCGCTGGCGCTCGAAGTAGCGCGCGTCGTCCTTGCCCATCTTCAGCAAGGCGGCGGCGATGTGGGCTTCGGCGTCACCGGCACGGCCATACAGGTTGTTGAAGCGGCGCGCCACTTCGCGCGTCAACTCGACGTGGGAAGACTGGTCTTCGCCCACCGGCACGAAGTTGGCCTTGTAGATCAGGATGTCGGCGGCCTGCAGCAGCGGGTAGCCGAGAAAGCCGTAGGTCGCCAGGTCGCGGTCCTTGAGCTTCTCGATCTGGTCCTTGTAGGTCGGCACCCGTTCCAGCCAGCCCAGCGGCGTGCCCATGGCCAGCAGCGTGAACAGCTCGGCATGCTCGGGCAGGCGGCTCTGGATGAAGATGGTGCAGGCCTCGGGTTCCAGCCCGGCGGCGATCCAGTCGATGACCATCTCGTAGACATAGCGCTCCATGACCTCGCGCTCTTCGTAGTGCGTGGTCAGCGCGTGCCAGTCGGCGACGAAGAAGAAGCACTCGTACTCGCGCTGCAGGCGCACCCAGTTCTTCAGGGCGCCGTGGTAGTGGCCGAGGTGCATGGCGCCGGTGGGGCGCATGCCGGAGAGGACGCGGGGTCGCATGGTCATGCTGGGCAATGGATGGCGGAATTCCGCTGATTCTCTCAGTTCACCCCAGCTTCCCGCCACGGAACCGGCTCCGCCGGGCCGTCGGCGGACGGCCCCCTCGGGGGGTCGCGAGCGCCAGCGAGCTCGGGGGCTACATTTCAGCCCCAATGAAACGCATCGTGATCCTCATTTCCGGCCGCGGCTCCAACATGGAAGCCATCGTGCGCAGCTGCGCCGAACAGGGCTGGGCCGCCCAGGTGGTCGCCGTGATCGCCAACCGGCCGGCGGCCGCCGGCCTGGCCTACGCGGCCGAGCGCGGCATCGCCACGGCGGTGGTCGACCACCAGCTGCATGCCCGGCGCGCGGATTTCGACGCCGCACTGGCCCACGCCGTCGACAGCTTCGCGCCCGACCTGCTGGTGCTGGCCGGTTTCATGCGCATCCTGGGCGCGCCCTTTGTCCAGCGCTACCAAGGCCGCATGCTCAACATCCACCCCTCGCTGCTGCCGGCTTTCCCCGGTCTGCACACGCATCAACGGGCGCTGGAAGCCGGCTGCAAGGCGGTCGGCGCGACGGTGCACTTCGTCACCCCGGAACTCGACCACGGGCCCATCGTGATGCAGAGCGTGGTGCCGGTGCGGCCGGCTGACGACGCTGCGGCGCTGGCGGCCCGCGTGCTGGCCACCGAACACACCATCTATCCACTGGCCGCGCGCTGGTTCATCGAAGACAAGCTGCGCGTCGCGAACGGCCTTGTCACGCAAACGGACGGCGCGTCCCAGGTATTGCTCTAGACCATGACCCCCATCACCCTGCTCGACCTCAGCACCGAACTGCTGCGGCACGTCCTGAAGCTGGAACACCCGGCCGACATGGTCGTTTCCAACTTCCTGCGCCAGCACAAGTCGCTGGGCTCCCGCGAACGCCACACCCTGGCCGAGACGGCCTACACCGTGTTGCGCCAGCGGCTCTTGTTCTCCCACCTGGCCCAAAGCGGCATGGGCCCGATGGAACGGCGCCTGGCCCTGCTGGCCTGGCAGGGCAGCGTGTCTTTCCTGAAGGCCGCCACCGACCCCGACGAGCAGGCCTGGCTGGCCAAGATGACGGCCATCGACCGTGCCACGCTGCCCGAGAAGCTGCGCCACAACCTGCCCGACTGGTTGGCCCAGCCGCTGCAGGACACGCTGGGCGCGGGCTTCTGGCCGCTGGTCGAGGCCCTGTCCGTGCCGGCCCCGCTGGACCTGCGCGTCAACACCTTCAAGGCCAAGCGCGAGGACGTGCTCAAGGTGCTGGTCGCTGCGGGCTACACGGTCGAGGTCACGCCGTATTCGCCCTGGGGCCTGCGCGTGCAGGGCAAGCCGGCGCTGAACAAGCTGGACGTCTTCATCCGCGGCGAGGTCGAGGTGCAGGACGAAGGCAGCCAGCTGCTGGCCTTGCTGACCGATGCCAAGCGCGGCGAAATGGTGGTGGACTTCTGCGCCGGTGCCGGCGGCAAGACCCTGGCCCTGGGCGCTTCGATGCGCAACACCGGGCGTCTCTACGCCTTCGACATCTCCGGCCACCGCCTGGACGCGCTGAAGCCGCGCATGGCGCGCAGCGGGCTGAGCAATGTCCACCCGGCGCAGATCGCCCACGAGCGTGACGAGCGCATCAAGCGGCTGTCGGGCAAGATCGACCGCGTGCTGGTCGACGCGCCGTGCTCCGGCCTGGGTACGCTGCGGCGCAACCCCGACCTGAAATGGCGCCAATCGCCCAAATCGGTCAAGGAACTGCAGGTCAAGCAGGCGGCCATCCTGGACAGCGCGGCGCGGCTGCTGAAGTCCGGCGGGCGCCTGGTGTATGCCACCTGCAGCCTGCTGACGGCCGAGAACGAGGGCGTTGCCGACGCCTTCACGGCCGCCCACGCTGACGACTTTGCGCTGCTGCCGGCACAGGATGCGCTGGCGGCTGCCCATGTCGAGGGTGCCGAAGGCCTGGTCAACGGACCTTACCTGCGGCTGTGGCCGCATGTGCACCAGACCGACGGTTTTTTCGCTGCGGTCTGGCAAAGGCGTTGAAATTCCACGAAACGGCCGCCATCTGTATCGATATCGGTCAGATGTGCGCAGCCTGTGCTCTTCTTTGCTGGCCCAGCCCCGACTTTCAGCTGCGTTGATCGGCCATCCGCCCGTACAATCGGGTTGTTCAATATCGATCTCAAGGACTATCCTGATGGACCAAGTGTGGCTGGTGCGAGATGCGCTCGTACAGTGGCTGGCGAACGGACTGCTCGACGCAGCCTGGTGGCAGGTGTTGCTGTTCACGCTGATCGTGACGCACATCACCATCACTTCGGTGACGGTTTTCCTGCACCGTGCCCAGGCGCACCGTGCCCTGGACCTGCACCCCACGGTGTCGCATTTCTTCCGCTTCTGGCTGTGGCTGACCACGGGCATGGTGACCAAGGACTTCGTTGGCGTGCACCGCAAGCACCACGCCAAGTGCGAAACCGAGGAAGACCCGCACAGCCCCCAGACACGCGGCTTGCCGGCGCTGCTGCTGACGGGCGTTGAGCTCTACCGGGTCGAAGCGAGCAACCCGCAGACGCTGGCCAAGTACGGCCGGGGCACGCCGGAGGACTGGATCGAGAACAATTTGTACAGCCGTTACACCTGGCAGGGCGTGGGCTTGATGATGGTCATCGACCTGCTGCTGTTCGGCGGCATCGGCCTTACCGTCTGGGCCATCCAGATGGCTTGGATACCGGTGTGGGCCACGGGCGTGATCAACGGCATCGGCCACTTCTGGGGCTACCGTAACTTCGAGTCGGCCGACGCGTCGACCAATGTCTCGCCGTGGGGCATCCTGATCGGTGGCGAAGAGCTGCACAACAACCACCACACCTACCCGACTTCGGCCAAGTTCTCGGTCAAGCCTTTCGAGTTCGACGTGGGCTGGATGTACATCCGCGGTTTGGAGATGGTCGGCCTGGCCACGGTCAAGAAGACGCCGCCGAAGCTGGCTCTGGGCGGCGTGCGCGACGTCGCCGACGGCAAGACCCTGGAAGCGCTGATCACCAACCGCTATGAAGTGATGGCGCGTTACGCGGCCGAACTGAAGCGCGCTGTCGGTGTCGAACTGGCGCACCTCAAGGCTCAGGGTGCCGAGAACAGCGCCCGTTGGCGCGACATGCGCCTGGCGAAAGCCTGGCTGCACCGCGACGACGACAAGATCCCGCACGGCGTCAAGCCGGCGCTGGCCCAGGCCATGGGCGAAGCGCCCAGTCTGGCCAAGCTGGTGGCCATGCGCGAAGAGTTGCGGGCCCTGTGGACGCGTTCTGGTGTCTCGGCCGAGCAGTTGGTGGTGGAGTTGCAGACCTGGTGCCGCAAGGCCGAGGAAAGCGGCATCGCCGCCCTGCAGGAATTTTCGATGAAGCTGCGCGCGGCCACGGCCTGACGCGTCGCGACGCAACGGCGGCGCCAGTCGCCCACCAGGGCCCGCACCGTGCGGGCCTTTTTCATGGGCGTCGCCGCAGGGCGGTCGGGTGGTCGCTGTCCGCGCTCAAGTCGGGCTGGCGGATGTCGATCTCATGGGCAACTTCCTGGGTCCACCTTGACGCTAGCCCTTGCCCCGACGCGGACCGCTGCCGCACCCCGACTGGACCCGAGCACGCCGCTGTCGCTGCGCGGGGCTGGTCGGCTGGGCGGCTTGCTGCTGCTGGTCCTGGCCTGCCTGGGCCTGCAGACCTGGGCGCTGGCGCAGGGCTTGCAGGCCGAACAGGCCCTGCGCAACGCGCAAGCCGTGCTGGGGCTGGCCGACCGCCTGTTCCAGCCGATCGACGATGCCCTGGTGGCCGCCACGGTGCAGGAACGGGCTGGCCTGCGATTCGCGCAGGGCCACGAGGATGGCATCGCCGTGAGCACAGCCGATGGGCGGGTCCTCGTCAGTCTGGCTCGCGCGCCGACCCCGGCTGGCGTGCCCGGCTGGCTGGTTCAAGTCTGGCCTCTCGATGCGCCCCCCGGCAGCACGACCCGGGCGTTCGGCGACGGCCGGGCCGCCGTGGTGCAAGCCCAGGCCAGCCGCGCGTGGGCCTACCAGCTGCTGTGGCAGACCACCAGCCGCAGCGCGCTGCTGATGACCCTGTTCGCCGTGGCCAGCCTGCTGGCCAGCGCCTTGCTGCGCGGCGCAGTGCTCCCCCGGTGGCTGACGGCCTTCGTCCCGCACGGGCGCCGTACCGCGCCGGCGACCGTGCTGGATCCATCCGGTCTGCCCGCCCTGCGCAGCCTGGCGCAGCGCATGGAGGCCACCGTGCAGGGCCTGCGCGAGGACCTGGCGGCGCAGGCTGCCAGGGTCCTGCATTTGCAGCACCAGGCACAGACCGACACGCTCACGGGCGTGTCACTGCGCCACCACTTTCTGGGCCGGCTGCAAGCGCAGCTGAACGGCCTGCAGGGCGGTCGCGCGGCCTTGCTGATCGTCCGCGTGTGCGACCTGGAGGCCGTGAATCTGCGGGCTGGTCATGAAGCGACGGACCGCGTGCTGTGCGCCATCGCCCACGTGCTGCTGACCTATGTCGACCGCGTTGCGGGTGCGGCCGCGGGCCGGCTGAACGGCGGCGATTTCGCGCTGTGCCTGCCAGTGGGCGGCGTGGCCCTGGAAACGGCCCTTACGCTGCGCGAGGCGCTGAGCGCGCTGACCGCCCTGCGCAGCGCCGGCGCGCTGGTCGTCGTCGGCGGGGTCGACGACCTGCCGCACACCCCCTGCAGCACCGCTCTGGCTGAAGCCGATGCGGCCCTGGCGCGGGCTGAAGCCGGTGCCGACCTGGAGGGCGCTGGCGTGGCCGTGGACCGGCATGGCGACCTGGTGGCCGATGTCGCCGGCGCCAGCGCCTGGCGCCAGCAGATCGGACTGGCCCTGACGCAGGGTCGTGGCCGCCTGGAAGAAGCACCCATGACGGACCGGGCTGGCGGCCTCCTTCACCTGCGCTGCAGCGTCCACCTGCAGTTGACGCCCGAGGCCGAATACCAGCCGCCGCGCCGCTGGATGGCATTGGCACGACGCGCCCAGCTGCTGCCCCATGTCGACCTGTTGACCCTGCAACTGGCCCTGGAGGCCATCGCCGTCGATGGCCTGCCGCGCTGCGTGCGTCTGGATGTCACATCCTGGGCCGCACCCGGCTTCGTGGCCGCCGTCAAGGCGCTGTTGCAGGCCGTCCCGGGCCAGGCCCGTGCCCTGGCTATCGAATTGATCCCCGCCGAACAGGGCGATCCCGACGAAGCCCTGGCCGCCGCCGTGGCGTCCTGGCTGCCCTGTGGTGCCGGGCTGGGCGTCGCCCTGGCCCTGGGTCTGGGCCTGCAACGCGACCTGACGGCCCTGCAGGCTGCCGGCATCGCCTTCGTGACCCTGTCGGGTGAGCACCTGCGGGGTGTCGCGGGCGACGAGGCCCTGAAAGCCTACGCCCAGGGCCTGATCCAGTGGGTGGGCGATCTGGGCCTGTCGGTGCGCGTCGATCGCGTGGCCGATGGCCAGGACCTCGACACGCTGTGGGCCGCGGGCCTGGCAGGCGCTGCAGCTGCGCCGCCGGCGGCGCGCTAACTAGCTGACGTCGCCGCTGTGCAGCGGGTAGGCGCCGCCCGGCCGGTCGGCGAAGTAGTGCTCCAGCGTCAGCCGTACCGTGCGGAAGGCCAGTTCGTCCCACGGAATTTCGTCTTCGCGGAACAGGCGCGCTTCGATGGTCTCGGGGCCCGGCGCCAGCACGGTGTCGAGCAGGCGTGCGCGGTAGTAGAAATGGATCTGCCCGACGCGCACCACGTTCAGCAGCGTGTACAGGTCCTGCAGTTCGATGTGCGCGCCGGCTTCTTCCACGGTCTCGCGGATGGCGCCTTCCGCCGCGCTTTCACCCAGTTCCAGAAAACCGGCCGGCAGGGTCCAGAAACCGTAGCGCGGCTCGATGTTGCGGCGGCACAGCAGCACCTGATCGCCCCAGACGGGTAAGGTGCCGACGACATTCAGCGGGTTCTCGTAGTGGATCTCGCCGCAGGCCGTGCAGACGGCGCGCTCGCGGTTGTCGTCGGGCGGCACGCGGTAGTCCGCGGGGGCGCCGCAGAGGCGGCAATGCTGGATACGGCGTGGCTTGAGCATGGCGACCAGTGTAGCGGGCGGCCTGCGTGGCATCATGGAAGCCACCGTCCATCCACCCCGCTCGGAACCTGCCATGACTCTCGTCTTCACCCCGCCCGCCATCACCACCGTGCCCGTCGTGGGCGGCGGTGAATTTCCGGTCCGGCGCATCTATTGCGTGGGCCGCAATTACGTGGAGCACGCCCAGGAAATGGGCTACACGGGCCGCGAGCCGCCGTTCTTCTTCATGAAACCCACGGACGCCGTCGTGGCCGTGCCCGACGGTGCAACCGGTGTCGTCGACTACCCGACGGTGACGAAGAATTTCCACTACGAAATCGAGCTGGTGGTGGCCATCGGCACCGGTGGCCGCGACATCCGCGCAGCCGACGCCCCGCAGCACATCTGGGGCTATGCGGTTGGCCTGGACATGACGCGCCGCGACATCCAGGGCGAGATGAAGAAGCAGGGCCGCCCCTGGTGCATCGGCAAGGGCTTCGACCAGAGTGCGCCCATCGGCCCGATCACGCCTTTTGCCCAGACCGGCGAATTGCTGGCCGGCGCGATCACGCTGGACGTCAACGGCACGCGCCAGCAGACCGGCGACCTGAACCAGCTGATCTGGAGCGTCAACGAGATCATCGAACAGCTGAGCCAGGCCTGGACCCTGCAAGCCGGCGACCTGATCATGACGGGCACCCCCGCCGGCGTTGGCCCGGTGGTGGCGGGCGACGTGATGGTCGGCGCAGTGGAAGGCCTGGGCGTGCTGAAGGTCGCCGTGCGCTGAAAGGCAGGGGTGGTGATGGTGATGGAGCTCTACAACTACTTCCGCTCGTCGGCCTCTTACCGGGTGCGCATCGCGCTGGCGCTGAAGGGCCTGGACTACGACTACAAGGCCGTCCACCTGCAGAAGAACGAGCAGCTGTCCGAGTCCTACGCCGCCGTCTCGGCATCCCGGCTGGTGCCGCTGCTGGTCGACGGCGGCCACACCCTCACGCAGTCGCTGGCCATCATCGAGTACCTGGAAGAAACCCACCCGCAGCCGCCGCTGCTGCCGGCCACGCCGGTCGAGCGCGCCCGGGTGCGGGCCCTGGCGCTGGACATCGCCTGCGAGATCCACCCCCTCGACAACCTGCGCGTGCTGCGCTACCTGACGCGCGACATGCACGTCAGCGAAGACGACAAGAACCGCTGGTACCGCCACTGGGTGGAAACCGGCCTGGAAGTGGTCGAGCAGCAGCTGGCCGCGCGGCCCGGCACCTACAGCCACGGCGAGACGCCCACGCTGGCCGACTGCGTGCTGGTGCCGCAGATCTTCAACGCCCGCCGCATGGCATGCCGCCTCGACCATGTGCCTGTGGTGATGCGCGTCTTCGAGGCCTGCATGAAGCTGGACGCCTTCGAGCAGACGCGGCCCGAGCGCTGCCCTGACGCGGCTTGACTTGACCGCCGCGCACCGCGTGCTGCCCGTGTTGCGGCCCGACTGGCCGGCGCCGCCCGGCGTGCGGGCCGCGATGAGCACGCGCGCAGGGGGCGTCAGCCGGGCTCCTTGGGACAGCCTGAACCTGAGCGTGAGCGTGGGTGACGAGGCCGCCGCGGTGGCCGAGAACCGCGCCCGCTGGGTGGCCAGCCTGGGGCATGCCCCGGCCTGGCTGCACCTGGTGCACGGCCGCGCGGTGCTGCGCCTGCAGGCCGGCGGCCCGGAACACCCGACGACGCGGGCCGACGCCGCCTGGACCACCGACCCGGGCGTGGTTTGCCAGGTCACTGCGGCCGACTGCCTGCCGGTGCTGTTCGCGCTGCGCGACGGCTCTGCCGTGGGCGCCGCGCATGCTGGCTGGCGCGGCTTGGCCGCCGGTGTGCTGGAAGCCACCGTGGCTGCGATCTGCGAGGGTGTCGGGGCGCCGCCGCAGGAGCTGCAAGCCTGGCTGGGGCCTTGCATCGGTCCGCAGGCTTTCGAAGTGGGTGCCGAGGTGCTCCAGGCTTTCGGCTGTGAAGCGGCGGCGGGCTCATCGCCGCGCTTTGTCAGCCGCCCACGCGGCGATGGCCGAGCCCGCTGGCTGGCCGACCTGCCCGCCCTGGCGACAGACCGGCTTCAGGCGGTGGGTGTCACACGCATCACGGCTTCGGGTCTGTGCACCGTGGCCGACACTTCACGCTTCTTTTCCTTTCGCCGCGATGGCGTCACCGGGCGCTTCGCCGCTGCCATCTGGCGCGATTGACGGGGCGGCGGCCTGGGCATCGGCCTGGGCCTGGGCGGCCTTGAGCCGCCGCTTGCGGCCCGGCGTGCCCACGATGTACATCAGCAGCGACAGCGGCAACACGCCATAAAGCAGCAGGGTGAAGAGCGCGCCCAGCACGGTGCCACCGGCCGAGGTGACTTCCGCGGCAGCCATCATCAGCACGACGTAGCCCCAGGCAATGGCGATCAGGTACATGGTTCGGTTTCATTCCAGGTTTCGGCTGATGGTATCGGCAGTCAATCCGCCGTCAGCCGTTCACCGTACAACGTGATGCAATACACGGAAGCACCCGCTGACCGTGCAGGCCTGAACCCAGGCGATGCCCGAACGGGGCCCGAGGAGACAAGTCGATGAAATCCAAGCCCGCCGCTGCCCGCTCTGCCGCGCCCGTCACCCCCGCCGATCCGGCCGACGCCTTCGGTGCCGCCATCGGGGGCATGCTGAAGTCGATGTCCGGGCTGAGTCTGCCGATGCAGCAACTCGCGCAGATCCAGACCGACTACGTCAAGAGCGCCACCGAGGTCTGGAATCAGTCGCTGCAGCGCCTGCAGCCCGAGGCCAGCGCTCAGCCGGCGCCCATCGCCGACCGGCGCTTCGGCAGCGCCGAATGGGCCAGCAACCCGGCTGCGGCTTTCACCGCGCAGATGTACCTGCTGAACGCCAAGGCGCTGATGCAGATGGCCGAAGGCGTGGAAGGCGACGCCAAGACCAAGGGCCGCATCCGCTTTGCCGTGCAGCAGTGGATAGACGCCGCCAGCCCCAGCAACTACCTGGCGCTGAACCCCGAGGCGATGAGCAAGGCGCTGGAAACCAAGGGCGAGAGCATCGCCACCGGCATGCAGTTGCTGCTGCAGGACCTGCAGAAAGGCCATGTCTCGCAGACCGACGAAAGCGTCTTCGAGGTGGGCAAGAACGTGGCCACCACGGCCGGTGCGGTGGTCTTTGAAAATGATCTGTTCCAGCTCATCGAGTACACCCCGCTGACCGCCAAGGTGCACGAGCGGCCCATGCTGTTCGTGCCGCCTTGCATCAACAAGTACTACATCCTCGATCTGCAGCCCGACAACAGCGTCATCCGCTACACCGTCGAGCAAGGCCACCGCACTTTCGTCGTCAGCTGGCGCAACCCCGATGAAAGCCTGGTCAACAAGACCTGGGACGACTACATCCAGGAAGGCCCGATCACCGCCATAGCCGTGGTGCAGGCCATCACCGGTGCGAAGACCATCAACACCCTGGGCTTCTGTGTCGGCGGCACCTTGCTCAGCACCGCCCTGGCGGTGCTGGCAGCGCGCGGCGAGCAGCCGGCCCATTCGGTGACCCTGCTGACCACGCTGCTGGACTTCGACAGCACCGGCATCCTGGACATCTTCATCGACGAGACCATGGTCCAGATGCGCGAGATGACGCTGGGCGAACACGCCCCTTCGGGCCCCGGCCTGCTCAAGGGGAAGGAACTGGCCACCACCTTCAGCTTCCTGCGGCCTAACGACCTGGTGTGGAATTACGTGGTCGGCAACTACCTGAAGGGCGAAGCGCCGCCGCCTTTCGACCTGCTGTACTGGAACGGCGACAGCACCAACCTGCCGGGGCCGATGTACTGCTGGTATCTGCGCCACACCTACCTGCAGAACGAACTGAAGCAGCCCGGCAAGCTGACGGTGTGCGGCGAGCAGGTCGACCTCGGTGCGATCGAGGCGCCGTTCTTCATCTACGGTTCGCGCGAAGACCACATCGTGCCGTGGACGGCGGCCTACAACTCGGTGCCGCTGATCAGCGGCAAGAAGCGTTTCGTGCTGGGCGCGTCCGGGCACATTGCCGGCGTCATCAACCCGCCGGCCAAGGGCAAGCGCAGTCACTGGACCAACGACCCGGCCGACGGCCAGCTGCCGGCCACGGCCGAAGCCTGGCTGGCTGGTGCCACTGAACACCCGGGCAGCTGGTGGACGACCTGGTCAGGCTGGCTCAAGCCGCTGGGCGGGAAGATGGTGGCCGCGCCCAAGGCACCGGGCAGCGCGAAGTACAAGGCCATCGAGCCCGCGCCCGGCCGCTACGTCAAGGCCAAGGCCTGAGTTCAAGTCGGGTATGCCGGGTTAGGGCACGCCTGGGTGTCGCATCGCTCACTGAACGATGACAATTTCCGCATTCACAAGGAGACCAGCATGAGTCGAAAAATTGCGTACGTGACCGGTGGCATGGGCGGCATCGGTACCGCCATCTGCCAGCGCCTGCACAAGGCTGGGTTCAAGGTCATCGCCGGTTGCGGCCCCAGCCGCGACCACGCCAAATGGCTGGACGAGCAGAAGGCTCTGGGCTACACCTTCTGCGCGTCGGTGGGCAACGTGGCCGATTGGCAGTCCACCGTGGACGCCTTCTCCAAGGCTGTCGCCGAGCACGGCATCATCGATGTGCTGGTCAACAACGCCGGCATCACCAAGGACAGGATGTTCCTGAAGATGACGCCCGACGACTGGAAGGCGGTCATCGACACCAACCTGAACAGCATGTTCAACGTCACCAAGCAGGTGGTGCCGGGCATGGTGGAAAAAGGCTGGGGCCGCATCATCCAGATCAGTTCGGTGAATGGCGAAAAAGGGCAGTCGGGCCAGACCAACTACTCGGCGGCCAAGGCCGGCATGCACGGCTTCACGATGGCCCTGGCACAGGAAATGGCCAGCAAGGGCGTGACGGTGAATACCGTGAGCCCGGGTTACATCGGTACCGACATGGTCCGTGCCATCAAGCCCGAGGTGCTGGAGAAAATCATCGCCACCATCCCGGTGAAGCGCCTGGGCACGCCCGACGAGATCGGCTCGATCTGCGCCTGGCTGGCCGGTGACGACTCAGGCTTCACCACCGGTGCCGACTTCAGCTGCAACGGGGGTTTGCACATGGGCTAATGTGGCGCTGACCTAGGGTTAGACCGCTACACGCCGCGCCTGGGCACGTTAGCGTTGCGTATGACGGCGCCCCTTCGATGGCGCCGCGTTCCAACGGAGACCGCGATAGAAGCCCCAGCCCACAGTCAGCCCTTGTTGCAGGTGGACGGCGTGACTGTGCGCTTCGGCGGCATCACGGCGCTCGACAAGGTGTCTTTCAACGTGGCCCAGGGCCACATCGTCGGGCTGATCGGCCCCAACGGCGCGGGCAAGACCACGCTGTTCAATTGCCTGTCACGGCTGTACAGCTACAGCGAAGGCGCGATCCGGTTCGAAGGCCGTTCGCTGCTGGAAACGCCCACCCACGGCATCGCCGAACTGGGCATCGGCCGCACCTTCCAGAACCTGGCCTTGTTCCGCACGATGACCGTGCGGCAGAACATCATGCTCGGCGGCCATAGCCGCACGCACAGCGGCTTTCTGGCGAATGCGCTGCGGACCGGCGCCGTGGTGCGCGAAGAAGCGCAACTGGCGGCACAGGCGCAGGCGCTGGTTGAATTGCTGGACCTGCGCGCGGTGGCCGAGACGCGGGTGATGGACCTGCCTTTCGGCACCCAGAAGCGCGTGGAACTCGGGCGCGCCCTGGCCAGCCAACCCAAGCTCTTGCTGCTTGACGAACCGGCCGGCGGCCTGAACCACGAAGAGGTCGGCGCGCTGATGGATTTGCTGCGCCAGGTGCGCGACAAGTTGAAGCTGACGCTGCTGCTGGTCGAGCACCACATGAACATGGTCATGCGCGTGTCCGATCGCGTGGTGGCACTCGACTTCGGCCGCAAGATCGCTGACGGCACCCCCGCCGAAGTGCAGGCCAACGCCGAAGTCATCCGCGCTTACCTGGGTGTCGAAGCCTGATGGCCGCGCTGCTGGAGGTGCGCGACCTGCACGCGCAGTACGGCCCGACGCAGGTCCTGCACGGACTGAGCTTCGCGGTGGAAGCCGGCGGCATCACGACCATCCTGGGCGCCAACGGCGCTGGCAAGACGACCACGCTGCGCGCGGTCTGCGGCATGGTCAAGCGCCAGGGTGAGGTCACGCTGGCTGGCACGCGCATCGACAAGCTGGCCACCGAAAGCATCGTGCGTCTGGGCGTGGCCCATGTGCCCGACGGGCGCGGCACCTTCGCGGCGCTCAGCGTCGAAGAGAACTTGCGCCTGGGCGCCTACACGCGGCGCGACAAGGTCGAGGTGGCGGCGGACACCGAGCGCATGTACGCCTACTTCCCGCGCCTGAAGGAGCGCTGCAAGCAGCAGGCCGGGCTGCTGTCGGGCGGTGAGCAGCAGATGCTGGCCGTGTCGCGCGCGCTCATGCTGCGCCCCAAGCTGTTGTTGCTGGACGAGCCGTCCTTCGGCCTGGCGCCCCTGGTGGTGCAAGAGCTGTTCGAGATCTTCAAGGAGATCAACCGCCGCGACCGCGTCAGCCTGTTGCTGGTCGAGCAGAACGCCGCGCTGGCCTTGAAAGTGGCCGACAGGGCCTACCTGCTGGAGACCGGCCGCGTCGTCATCTCGGGCCCGGCCGAAGACATCCGCAACGACGAGTCGGTGCGCCGCTCCTACCTGGGCTATTGAAGCGATGACCCTCGACCTGTTCATCCACCAAGTCTTCTCCGGCCTGGCCAGCGGCGGCATCTACGCCAGTGTGGCCCTGGCGCTGGTGATGATCTACCAGGCCACCCACCACGTGAACTTCGCGCAGGGTGAACTGGCCATGTTCAGCACCTACATCGCCTGGAGCCTGATGCAGGCCGGCATGCCCTACTGGGCCGCCTTCTTCCTGACCGTGGCCATTGCTTTCGTGCTCGGCGTGGTCATCGAAAGGGTCATCGTGCGGCCGGTGGAAAACGCGCCCATCCTGAGCGTGGTGATCGTCTTCATCGGCCTGCTGGTCATCGTCAACAGCCTGGCCGGCTGGATCTTCAGCTACACCATCAAGCCTTTCCCCAGCCCCTTTCCGGCTGAACCGCTGTTCGGCAACCGCTATGTGTCCAGCCACGAATTGGGGTCGATGGCGATCACGCTGGTGGTGCTGTCCATCCTCTTCGTCTTCTTCCGGTTCACCCCGCTGGGCCTGGCCATGCGCGCGGCCGCGCAGAACCCCGAATCGAGCCGTTTGGTCGGCATCCGCGTGGGCTGGATGCTGGCCCTGGGCTGGGGTCTGGCCGGGGCCATCGGCGCCATCGCCGGGGTGATGGTCGCGCCCACGGTCTTTCTGGAGCCGAACATGATGTCGGGCATCCTGCTCTACGCCTTCGCCGCCGCGCTGGTGGGCGGCATCGACAGCCCCGGCGGCGCGGTGCTGGGCGGCTTCATCGTCGGCGTGCTGGAAAACGTCGTCGGCGCGGTGCTGGGCACCGAATTGAAGCTGACGGTGGCGCTGGTGCTCATCGTCGGCGTGCTGGTCGTGCGGCCTTCGGGCCTGTTCGGCAAAGTCCACGTGACGCGGGTCTGAAATGAAGCCCCCAAGCTCACTCCGTTCGCTACCCCCCGAGGGGGCCGTCCGCCAACAGCCCGGCGAAGCCGGTTCTGTGGCGGGAAGCTCGGTCAGGAAGATCGGCGCCCTGGCGCTGCTGATCGCGCTGGCCTGCGTGCTGCCCTTCGTGGTCAGCAACTACCGCGTCTTCCAGTTCACGCTGGTGCTGGTCTATGCCATCGCCCTGCTGGGGCTGAACATGCTGACCGGCTACAACGGCCAGATCTCGCTGGGCCATGGCGCCTTCTACGCCATCGGCGCGTACACCGCGGCCATCCTGATGGACAAGTTCGGCGTGCCCTACTGGTTGACCTTGCCGATCGCCGGGGTGGTCTGCGCGGTGGTGGGTTTCCTGTTCGGCCTGCCCGCCTTGCGCCTCGAGGGCCTGTACCTGTCCCTGGCCACCTTCGCCCTGGGTGTGGCGCTGCCGCAGATCCTGAAATACAAGGGCATCGAGCATTGGACCGGCGGCGCGCAGGGCATCGTCATCACCAAGCCCGAGGCACCCGAGTGGAGCGGCCTGTCGCAAGACCAGTGGCTGTATTTCGTCGCGCTGGCGGTGATGCTGCTGATGTTCTGGCTCGGCTGGAACCTGCTGCGCGGGCGCATCGGGCGCGCGATGGTGGCCATCCGCGACCAGCCCACGGCGGCGCGTGCCATGGGCGTCGACAGCGCCATGGTCAAGTCCATGACCTTTGGCGTGTCGGCGATGTACACCGGCGTGGCCGGGGCCCTGGGCGCCATCGCGATCCAGTTCGTCGCGCCCGATTCCTTCACCATCTTCCTGTCGATCAGCCTGGTGGTGGGCATCGTCATCGGCGGCCTGGCCTCGATTTCGGGCGCCATCTGGGGCGCGCTCTTCATCCAGTTCATCCCCAACGTCGCCGACGAGATTTCCAAGGCCGCGCCGTGGGCGATCTACGGTCTGTTCCTGATCGGCTTCATGTACGTGATGCCCACCGGCGTGGCCGGTTTCATCCGCATCGCCCTGGCGCGCTGGCGCCGCCGGCGTGTGCCCTAGCAACCCCTCCAGCGACACGATGACGGAGACCGCATGACCACCAAAACCACCCGCCGCCAGACCCTGATTGCCGCTGCCTCCCTGGCGCTGCCGGCGGCTCCTGCTTACGCGCAGAAGAAGTACGGCCCGGGCGCCAGCGACACCGAAATCAAGCTCGGCCAGACCATGCCCTACAGCGGGCCGGCCTCGGCCTACGGCACCATCGGCAAGACGCACCAGGCCTACTTCAAGATGCTCAATGAAGCCGGGGGCATCAACGGCCGCAAGATCAACCTGATCAGCCTGGACGACGGCTACAGCCCGCCCAAGACGGTCGAGCAGGTGCGCAAGCTGGTCGAGCAGGACGAGGTGCTGGCGCTGTTTCAAACCCTCGGCACGCCCAGCAACACCGCTATCCACAAGTACGTCAATGCCAAGAAGGTGCCGCACCTGTTCCTGGCCACCGGCGCGACCAAGTGGTCCGACCCCAAGAATTTCCCGTGGACGCTGGGCTTCAACCTGAGCTACCAGGCCGAGGGCCAGATCTACGCCCGTTACCTGCTGAAGAACAAGCCGAACGCCAAGATCGGCATCCTGTTCCAGAACGACGACTTCGGGAAGGACGTACTCAAGGGCGTCGAGGATGGCCTGGGTGCGGCGGGTGCGAAGCTGGTCGTGGCCAAGGTCAGCTACGAGGTCACCGACCCGACCGTCGATTCGCAGATCCTGACGCTGCAAGGTTCGGGCGCAGACACCTTCATCAACATCACCACGCCCAAGTTCGGCGCCCAGGCGGTGCGCAAGGCCTGGGACTCGGGCTGGAAGCCGCTGCACATCATCAACAACGTCAGCGCGTCGGTGGGCTCGGTGCTGACCCCGGCCGGCCTGGACAAGAGTGTGGGCCTGCTGACGTTGCAGTACTACAAGGACCCCAACGACCCGCAGTGGAAGGACGACCCCAACATGCTGGAATGGCGCGCCTTCATGGGCCGCTACTACCGCGACGGCGACCCCAAGGACGCGTCCAACCTCTACGCCTACATCACGGCGCAGACCCTGGTCCATGTGCTGAAGGCCTGCGGCAATGACCTGACGCGGGAGAACGTGATGAAGCAGGCCGCCAGCATCAAGGCGCTGAAGCTGCCGCTGATGCTGCCCGGGATGACCCTGAACACCTCGCCGAGCGACTACTTCCTGGTCAAGCAGGGGCAGTTGGCGAAATTCACCGGCACGCAGTGGCAGGGGTTCGGCGAGGTCCTCAGCACTGGCGCCTGATTGCCGAAACGAGCCGGGCCAAGGGGCTCGGCGTCAAGTGCCGCGCAAGAAGTACTTGATCAAGCCCTTGGCCGCGAAGCCCACCAGCCCGAAGCCTAGCGCCAGGAAGAGCACGAAAGTGCCGAAGCGGCCGGCCTTCGATTCGCGCGCCAGCTGGAAGATGATGAAGACCATGTACAGCATGAAGGCGCCGACCCCGAAGGTCAGGCCGAACTGGGCGATCTGTTCTTCGCTGTAGCCGAACATTAGCGGGTACTCGCCGGCTCGCCGGGGCGCACCAGGTCGCGGTAGGCGTGCCAGCTGGCGTGGGCCAGCCAGGGCACGACGACCACCAGGCCCAGCATCAGTGTGGCCATGCCCAGCAGCGTCAGGCCCAGGATCAGGGTGGCCCACAGCGCCATGGCCAGCGGGTTGATCAGCGCCGCGCCCACGCTGGTGGCCACCGCCGTCAGCACGCCGTGCGGGCGGTCCAGCAGCATGGGTATGGCCACCACCGAACTGGCGAACATCGGCGCGGCCAGCACGCTGCCCAGCACCACCCAGGCTTCGAAGACGTGGTTGCTGTCGCTGAGCACCACCACGCGCAGGAAGTCGGCCGGGCTGTTGACGGGCGCGCCGGCGAAGGCGGTGATGAGGGCAGCCGAGGTCAGCACCCAGCCCGTACCGGCCAGCGCAAGCAGCAGACCGAAGCGCACCAGCCGGCTGTCTTTCGGGTGCCAGGCGCCCAGCGCCACGGCCAGCCCGGCAGCCTGCCGCTGTTCACGGGCGCGGCTGACCGCGTAAAGCCCGGTCGCCACCAGTGGTGCCACCAGCAGGAAGCCGCTGAAGGCGCCGGCCAGCAGCCAGAAGCGGTTGTGCGCCCCGGCCACCAGCAAGGCGCCGAAAGCGGCCGCTGCCAAGCCGTGCGCCAGGCCGGGCAGCGGGTTGTGGACCAGGTCGGCCCAGCCCTTCATCAGCCACACCAGCGGCCGCGTGGGCGGCACCGAGGCGATGCGGAAACCGCGAGCGCGGTCGGGTGGGGTCAGGGGCAGCATCGGCGGTGGCGGCGGTGGCGGCGGTGGCGGCGTGTGATGCGCCAGTCTAGGCGCCGCGCCTGGACTGCGGCTTGACCGAGGTCAGGCCGCCGGCGCTGGGACAGCGGCCGAGGCCGACGCCAGCGCCCGCGCGGCGGCTTCCAGCGTGGCCGGCCGGCCGTCGGGCAGGTCCAGCGTCTGGGCCTGTTCGAAGTGCCGGAAATTGCGCTGCATGGACCGCAGGTAGACCGGGTCGTAGTGCTCGGTCAGCAGTTCGCGCACGACCGGGTTCAGGTCGCCGGCGCGAGCCTGTTCCTGCCAGCGCGCGACCACGGCGTTGCCGCGCAGTTCGCGCAGCGCATTCAGCCGTTCGCAGAAGCTCTCGGTGTCGGCGACGAAGTAGCCGTAGTCGACCAGCAGGAAGTCCACCCGTGCGGCCAGCGGCATGTCGACCTGGATGCAGGGGGCGGCGCGCAGGCCTTCCAGCAGGCGCTCGGGCACCCGCAGGCGCCCAATGGTGCGGCTTTCACCTTCCACGTAGACCGGGCGCGCCGGGTCCAGGGCGCGCAGCGCTTCCCAGACCAGCGTCTCGAAGCGTTTCTGCGCGGGTTGCGGCTGCCCCGGCAGCGGGCCCAGCACGCTGCCCTTGTGGCAGGCGATGGCCTCCAGGTCCAGCACCTGTGCGCCCTGGGCGTGCAAGGCCTGCAGCAGACGGCTCTTGGCCGAACCGGTGCGGCCGATGACCGCCCGCCACTCGAATTGCGAGGGCAGCGTCTCCAGGTCCAGCAGCACCGCGCGGCGGAATTCTCGGTAGCCGCCTTCCAGCACGGTCACGCTGAAGCCGATCTGGTCCAGCACCGTGGCCAGCGAGCCCGAGCGCTGCCCGCCCCGCCAGCAATAGACCAGCGGCTTCCAGTCGCGGGGCTGCAGCATCAAGTGCGCTTCGACGTGGCGCGCGATGTTGCGCGCCGCCAGCACCGCCCCCCGCTTGCGGGCTTCGAAGGGCGATTCCTGCTTGTATTGCGTGCCCACGGCGTGGCGCTCTTCGTCGTTCAGCGTGGGCCAGTTGACCGCGCCGGTCAGGCGGTCTTCAGCGTGTTCGCTTTCGCTGCGCGCGTCGATGACGGCGTCGAATTCGGCCAGCCGCGAAATGGCGTCGGCCGCCAAGATGCGCTTCAGTCCCATGTCACGCGACCCAGCTTCCCGCCGCGGAACCGGCTTCGCCGGGCCGCTGGCGGACGGCCCCTTCGGGGGGAGCGAGCGCTAGCGAGCTTGGGGGCTTCATGTCATGCCGACGGCGTCGAGCAGTTCGGTTTCGATGCGCAACTGGCCCTTGGGCCGCTGCAGCTCGGGGCCATCGACCAGGAAGGTGTCTTCGACACGTTCGCCCAAGGTGGTGATCTTGGCCAGTTGCAGGTTGACGCGGTTGTGCGCCAGCACGCGGGCGATGGCGTAGAGCAGGCCCGAGCGGTCGCTGGCCGACACCGCCAGCAGCCAGCGCTGGGCGCGCTCGTCGGGCTCCAGCGAGACGCGCGGCGTGACCGGGAAGCTGCGCACGCGGCGCGATACGCGGCCACTGCGCGGTTCGGGCAGCGGGCCCTCGGAGGCCAGCGCCAGCGTGGCCTGGGTTTCGACCAGCGAAATCAGGTCGCGGTACTTCAGCTCGGACTCACCCGTGCTGTGGTCGACCCACATGTTCTGCGTCGCCACGACCTGGAAGGTGTCCAGCGCGTAGCCGGCGCGGGTGGTGTGGATCTTGGCGTCCAGGATGCTGAAGCCCGCACCGTCGAAATAGCCGCAGATGCGCGCGAAGAGATCCGGCCTGTCGGGCGAGTAGACCAGAACCTGCAGGCCATCGCCGATCGACGAGGGCCGTGCCTGCACCACGGGTTGATCGGCCTGCACATGGCGCCACAGCACCCGGGCGTGCCAGGCGATGTCGGCCGCGTCGTGACGCGCGAAATAGCTGACTTCCAGCGTCTGCCACAGCGGCACTTCGGTGCCGGGCAGGGCGCTGTGCAGGGCCAGCATGTGGCGCGCGTCTTCCTTGCGGGCCTCGATCTCGGCGTCCAGGTTGTGCTGCGCGCCGCCCAGGGCACGCAGCGTCAGCCGGTACAGGTCTTCCAGCAGCTTGCCTTTCCAGGCGTTCCAGACCTTCGGGCTGGTGCCTCGGATGTCGGCCACCGTCAGCAGGTACAGGGCCGTCAATTGGCGCGGCGTGCCCACCAAGGCGGCGAAGCCGGTGATGACATCGGCATCGGACAGGTCTTCCTTCTGCGCCACGCGGCTCATCGTCAGGTGGTGCCGCACGAGGAATTCGATGAGTTGGCCGTCTTCGCGGGCGAGGCCATGGTCGCGGCAGAAGCGGCGGGCCTCGACGACGCCCAACTCGCTGTGGTCGCCGCCGCGGCCCTTGGCGATGTCGTGGAAGAGGGCGGCCACGTAGAGCAGCCAGGGTGCGTCCCACTGCGCGGCCAGCTGGCTGCAGAAGGGGTATTCGTGGGCGTGTTCGGGGATGAAGAAGCGCCGCATGTTGCGCAACACCATCAGGATGTGCTGGTCCACGGTGTAGACGTGAAACAGGTCGTGCTGCATGCGCCCGACGATGCGCCGGAAGACCCACAGGTAGCGGCCCAGCACGCTGGTCTGGTTCATCAGGCGCAGCGCGTGCGTCAGTTGCTTGGGCTGGCGCAGGATGTCCATGAAGATCTCGCGGTTGATGGGGTCGCGGCGGAACTCGGCGCCCATCACCTGGCGGGCGTTGTACAGCGCCCGCAGCGTGCGCGCCGACAGGCCCTGCAGCCCCGGCGTCTGCTGATAGACCAGGAAGGTTTCCAGGATGGCGTGCGGGTTGTTCAGGTACAGCGTGTCGTGCGCCACCTCCAGCATGCCGCCGCGGTCGAAGAAGCGCGCGGTGATGGGGCGCATCGGCGTGGCCTCGGAGCCGTTGACGCGTTCCTCGATGTTCAGCATCAGGATCTGGTTCAGCTGCGTCACCGCCTTGGCCGCCCAGTAGTAGCGGTGCATCAGCACCTCGCTGCTGCGCTGGCCGTTGGCCACGGCCGCACTGTTGGCGTAGCCGAAGCTCTCGGCCACGGCCGTTTGCAGGTCGAACACCAGCCGGTCTTCACGCCGCCCGGCGATCAGGTGCAGCCGCGCGCGGATCAGCTTCAGCGTGCCTTCGTGCTTGACCAATTGGCTGGCCTCGAAGGCGGTGATCAGCCCCTTGGCGGCCAGTTCGCTCCAGGTGCGGCCCAGGCCGGCCGCGCGGGCCACCCAGATCACCACTTGCAGGTCGCGCAGGCCGCCCGGGCTTTCCTTGCAGTTCGGTTCCAGCGCGTAGGGCGTGCCTTCGTACTTGACGTGGCGCTGCTGCATTTCCAGCAGCTTGGCGCGCAGAAAGGTGCGTGGCTCCAGGGCCTCGTCCTGGGCCTTGTGGAATTGCGCATACAAACGCTTGCTGCCGCAGATGCAGCGCGATTCGAGCAAGGCGGTCTGCACGGTCACGTCACGCGTCGACTCGGCCACGCACTCGGCGCTGCTGCGCACCGAAGAGCCGATTTCCAGGCCCAGGTCCCAGCAGGCCGCGACGAAGCGCTCGACGGCGTCGCCCAGGCCATCAGCCGGTTCGTCGGGCAGCAAGGTCAGCACGTCGACGTCGGAATAGGGGAACAGTTCGCCGCGACCGTAGCCGCCGACCGCCACCAGCGCCGCGCCGGGCGGCATGCCGCATGCGGTCCACAAGGCCGCCAGCGTCGCATCGACATGGCGCGCCAGGGACCGCGTCAGGTCGGTGGCGGCCTGGGCCGTCGGGCGGGCGCCCTGGAAGGCCGCCAGCAAGGCCGCCTTGCCGTCGCGAAACCGCGCGCGCAGCAGTACCAAGCTGCCCGGCGCTGGGCCGGCGGCCTCGAGCGTCGCGGTCATGGCGTCAGGTGGTGGCGAGCGCAGTGGCCTGGCCGTAGCCCAGCGGTGCGAAGGCCGGCGCCGGCGGGCTGCCGGCTGACACCGTCAGCACCTCGTAGCCGGTCTCGGTGACCAGCACGGTGTGCTCCCACTGCGCCGACAGGGAACGGTCGCGGGTGACGATGGTCCAGCCGTCGTAGGGGCGGTTGCCCTTGCGGTCTTCCTTGATGTCGCGCTTGCCGGCGTTGATCATCGGTTCGATGGTGAAGATCATGCCCGGCACCAGTTCTTCAAGCGTGCCCGGGCGGCCGTAGTGCAGCACCTGCGGTTCTTCGTGGAAACGCGCGCCCACGCCGTGGCCGCAGAACTCGCGCACCACGGTGTAGCCGGCGTGTTCGGCGAAGACCTGGATGGCACTGCCGATATCGCCCAGGCGCGCGCCGGGCTTGACCTTCACGATGCCCTTCCACATGGCGTCGAAGGTGACCTGGCACAGCCGGCGCGAGGCGATGGTGCCTTCGCCGACCACGTACATGCGGCTGTTGTCGCCGTGCCAGCCGTTCTTGATGATGGTGACGTCGATGTTGACGATGTCGCCGTCCTTCAGGGGCCGGTCGTCCGGGATGCCGTGGCAGACCACGTCGTTCAGCGACGAGCACAGCGAGGCCGGGTAGGCCGGGTAGCCCTGCGGCCGGTAGCCCAGCGTGGCCGGTACGCCGCCCTGCACGTGGACCATGTGGTCGTGGGCCAGTTTGTCGAGTTCGAGGGTGGTGACACCAGCGCGCATGTACGGCGTCAGCATGTCCAGCACTTCAGAGGCCAGGCGGCCGGCCAGACGCATGCCTTCGATGTCGGCGGTGGATTTGATCGTGATTGCCATCGCGGGATTATCCCACCGGACCCCTAAAATCAGCGACCCCCCCGCCAGCCCTGGATTGCATGAGCGCCTCGCCCCTTCATTTGACGCATTTCCCGGGCGGCGATGCGCTCTCGGCCTTCCGCGCCCAGGCGCTGTTGCTGGCCCTGCAGGCGGCCTGCCCGCGCATCAGCGCCGTGGCGGCGCGCCATGTCCACTGGGTGGCCCATGACGGCCCGCCGAGCCGCGCCGAGTCCGACACCCTGCAGGCGCTGCTGACCTATGGCGACACCTACGCCGGTCCGTCCAGCGGCGAATTGGTCGTGGTGCTGCCGCGCCTGGGTACGGTGTCGCCGTGGGCCAGCAAGGCCAGCGACATCGCCAGAAACTGCGGCCTGCACCTGCACCGCATGGAACGCGTGACCGAGTTCCGCCTGGCGCTGAAAAGTGGCCTGCTCAGCGCGGCCAAACCCCTCAGCGCCGACGAGCGTTCGGCCGTGGCGGCCCTGTTGCACGACCGCATGACCGAGAGCGTGGCCTTCGAGCGCGAGGCGGCCAGCCATCTCTTCGATGCGCAAGCGGCCACGCCCCTGGCGCATGTCGATGTGCTGGGCGCCGGGCGTTCGGCGCTGGACGCCGCGAACGGCGAATTCGGCCTGGCGCTGTCGGCCGACGAGATCGACTACCTGGTCGCCGCCTTTACACAACTGGGCCGCAATCCCAGCGATGTGGAACTGATGATGTTCGCCCAGGCCAACAGCGAACACTGCCGCCACAAGATCTTCAATGCGCGGTTCAGCATCGACGGTATCGAGCAGCCGCTGTCGATGTTCGGGATGATCCGCCACACCGAGGCCACGTCGTCGCAGCACACCATCGTGGCCTACGACGACAACGCCGCGGTGATGGAAGGCGGGCCGACGCAGCGCTGGTTGCCGCAGGGCTACCTGAACGCGCCGCTGTATGCCGCACGCGACGAGATCACGCACGTCCTGATGAAGGTCGAGACGCACAACCACCCCACCGCCATCAGCCCTTTCCCGGGCGCCAGCACGGGCGCCGGCGGCGAGATCCGCGACGAAGGGGCGACCGGCCGCGGTGCGCGGCCCAAGGCCGGTTTGACGGGGTTTTCGGTCAGCAACCTGCACCTGCCGGGCAGCGCCGAACCGTGGGAACGGCAAGCGGTCGGCAAGCCTGAACACATCGCCAGCGCGCTGCAGATCATGACCGAGGGCCCGCTGGGTGGCGCGGCCTTCAACAACGAATTCGGCCGGCCCAACCTGGGCGGCTATTTCCGCGTCTTCGAGCAGGACGTGGCCGGTGTGCGACGGGGCTATCACAAGCCCATCATGATCGCCGGCGGACTGGGCATGATCAGCGCTGGCCAGGTCAGGAAGCTGCCTTTCGGCGCCGGCACGCTGCTGGTGCAACTGGGCGGGCCGGGCATGCGCATCGGCATGGGCGGCAGTGCGGCCAGTTCCATGGCTGCCGGCAGCAACACCGCGGCGCTGGACTTCGACAGCGTGCAGCGCGGCAACCCCGAGATCCAGCGCCGCGCGCAGGAGGTCATCAACCACTGCTGGGCGCTCGGTGCGCTGAGCCCGGTGCTGGCCATCCATGACGTCGGCGCCGGCGGCATCAGCAACGCCTTCCCCGAACTGGTCGACGGTGCGGGCAAGGGCGCCACCTTCGACCTGCGCAAGGTGCCACTGGAAGAAAGCGGCCTGGCACCCAAGGAGGTGTGGTGCAACGAAAGCCAGGAGCGCTATGTGCTGGCCCTGGACCCCGCGGGCCTGCCGCTGTTCGAACAGATGTGCCGACGCGAGCGCTGCCCCTACGCCGTCGTCGGCGTGGTGACGGACAACCGTGAACTGGTCTTGGAAGACGGCCCGTCGGGCGAGCGTGTCATCGACATGCCGATGGACGTGCTGCTCGGCAAGCCGCCCAAGATGCACCGCGATGTGCAGCGCGTGGCGCGCGCAGAGGCAGCGCTGGAACTGACCGGCGTGAAGCTGGCACAGGTGGCGCTGGACGTGCTGCGCCACCCGACGGTGGCCAGCAAGCGTTTCCTCATCACCATCGGTGACCGCACGGTGGGTGGCCTGAGCCACCGCGACCCGATGGTCGGCCCCTGGCAGGTGCCGGTGGCCGACTGCGCAGTGACCTTGGCCGACTACGTGGGCTTCCGTGGCGAGGCCATGGCCCTGGGCGAACGCACGCCGCTGGCCGCGCTGGACGCGCCGGCCTCGGGCCGCATGGCGGTGGCCGAGGCCATCACCAACCTGCTGGCCGCGCCCATCGAACTCGACCGCATCAAGCTCAGCGCCAACTGGATGGCGGCTTGTGGTGAACCGGGGGAAGACGCAGCGCTCTACGACACGGTCAGGGCCATGGCCATGGAACTGTGCCCGGCGCTGGGCATCGGCATCCCGGTGGGCAAGGATTCGCTGTCGATGCGCACGCGCTGGCAGGGCGAACAGGGCGCGCAGCAAGTCACCGCCCCGGTCTCGCTGGTCGTCACCGCCTTCGCCACGCTGGACGATGTGCGCGGCAGCTTCACGCCGCAACTGCAGCCGGGCGACACCACGCTGGTGCTGATCGACCTGGGCAACGGCCGGAAGCGCATGGGTGGCAGCATGCTGGCCCAGGTGCTGGGGCAGTTCGGCAACGAGGTGCCCGACCTGATCGATGCGCAACAGCTGAAGTCGCTGGTGGCCGTCATTAACGTGCTGCGCGCGCAGGGCCGCATCCTGGCCTACCACGACCGCAGCGACGGCGGCCTGTGGGCGGCGGTCTGCGAGATGGCGTTCGCGGGGCGACTGGGCGTCAGCCTGAACGTCGACATCCTGGTCACCGAAGGCGACGGCATCCAGGACAGCCGGGCGGAGTACGGCGATTCGAAGAACTGGGCCGGGCAGGTCGGTGAACGGCGCAATGAACTGACGCTGCAGGCGCTGTTCAACGAAGAACTGGGTGTCGTCATCCAGGTGCCGACCGCCGTGCGCAACGAGGTCATGGCCACGCTGCGCGAGCACGGCCTGAGCCAGCACGCCCACTTCATCGGCAAGCCCAATGACCGCGGCACGGTGGAGGTCTGGCGCGACGCCAAGAGCCAGTTCAGTGCACCGCTGCAGGCCTTGCAGCAGCAATGGGACGAGGTCAGCTGGCGCATCGCCCGGCTGCGTGACAACCCGGCCTGCGCCGACAGCGAACATGCCGGCGCCGGTGACCCGGCCGACCCCGGCCTGCATCTGCACCTGACCTTCGACGCGTCACAGGACGTGGCCGCGCCCTACGTGCACAGGCAGCGTCCGCGCATCGCCATCCTGCGCGAGCAGGGCGTCAATTCCCACCTGGAAATGAGCCATGCCATGGCGCTGGCCGGCTTCGACACGCACGATGTGCACATGACCGATCTGCAAACCGGCGGCGCGCGCCTCGACCAGTTCCAGGGCCTGGTGGCCTGTGGCGGTTTCAGCTACGGCGACACACTGGGCGCGGGCGAGGGCTGGGCCCGCAGCATCCTGTTCAACCCGGCTTTGGCCGAGCAGTTCGCGGCCTTCTTCAACCGCTCCGACAGCTTCGCCCTGGGCGTGTGCAACGGCTGCCAGATGTTCGCCGCGCTGGCCGCCATCATCCCGGGTACCCAGGCCTGGCCGAAGTTCACGCGCAACCGCAGCGAGCAGTTCGAAGCCCGACTGTCTCTGGTCGAAGTGCTGGACAGCCCGAGCATCTTCTTCCAGGGCATGGCCGGCAGCCGGCTGCCCATCGCGGTGGCGCATGGCGAAGGCTACGCCGACTTCAGCCAGCGCGGCGACGCCACCACCGTGCACCGCGCCCTGCGCTTTGTGGACCACCACGGTGCGGCGACCGAGGCCTATCCGGCCAACCCCAATGGCAGCCCGGGCGGCCTGACCGCGGTGACCACGGCCAATGGCCGCTTCACCGCGCTGATGCCGCACCCGGAGCGGGTGGCCCGCAACCTGCAAATGAGTTGGACATCCGGCGACCGTTCTGCCCACAGTCCCTGGATGCGCATGTTCGGCAACGCGCGGCGCTGGGTGGCTTGACGGAGGCCCTGCGGGGCCGGAGAGGGATACGTGGGCATCAACCGACGCACGGCTCTGGCGCGCTTCATCGCCCTGGCCTTCACCGCGGTTTCCGTGGGACTGAGCGGCTGCAGCGCGCCGGGCCCGCTCAACCTGGTCCCGGCGCCAGCCCCGGCGCGCAACGAGATCCTGTGGGACCGCTACGGCGTGCCCCACATCTACGGCCGTGACGCCAACGCCGTCTTCTACGGCTACGGCTACGCGCAGGCGCAGAGCCACGCCGATGAGATCCTGCGCCTGTACGGCGAGGCTCGGGGCCGCGGCGCCGAATACTGGGGCGCGAAGTTCGAGGACACGGCCGTCTGGCTGATCAAGAACGACGTGCCCGCGCGTTCGCAGCGCTGGTACGACGCGCAGGAGCCCGGCTTCAAGTCCAAGCTCGACGCCTTCGCCAAAGGCCTGAACGACTACGCGGCGGCGCACCCCGAAGCGATCGCACCCGATGTCCGCGTGGTGTTGCCGGTCAGCGGGGTCGATGTCGTGGCGCATGCGCACCGGCTGATGAACTACATCTACGTGGCGTCGCCGAATGTCGGTGGAGAAGGCGATGCGCCCGAGCCCGCTTCCCCGTCGACTGCTGCCCTGCCGACGGCGGCGGCCGCCGACCCCGGCTACACCGGCGAAGACGGCTCCAACACCTGGGCGGTGGCCGGCACCAGGACCGCCAGCGGCCGCACCATGCTGTTGCAGAACCCGCACCTGTCCTGGAACACCAACTTCTTCACCTACTACGAGGCCCACCTCGTCGCGCCCGACTTCGAGCTCTACGGCGCCACGCAGATCGGCCTGCCGGTGGTGCGCTTCGCCTTCAACCAGCAGATGGGCATCAGCAACACCGTCAACGGCATGGTCGGCGCCACGCACTACAAGTTGACGCTGAAGGAGGGCGGCTATGTCTTCGACGGCGCGGTGCGGCCTTTCACGGTGCAGACCGCGCACTACCGCTTGCGCCAGGCCGACGGCTCGCTGGTCGACAAGGACCTGACCATCCAGTCCACCGTGCACGGCCCGGTCTTCAACCGGCCCGACGGCACCGTCACCGCGCTGCGCGTGGCCGGCCTGGACCGCCCCGGCATGCTGCACCAGTACTTCGACATGGTGACGGCGAAAAATTACGCGGCCTTCAACGCGGCGATGCAACGCCTGCAGGTGCCGACCTTCAACATCAGCTACGCCGACCGCGACGGCAACATCGAATACATCTTCAACGGCATCGCACCCCAGCGCAGCAGCGGCGACCATGCCTATTGGCGTGGCCTGGTGCCGGGCGACACCTCGGCCACGCTGTGGACCGCGGTGCACCGCTACGAAGACCTGCCGCGCGTGACCAACCCGCCGGCTGGTTTCGTGCAGAACACCAACGACCCGCCTTGGTTTCCGTCCTGGCCGACGACCATCCAGGCCGGCGACTACCCGGCCTACTTGGCGCCGCGCACGCCCGAGTCGATGCGCTCACAGAACGCGCTGAAGATGATGGCCGAGAACGACAGGCTCACCCTCGATCGCTTCGTCGAGCTGAAGCTGTCGACGCGCTCGCTGCTGGCCGACCGCACGCTGCCCGACCTGCTGGTGGCCGCGACGCGCGTCAACCAGGCCGCGCCCGAGGCGGAACTGCAGGCCGCCATCGGCCTGCTGTCGGCCTGGGACCACGATTACACGAAGGACAACCGCGCCGGCCTGTTGTTCGAGGAATGGGCCAAGCTCTTCGCCGGCCCCGGCTTCACCGGGGTGGCGAACTACGCCGTACCCTTCGACGCCGCGCGCGCGATGTCGACGCCGACGGGCATCAAGGACCCGGTCGCCGCGGTGCAGATGCTGCGCACCGCCATCGCCAGCACCCGGGCCAAGTACGGTGCCCTCGACCGGGTCTTCGGCGAGGTCTCGCGCTTCAAGCTCGGCGATGTCGATCTACCGGGCGACGGCCATGTCGGCGGCCTCGGGCCGTTCCGCGTGCTGACCTGGGGGCCGCTCGATGCCTCGGGCCACCGCCATCCGCAGCATGGCGAAACCTGGATGGGGCTGATCGAATTCACCACGCCAGTCAAGGCCTACGGTCTGATGAGCTACGGCAATGCACGCCAGCCGGGCAGCCCCCACCGCAGCGATCAACTGGGCCTGCTGTCGCGCCACGAGTTCCGCGAACTCTGGCTGCAGCGGGCGCAGGTCGAAGCGAACACCGAAGAGAAGACGGCGCTGCAGCCCTGAGGGCTGCAGCGCCGTCCAGCACCTGCCAGCACGACCTGGCTGCTGCCGGGCGCTGAGGGCTTACGCCGCGGTGGCGCGCTCGTGCAGCCGGGTGATCGCATCCAGCGACGACAGCACCGCGCCTTCCTGCCAGGCCGGGATGAAGGACGCATGTTCGCCGGCCAGCACGATGCGGCCGTCGATGGCGCACAGCTTGTTGTAGTGCTGGGCGCGGGCCTCGGGCGTCCAGGCACCCGAGCAACCCAAGGTCCACGGCACGCGGTGCCACGAAACGGCGATGCCGTTGTCGAATTCCTTCAGGTACTGCGGGTGGATCTTGGCACCATCGGCCAGCGCCTTCTTCACGCGGTCGGCCGGTGCCATCGCGGCGTCCAGGAAAGGGGTCTTGCCAAAGGTGTAGGCGCCCAGCAGCACGCCCTTGCCCTTGCTGAAGTATTTCGAACTGGGGTAGGAGATCTGGCTGATCGGCAGGTCGGTGTAGGTGATGCCGCCGTAGATCTGCTCGTCTTCTTCCCAGAAGCGGCGCTTGAACTGCAGGCCCACCTTGGAACTGGCGCTGTAGGGCACGGCGTTGATGGCGTCCTTCATGGGCTGGCCGACATTCATCTCGATCTGGCTCAAGATGGACAGCGGGATGGTGTTGACGCACCAGTCGGCGCTGGCCTGCTGCGGGGTGCCGGGTTTGGTGCTGTCTTCGTAAGTCACCGTGACCTTGGATGCGTCCTGCTTGATCGCCGTGACCTTGGCGTTGTAGCGGATCAAGCTGCCCAGTTCGCGCCCGAAGGCCTTGGAAATGCTGTCCATGCCGCCCACCGGCTGGAAGATGTTGGTGTGGTGGCTGAGCGTTTGCCCCGTAGCCAAGCTGGCCCACAAACGGGAGTTCAACAATTCCTTGAAGTCGCCCGGCTTGGACAGTACCGGCGCCGCCGACAAGCCGCCACCCGGCCGCTTCTCGTAGCCCCGGCGTTCGCTGGTGGCCACCGAGCTGCCGTACTTCATGCTGGCGTCGAGTGCACCCCAGCTGCGCAGCGACTGGGTCAGCAACTCCATGTCGTCCTGGGTCAGCGCCTCGTCGAGCTTGCCCTGGGCCGTCACCTTGCCCAGCAGTTCGGCGACGTTGCCGAAGTAGTCGGCCTGCACATGGCGGAAGCGCTGCGGCTTGCCGCCGTAGGCCTTGGTGTTGTGGATGTAGGCGTTGTAGTTCACCTGCATGAAGGGCTCGAGCGCCACGTCGAGGCGCTTGCAGTAGTCGATCAGGCCGGCGTGCACCGAAGGGATGCGCCAGGGGCCGGGGTTGATGTACAGGTCCTTGTCGAATTCGCAGTGCTGCACCGCGCCACCGAGCTCGGTGTAACGGTCGCCGCCGCGCAGCGTCCAGTTGCGGCCGCCCGGGCGGTTGTTGTATTCCAGCACCTGCACCTGGTAGCCGGCGGCGCGCAGCTCCAGCGCCGCCACCAGACCGGCGACGCCGGCGCCCAGGATCAGCACGCTGGCGCCCTTCGGTGCGCCGCTGAGCTGGACCGGTCCGGCATAGGTGGAGGCATCGGTCACGCCAAGTGCGGCCATCGCTGACAGGCTGGTGGCGCTGCCGGCGGACAGGCCAATCATGGTCAGCAACTGCCGCCGGCTGGGCAGCGCGCTGGAGGTCTTCGAAGCAGTGGTCACAGGAAGGTCCTTGCCGTTTTCAGGGTTGTTCGTGGATGCGGTTTCAGCGCGGTGCGGTGGCCGCAAGCGGTGCCGGTCTGACGGCTTTGACTTCGGCCGCGCTGACCGTGACGGTGTAGGCATTGCCGAACTGGCTGCGGATGTAATTCGTGACCTGGGCAATCTGCGTGTCATCCAGCGCATCGCCGAAGGGCGGCATCCCCTTGCGGCCGTTCATCACCGTGTAGACCAGGTAGGTGGCCGAGGCCAGATTCTTGTTGGCCGCCAGCGCGGGGTAGGCGCCGCCGCCGACGGCGCCTTGGCCCATCGGCATGTGGCAGCCCGCGCAGACGGTGTCGTAGACCTCGGCGCCCGAGCCGGCGACGAACTTTTCGCCGACCCTGAAATAGGTGCCACCGGGTGCGAACTGCACCGACGTTTCGGCGATGGCGGGTGCGGCCAGGCTCACCACCACCACGGCGAGCGCGGCGACTGACAGGCGGGAGCGGGTGGGGCGGGCGAAATGCGGCATCAACGGTCCTTTGGAAGTGCAGGTTGGCAAGCGGAATGCGGTGCGGCGGGCTCAGGTCCCCGGAAACAGGGCTGCCAGGCTGGCCACGGCGGCCTCGGCCACGGCGCGGTCGGGTGTGGTGTCGGTGTTGTTGAAGTCACCAGGCCAGCTGGCCTGCACGATCAAGCCGTCGCGGCGCGGCGTCATCGAGACGTGTTGCGTCGAATAACTCAGCCCGTAATTCACTTCGGACTGCGGAATGAGTCGCGCTGTCTGGCCGCGAACCGGAATGATCGATTCATCGCCCAACAGGGCGCGCGCCCCATAACCGGTGCAATTGATCAGAGTCTTTTCCCGAATGCCGGCGAAATCCTTGACACTATTGAATTCGGCGGTCTCGAATGCGCCACCGGCGATCAGGAAGTCATTCAGCAGTAGCCGCGAATAGGTCGCCAGATTGAAAACCATGCGCGAAGAACGGCGCACGAAAGGCACCTGAAATGGATGCTGCCCGGGTGCCAGCGTTTGCGACTTCACGCGCAGGTCGTGCAACAGATATTCGTCCAGCTTGGGATAGGCCGGTTCGCCTTGCATTGCATTTGGCGTGCCGAAGGGGGCATCGGCCAGTGCGTAGTTGTCGCGCCATTCGACCGGATCACCGGGCAGGCCCAGCAGGTCCTGGTACGTGCGGAAGGAATAGCGCGCCATGCCCTCCCACTGTTTTTCGAATTCGGGCGTGGTCTGGTCCAGCGTGCAGACGCGCGAATCGGGCGACCAGATGCCCGTGGCCCACGAAGAGCGCACCTCGGGCGGACGGTCTTTCGCGTAGATGCGCACCTTCAGGCCGGCGCGCTGGGCCAGCACGGCCGTGGTCATGCCGATGGCGCCGCAGCCGATCACTGCGATGTGCTTTTCGCCGCTGGCCTTGGCCAGTCGTACCGCCAGACGTGCCGAGCCCCAGGACAGCGACCAGCCGCTGCCGCCGTGGCCGTAGTTGTGGATCACCGCTTTGCGGCCTATGCGTTCGCTTTCGATGCGTGGGCCCTTGGCACGGAAGGGGCGCGTGCAGACGCTCAGCGCAATGATGCGGTCGGCGCTGGCGCGTAGCGCTGCCAGCGGCAGCGGCTGCGCGAAGGTCGGGCCGGGCGGCAGCAAGGGCGCGGCAGGCCCGGCAGCGGCTTCGGCCGCATGGCTGTCATGGGCAGACCAGCCGGCCAGCGCGATGCCGGCACGGCCCAGGAAACGGCGGCGTTCCATCAGGATCCTGTCAGTGTGGACGGGAATGTCGAAGGCAAAAGCCTTGCAATAAGCAGGCCAGCTGATGGAACTGCCCGTGACGCTGCGCCGTTCTCGACCTGGCGCTTTAATTGGCGACAAATTGTCGCCAATCACCGGCATTAAGAATTACCGCTACGCGGAAGTCGCATCGAAATGGGTGGCTCGGATGTTGCTAATGCCCAGGAGGTCTTTGTTTCAGCTCCTGCCATTCACTCCAAGAGGTCCATCGAACCATGTACGAAGTTCGCACTGCCAAGGGTACGCGCCAATTCCGATCGTCAGCGCATGCGTTGCGCCCGACCGCCCTGATGATCGCCATCGGCAGCCTGGCGGCCTTGCTGTCAGCCCAGGCCCAGGCGCAGGACAGCGGATCTGGCGCCGACACCATCATCGTGACCGGCACGCGTGCCACCGGCACCAAGGCGACCCAGAGCGTCTCGCCGATTGCAGTGGTCACGTCCGATGCGCTGGAGAAGACCGGGCAGAGCAGCGTGATGGACGCGCTGCTGCGCCTCGAGCCCACCTTCCAGACGCAGGCCAAGGGCACCGACCTGGCCAACATGGTGCGGTCGGCCAGCCTGCGCGGGCTGTCGGCCAACCAGACCCTGGTGCTGGTCAACGGCAAGCGCCGCAACACCACGTCCTACCTGTCGACGAGCGGCTACACCGCGGGCGCGGCGGCGGTGGACCTGGACTTCATCCCGACCTCGGCGGTCGCCCGTGTCGAGGTGCTGAAGGATGGCGCCGCCGCGCAATACGGTTCCGACGCCATCGCGGGGGTGCTGAACATCATCCTGAAGACCAACACCGAAGGCTCGCTGGACCTCGGCTACGGCCGTTTCGCCAACAGCAAGATCAACCCCAACATGCTGGGTAATGGCCGCACGCGTTCGGTGGCTCTGGACAAGGGCTTTGCGCTGGGCGCCGACGGTTTCGTGCACCTGAGCGGTGAATTCCGCGACCACCTGCACACCAACCAGACCGGGCCCGAACTGCGCTCGATGAACACCAATGTGGCGCTCAGCGGCGGACCGGTGGATCCCTATGTGCCGGCCACGCTGGGCGACCCGGCCTACACCCTGATGAGCCTGGGCTACAACGCCGGCTTCAATTTCACGCCCGATCTGGAGCTGTACAGCTTCGGCAATGTCAACACCCGCAAGGCCGACAGCTGGCAGAACAACCGACCCCTCGAAAAGGCCACCGCGTCCACCTGCTTCTACGCGCCGGGCAGCTCGACCGCCATCAAGGCCAACAAGCCGGGTGTCGCCGACACCGCGGGTTGCTCGACCATCTCGGTGAGCGATCTGGCTAAGGCCTATTACCCGGGCGGCTACTTCATCCCCAGCGAAACGATGGAGCAGAAGAACCTGGCGCTGGCGGTCGGCGTGCGCGGCGGCTTCTGGAACGACGCGCACTGGGACCTCAGCCTGAGCTACGGCACCGACGTGATGGACATTGGCGTCGAGAACACGCTGAACTACGCCTACCTGCTGACGCCCATAGTCGCCAACCCCTTGCACCCGAGTGGCAAGTCGCCGACCAGCGCCTACATCGGCCAGTACGGCAGTTCGCAGACGCTGTTGAACTTCGACCTGGCCAAGCCTTTCGACGTCGGCTTGCCGGCGCCGCTGGATGTGGCGGTGGGCCTGGAGACGCGCAAGGACGGTTACGAGATCAAGGCCGGTGACACGGCGGGCTGGTCCAACGGCGGCACGCAGGGCTTCATCGGCATGA
>Ga0136641_1000072_pt1 | contig 39377 bp, 35 predicted proteins | sample EliLak1302023Y_FD_115312 | JGI IMG/M metagenome (GOLD analysis project Ga0136641, IMG submission 115312) | Freshwater microbial communities from Elizabeth Lake, Yosemite National Park, California, USA - 13020-23Y | ecosystem: Environmental > Aquatic > Freshwater > Lake ...
GCCGATCTTTCCGCCCTTCTTGAACGGGCAGACCAAATCGATGACCTTGATGCCGGTCTCGAAGAGTTCCGTTTCGGTGGTGAGATCTTCGTACGCTGGTGCGGAGCGATGGATTGGCAGGTATTGCTCCACCTTCACGTCGCCAGCCTGGTCGATCGGCTCACCGAGCACGTTGAAGACGCGGCCGAGCGTTCCGGCGCCAACAGGCACCGAGATCGGTGCGCCGAGGTCGGTTGCCTTTGCGCCGCGGGCGAGCCCGTCAGTTGTGGTCATGGCAACGGTGCGCACGCGATTGTTGCCAAGGTGCTGCTGCACCTCAACAACGAGCGAGCCATCGGTTCGATCGATGCGTACGGCGTTGTAAATCGCTGGCAGCTCGCGTGCGGCGAACTCAATGTCAACGACCGGCCCCGTAATCGAAACTACGGTTCCTACGGCTCCTGCCTTTGCTGCGGTTGCGTTCGCCATCACTCCTCCTGCCTTTCTACGTTCAGTTCGCGCTTGCGCCTGAAGCAATTTCGATCATTTCGCGCGTAATGTTCGACTGTCGCACCTTGTTATAGGTAAGTGTGAGATCGCTGATAAGGTCACCCGCGTTTTCGGTTGCGTTCTTCATTGCCACCATGCGGCTCGACTGCTCGCACGCGGTGGTCTCGAGCACGCCCTGGAAGATGCGCGTCGCAACGTAGCGTGGCAGGAGTGCCTCCAGCACGACGGCTGGATTCGGTTCAAAGAGAAACTGGTTTCCTGGAATACCCGCGTTGTCGGCCGAAGCCTTGATTGGGAGTAGCTGTACTGCCTCCGGACGCTGTGTCAGCGTTGAGATAAATGCCGGATGAACCAGCGTGATGGCGGCGGAGCGCCCAGCAAGGAAGTCGCTGACGAGGAGGCTGACGAGTGCGGTGACGTCGCCGAACGTTGGCTTATCGCCATAGCCTGGGAAGGCGGCGCTGATCTCGTAACCGCCGCGGGCGAGGGCATCGCGCCCCTTCTTGCCGATCGTGATGATCTTGGTTCCCGCACCTGCGGTCTCGAGCTCCTTCAGGGCGAAGCGGATCAAGTTGCTGTTGAGTGCGCCGGCGAGGCCGCGATCGGTCGTGAAGAGCACGATGGTGCGTGGTGCGCCGCTCTCGGGTGTGCGAAGGAGCGGATGCCCCTCTTCGCCCAGCACCGCGGCAAGGTCGGCGATGACCTCGTCAATCGAGTGTCCGTAGGGACGGCTGGCGAGCGTGGCATCTTGGGCGCGCTTCAGCTTTGAGGCGGCAACGAACTGCATGGCGCGGGTGATCTGGCGAATGTTCTTCACCGATCCGATTCGTCGTCGAATCTCGCGCTGACTTGGCATGCTCTCCTCGCCGCTCGCCCCCCGCCGTTAGGCGAGGAACCCCTTTCGGAATGCGTCAACAGCCTCGTCGAGACCCTTCGCCGTATCGTCGGAGATCGCGTTCTCCTTGGCGATGCTTTTCAAGATCGTGGCGCGCTCGCGCTCGAGGAATGTGCCGAAGCCCGACTCAAACTCACCGACGCGTGGCGTCGGTACGTCGTCAAGCTTCCCCTTCGATGCCACGTACAGAATCGCAACCTGCTTCTCCATGGAGACCGGCTGGTACTGTGGCTGGCGCATGATTGACGAGAGCTTCTCGCCGCGCGTCAGCTGGTCGCGTGTCGACTTGTCGAGGTCACCCGAGAACTGTGCGAAGGCCGCAAGTTCGCGGTACTGCGCAAGGTCGAGCTTTAACGGACCGGCAACCTTCTTCATCGCCTTCGTCTGCGCTGCGGAACCCACGCGCGATACGGAGATACCGACGTTCACTGCTGGTCGCTGACCGGCGTTGAAGAGGTCGGTCTCCAAGAAGATCTGACCGTCAGTGATCGAGATGACGTTTGTCGGAATGTAGGCCGACACGTCACCCGCCTGTGTCTCGATGATCGGCAGTGCCGTCAGTGAGCCACCGCCGAGATCGTCGGAGAGGCGCGCTGCGCGCTCCAACAGACGGCTGTGCAGATAAAAGACGTCGCCTGGATAGGCTTCGCGTCCTGGTGGTCGGCGCAAGAGGAGCGCCATCTCACGATACGCAACCGCGTGCTTCGAAAGGTCGTCGTAGACGCAGAGGGCATCGCGCACGAGCACACCGTCGATCGTGACGCCGTTCTCCATGATCTCTTCGCCAATCGCGCAACCGGCGAATGGTGCGAGGTACTGGAGTGGTGCTGGGTCTTCGGCGCCGGCGACCACCACCACGGTGTGTGCCATAGCACCCTGCTTCTCAAGCTGCGCCACAACGGTGCGCACAGTCGAGAGCTTCTGGCCAATTGCGACGTAGATGCAGATGAGGCCCTTCCCCTTCTGGTTGATGATGGCGTCGACCGCAACGGCAGTCTTGCCGGTCTGGCGGTCGCCGATGATCAACTCGCGCTGACCGCGGCCGATCGGAATCAGTGCGTCAACGGCCTTGATGCCGGTCTGCACTGGTGTGGTGACCGACTTGCGGCTAATAACGCCCGGAGCGATGCGCTCAACTGGGCGCGACTTCTTTGCGTTGATGGGGCCTTTGCCGTCGAGTGGTCGACCGAGTGGGTCAACAACACGACCGATGAGCTCGGGGCCAACTGGCACCTCAACAACCTTGCCGGTCGTTTTGACGGTGTCGCCTTCCTTAATGGACTTTGCGTCGCCAAGGAGCACGGCGCCGACGGTCTCTTCACCAAGGTTCAAGGCCATGCCGGCAACGCCGTTTGGGAACTCCAGAAGTTCAGACGAGAGCGCGCCTGAAAGTCCGTAGACCTGTGCAATGCCATCGCCCACCTCTACAACGGTACCGACGGTGCGCGACTCGGCGCTCCCATCGAACCCTTCGATCTGGGCCTTCAGAATGCTGATGATCTCGTCAGACTTAATTGCCATGATCTTCTCGCTCCTCGCTGCTCTACGCGCTCTGCCGGTTCAGCCGGCGACCGAGAGGATCCGCTCACGCATTCGCGAGAGCCGCCCCTTAACGCTGCCATCCACAAGTCGATCGCCAACACGGAGCGTTGCTCCGCCGACGAGGCTTGCATCTACTTCGTACGACATCTGAACTGCATGGCCCGCCATCGTCGCGGCCTCGGTTTCGAATCGTGTGCGCTCCGCAGGGCTCGCCTCAAGGGCGGTGACCACGCGTGCAATCGTGATGCCGTTGCGCACATTCAGCGCGTCGCGTGTTGCTTCGGCAATTGCCGGGATCGACGCAAGGGTGCGTCGTCGCGCCAACATGCCAACCAGCGTATGAATGCGTGGGCTCACCGTGCCGCCCGCCGCCTTCTCGAGTGCCGCCACACGGCCAGCTGCTGGCGTGCGTGGATCGTCGAGAATCTGGCGAGCGCCCGGTGCCGCAAGGACCGCCGCGAGGCGGTCGAGCTCGTCTGCCTGCGATGCCGCCGACGACGCGTCCTTGGCCAGGCCAAGGAGTGCCGCTGCGTAACGTCGTGCAGAGCCGAGTGGTCGGTCCACGATCAGTTCCCCTTCTTGGACTGCTCGTCCAAGAACTCGCCCACCAGGGCGCGCTGGCGATCGCCATCCATGGAAGAGCCGACCACCTTCGTGGCGGCGCCAATGGCTAGATCGGCGACCTCACTGCGGATTGCGGCGAGTGCACTGACGCGCGCCGTCCCAATCTCCTTCGTGGCGTCGGTTCGCATGCGATCGAGCTCCGCCTTCAGTGTGGCGACCTGCTCGTCGCGAATCTGCGCCGCAGCCTTGTCGGCGTTGGCACGGATCTCGTTCGACTCGCGTCGCGCGTCAGCGAGCGCAGCAGCCGCCGCCTCTTCCGCGCGGCTCTTGGCGATGGTGGCCTCCGCCGCATCGCGCAGCCCACCCTCGATGCGCTCGCGTCGCTCATCGAGCATCTTCGTGATTGGTCCGAGCGCAGCTGCGCGCAGCACAATAATGAAGAAGGCGAAGTTCGCCGCCGAGACAAGGATCCAGAAGAGGTTGAAGCTCAACCCAGCCTCCGCCGCAGCCGCAGGGGCCGCAACGTCAGCGAATGGGATCGCTCCGAACACTCCGTGGAGCAGGTGCGTCAACTGCATGCTCTGTCGTTCGCCTTACAAAACGAGCGAAAGGATGCCGAGCACGATCGCGAGAACGCCGAGGCCTTCTGCGAACGCTGCGCCGATGATGAAGACGCCACGAACGGCGCCTGCCGACTCTGGGTTGCGGCCGATTGCGCTAGCGGCTGCCGCGGTGGCAATGCCTACGCCGAGGGCCGGCCCAATTACGCCGAGGGCTGCGATGCCCGCCTGAAGCTTGTCCATGGTTCGTACCTCCTACTGTGTCGCCGCCCGGACTCGTGCCGTGCGTCCGACGCTTTGTTCTGCCTGCGGCTAGTGTGCCGCAACTCGCGAATCGGCTCCCGCCGTCGCGCCATCCCCGACCGCCGCCGGGCTGTGCTCATCGTGCCCCTCCTCGTGATGCCCCTCCATGGCCAGCATGGTGAAGACGAGGACAAGGACGCTGAAGATGATTCCCTGCATGAGGCCGACAAAGAGCTCGAGGCCGTACAGGGCGACTGGAATGTAGGCAAGGGTGATCGTGGTCATGACGGTAAGGGCGAGCTCGCCACCGTAGATGTTGCCGAAGAGTCGCATCGCCAAGGTGATCGGCTTAACGAGTTCGAGGAAGAACTCCAGCACACCGACGAAAAGGCCGATGCCACCGTTCTTCAGCGTGAAGAACTTTCCAAGGTAGCCGCCGATCCCGAGCGCGCGCACTCCCTGGTAGTGGAAGTAGACAAAGGCAACGAGGGCCAGCCCGACGGTGACGTTGACATCACTCGTTGGCGCGCGGAATTCATGGAGTCTACCCACGCCTGGGATTAGCCCTGACCAGTTGGAGACGGCGATAAAGAGGAAGCAGGCGAGGAAGAAGGTGATAAATCGTTTCGCTCCCGGGCCACCGATGCCCATCGCGAATGAGGTCAGCCCCTCAATGGCAAACTCCAGCACATTCTGCACACCACTCGGAATCTCTTTGAGTCGTCGTGCTGCGATGGTCAACGGAATAATCACGACCGCCATGACGATCCAACTCATGATGATTGAGCCGGTGATTGACGGGTAGAAGTCGAAGAGCGTAGCGACGTGATGCTCTTCGTTTCCAAGATTGATCACGGCGTGCGGCACGATCGGCTCAAGTGCCTTGGCAATCACGCCGCCAGGGAAACCTTCAAGGCCTGCACCGTTGGAAATAATGCCCGCGAAGATGTCCAGAGCGAGAACGCCGAGTGCGGCAAGGAGTAGGGTCCGCCTTGTTGAGCCCTTCTTCGCCGGAGCGACGCTCATCTAACCCTCCCCTTTAGCCGTGCGACGTCGCGCTGGCGCGCCTCACGTTCTCGTTTCGCTGCCTTCGCGACAGCATCAAGTTCGTCAAAGTGGTGCAAGGTTCGCTGCACCAACCGTGCTGCGACCACCGCGCCGGCGGTGAGACCCCCGATGAATCCAAGGATCAGAAAGACCGGTCCGCTGCTGAGCTGGCCGTCGATCCAGTGTCCGAGGAGCGCTCCACCAAGATTCGTGATGAGAAGGCTGATACCGATCTGTGAGAAGAGGGCGAGATACGCACCCTTGCCAACGCCAGTGGTCAGGCCAACTGCCTCATCTGGAATCTGCGGCGATTCTAGCCGAGGGTCGCCAAACTCGCGTTCGTTTTTTGCGGTTGGGCCAGGGCTGCTCATGCTCGGTGCTCCGCTCGTCGCGAGAGCCAGACGATAGCCCCGCCGAGCACGACGAGGAGTCCGGCAAACGCGTACATGGCGCCACTTGCGGTCAGAACAACTGCCCCAACGGAGAGGAGGAGCGTGCCGCCATAAAGGGCGAGGACGGCGCCGCGGTGGCTCAGCCCCGCGTCGACGAGGCGCTGATGAATGTGGGTCTTGTCGGCGCTATACGGGGAGCGCCCCGCCAGAAGCCGCCCCACGATCACAAAGAACGCGTCAATGATGGGCACCCCGAGGATCAGGAGGGCAGCCACGACCTTGGCCGTTCCGAGGAGGGAGAGCACGGCAATGGCGTAGGCGACCGCCAAGATCCCGCTTGTCCCCATATAGATCGAGGCAGGGTAGAAATTGTGGCGCAAGAAACCAGCGAGGGCGCCCGCGAGAACGAAGCAGAGCGCAGCGAGTAGCGGCGTCGTTGGGAGAGCGATCACGCCAAGGGTGACCGCAGCGATAAGAGAGATCCCACCCGAGAGGCCATCAAGCCCATCAATAAAGTTCATGGCGTTCTGCATGCCGAGGGACCAGAAGAGAGTGAGTGCGAGGCCGATGGCGTCGGGGATGAGTAGGTCGCCAGCGCCGAACGGGTTGGACAGAATCGCTATGCGCACACCAAACGCGATTGGCACCGCTGCAATGACCAACTGCCCAGCGAGCTGCCAACGTGCGCGCAAATCGAAGCGATCGTCAGCCAGGCCGATAACACCAGCGAGCAGCACGCCAAAGAGAAGTGCGGCGATGCCGGAGCTTGGGAGCTGTGTGCCGCCTGTAAGACCGAGTGGCGCCGCAAGGATCGTGATCGTCGCACCGACCAAGAAGAATGAGAGCGCAACAGCAAAACCGCCAGCGCGCGGCATGGTCGTTGTATTGATACGGCGCTCGTTTGGCGCGTCGGCAAGGTTGAACGCTACGGCGAAACGGCGCACCGCCTGCGTGCCGACGACAGCGACGACTGCTGCGAGTGCGGCGATCGCGAGGTAGAGCGGAGCGTTATCCATTAGCTCTCGCGTGCCGCTAGCTCCGCAGCATCGTTACCAGGCACTGGGAATTTTTGTGCCAGCTTCACCACTTCGCGACGGATCTGCTCCAGCTTGGTCGCATCTTCGCGCGCAGCGATCGCCTCTACTGACCACTGTGCGATCTGCTCCATCTCGGCGAGCCCCATGCCGCGCGTGGTTGCGGCCGGCGTGCCGTAGCGAACGCCGCTCGTCACCATCGGCGAACGCGTCTCGCCTGGAATGCTGTTCTTGTTGATCGTCACACCGACCGACTCGAGTGCGGCGGTTGCCTCCTTGCCGGTTACGCCAAGCGGCGTCACGTCGCAGAGGATCAGGTGGATGTCAGTACCGCCGGTGATCACCCCGAATCCGCGGGCGGCGAGCGCTGCGGCGAGCGCCTTCGCGTTGTCGAGTGTTCGCTGCATATACGCACGGAATTCAGGCTGAAGGGCCAACTTGTAGGCGACCGCCTTCGCCGCAATCACGTGCATCAGTGGCCCGCCCTGGTTTCCCGGAAAGACGGCTCGGTCGATGGCGGCCGCCTCATCGGCTCGCGCAAAGATCATGCCACCGCGCGGTCCGCGTAACGTCTTATGTGTGGTGGTGGTGACGTAATCTGCATGTGGGAATGGGCTCGGGTGCAGCCCAGCCGCAACGACTCCTGAGATGTGCGCCATATCGACCATCAGCTTTGCGCCCGCTGCATGTGCAATCGCCGCAAACTTCTCAAAATCAAGGACACGCGGATACGCCGACGCGCCCGCGATGACGACCTTCGGCTTTGCCTCATCAACGGCGTGCTGCACTGCATCCCAATCAACAAGTCCATCGTCGGCTCGAACGCCGTAGAAGGTTGGCTTAAACCACTTTCCGGAAATGTTGACCGACGCGCCGTGTGAGAGATGTCCGCCCTGATCGAGGCTCATGGCAACAAACGAATCGCCTGGTGACATGGAGGCGGTAAAGGTCGCAATGTTTGCGGAAGCACCAGAGTGCGGCTGCACGTTGACATGTTCGCTGCCAACAAAGAGTTGGAGCGCGCGACTGCGTGCAAGGTTCTCGGCTTCGTCAACAAATTCACAGCCGGCGTAGTAGCGCTTCCCTGGGAGGCCCTCGGCATACTTGTTGGTAAGGATGGAGCCCTGCGCTTCGCGCACTGCGGCGTAGGTGTAGTTCTCGGAGGCGATCAGCTCAATGTGGTTGCGCTGACGCACCGCCTCTCTGACGAAGATGGCGTCGAGCTCAGGGTCAACCTTGCGAAGGCTCAGGTTCATCAACGGATCGTGTTCGGCGTTGCTCATGGTTCCCTCCCTCTCTTCTACCCCGATACGGGTGCTTGACCCCTATTCTCCCGCTGATCCGAGGATCAGGCGCTCAATCATGCGCGCTGCGCCGTCCTCTTCACAGCGGGGTGCCTCATATTGCGCCACCGCCCGCACCGGGCCGGGAGCCCCGGCCATCGCCACCCCGTGCCCAGCGACGTCGAGCATCTCGAGGTCGTTGTACTGATCGCCAATGGCCATCACCTGGCCAAGGGGGATTTTGAGGCGTCCGGCAAGCCAGCGGAGGGCGGTTCCCTTATTTACTCCGGGGGCGGTGAACTCCAGGTATTCGGGGTGGCTGATGGTCACATCGAGCTCTCCAGCAAAGGTGGCCCGGGCGCGATTCAGTATCCCGTCGACGTGCCCTTCGGGGGCGTGGGCGACCACCTTAGATAAGTGCAGCTTGCGCTCGGTTAGGTAGGAGATCAGGTCTGGCACCGTGCCGAGACGTTTCAGGGCATCCCCCTTCAGCCAAGCCTCGTACTGGCGCACATGTGGATCTCGAACATCGAAGCGCAGGTCATCGCGAATAACGGCGTGACCCCAGAGGTTGTTCTCACGGCACCAGGCGACCGCCTTGGCCCCGAGGTGGGCGGGGAAGGGGAAGTGGCGGATCATGCGCCCCGAACCCCTCTCGCCTTTCGCTGGAATCTCGCGGGCGATCGCCCCCTGCATGCCAATGAGTGGGCCATCGAGTCCGATCTGATGCGCGTACTCGATGATCGACGGCACATTTCGCCCCGACGAGATGGTGGCAATGACCCCCTTGGCGCGCGCTGCGCGGATCGCGTCGATGGTGCGCTCGGCAATGACACCGCCGTGTGGCAGCAGCGTGCCATCGAGATCCATAACAAGCAGTCGGATTGGGAGAGTTGGTTTCGCCGCCATGTCGCGCTACCCGCTCCGACGAATTTCGGCCATGCGATCGCGACCAGAGAGATCGCCACGAATCGCCACGCGCCAACCGATGCCAAGGCCATCGGCAAGTTGCGCAACGTCATCACCCTGGCCATCGCCAAATTCCAAGAGTGCAGCGCCACCGGGGCGCAGCAGGCGCGGCAGCTCAGCGATCAATCGGCGAATCAGTTCCAGCCCGTCGCCGCCGCCGTCGAGTGCAAGGCGCGGCTCTGCAGCAATGCCGAGGCGCGCCAGGTCACGCGGCGCGAGATCGCGAATGCTTGCGGCGGCCCTCGCCTCATCGACGTCGGCGGTTGGCACATACGGCAGGTTGGCGATCAGCAGGTCGAGATGTGCCGGATCGCCTGGTGCACGCGCCGCAAGGAGCGGCTCGGCCAGATCACCGTGCATGAAGGTGATGCGTGATGCAACGCCGCACCGCAACGCATTCGCGCGCGCCACCATCAGCGCATCGCCAGAGATGTCGGTCGCGATCAGGCGCAACGGCACTGGTGATTCGTCAGCGAGGGCGACAGAGAGTACGCCGCTCCCCGTGCCAATCTCGGCGGCGTTGAGTGGGTGTGGTGCGCGGCCGAGAGCGCGATCGGCGGCCACGCGGTCGGCGAGAAAGGCGAGTGCGGTCTCGATGATCAGTTCGCTCTCTGGTCGCGGGTCGAGTACGTCGGGTGTGACGAGCAACTCAAGCCTACGAAATCCACGGCGTCCGGTGAGGTGGCTAATCGGCCGACCAGTCGCGCGCTCTTGCACCAGCGCAGAAAGTGCCACTGGCGCATCACCGGCAAGTAGCGCACTGCGCGCAATGCGCAACGCGTCAGCGAGTTGGAGGTGTCGATCGCTCAGCGGTTCCGGCTCTGGGAGTTCAATGAGCGCTGGCAGTGGGAGCGGGAACCCTGCAGCAACGGCGGTGCGCAGTGTGGTGACGCGGGTGCCGAGCAGTGCTGCGAGCAGTGTCTCGGCATCAAGGCGCGGTGTTGGGCTTCCAGCCGCCTCAAGCTGCAGCGTTGCTTCGCGCAGCAGTGAAGGCCCGTCCGCTTCGCGTTCGACGACTGGTCGACTGGCGATTGGCTCTTCGCTCATCATTCCGCCAGTCGTGCCGCCTGCTCAGCGGCGGCGAGTGCTTCATGGAATGGCGCAAGGTCGCCACCGAGAATTCCAGGCACATCAAACTTGTCGAAGCCGATGCGGTGATCGGTGACGCGATTCTGTGGCCCGTTATAGGTACGAATCTTCTCGCTGCGATCACCGCTGCCGATCAGCGCCTTACGAGCCTTGGAGTCGGCGGCGCGCTTACGTTCCTCTTCAGCGGCGATGATGCGGCTGCGCAGAATCGCCATCCCCTTCTCTTTGTTGCGCAGCTGGCTGCGCTCGTCTTGCATCTCCACCACGATACCGCTCGGAATGTGCGTGATGCGCACTGCGGAGTCGGTGGTGTTCACTCCTTGTCCGCCGTTCCCTGATGCGCGCTTCACATCGATGCGAATGTCGGTTTCCGGAATCACAAGATCAACCGCGGTGACGACCGGGAGCACCACGACCGTGGCGGTACTGGTGTGAATGCGTCCAGCCGACTCGGTTGCGGGAACGCGTTGAATGCGGTGCACCCCCGACTCCCACTTGAACGCGGCCCATGCGCCATCGCCAGAGACCTCCATCACCCCTTCGCGAATGCCGCCGACACCCGTTTCGCTAATGGCATCGACCTCGCTCTTCCACCCTTGTCGTTCGGCGTAGCGCAGGTATGCACGGAAGAGTTCGCCGGCGAAGATTCCGGCCTCGTCGCCACCGGCTCCGGGTCGCACTTCAATCAGAAGGTCTCTTCCATCGTTCGGATCGGGCTCAAGCAGAAGCCCTGGGAGGCTCTCAAGGATGTCGCGCTCGATTGCCTCGGCCTCGGCGCGGTCTGTGGCGGCGAGCTCGCGCATCTCTGCATCCGCCCCTGGGTCCGACTCAAGGGAGCGTGATTCAGTCACCCGCTGGCGAACAGCAGTCAGCGCCTCGCCCGCCTCAGCGAGCGGTGCGGTGCGCGACAACTCGCGCCCAATGCGCGCCAGGGCAGTGTGATCGGCGAGCACCTCGGGGAGCGTCAGCTGCGCCTCAAGCTCAGCGCGCGCCTTGAGCGCCGCGGCGAGTCGCGCGTTGAGCTGTGCAACGTCAGCCATCAGCGCCCCGTCAGCGGCTGCAACGCGCGTGATGCTGGTCGCTCTGATCCGCCGGGAACGACTCCGCCCTCCGCCTCAATCGCCGCCGTGAGCGCTGCAATGGCAATGTCGTGCATGCCATCATCGGGCTGTCGCGTAGTGATGCGCTGCACGGCAATCCCTGGCGCCGCAAACACACGTGCAACGAGGTTTTTTCGATACCGACCGAGGAGTCGCAAGATCTCATAGGCGAGTCCGGCAACGAGTGGGATGCCTGCGATGCGACTGATCACCGTTGGGATTGGATCGAGTCGACCGATCAACGAAAAGCTGACGATGCTGACAAGAATGACAACGACAAGGAATTCTGTACCGCAGCGCGGATGTGCGGTTGGCCAACGCGACAGTGCGCCGCGTGTTAGCGGATCGCCGTTCTCGAACGCGTGAATGGCGCGATGCTCTGCGCCGTGATAGCGATACGTTCGATCAACGTCGCCGCTGCGTCCCACCGCGGCAAGATATCCAAGAAGGATCCCTACCTGTAGCAGCCCGTCGATTGCTCGTTCAGCAAGCAGCGGTGTCAGACCGAGTGCGTGGACGATCGCTGACGCTGCAATCGCTGGGAGCACATTAAAGATCGCGACTGCAATGAGGAGCGTAATGACAAGTGTCACGATCATGGAGCCAGTGCTGCCAGATGATCGCTCTTCGTCACCCGCCGACACATCGGCGCTGCGCAGCAACCAGCGGCTGCCAAGTGCGAGTGTCTCCCACAGAACAACAGCGCCACGCAAGAGTGGGATGCGTGTCAGGCGTCGGCGAATAGGTCCGGAGGTAATTGGTTCTGCGGTTACGGCGATGCCGCCATCAACGGTGCGCAGCGCAACGCCGATGTGTGATGGGCCGCGCATCAGAATGCCGTCGATCAGCGCCTGCCCGCCATACGCTGCGCCGCTCGTTGGGCGCGCGCCCAAAGATACGGCGTGAAGTGCTCGCGAAACATCTGCGAAGCGATCCTGCGCGATTCGCGCAGCGACGCCGAGTCGGCGCCGCATGGAGATCAGCGCGAGCGACCGAGGCGCTTCTGGAAGCGCTCGACCTGACCGGCCGTGTCGAGGATCAGCTGCTTCCCCGTAAAGAACGGGTGGCAGTTTGAACAGACTTCCGTCTTGAGATCGCTGGTTCGCGTCGAGCCGATCGAGAACTTCGTGCTGCATGCAAGGCACGTAATTTCGACCTTGTTGTACTTGGGATGAATCTCTGGCTTCATCAGCGACTCTCTAGGCGTCTGGTGAAGCGACAACGTTGACGCGCTTCTTCGTGCGCGACGCGTGGTCGAACTTCACCGTGCCGGTGACGGTTGCGTAGATGGTGTAGTCGCTGCCCAGGCCAACGCCGCGCCCTGCGGCGAAGGTGGTGCCGTGCTGTCGCACGATGATGCCGCCAGCGTTGATCTTCTGGCCGTCGCCAACCTTCACGCCAAGGCGCTGACCAGCGCTATCGCGTCCGTTGCGAACACTTCCGCCTGCCTTCTTGTGTGCCATGGGGGTCTCCTTCTCTCAGCGTTCGCTGCGTTACTCGGCGTCGGCGGCCGATGCGTCGGCGCTCTTCGCGGTTGGCTTTGCGGTTGCTGGCTTCTTTGCGGCAGGCTTCTTCGCAGCCGCCGCTTCGGCTGGCGCGCCGACCTTCAGCGATGCGGCAACTGAGGCATCGGCCTTCGCCTTATCGGCGGCAACAGCAGCGGCAGCAGACTGCGCCTTGGCGCGATCTGCAGCACCGGCTTCGTAGAGGGCCTTCGCGCTGGTGCCGTTCACGGCAACTTCGGTGACCTTAATAAGGTGAAGTTCCTGGCGGTGCCCCTTGGTGATGCGGCTACGCGCCTTCGGCCGATACTTAAAGCTGATCGTCTTTGGTCCGCGCTCCTGGCCAAGCACCGTTGCGGTGACCTTTGCGCCAGCAACAACGGGGGTTCCGATTTCAGTAGTGGAGTCGGTGCGCACAAGAAGAACACGGTCGAACGAGATCTCGCTCCCTGGGGTAGCGCCGGTCAACTCAACGTGCAGCTCGCTGCCGAGCTCCACTCGATACTGCTTTCCACCGGTCTCGATGACTGCGTACATGGTTCCCCTGTCCTTACTGTCTGTGCGCCGTACAGGCGGCGCCTGCTGGGCGAGTCGCGGTCTGACGGACGGGTCAGTCGCGGGAGGGGAAGTCTACGATCAGGGCTCTCCCGCGTCAACCGCGCTTATTGTTACATAAGCGGCGAAGAGCCGCCATCGTGCACGCGGTGGCTCTGCACCAGGGCAAGGCCAAAGGCGAGGGAGACGGCGGAGGCTCCGCCGTAGCTCACAAAGGGGAGGGTGATACCAGTAATCGGAGCCACGCCGAGGTTCATTCCAATATTGACGAAGGTCTGAAAGAGCACGACGGTGGCCATCCCGCCAGCGAAGATCACGCCAAACTCGTCGGGTGATGTCCAGGCATGCCACACCAATCGGCCGACCAGAAGAGCCAAGAGGGCGAAGACCAGGAGGCCGCCAATCGCGCCAAATGCCCGAACGAGGGCTGCAAAGACGAAGTCGCTCTCCTGTACAGGAAGGGGGGTCAGGGTCGTGGCTCCATCGCCCCCTGCGCCGAAGAGTCCGCCCCCTTTAATTGCCTCGAGCGACTGCAGTAGCTGGTACTTCGGTCCTGCCGGGTCGGCGTTCGGGTTGATGAACGCGAGGAGTCGCTCCTTCTGATAGTCCGCCAGCACAACGATCCACGCCAGGGCACCACCTATGCCGCCCAGGCTAGCGAGGGCCGCCATCCACCGTGTGGCGACACCGGCCAGGTAAAGCGCGCCGAAGAGCGCCGCCACCAACACCAACGCCGTCCCAAGGTCAGGTTGCGCCACTACAAGGAAGAATGGTGGCACAACGATGGCGCCCGCCAGAAGCAGATCTTGCAGCCCGCCGCTCGCTCGATCGGCTCGCGTTAACGCGGTTGAAATCGCCACGAGTGTCAGGATCTTGCTGAGCTCGCTGGATTGAATCGCGAGACCGAAGACTGCGATCGCCCGACTGTTGCCGCCAGAGTTGACCCCGTAGATGAGCGTGATGATGAGCAGTAAAATATTGGCGGCGTAAAGCGGCCAAGCGAAGGTGCGGACCCAACGCCAGTTCACCAGCGTCGTCACGCTGTAAACCGCCACGGAGAGCAGCGTCCACGCTAACGAGCGCATCAAGAGCGAGCTCGGCGCCAATAGGTCTTGACCGTAGCTTCGCGCATTCAGCCAGGCCATACCTACCCCAATGATTGCCAGAAGACCAACTGCGGTAGCGGCGAGCCAATCGACTCGACGGAGCGCTGAGTTCATCGGGGAGTCAAGTCTATTCACCGTAGAAGTTTCCTTGCCTTAGCAACTCTGGGCGGCGATAATCAACGTTCAACTTGTATTGCATCTGGATGTAGTACTTCGCCACCTCTTTTGCTGCGTTACCGATAGTATTTGAGCTGTGCATAAACACCACAAAGGCAAACGTCGAATCATGCTTTGAAAAGTCGTTCGTTGGCGCAATGAATCCACCCAGCCAGTTGTGGTACGGCAGCCGTCCTTGTTTGTCGCGCACGCCGAATTGCGCCGTACCGCTCTTTCCAAATAGATAGAGCGGCATACGCCACATTCCTTGCGACATGATCAGGCTCTGCTCTACCTTTCGGGCGGCATGTCGCATCTCGCGGTAGGTAGATTCCTTCATGCCAACTTGCCCGTTCGCCACTGGTGCGATGGGGGTAACGGTCCCGTCTGGGTTGGTGATGCTCAACACGACGTGCGGCTGCCACAAGGTGCCACTATTCGCGAGCGCCTCGAAAGCGTTGAGCAGCTGTATCGGTGTGGCAAGGTCATACCCTTGGCCCTGCCCAGACTGCATCACTTCGGCGTCATAGAGGCCGCGATTGATCGTGGCACGTGCCCACGTTTGGTCTGGCACAAGCCCTGAAGCCTCGCCCGGCAGATCAATACCGGTTGGCGCGCCGAATCCCCACTGGCGACCACATGTGGAGAGTCGAGTAATTTTGACAAGGCTTGCCAGTCGGAAGGTCACCACATTTGAACTCCACATAAAGGCCTCCGCAGGTGTGAGTAGTCCGCCACCAAATCCCTTGTGGTTCCACTCATAAAACTTCTGCCCACCCGCTTCGAGAAATGCCGTTGACGCGAGTTGCGTGGTTGGTGTGACAAGGTTGTTGTCCAGCGCGCAGGAGTAGGTCACGAGTTTATAGGTACTTCCCGGTGGAAAATTAGAACCAACTGCGTGATTTAAGAGTGGTGAATAGTTGTTCGCCAAATATCTCTGATACGCGGCGTTGCTGATTCCCGCAGAGAAGTCGTTATTGTCATACGTTGGAAGCGACACCATGGCAACCACTTCACCGTTCTGCGGGTTTGCAGAGATAACAACGCCCTCTTTTATTTTCGAAACCTTCAGTGCCCACTCAAGTGCAGTTGATGCGCGCTGTTGGGACGCTATATCGATCGTGAGGGTAATTGACGCACCATTGATCGGTGGCTTTGTGATGCCGAGGATCTGGACAACGCGACCCGTTGCGTCAACTTCAACCTGGCGGATTCCTGGCGTGCCACGCAACGTATCCTCGTAGCTAGATTCAACGCCGGCACGCCCAATGAAATCCATTACGGTGTAGCCGGCTGGTGCCAGGGCGCTTGCTTCAACCGAGTCGATTCGACCAACGTATCCGACGACCTGACTGATAAGTGTGCTGTAGGGATAGACGCGTCGCGACTCAACGATCGTTTCCACTCCAGGCAAGCTGGCGCGCTCTTCATTGATGAGTCGCGCGGCCCGCTCATTTACATTGTTGGCAATGCGGATCGGCTCCCAAAGCGAACCGGTACTCCGGTCAAGCAGGGTGATAATTCGTACGGGATCCATATTCAAGATTTGTCCGAGCATTTTCACAACCGGCACGCGAATGGTGAGTGAAAGGTCTCCGGGCCGAATCTGCACTGCGTACACCGCAATGTTTTTTGCAAGGATTTTTCCGCTGCGGTCGTAGATCAAGCCGCGCGCTGGAGTAATGGATTCTTCAACGATACGATGGCCGTGCGCCACTGCGCTTGTTGTGCCCATCGAGGCTGTTGCGCCAAACTGAATGAGGATCAAGCGGCCGCCGAGTCCGCCAAAGATCAGAAGTACGATGAGTCCCGCTGTGAAAAATCGCAGGGGGCGACGCCGACGTACCTCTCGTTCACTTGGCCCGCCACCACCCGGATAAACCTGAAGGTTCGTCATATAATGGTCTTACGTGCGGAGTGATTGGTCGAACTGGTAGCCCCTGCGCCGGCGCTGCCCAAACCACGCTAAGGCGAGCCCGACCACGATATTGGCTCCAAACGACGGGGCGTTTTCGCCGAAATAGCCGTTGCTACCGCCGCTTAGCAGGACAACCGCTGCATTACTTGCGACCAGCCCGAAAACAAATGCCGTAGCCCGCCGCGGGAGCTGGGCATCCCCGGCGCCACGAATCTGGCTCGCCACAACCACACCGGCGATCAACGCAAGGCTGGTGAGGCCGAGTGGGCGAAGCAGGGCCACATCAATAGCCAGCCCGCCCACCGTTGCCGCAACTAGTGCGAGGGTGCGGCGTTCGATAGAGGCTGTAACAATCAATAGTACGGCGGGGAGGTTTACGACTCGTTGCAGCCCGAGTTCAGGCAGGAGCCGTGCTTGAACCAGCGCAACGAGTACGGTCCCGAGCACGTAGGCGAGTCGTTTGGTCATGCGCTTAGGATACTCCCGCCGCCGCCTAGGCGCACCGCCTCAATTAGGCTCACTTGTTCCACGTGAAACACTGCCTGAAGAACGCTGTCGTAGCCCCCTCCTGCTACGATGTTGAAGTGAATGACACCACCCAGCACCTAGCCAGATCCCACGCGCCGATCATCGTGTGTGCAAACCAGAAGGGTGGCGTTGGCAAGACCACCACCGTGCTCAACCTCGCTGCCGAGCTCGCCCACGCAGGGCGCCGCGTGCTCGTGGTTGACCTTGACCCCCAGCGCAATCTCACGAGCGGCCTTGGGTTCACCCTCCCGGAGGGGGCGCCGACCGCATACGAACTCCTAGTAGGGCGCAGGCCGGCCACCGAACTCGCCCAGCCGACCTCTATTCCGAACCTCATGCTCATTCCGGGCTCTGCCGACCTCGCTGGGATCGACGTTGAGCTCGCAACGGGAGATGAGAGTGGCGAGCGCCAGTTGGCGATCGGCCTTCGCACCGCAGGCGACGCCGAGGTCATCCTCGTTGATACACCCCCATCGCTCGGCCTTGTGACTGTGAGTGCACTGGCAATCGCCGACGGGGTGCTCGTCCCTGTGCAGTGCGAGTACTACGCACTAGAGGGACTCTCGCAGCTTATGGCCACGATTCGCCTCGTCCGGGAGCGCCTCAACCCCGCCCTAGAAGTAAATGGACTCCTCTTGACCATGCTCGATCCCCGCACGAAACTTGGCAGCGACGTGGTGCGCGAGGTGGAAAGCCACTTTGGGGAACTGGTGTATCGAGCACGCGTGCCGCGTTCGGTACGCTTGGCCGAGGCGCCAAGCCACGGGATTGCGATCCGAAGTTACGCGCCAGGCACCTCGGGTGCTGAGTCATATGCGCAGGCTGCAGCAGAATTTGATGCCCGGGTGCTCAACGGGACCCCTGTAGGCGCCAGTTAGAAATAAGGGGGGAGCATGGCGAAAAAGACCACCGGTCTCGGGCGAGGCCTCGGCGCACTGATCCCAGAGGCGGCAAGCGCTGTGGGCGCCATGCGTGCAGGCGCGCTGGAGATTCCGCTCAGCAAGATCAAGCCGAACCCCTACCAACCACGTACAGAGTTTTCGACTGCTGAGTTGGCGCAACTTGCCGAAAGCATCCGTGAGCACGGCGTGCTGCAACCCGTCGTTGTCGAGGAGGGGCCAAACGGATACACGCTCATTGCGGGTGAGCGACGCTTCCGCGCCTCAAAGCTCGCCGGAAAAAGCACGATTCCCGCCGTCGTGCGCGTTGTTGGCAATCAATCACGCCTTGAGCTGGCACTGATTGAGAACGTTCAGCGCAGTGACCTGTCGCCGATTGAAACTGCGCACGCGTATCGACGTCTCGCAGATGAATTCGCGCTAACGCAGGAACAGATTGCGGTGATCGCTGGCAAGGCGCGTACCACTGTTGCAAACACGCTGCGCCTACTCGATCTCTCTACTGATGTGCAGGACGAAGTTGCCGCTGGGCGACTGAGTGAAGGGCACGCGCGCGCGCTCGTTGGCCTTCCCGAATCAGAGCAGGCGTGGCTCGCGCGCACCTTTGTGCGCGACGCGGTGACGGTGCGTGGCGCAGAGGCTGCCGCGTCAACGGTTCGTGATGCTGCGCGCGGTACAATCAGCACGAAGCGAAAGCCTGGCGCACTGCCAAGTGAAGAACTCGCTGCGCTGCAGCGCGATCTTGAGGGGCATCTCGGCACTCCTGTGCGCGTGAAGCCTGCTGGTAAGGGCGGACAAATCGTGATCGATTACTACTCAAACGAAGAACTGCATCGGCTCGTAGAGCAGATCAAGGGAGTGAGTGAGTGACCGAAAAGAAGAGTGCTGTAACCGCAACGGCTAGCCGCGCAAAGAAGGCATCTGGCGACTACGGCGCATCCAGCATTCAGGTTCTTGAGGGACTTGAAGCGGTTCGCAAGCGTCCCGGCATGTACATCGGCTCCACCGACGAGTGCGGCCTGCACCACCTTGTCTACGAAGTCGTTGACAACTCTGTCGACGAAGCGATGGCTGGTCATGCAACGCGCATTCTTGTACGCATCAATAAAGATAATTCCATCACCGTTTCCGACGATGGTCGCGGCGTTCCCGTTGGTAAACACTCCACCGGAAAAGATGCACTTGAAGTGGTGCACACCGTGTTGCATGCCGGCGGAAAGTTCGGCGGCGGCGGCTACAAAGTTTCTGGCGGACTGCACGGCGTCGGCGTCTCTGTCGTCAATGCGCTCAGCATCAAGCTACGCGTTGAATCGGCGCGTGACGGATTCGTCTGGTCGCAAGAATACGAGCGCGGCATTCCGCGCACCAAAGTCATCAAAGGGAATCCATCAGCTGGCCGACGCGGCACATTAACCACCTTCTTGCCCGATCCAGAAATGTTCTCCGAGACTGAGTACTCGTTTGAGACACTGGCAAACCGTCTGCGCGAATCCGCGTATCTCAACAAGGGTTTGTGGATGACGCTGATTGACGATCGCGCCGATCGAGAAGCAACCTTCTACTTCCAGGGTGGCATCGTCTCGTTTGTTCGTCACTTGAATCGCAAGCGAAAGGTGACCCACGATCGTCCTGTCTACATCGAAGGGATGGAGGGCACGACCAGCGTTGAGGTCGCCTTCCAGTACCAAAGTGATTCGTGGTCGGAGACACTTCTCGCCTTTGCAAACAACATCAACACGGTCGACGGCGGCACTCACGTCACCGGATTCCGCGCGGCACTCACGAGCTCACTCAACGAGTGGGGCCGTAAGAACGGCGCGATGAAAGATAACGATCCAAACCTCACCGGTGAAGATGTACGGGAAGGCCTCACCGCGGTGATCAGCGTGAAATTGGTCGATCCGCAATTTGAAGGCCAGACAAAAGCGAAGCTTGGCACCGCCGAGATCAAAGGCATTGTGCAGACCGCCGTCAACAAGGGCCTCACGCAATTCCTCGAAGAGAATCCATCCGACGGCAAAGAGGTCATTCGCCAGTCACTCAACGCCGCACGCGGACGCGAGGCGGCGCGTAAGGCGAAAGAGCTCGTTATGCGCAAAGGCGCACTTGAAGGAAGCGCGCTTCCAGGCAAGCTCGCCGACTGCCAAGAGCGTGATCCTGCCAAGTCAGAGCTCTACATCGTGGAGGGCGAGTCGGCCGGTGGCTCCGCAAAGCAGGGTCGCGATCGACGCTTTCAGGCGATCTTCCCGCTGCGCGGCAAGCTGCTCAACGTTGAGAAGGCGCGCATCGACAAGATTCTCGGCAGCGACAACATTCGTACGCTGATCATGGCGCTCGGTGCCGGCATTCAGGATTCCAGCATGGAAGATTCGAACAGCCGCTTCGACATTACGAAGCTGCGCTACCACCGCGTCATCATCATGACCGACGCTGATGTCGACGGCGCGCACATTCGAACGCTGCTGCTCACCTTCTTCTATCGCTACATGCCCGCCATTATTGAAGCGGGCTACCTTTACATCGCCCAGCCGCCGCTCTACCGCGTCAGCACAGGCAAGGAGACAAAGTACGCGTCGACCGAAAAAGAGCGCGACGAGGCGGTCGCCTCATTCAAGACCAAGAACGTCAACGTGCAGCGCTTCAAGGGCCTCGGCGAAATGAATGCCGAACAGCTCTGGGAGACGGCAATGAACCCAGAGAACCGCGTCTTCTTGCAGGCGCGCATTGAGGATGCCGCCGTGGCGAACGAAATCTTTGAGATGTTGATGGGCGAACGCGTTGAGCCGCGCCGTGACTTCATTAGGGCCGAGGCCCATAAAGTACAGAACCTGGACGTATAGGAGGCGATGAGAGCATGAGCGACGAGGCACGAGTGAGCGTCCGTTCGATTCGCATCGAAGACGAGATGCGCACGAGCTACCTCGATTACGCGATGAGCGTGATTGTGGCGCGCGCGCTCCCCGACGTTCGCGACGGCCTCAAGCCGGTGCACCGACGCATCTTGTACACGATGGGCGAGATGGGCCTCTCTGGCGGCTCCGCCTATCGCAAGTGCGCTGCAATCGTCGGCGAGGTGATGGGCAAATACCACCCACACGGCGACGGCGCACTGTACGACGCACTCGTGCGACTCGCACAAGACTTCTCCATGCGGCATCCGCTCGTTGACGGCCAGGGAAACTTCGGCTCTGTTGACGGCGACTCCGCCGCTGCAATGCGCTACACCGAGGCACGCCTCACCTCGATCGCAGGCGAAATGCTTGCCGACATCGATCACGAAACCGTTGACTTCACGCCGAACTACGACGGCACACAGAAAGAGCCGAGCGTTCTCCCTTCGCGACTACCGAACCTGCTCGTCAACGGCTCCTCCGGCATCGCCGTCGGCATGGCGACGAACATTCCGCCGCACAATCTTGGCGAAATTGCCGACGCCGCCATCGCCCTGATCGCTGACCCGGAACTATCTGTCGACGATCTCTGCAAGTACGTCAACGCGCCAGACTTCCCAACCGGCGGCATCCTCTACCGCTACGACACGATTAAGAATCCACTCACTGGCGCAACGGAACGAATTGATGCGGTGCGGCAGATGTACGCCCACGGACGTGGCCGCGTCGTCGTAGACGGCGCAACGCACTTCGAAGAGGCGTCGCGTGGTGATCGCACTGCGATCATCATCACCGAACTTCCGTACCAGGTGAACAAGGCTTCACTCGTTGAGAAGATCGCCGACCTGGTCAAAGAGGAGCGCCTCGACGGCATCGCCGACCTGCGCGATGAATCTGACCGTGACGGCATGCGCATCTACGTTGAGGTCAAGAAGGATGCGAACCCACACAAGGTGCTCAACAAGCTGTTGAAGCTCACCCCGCTGCGTTCGGCATTCAGCATGAACATGCTCGCCCTCGTCGACGGCCAGCCACAGACGCTCTCGCTAAAGTCGGTGCTGCAGCATCACATTGACCACCGCCGCATCATTGTGCGCCGTCGTACCGAATACGAACTCAAGAAGGCACGTGAGCGCGCCCACATCCTCGAAGGGCTCAAAATTGCTCTCGACAATCTCGACGCCGTCATTAAGACAATTCGTGCCGCAGCTGACGTTGATGTTGCGCGCACGCAACTTATGGAGCGCTTCAAGCTCAGCGAGCTGCAGGCGCAGGCGATCCTCGACATGCGCCTGGCGCGCCTCGCCGCCCTCGAGCGCAAGAAGATTGAAGACGAGTATCTCGAAGTGATCAAGTACATCGCCGAGCTTGAAGATATCCTCTCCCGACCAGCGCGCATCTCCAAGATCATCTCGGACGAGTTCGCCAAACTTAAGGAGAAGTTCGCCGACCGACGCCGCACCAAGATCGCCCAAGATGCAACGCGCGAGATGTCGGACGAAGACCTAATCGCCGACGAAGATGTGGTGATCACCATCTCTGGCCGCGGCTACATCAAGCGTCAGCCACTGACCACCTACCGTCAGCAGCATCGCGGCGGCAAGGGCGTGATCGGCATGACGACGCGCGAAGAGGATGCAGTCGCCACGCTGCAGGTTGCCAACACCCACGATTACGCCCTCTTCTTTACCAACAAAGGGCGTGGCTTTAGCGCGAAGGTGCATGAGATCCCTGATGCCTCACGACAGAACAAGGGGATTCCGATCGTCAATCTTCCAGGGGTGCAGTTGGAGTCGGGCGAGACCCCGGTCGCCACGATCATCCTCAATGGCTTCACGCCTGGCAGCTACCTCGCCTTCTCCACAAAGAAGGGCATCATCAAGAAGACGGCGATTGAGCAGTTCGAGAAGGTTCGCTCCACCGGCATCATCGCCATCACCCTCGACAAGGGCGACGAGCTCGCCCAGGTGATTCAGACCTCGGGCGAAGATGACCTGGTGATGGCCACCCGCCAGGGGCGCATCTGCCGATTCCACGAGCGCGAGGCACGTGCCATGGGGCGCACCGCTGGTGGCGTGATCGGCATTCGCCTCGCCCGCCAGGGTGACCTCGTGGTCGCCATGGCTGTGGCGGAGCCTGGTGCCGACCTCCTGGTCCTTACAGAGACCGGCCACGGGAAGCGCGTCCCTGTCGGCGCTTTCGCCCGCAAGCACCGTGGCACCCAGGGTGTCCGCTTGATCCCGCTCGAGGGGCGCAAGACCGGCCCTGTCGTGGCTGTGCGCCAAGTCAGCGAGGCCGACGAAGAGGTGATCTTGATCAGCGCCGAGGGGCAGGTCGTGCGCACCAAGCTCGAGAGCATCGCCACCCGCAAGGACGGCAGCGCCCAGGGCGTGCGCGTGATGACCCTTCGCGAGGGCGACAAGGTCGCCGGAATCGCCGCCTTCCGTACGGGTCTGGCAAAGCGCAACGACACAGGCGACAATCAGGACGAAGCTGATGAGGCTCCAGAGGTTCCCAAAGTTGTGAAGGCACCTCGCCCGACAGCCAAGGGCGGCACTCCATCAAAGGGGAAGCCAGCAGCGAAGTCAAAGCCGGTCGCAAAGGGGAAGCCAGCCCCGAAGAAGCGTTCGGGTCGCTAAGAGTGACTCGTCCAGAGAGCGGAGGTCGGCGATGAGGGCAGATTCGATCGACGTCTACACGGGGAACGCCAACCCTGAACTTGCGGCAAAGATCGCGCGCTATCTTGGGCGACAGATCGGCAAAGCTGAGGTCTTCGCCTTCGCCAACGAGAACATCTTCGTCAAGATTCTCGACAACGCCCGCGAGAAAGATGTCTTTATTGTTCAGCCAACATCTCGCCCGGTAAGCACCTCCATCATGGAACTCCTGATCATGATCGACGCGTTCAAGCGCGCATCAGCCGGTCGCATCACCGCCGTCATTCCGTACTACGGCTACGGCCGCTCGGACAAGAAGGATCAGCCGCGCGTGCCGATCACTGCGCGACTCGTCGCCGACATGCTGCAGGTTGCTGGTGCGAACCGCATCCTCACCCTCGACCTACACCAGGGCCAGCTACAGGGGTTCTTCAACGTTCCTGTCGACGAGCTCACCGCCGTGCATCTCCTCTCCAACTACATGCGCCAGCGCGGCACCGAGAACCTCGTCGTCGTCACCGACCTCGGGTTCGCCAAGCGTGCGCGCACCTTCGCGGAACTCCTTAATGCGCCGCTCGCGATCGTGGAGAAGCGACGCGAAGGGAACAATGACCAGGCCGAGGTGTTGAACGTCATCGGTGATGTGAAGGGGAAGCGCGTCGTAATCGTCGACGACGAGATTGACACCGCTGGAACGCTTACGGAAATTGTCCGTGCAATTGAGAAGGCCGGCGCAATTGAAGTAACGGCGTGCGCAACACACGGCGTCTTCTCTGGTCCAGCCATTGAGCGCATCGAAAACTGCAACGTTCTTGAGGTGGTGGTGACCGACTCCATCCCAATGCCGGTTGGCGCAAAGAGCACAAAGATCAAGCGCCTCTCCTCTGCGCCACTCTTCGGTGAGGCGATCCGACGCATTCATCTCGGCGAGTCGGTCGGCGCCCTCTTCGGTAAAGAGTCGGCCACCGCTGAAGAGATGCTCTTCTGGGATGAGAATCAGACGGGCCCAGTCTCAACGGTTCCGTCAAGCGCGAGGCGAACTCGGCGATGACGCTAAAGCTGCATCGCCCTGACGAGCGTGGCGCCATTGTTGCGCGCGCTCCTGAGAAGAACGTCGACTGGCGCGCATCGCTGCGCAGCCCACGATGGAACGCCGCGCCAATGAGCAATCCTGAAATGAATCCGACCAGCAGGCCGGTAAGTGCCCTCTTCTGGGTTGTGCTCGCCGCGCTTACGTTTGGCGTCCTGGTGATCGGGTACTCCGCCGGATTCTGGCGCTAGGCCTCCGCCCGCGATGGTCTTTGGCTTTCTCTCCCGACTTGTAGATTCAAACGACCGCGAGCTCGGTCGCCTCAAGCCAATCCTGGACGCCGTTAACGCGCGCGCCAACGAGATGGAGGCGGCAAGCGACGGTGAGATTCATGCGCGCATTGACGCGATCTCCGCCGTTCTGCGCACACTTGAGGGTGACGCGCTAAAGACGGCGCTCGACAAAGAGTTGCCTGAAATTCTGGCTGCCGCACGCGAAGCCTCACGCCGCACCACAGGGATGCGCCCGTATGACGAGCAGATTCTTGGCGCCATCGTGCTGCACCAGGGGAAGATCGCCGAGATGCGCACCGGTGAAGGGAAGACGCTCGTTGGTCCGCTTGGTGCCACCGTCAACGCCGTTGGTGGCCGCGGCGTGCATGTGGTGACCGTGAACGATTACCTTGCCCGCCGCGACGCGCGCTGGATGGGCCCGATCTTCGCCTTCATGGGTCTCAGCATCGGCGTGATCGCCCACGACAGCTCGTATCTGTTTGATCCCGAACACCACAGCAGCGATGAGCAGACCGCCAAGCTGCGCCCTGTTACCCGACGTGAGGCGTACGCCGCTGACGTGACCTACGGCACGAATAATGAGTTCGGATTCGACTATCTACGAGACAACATGGTCACCGAGCTTGAGCAGCGCGTACAGCGTGGCCACGCCTTCGCCATCGTCGACGAGGTTGACAACATCTTGATTGACGAGGCACGAACGCCGCTCATCATTAGCGGTCAGGCGGCAGAGTCGCAGGATCTGTATGCAACATTCTCAAAGCTGGTGCCACGCCTACGCGCGCGTGATGCCGGTGCAGAGGCGGGTGGCGACTACTTCCTCGACGAGAAGGAGAAGGCAGTTTCGCCGACTGAGGATGGTGTCGCTCGCGTCGAGCAGATGCTCGGCATTGAGAACCTCTACAGCGGTGATCCCCTCATGGCACGTCACTTTGAGTCGGCGCTCCGTGCGCATGCGCTCTTCAAGCGCGACCGCGACTACATTGTTGAGGGTGGCGAGATTGTCATCGTCGACGAGTTCACCGGACGAAAGATGCCGGGGCGACGTTGGTCTGAGGGCCTTCATCAGGCCATTGAGGCGAAGGAGGGGCTCCACGTTCAGCGTGAATCGGTAACGCTTGCGACGATCACGTTCCAGAACTACTTCCGTCTCTACGGCAAGCTCGCCGGTATGACCGGTACCGCAATGACCGAAGCGGAAGAGTTCAGCAAGATCTACAACCTCGAGGTCACCGCCATCCCAACGCATCGGCCAATGGTGCGTGACGATCAAGCAGATCTTGTGTATCGCACCGAGCGCGCCAAGGATGCTGCCATCGTTGAGCACATCAAGGAGCGACGCGCTGCTGGTCAGCCAGTGCTTGTCGGCACCACGTCGGTTGAGCGCTCCGAGCACCTCGCCGCGCTTCTCAAGCGCGAGGGGATTACCCATAACGTCTTGAACGCAAAGCAGCATGAGCGCGAAGCGCCCGTCGTTGCACAGGCGGGTCGCAGTGGCGCCGTGACGATCGCCACCAACATGGCCGGTCGCGGTACCGACATCGTGCTCGGCGGCAATCCTGCTGGGCTTGCTTCGGAAGCGCTGCGTGTTCGCGGTCTGAATCCAGCTGAAGTAGACGCGGCAACCTATGCGGAAGCACTCGCCGAAGCGGAACGCTCCTGCTCAGCCGACCGTGAGATCGTTCTCGCCGCAGGCGGCCTCCGCATCGTTGGCACCGAGCGACACGAATCGCGGCGCATTGACAACCAGCTGCGTGGTCGCGCCGGTCGCCAGGGCGACCCAGGCTCGTCGCGCTTCTACCTCTCACTTGAAGACGACCTGATGAAGCGCTTCGCTGGCGAACGTGTTGTTGGCCTCATGGATCGTCTCGGCTTTGACGAGTCGCAGGCACTCGAGTCCTCCATGGTCAGCCGCACGATTGAAGGGGCGCAGACGCGCGTTGAGGGGTACAACTTTGATATTCGTAAGCGTGTCGTGGAGTTTGACGACGTCATCAACAAGCAGCGCGCAACTGTCTACGGTGAACGTGATCGCGTGCTGCATGGAGATGATCTAAATCTCACCGTTGAAGATGCGCTCGGCGCTGAGGCGCGATCCTTTGTCATGACGCACTGCCCTCCAGGAATTCCAGCTGACTGGAATTTTGAAGCGCTAAAAGGTGACCTACGGCGCGCTGGCATCGCACCGCCGGAGAGCCTCGAGAATATCGTGGAAGATGCGCTGCTCGTCGACGCGATCGAGGTGGCCGCACTTACGGCGCTCAACAAGAAGGCAGAAGAGTTTGGCCCAGAGGTTTGGCCGCGAGTGCTACGCGCCATAATCCTACGCAGCATTGACCAGCTCTGGGTAGAGCATCTCACTGAGGTGGATGATCTTCGCCGCGGCATTGGGCTGCGTGGCTACGCACAAGAGGATCCGCTCAACGCCTTCAAGAAGGAGGCATTCAAGCTGTATGACGAATTCCAAGGGCTGATCCGCGTCAGCATCGGCCGATCAATCTTGCGCGTCAGCGTGGTGCAGCAAGAGGTGCCGCGCCCTAAGATCGTTGCAACAAGCGCGACGAGCGCCCCATCCATCCTCGCGCCGAAGGCCGTGGCGGCGAGCGCCTCAGATGTTGGCCGGAATGACCCCTGCCCGTGTGGCTCGGGAAAGAAGTACAAGAAGTGTCATGGCGCATAGCGTGAACAGCGTGTCCCCGGTGGATGCCGCGGTTCGGCTGGGTGAGGTTGCAGGGTGAGCGTCGACGCCGCCTCCCTGCGTGACCTACTCGGCCGGATCGAGGCAACCTCGGGGCGTCTTTGACCCCGTAGCAAAAGCGACCCGCCTCGCGGAGATTGAGGCGGCAATGCTCGCTCCAGGTTTCTGGGATGACCAGCGGGTCGCTCGGCGGCTCGCTCGCGAGGCAGAGGGGCTGCGTGAGGAACTCGCCCTCTGGAAAGAGCTCACCACCGCCGCGCGCGACCTTGGTGAACTCTTCGAGCTCGCGGAGTCTGAGGGCGACCAGGCGCTTCAGGACGAAGTCTCTACGAAAGCGGCACTCCTTGAGCGCGACTTTGAGAAGGCCCGCACCTCACTCCTCTTTAGTGGTGAGTACGCCGACGCCGATGCCATCGTCACTCTTCAAGCGGGTGCTGGTGGCACCGAGGCGTGTGATTGGACCGCCATTCTGTTGCGCGCCTACATGCGGTGGGCTGAACGGCATAGCTTCACGACAGAGATCGTGGACTTCACCGATGGTGAAGGTGCGGGGTATCGCAGCGTAGTGCTGGAGATCCGCGGCCGAAATGCCTTCGGCTGGCTTCGCGCCGAGCGCGGCGTGCATCGCCTTGTGCGCATCTCGCCCTTTGATGGACAGAAACGTCGACAGACAACCTTTGCAATGTTCGAAGTTATTCCAGAGGTAGAGGACGATGCCGAGGTAACGCTCAACTGGGATGAGATTCGCGTTGACACGTATCGCTCAAGCGGCGCCGGTGGCCAGCACGTGAATAAAACGGAGTCTGCAGTGCGACTCACCCACCTTCCAACAAACTCCGTTGTCTCCAGTCAGAATCAGCGTTCACAAATGCAGAATCGTGAAACCGCCGAGCGCATGCTGCGCGGAAAACTGATTGAACTAAAGATCCGCGCGCGTGAGGATGAGCTTGCGCGTGTGCGCGGCGAGACGATCTCCGCCGGCTGGGGGAACCAGATTCGCAGCTATGTGCTGCATCCATACCAAATGGTGAAGGACCACCGCACTGGCCACCAGACATCAGATACCGTTGGTGTTCTCGATGGTGATTTTGATCCATTTATCCTGGCTGAGCTCGAGCGACTCTCGACCGGGGCGCCACTCGCTGATAGCGCCGTCGACGAGGAGTAGGATCAGCAGATGAGCGACGTGGCAGGCCTCGTGGCAAACCCAGGTGCGGTTGTTGATTTGCAAGGGGTTTCGGTCACCTACCCGAGTGGCCATACCGCTCTTGGTGACGTCAGCCTGACGATCCAGCGTGGAGAGTTTGCCTTCCTTGTCGGACCCTCAGGCGCAGGAAAATCCACGCTGATTGGTCTCCTTGTTCGTGATCTGCTTCCCACTGCTGGTCAGGTCAACGTTGCGGGGTTCGCGGTACACCGCCTCTCTGGCGGTGAAGTTCCCCATTTACGCCGTCGGATTGGTGTTGTCTTCCAGGATTTCCGTCTCCTCCCTCGTCGCACAGTTCACGAGAATGTCGCCTTTGCGCTCGAGGTCACTGGCGCCGAACCAAAGATGGTCGCTGCAGCAACGGAGCGCACCTTACGCATCGTCGGCCTCTCTAGCCTTGCTGATCGATATCCATCTGAGCTCTCTGGCGGCGAGCAGCAGCGCACCGCAATTGCTCGCGCAATTGTTGGTGACCCAGAGCTGCTGATTGCCGATGAGCCAACGGGAAATCTTGACCCGCTGATCAGTTGGGAGATCATGGAGCTCCTCATGGACATCAACCGCCTCGGCGTCACGGTGCTCGTAGCGACACACGACTCCGACATCGTCACAACGCTGCGCCGACGAGTTATCGGACTAGAGGGTGGTCGACTTATTCGCGACGAGGCGAACGCCACATACCACCGGGTCGGCTGATGAGCATGCAGCGCGAGAGCCAGTCACATCGCGGCAGACTTATTCGACTGAGTGTTTCCGCGGCGGCAAACGGTCTCTCTCGCAATCGTCTTGCCACCATTGCCGCTACGACAACGATGTCGCTGATGTTGATGGTCCTCGCCTCTGTTCTTGTGATTCGAGCAGGACTCGATGCTGCGCTCTCGTACGCTGACTCGAAGGTTGAGGTGGTTGCCTATCTGAAGAGCTCGGTCTCCGAGAGCGATGCGCGCACCATTCAGGTGCAAATCGAGGCGATTGACGGGGTAAAGGGGGCCACCTACGTCAGCGCGGACGATGCACTCGCAGCCTTTAAGGTGCGCCTGAAGGAGCGGGGAGAGCCTGACCTCACTGGAGACCTTAGTGTGAACCCGCTCCCCGCGAGTTACGAGATCGCCCTCGATAACCCTGCAGACACTGGTCGGGTCGCTGACGGTTTGGCGTCGATCTCCGCAGCTTCGTCGTTTAGTCGCGTGATTGACGGGCGTGCTCTCGCCGAGAACCTTGTCGCCATTACTGGGGCGCTGCGCATCGTCGGCCTCGTCATCGTCGTGGGCTTCTCCCTTGCGGTGCTCGCGGTGGTTGTCAATGCGATTCGCCTCGCCATCCTGGCGCGGAGTGATGAAATCGCAATCATGCGAATCGTTGGCGCAAGCGCCACCTGGGTGCGCCTCCCATTCATCCTCGAGGGGCTGGCGATTGGAGCCGCTGGGGCGCTGATCACGCTCTTTATCTTCGGTATCTTGAGTGCCAGCATTGGCGCCGTCATGCTTAACCTCTTCCGCGTCCTTCCTGTTCAAACGTCGGCGATCCTCGCCGGGCAGGTCTCGCTCTCCGTCATCGCCGCAGGGCTCGGCCTCGGGGCGCTTGGCGCGCTACTCTCTCTGCGAGGGCGACTGAACTAGTCGTCACGCAAAGCGAAGGAGTGCCTCCATGAGCCTCACACCAAACCGACCCCCACTCTTTACTCGAGCTGGTCGGCTCCTTCTCGCCATTGTCATTGCCGTCGTTGCATACAACGCCGGACTGCGTACCAGCAGCCAAGGTGCGCAAGGAACCAGCACCCTAGATCTTGCGCGCTTCAATGAGGTGCTTACCCTCATTCAAGAGCAGCATGTGGGACCTAAGACAGACCAAGAACTTGTCAATGGTGCGATTAAGGGCCTCGTCAACTCCCTTAACGACCCGTATTCGCAATATCTGACTGCCGCAGAGATGGCTTCGATGAAGGAGGGGCTCTCTGGCAGCTTCACTGGCATCGGTGCAGTAATCGACCTGCGCACATCGGCCGGCGAGCTTTGCACCGCAATCAGTAGCGACTGCTTGCTCACCGTCACATCAACGATTGAGGGCGCGCCCGCCCGTGCCGCTGGGATTCTTAGCGGCGACAGGTTCGTTGCTATTGATGGTAATGCCTTAACAGGGCTCTCGGTTGATCAGGCGGTGCTCAAAGTTCGTGGTGTAGAGGGTACGAAAGTAGTAATTACCGTGCGTACGAAAACGGCGGCGGCGCGTGATGTATCAATCATTCGCGCCAAGATTGAGCTTCCTGCCGTTACGACAAAACAGTTGCACGCCACTGACGGAAGTCGCGTCGATTACATCGCCCTGAACGAGTTCACTGACATTGCCGCGGGTCAGTTTCACGACGCACTTCAAAAGATCGTTGACGCTGGTACCGACAAGATTGTGTTGGACCTTCGTGATGATCCGGGCGGCTACCTCTCCACAGCACTCGCGATCGCCAGTGAGTTCATTGGTGATGGTGTGGTCTACATCGAAGAGAACAGCAAAGGCCAGCGGACGAGCACCTCGGCGCAGGGCGGTGGCATTGCTACCAATGCGTCAATTCAACTTGTCGTACTGATCAATAAGGGGAGCGCATCGGCGAGTGAGATTCTCGCCGCTGCCCTCCAGGATCGCGGGCGAGCGAAGCTCATCGGTGAGACCAGCTTTGGTAAGGGTGTCGTGCAGACGTTTATTGACCTCAGTGATGGCTCCGGTCTGAAGTTGACCATCGCTAAGTGGCTCTCCCCAAATGGCCGCTGGATCCATAAGATCGGCCTGACGCCAGACATTTCAGTTGCCTCGGCCCCCGAGGGCTCAACCGCCGACCCGGTGCTGGAGGCGGCACTGGGCACCTTTAAGTAGCGGCCTTTTCGAGCAGCACTTGCGCTCGACCCTACGGGGGCGTATCGTTCGCCGCAGACGAAAGGAGGTGGTGTGCAGTGTCTAATGACAGTTGTACCGCCGCCTCTCACGAGGTCAACGCCTAGTTGACCCGCGAGAGCGGTAATAACTGAGCAGAGCCCTGGCCTTCGGGCCGGGGCTCTCTCATATCCCGCTTCCGCAACCCCGTAGTGCGCCCGCCCATGGTTGGCGCGTACCCTACAGAGGCGCCCAGGGGGCCAACCCAGTACGAGAGGAGGTAGCGCTATGGCAAAGGTTCCCGTCAAGACGGCGTCCTCCCCTTCCCCAAAGCCAAAGGCGCCGCCCTCTGGGACGACGCTCGCCTCGAACCGCAAGGCCTCGTTTGAGTACGAGATCATTGAGCACTATGAGGCGGGGGTCGTTCTCTCCGGGACAGAGATCAAGTCGATTCGCGCCGGCAAGGCGGATATTGGCGATGCCTACGTGCGCCTTGAAGCGGGCGAGGGGCGCCTGATCGGCATGCACATTTCCGAGTGGCCCGGTGCTGCCAGCCAGAACCACGAGCCGAAGCGGGTACGACGCTTGTTGCTCCATAAGTCAGAGATCATCGCGATCGGCACCAAGGTCAAGACCAAGGGGCTCACGCTGATTCCGCTGCGTCTCTACCTCTCGCGTGGGCGCTGCAAGGTGGAGATTGGCCTCGGCCGCGGAAGGAAGTCCTTCGATAAGCGTGCCGCGATCGCTGACCGCGAGGGGCGTCGCGAGGCGGAACGCCAGCTTGGCGACTGGAAGCGCGGCGAGTAGCCTCGCTCGTGCTGGTAATCACGCCGCACGCGCGGTATCATTCCCCCCTTGGGGATGCGTGGTTTCGACGGAGATCCGCACCTTGGGAACGCGAGTCGAGGTTGCTATCAGGCCTCGTTAAACCGGTAGCAAAAAGAAGTAACTGGCAATCGCCAGCCTGCTCTCGCCCTCGCTGCCTAAGGCAGTACGGTGAGCGTGGAAGCGGCCCCCGCTTCGCGGGTCGTGGAAGCGTCATAAAGCGAAGCTGCAGTGATGACGAGCGACGCATAGTCATCGCATAAGCCCGATTTAGGGGCATGTATCTCGGTTGAGGGTCGATCCGGCCTGTGGGAGCGCCTCAACTTAGACTAAACCGCAGGACACGCTCGTAGTGGTCTCAAGGAAGGCTTTTCGGACGAGGAGTTCGACTCTCCTCCATCTCCACCAATTCTTGCCAGTCGCGCCGTCGGCGCGCGCTATGCAATCTCCGCAATGCGCGCCTTCGCCATCGCGAGCAGCAGCTTCTCGTCGATCTCCCAGTCGTTGGGGATCGTGATCGAATGCTTCAACACACGGAGTTCCTTCATCTTTGGAGTCAAGGCGTCAATGACCGCTTTGCTAAACGGATTGATTAGGAGGTACTTCTTCAACGCTGACGCGCCAAGCACATACTGCGTTCCCTTGCGCAGCATCGGTTGGTTGTATGCGATCACGAACTCTAGCTCAGGATATTTCGTGCGCACCACCTTGAAGATCGCGCGCATCGTGCGCGCCTGCTGCGCGTCGATGCTCTTGAAGTAGTCGGTCGGAGTCGCGTGTCGCTGCGAAGACACTGATCCACGCGAGAAGAGCACTAGCGCATTGGCGTGCGCCTGGGAAAATCCGTAGTTCTCGCGCAAGTGGGCGATCTGTTCCGGGTAGCGATTCCCTGCAATGGTCTTCATTACTGCGAACCAGTGCTTCATCGGTTCGCCGTAGCGCTTCTCGATTGCAGGGAAGTGCGCTTCCCGTCTTGGATCCTTTGTCGGCATATATGCCGAGTTACTCGTTACGCTGGAATGACGACGACGCGGCGCTCTGGCTCTTCGCCAGCAGACTCAGTCGCGATACCGTCCATCTCCTGAAGTTCAACGTGAATCCAGCGGCGCTCTAGCGCTGTCATTGGCTCCAGCTGTACGGCGCGGCCGGTCTCCTTGACGCGGTCTGCCGCCTTGCGCGCAAGTGCGCGGAGCTGTGCCTCGCGTCGACCTCGATACTCTTCGATGTCAACGGTGACACGCGCCCACTCACCCATCTTGCGGCTGAGCATCAGGTTCACGAGATGCTGGATCGCCTGCAGTCGCTCACCGCGGCCGCCGATCAAGTTGTTCAACTCATCGACCGCCTCTGGTGAGGTGCCGGCAACGTTCAACACGGTGTCAGCGCCCACTCCAGTGGTGCGCACTTCGGCTTCGAAGCCGAGGTGCTTCACCAGCGTCTCAAGGATCTCCTTGCCGCCACTAATCATCTCTGGCGTTGTCTCGCTGCGCTCTCGTCGCTCTCGTGGCTCGCGATCCTCACGTGGTGCGCGCTCAGGGCGCGGTGCACGCTCAGGTCGTGGGGCGCGGTCGCTGCGTGGCGCAGGGCGTGCTGCAGCTTGCGGCGCAGCGGCTCGCGCTACTGGTGCATCGTTGCGTGGCGCAGAACGTGGTGCACGCTCTTCGCGAACGGGCGCTGGTGCTGGGCGGCTTGACTCGCCGGCACGCTTCGGGGCGGCGCCACCGAGTGCGCTGATCGGAGCGGCAACGATGCGGGCAGGCTCTGCGCCCATGCCGAGCACGCCGCGTGACCCTGGGGCAATGATCTCGAAATCGAGATCGCCGATGCCAACCTTGAACGCATCGCAAGCACCCTTCAGTGCCTCTTCAACGCTCTTACCGGTGAACTCCTGATATGCGCTCTCGTTCGCCATCACTTACTCCCTCGTCGACCATGTCGGTCGCGCTTCTTCGCCGAACGGATCGTGGCGGCCGCTGATGCGGCGCGGTCAAGCTCCGTTCGCTCGTGTGGAACCACCGCATCCCCAGCAACATCCGGAATTGATTCCGGCATTGGCACTGGGAAGCGCGGGGCATGGTTAGCGGCAAAGGCGGGTGTCCAGCCGAAAAGCGGGAAGAGCCCACCGAAGCCGAGGATCAAGTACTGCTGAACGACTGAGAACAGCGTGGACGAGATCCAATAGATGAACAGGCCGGCGGGAAGAATCCCGCCGTACAGTACCGAGATGAGTGGCAGGAAGACCAGGGTCTGCCCCTGTGCCCCCGCCGTTGGATCGTTCTTCGGCGCATTGCGATTGATCGTCATGCGCGTCTGAACAACCTGAAGTAGTGCGCTGATGATTGCAAGGATCGAGATGCCGAAGCCAGCGATAAGGATGACCGATGGCTTAGATGCGTTCAGGCCCCCAAGCCATGGCACCGTTGCTTCAATGCATGGCTTCATGTTGTCGTAGGCGGCGGTGCCGAAGCCGTTCGCGCACACCAGTCCGATTGCCTTGCCGATGTCGAACCCAAAGACGTTCAGCATCGCCGTTGGGTTTGGGTTCGTGAGCCCATTGGAGATCACTGTGTACATCGGGATCAACACGATGAACTGGAGGAGTGTTGGGAGGCAGCCGCCGAATGGGCTGACGCCCCGCGACTTGTAAAGCTCCATCTGCGCCTGTTGAATCTTCACTTTGTCGCCCTTATAGCGGCGCTGGATCTCCGCCACCTCTGGCGCGAGCAGCTGGGTGCGCTTCTGCGAGACCAGCTGTTTGCGATACGGCGAGAGCAAGACGAGTCGAATAAGAAGCGTGAGGATCAGGATTGCGATGCCGACATCACCGGTCAGGTGGTCTAGCAGCACCAATCCGATAAAGAGCGCCTGAAAGATTGGCGTGAAGAGCCAGGCGAGTAGGCTGAACGGATCTGCTCCGGGTGTTGCTGGAACGAGTGGTGGGTGTGGGGTTGGGCTCACGCTCGCGGTTGCGCCAGCGCCACTACATGCGGCAACGAGGAGCAGCGTGAAGCCGAGCAGGGCGAGTACCTTGAGCGTGTGGCGGCTCATCGAACGGGGTCCAGTCCGCCAACGTTAAGTGGAGAGCAGCGGCTAATGCGCTTGGCCCCCATCCATGATCCCTTAAGTAGTCCGTACTTCACGATCGCCTCCTCTGTGTAGCGCGAGCAGCTCGGCTCGAAGCGGCAGCTCGACGGGAGCCAAAAGAACAACGCGCGATATGCCTTAATGAGATGTGTTCCTGTGATCGCTGGAAGGTTGGCGACGGAACGCAGTGCGCTCATGCCGACACCTCAACGAGTCGGGCGCGGCGTAGGCACTCGGTGAACGCGGCGCGCAACTCTGCGCTGGATGCGGTGCTTGCCGCGGCGCGCACGCCAATCAAGATCTCTGCGCCGGGACGCACCTGTGGTGCAAGCTCGCGCGCGATGCTCTTCAGTCGGCGGCGAATGCGGTTGCGCACAACGGCGTTCCCCACCTTGCGGCTCGTTGCGATGCCGATGCGAAGCGACGCGGTGTTCTCTGTGACGGCGATGATGCGATGGCGAACGCCGAGCAGCGGCGTAGTAACGCCGGGTGCGGCGCTTAACGCGGCGAAGTCAGCGGGGGTCCGCAACATGTCGATGCTCCTGGGGCGCGTACGCGCCGCCTTGATCAGACGGTGAGGCGCTTGCGACCGCGTGCGCGGCGTCGGGCAAGAACCCGGCGGCCGGACGTTGTCGACATGCGCTTACGGAATCCGTGCTCGCGGAACCGCTGGCGCTTCTTCGGCTGATACGTTCGCTTCATTGGTAACGCTCCGATCCGGTGGTCTCAAGCGCCACGGTTGCCGTCGTCGGCGGTGGCCCCCAAGGGGTTCTTCCTAGTTTTTACTCAGGCCGCGAAGGGGGCGGTTCTGAGAGGGGAAGTATCGTTCCTCGCAGGCGGCGGTGTCAATTGCAGCCCCTGTAACGGGGATTTACCCAGATACCCCTAGGGGGTATCTAAAATTGAGGTGAGCCTGGGCTTGCAGGAACCGTCGCGGGTGCTATTCTCCGCCTCCCCACAGAGGGCCCGAGCGACATCACACCGTCGGTTGGTCTCTTGTTCGGGGCTGTGGGAGGGGTCGGCGTAAGCCGGTCAGCACAGACTCAATCTTGCACAAGGGTGGCACCGCCGACTCCTCGGCGGCCTCGCCCTTCTGCCGCAGTGTTGGTGGCGCACACCAACGGGGTAAGGGGGCGCTGCGGAATGGATCGACGACAGGTCTGGCGCGCAGTCCTCGGAGAGCTGGAGATCAGCCTCTCGCAGGCCACCTTCGAGACCTGGTTCCGTCGCACCGCACTACTTCGTGTTGATGAGTCGACTGCCACCTTTATTCTTGGTGTTCCATCTGGGTTCGCAAAAGATTGGGTTGATGAGCGCTACCGCTCCCTGATTGCACAAACGCTAGCGAAGGTTGTTGGCTACAGCGTGACGCTCTCTGTTGAGGTAGTGAGTGACGCGGAGCTCGACGCGCACGGTGCGCTCGCCGCAAAGGGGAAGGGTGCCGCCGCTGCAGAGACAACGCCGCGCGTTGCCGCCCCGCAAGAGAGCGTGCGCATCATTGATCGCGATGTGCCAACGCGCGCAACGAGCTTGAATGCTCGCTACACATTTGCGACCTACGTTGTTGGTGCAGCGAATCGACTTGCACACGCAGCATCGCTCTCTGTATCTGAGCGACCGGGTGGCGCATATAACCCGCTCTTCCTGTATGGCGGCACGGGTCTTGGTAAAACGCATCTGTTGCACGCAATTGGGAACGCAGTAGCTGAGCGCTCACCAAAGCGCCAGGTGCTCTACATCACCGGCGAGGCGTTCACGAACGAGTTCATTACGAGCATTCAGCAGAGCGGCGCTGAGGCGTTCCGCTCACGCTTCCGCAAGATCGATGTGCTGCTCATCGATGACATTCAGTTCCTTGCCGATAAGGAGCGCACGCAGGAAGAGTTCTTCCATACATTCAATGCGCTGCACTCTGCGGGAAAACAGATTGTGTTGACGTCAGATCGCACCCCGAAAGAGATTTCGCTTCTTGAGGAGCGCTTGCGCTCACGATTCGAGTGGGGCCTCATTGCCGACATCTCGTCGCCAGATCTTGAGACGCGCATTGCGATCTTGCGCGCAAAAGCCGAAGAGAGCGGTGTCATCGTTGCCAACGATGTCGTTGAGCAAGTTGCGCGACGCGTGCAAAGCAACGTTCGTGAACTTGAGGGCGCACTCACGCGACTTGTTGCCGTCGGTCGACTTAGCGGCATGCCTGTCACGATGGAGCTTGCCGCGCGCGTATTGAGCGAGGCGGTGTATCCGAACCCGAAGCGCATCCTTGAGCCAGAACACGTTGTCGCCACCGTTGCTGAACACTTCAGCCTGACGGTCGAGCAGCTTCGTGGCCCAAAGCGCGACCAGGAGATCGTGACCCCGCGCCAGATCGCGGCGTACCTCTCGCGCGAGGAGACCGATGCGTCGCTCGTTCGCATCGGCGCCGCCCTGGGTGGCCGCGACCACTCCACGATCATTCACGCCTGCACCAAGATCGAGCGAGAGATGAGCTACGACGGCGAGCTGCGCCGCGAGGTTGCCTTGCTGCGCGAAGCGCTCCTTCGGCTCGGCCAGGGGGTCGCCGCCCGCCCGTAACCCCACCTTTGCAGGTGTGGAAATCTCGTGGATAACAGCCTTGGTGGTGTGCTTTTGTGGGGGGTTTTCCCCGGTGGTGTGAAGAGAGGTGTGGGTAACCTTGGTTGGTTCTCCGCGCGCCCTCCCCAAAGATGGGCGGTTTTGCCAGGTGGGGGCGGGGGGTTCCCCACGCAGAAGGGGGCCCTTCCCACGGGCGGTTTGTGCGAAGGTGAGCACGACTCTCCACGCTGCCCACAGTACGAATACGGTGATGATGAGATAAAACAACTAAGACACTATTACCCTAGAGAGGGAACCAATATGTGGAGGAACAGATGAAGCTCTCGGTAATCCAGGACCACCTCGCTCGCGGCCTCGCCATCGTTGGTCACGCTGTTGCGACCCGCAACACCCTGCCGATTCTGTCGAATGTCTACCTCGGCACCGAGGACGGCGGTCTTCGCCTTGTTGCCACCAACCTAGATATCGCGATCACCCACTGGGTGCCAGCGAAGGTTGAAGAGAAGGGCTCCACCACCATCCCGGCTCGGCTTCTTGCCGACGTGGTAAACGGCCTCCCGAACGAGAAGATTGACCTCTCACTTCTCGCCGACGGCCGCGCGCAGATTAAGTGTGGGCGCAACGCCTCGCACCTTCGCGCCACACCGGCGGACGACTACCCACCAGTGGGCGCCGCCGGGGAGCGACCAACGGCGCGCATCACCCAGAAGGCACTGAAGGCGGCGCTTGAGTCGACCGTGTTCGCCGCCGCCGGTGACGAGGCGCGCCCAATCCTTACCGGCGTGCTGACAAAGTTCACGGGCGAGAAGGCAACCTTTGCTGCAGCAGACAACTACCGCATCGCCGTTGCCGGCGCACCGCTTGCAGAAGCCGCAGCAGAAACAAGCTTGATCGTTCCTGCGCGCTCATACGCCGAACTCCTCCGACTCCTTTCCGACGTAGAGGACCTGGTTGAAATCACCTTCACTGCGGCGAAGAACCAGCTGCAGTTCAAACTTGGCGACACCATGCTGGTGAGTCGGCTGATTGAAGGCCAGTTCCCGAACTTCCAACAAGTTGTCCCGACCAGCCACACCACCAAGGTCACACTTGACCGCGACAGCTTCTTGTCAGCGGTAAAGCTCGCCCAGGTTGTTGCTGATGCGTCTGCGCACATTGTGCGCTTCGCAATCACAACAACGAACGGTGGCGCGATTGATATCACCGCGGCTGCCGACGTTGGCGACCACGCGGCACACATTGAGGCGAAGGTTGAGGGCGAAGGAACAACGATTGCATTCAACGCGAAGTACCTTGTTGACGTGCTCTCGCGCGTAGAGGCCGACCAATTCTCACTCGAGCTCACCGGCCCTGTCGCACCCGGGTTGCTTCGCCCGCTTGACGGTCGC
>Ga0136641_1000073_pt1 | contig 39242 bp, 42 predicted proteins | sample EliLak1302023Y_FD_115312 | JGI IMG/M metagenome (GOLD analysis project Ga0136641, IMG submission 115312) | Freshwater microbial communities from Elizabeth Lake, Yosemite National Park, California, USA - 13020-23Y | ecosystem: Environmental > Aquatic > Freshwater > Lake ...
ACTGGCTCAGCCACTGGCTCAGGCGCCGCTTGAATTACCGGAATAACCACCTCAGGAACACATTCCGGCGCAGCTACCACTGTTACAACGACCGGCTCCGTCGAAGGTGTGGTTATCGCATCTATCACATTATTAACCGGTACAAGTTTAGTCTGAGTAAAGTTCTTAAAACGCTGCATTCTTACTTTTGATAAATAGATAATTTAATGGTAAAATGAAAACGGAAGAATCTAGAGACAATGCATAGTAATAACAAGAATGGGCGACACTATCATCGGGGTCCAGTTTGGGATCGCGAACCCAGATGAAATTATTTCAAAGAGCGTCGTTGAGGTAATTACCGACAAGCCCCATCAGATGAACCAACCCGTCGCTGGGGGTGTATTTGATGCTCGATTTGGAGTAATTGAGAACGGTAAGGTATGTCCAACCTGCAAGCAGACTAATTTGCTATGTCCCGGTCATTTTGGTCACATCCGACTTGCACGACCGGTGTACCTATATCAGTTTCTTGAGCAGATTCAAAAGATTCTTCAAATCATCTGCCTAAATTGTTCGAATCCCTATCTTCCCGATGAAGAACTTGAATCCATTGCCCTAAAAAGCTATGGAATTGATCGGTTCAGTGCCGTACACAAGAAGAGCGCAAAACACAAGGAGAAGCTCAATAAGGATACCAGTGCCTGTCCTCACTGCAAGTCCCCGCTCATCAAGAAAGCTGAAAAGGCTGAAAATACAGTAGCCTCTCTGCAGGCTGCTACATACGATGAGCTGGCCGATCCGATCCCGCTTCAGTGTGAGATGGTACTTCGTTGCTTTCAGCGTATTACCGACAAGCACATCGAACTTATTGGTTTCAATCCTAAGTTCAGCCGGCCCGAGTGGATGGTCTGTACGGTTCTTCTCGTGCCGCCTCTCACGGTTCGTCCTTCAGTAATCATGGAAGATAATCAGCGTATGGAAGATGATCTAACTCATATGCTTATTACCATCGTTCGTGATAATCAGCGTCTTCGTGATAAGATTGATAAGGGTGAATCAGCAGATATTATCAATAAGTATACTGAACTACTACAGTTTGATGTAGCAACCTACGTTGATAACGATATCAAGGGGTTGCCACAGGCAGCTCAGCGTTCGGGGCGTCCTTTTAAGACGCTTAAGTCTCGTCTTGGAGCAAAGAATGGCCGTGTTCGTGGTAATCTCATGGGCAAGCGAGTTGATTTCTCAGCCCGTTCGGTTATCACTCCAGATGCAAATATTGAACTTGATGAGCTTGGTGTGCCTCAAGAAATTGCTATGAATCTAACGTTCCCAGAAATTGTAACTCCTTACAATCGTGATCGTCTACTTTCCTACATTCGCAACGGTACTTCCAAGTATCCAGGCGCAAAGTCAGTCGTCTTCACAAAGAAAGAGAATCGATCTATTAACCTGAAATTCATAACGGTTGAGACGATTGATATCAATGTCGGTGACATCGTACATCGTCACCTAATTGATGGAGATGTTGTTCTCTTTAATCGCCAGCCTTCGCTTCACAAGGCATCGATGGAATGTCACCGCATTCGTGTTCTTCCGTATTCGACTTTCCGTCTGAACGTTTCAGCGACTCGTCCTTACAATGCGGATTTCGATGGAGATGAGATGAACATGCACGTCCCTCAATCGATTGCTTCGGCTATGGAACTAAAGCATCTAGCTTCTGTTCTTCGGCAGATCATTTCTCCTCGTCTTAACTCTCCAATTATCCAGATCTTCCAGGATACTCTTACTGGATCGTACCGTATTTCTCAGGACGAGGTTCGTGTTCCTGAATATGTGGCCATGAACCTACTTGCTCGGATGAAGAAGCCTTACAATTCATATGATCGCAAGAACCGAGCTCTGACCGGAAAGGAGATCATTTCTAAGGCGTTTCCACTCATGAACTATGATGGTCCTATCAAGCTAGAAAACGGTGAACTAACGAAGGGTATTCTTAAGAAGAGTGCCTTTGGTAAGGCTTCAGAGGGTATTATTCACGTACTTTACAATGATTTTGGACCTGAGCGAGCTGGTCAGTTCATCAATGACGTACAGAACATCGTAACGAAGTACAACTTATACACGGGATTCTCAGTTGGAACAGCTGATCTCATTGCTAATGAGGAAACGGCCGAACTCATTAAAAAGACTCTAGCTGATGGTCGTCAAAAGGTTGCGGATATTATGACGTCGGTTCACGCCGGAACCTTCATCAATATTTCTGGGCGTCCGGATGGTGAGCATCTTGAGAATGAGATCGTGAATGCACTGAAGGATGTAAACTCTACTATTGAGAAGGCTGTATCAAGCAGTCTTCCTAAATCGAATCGCATGGTTCAGATGGTTGAATCTGGTTCGAAGGGTTCTAGTCTCAACATCACGCAGATGATGGCTCTTCTTGGTCAGCAGCTCATTGCCGGTCGGCGTGTAAAGTACACGCTACAAGATCGTACGCTTCCTCATTTTGCAAAGTATGATGATGGCATTGAATCTCGGGGTTTCGTAGAGAATAGCTTCATTTCTGGTATTCGTCCGGCGGAGTTCTTCTTTCACGCCATGGGTGGACGTGAGGGTCTCATTGATACGGCCGTTAAGACGTCAGATTCCGGCTACATCCAGCGTAAACTTGTAAAAATCATGGAAGATCTTCGAGTAGAATATGATGGCACTGTTCGTAACGTAAATGGATCGATTGTACAGTTCATGTATGGGGGCGATGGAGTACAGAGTATTTGTGTGGAAGTTCAGCCCATTGATCTAGCTGTTTGGAGTATGGAGCAAGTGTATCGCGAATTTGCGGCTTCCGCTGATGATTTCAAGGCCGTCGTGAATGGCGAAGTTGGTACGGCTCCTGATCTAGTTGATCAGATTCTAAAGGATCGTGAGGTTCTGGTTCGCGATGTGTTCCGCTACGTAAAGAATACAGAAGTGTCCGTTCCAGTTCATCTGAAGCGTATGCTAGCAAAGTACGAGAACAAGTATTCTGTAAAGACCGATCTAACGCCCGAGTATGTCGTAGAAGAGCTAGCTAAGTTGTGTGCCGAGTCAATGTTCAAGCCAAACCTTCTATTCCATATTCTACTTCGGTACTACCTAGCTCCTAAGAAGTCAATTATTGAACTTCGTCTTACGAAGACGTTGTTTGATGATCTACTCAAAGACATTCGGTTCAAGTATACGAAGTCAAAGGTTCATGCGGGCGAGATGGTCGGAACTCTGGCCGCTCAGTCGGTAGGTGAGCCTACTACCCAGCTTACACTGAACACCTTCCATTCGGCCGGAACCTCAAAGGCCAATGCGACTCAGGGTGTTCCTCGTATTGTTGAGCTTCTGTCTGTCTCACACAATCCAAAGAGTCCTATGAATGTCCTGTATTTTAGCCAGCCAATTGCTATTGTACAAGACGCTGTTCTTTCAAAGATGAAGGAGATTCAAAAGACAACGCTTCGTGATATCAGCAAGTCTCTGCGTATTTACTATGATCCCGATCCGAGCTCTAAGAACACTGCTATTGAAGAAGATCGTGATATTCTAGAATCATACGAGAAGTTCTCAGTTACGCAGCAGGCAGTGTGTACCTCACCTTGGATTGTTCGCCTAGAACTTGATCCTATGGAGATGGCTGCTCGCAATATCATGGACATGAGCATCATTCAAACTAAGATTTCTAATAATAAGGTACTTCGTGTATTTGAGTGTCTTCACTCCGATACGAACTCTCCCGGAAAGCTAGTTATGCGCATTACCTTTCTTCCCGATACTGTAAAGAATTCTCTATCGCTTCGGTTCATTGAAGATAAGCTACTTGATACTGTTCTAACTGGTATTCCGGATATTGGGCGTGTATATCCTCGCGAGGTAAAGAAGGAACTCATGTATGATGAGGTAGTGGGTGGATATGTACCTCTCAAGCAGACGGTTCTAGATGTGGAAGGTGCCAATCTTCTTGAACTCATTACTTTTGATGGAGTTGATCCGTATCGCTCATTCTCGAACGACATTCATGAAATTGTAAGTGTCTTTGGCATTGAAACTGCTCGGATTGCTCTCTTTGAAGAATTCATGGAAGTATTCAGTTCTGAGAGTGTAAATTATCATCACATGATCACTCTGATTGATACCATGACGTTCCCCGGCTACCTAGTATCAGTTGATCGATTTGGTATGAACAAGAGTGATAACGGTGTTCTGGCTAAGTCATCGTTCGAGAAGACGTCTCAGATTCTATTTGATGCAGCAACTTCTGCAGACTTTGATAATATGAAGGGTGTATCGGCAAACATCATGTTCGGACAGAAACCTCCTTGTGGTACTGGAATTGTCAATATTCTAATTGATGAGACGAAACTACCTGAGGGACCCGAAGAAGATGAAAGTGTATTCAAGGCTGATCTCGATGCGGTAAATATTATCATTAATCAAGAAGAGAAGAAGGCGGCCGAAGAAGGAGCTTGCAAGATGGAAGATGTTATGATGGAATGGTAAATAATATAAAACAAAAACAAAAAAGAACTAGTATTTACTAAATCTTTTTTTGTTTTTTGATTAAGGGTGTTATTATTCTTCTATAAACCGACAATTATAATCACATGACTTATTTATTTGAGAATCTGTAGGATTTCTCCTGGTTAGATCAGCAATTCCTCTAGAAGTATCTAATTTAAACATTTTATATGTGTTGTAATATGGACCATCAACTCTAAAACGCATTGTTACCTTACCAAATAAATATGGAATTTCTATCTCAAGATTAAATTCAATTAAATTAGCATACATATCTTTCTCACCATATAGTGTTATATACGTTGCACTGTAATTACTGGGATTTGAATATATTCTCCGAGTATATGTTGTAATATCTCTACGGGTAGTCGTGCTAAATCGTACTTTTGTTATAGTAGGAGGTCCACGTCTTAATTTAGCTGTAATGACACTTCCCGGTTGACCAGGTGCAATAGTCGTGCTTTTATAGTCATAAGTAGCTGTACCATTAAAATCGGCAGGGCCACAATCTAATATATATGTTACATTATGATCATTTCTGATTGTATAGAGATTGCCTTGACTATCGGCAAGTGTCTCACCACGGATTGGAATAGACGATAATTTCGGACAAGGAAAAACATTGTTGTCATAAATTGCTAGAGAAAGATCGTTATTATATAACGGAAATCCATTTGTTAACACATTTAATGGTGCATTTTGTGTATTAAACCATATTAATTGACTCCCAACAGTAAAATTTGGAGGTTTGTAATAAGCACTCAATGAATCCCTATATGGTTCATATACAGAAGCCTGCAAATATTCGCCACCGATATTATCAACACGTTTTATAAAAAAGAGTCGAGGTCCTAAAACTAGATCTAATATGAGAACCATCCTTGCAAATCTATCATTAGCATCATAGGTAACAGAAAAGTCCCTAGTATAGTAGGGATCTGTGGTATTATTAACAGGACCAGTCAACGAAATCTTTCTACTATCCGTTCTACCACCATATGGGTAATTCGGATTAAGACTGTCTCGGTCGAAGAAATTCTGAGTGATAATTGATCCTGTAAAAAAAGAAATAGCTGATGGGCCATAAGGACTTTGGTTCAAAGATGCTGGATCCTTAAGCACTGATGAATAGACGGCCATACGAGGAGTTTCAAACAAAAACGTTCTGAAATCTTCGAATGGATGACTTTTTACTCTGGCAAGTGACATTTTATAATTATTGTTACAAATTTAATTACTGTACGCGAGCCCGGCCATACCACTCATAATACGAAGAATGTTGTAGTTAACCGCGTAGACACGAATATCCCAAATGGCATCGCGTTCAGGATCGACGATGTAATCTCCCGAAAAATCTAGAACAAGGGTAGCCGTATCAACCCGAGAGAAGTTGCACGTACCAGATGGCTGATGTTCCTCAGGCTTCAGAGCAAACGAATACATGTAAATACCAGGATAATTCTTAACCGTACCGCTGTGGTGCTGATACGGTTGAACCTTGTTGAAATAGCTTCCGGAACGAGCATCAAGACGATCCTGGCCGTTAATCTGTATACGTTGAGACTGTACAACATCAGCATCGTACGTAAACGGAGTTAACCGACCATGTCCTGATCCGTATGATGAATACGTCTGACCAAGATCAACGTCCATATCACCAACAACTGGACGAGGAGGCGCTGAAGTTAAAGGGCTTAAATATGTATTCCATAAGTTCAATGCATCAAAAACAGGAGCCTTGCAGTTCGTGTAATTTGATGGCTGAACAACCCACACGAGTTCCTTTACTGGATGGTTAAAGGTTAGATCAATACGATTCGATGACGCGCTTAATCCCTTATCCTCATTGTACTGCGTCTGTTCAATGAGATACTCGTGGCTTTCCTGAGCCATACGCCGACGCTCCTCCACATCTAAGTAAATATAATCAATATAGATTGCTGCAGAAGTTAGAGGAGGAGGGTTCTTATATATCGGATTTACGTAGTCACCTGTTACAAGTGAAGCAGCATTCCACAGGATGTTGATCTTTACCTCATGGTACTGAAGAGCAATTAGAGGTAGCGCCGCACCAGGATTGCGCGTGTAGAAAAACGATAAGGGAACATAAAGAGTATTCGAGTTAGAGGGACGATTAAATCCAGGCTTGCATCCAAACCCTAAAGGAAATGTACCAACGTAATCACTTCCTCCACTAGCGTTAGTTGTTAGAGTAGAAAAAGTCATAGGAGACGACATGTGCTTCAACATCTCAAGGTTAGATGTAGTAGATGACAGGGTATTCCAAAGCATAAGCCACTCACCATAGAGGCGATCAATTAACTGACCTCCAATCTCAAGCTCAACATACTTAATTAAGTTAAACCCTAAGAAAGACTGATCATCGTTCCATAGCTGTAAAGATGAGCCATCCGAAGCGAATGAAGGTACAACGACTTCGAGGTAGGTTGAGTAGAGTAAATCGGCATGACGTCCAATAATCGCACTCTGCTTGGTACCCCAAGCCTGAGTACCCGTTAAGTTAATACGAAACGGTTCCATGGCGAAGTTCGTGTGGCGCTTGAAAAGACCTTTCCAGAACGTAATCTGGGGATTTCCACTGAGATAAGCATCTTGAGCACCATAGGCGACGAGTTGTAGTAGACCTCCGCCCATGATGTTTATTTTAATGTTTTTATTATTATTTTTTAATGATAACGACGACGAGTCTTCTTCGCACCAGACTCCTTCTTGTACGTCTTCTTAGCCTCCTTAATGACATGCTTGAGTCCATCGCCCTTCTTGTAGGTACCCTTTGATTTCATCTGCTTCATCGTCTTCTTAACGTGCGTGAGCCAAGCGTTTGCCATTTTTGTATACTAGATACGAGTTTTTATATTACGACGTTATAGATCGGAGTGGTTTTTTGCATAGGTTGGAACGATACCGAGGGGTCTGGCATTGTTGGTTTCTTGTATTTCTTGGGCCTTAGCGCACGCAAGGCCACCGGTTTCAGAACCACACTATTTTGCTGGAATTCTCCAATATATAATTCCATCATACTATCAACCGAACCATAGTTCATCATAATCAACTGACATCCATACGTAAACAGTATTTGAGAATTAAAGTTCTTTAAATCATCGCCAATATCAGGTACAACCATTGTTATGGCATTACGATTGTGAGTAATGAGTTCTTCGTGATCGTACGTCTGCGATGCCTGGGTATACGTTAATCTACGCAGATTAGAGGTTGCCCACGATAGATTGACTAATTCTTCCATCAGGGTTCCCTTAACGTTTCCGCCACTGACAATAATCAACTTGCTCTGTAAGTTACAAATAGGCTCAACCGCTAAGTTCTTACGCTGATAGCTATACGTAGTATCTAGCATATGAGACCGGCAAGTTGTTTTCAGGATCTCTGCACAAGCATTAATTACGATCGTCTTATTAGTATGGAAGACTAAACTTAGCATAAACGGATCTGATGACACCGGGCAGGTGATGCTATTAAACGCCGTGTTTATGATGCTTACACAGCAGGCCTCAAACGGTACGGTATTATAGGCATAATCAGTACCTAGTTTCTGATTCTTAAGACCTACTACCGGCTTGTTATTTTCATCGGCATAAACATCAAGTTCCACTAGACGAGGACCGGCCTTGATAACTAGAGGAAGAATAGAGTCTGAAACATAGTCATAAATCTTTGCCCCAGGGAAAATTGAATACGATGAAGAGGCAATATAGTAATCACATAATCTTAGATTAGCTGGGGTGGTGGGACATCCGAGAGGGGCTAACTTAGTCACTGATTCATACGCCTTAAAAATAGGTGCAGCAGATGCTAAGGCCTTTGAACGTGATGGTTGAATAGCAGAGTATAGAGTCGAGGCTACCCATAAAATTAATAGGATAATCGCACCATATACGACGTACCACAGGGCAGACCCTTGATCGGGCATTTGCATATCCATTACTTCTTACCAACACGAAATAACCTCCCACGTATACCTCGCACAACCTCATCCGGAATACGATGTTCCATTGGAATCTTGGCTAGGCAGCAATAATGAAAGTATAAACAATACATTCCACACTCAGAATCCTCATATTGATGGCGTGTTTTATTATACGTCATTTGCATGGGTGATGAATGAATACCCGTAGCATCCCAGTGTTCCTTCCAACGTTTCATTAGGGTTTGCACTTGCTTTTCGGGTTTTTGGGCATATGAATCAAAATAGGTAATACGAGGAAACTCTAGTTCAGGACTAATATCGCAAAATAAGGCAATCCAGTGTTGTCCAGGTCCCGTACTAACATCAGTATTAAAGACAATTCCAATCTGCATATATCCCGACTCATACAAGGACTTAATATCCATCGAACATAGAGAACTGACTAAACATACTCCAGTCTTTGACCGTTTATCAAAATCAATAGGAAAGCTTCCAACGTAATGATATTTAGAAAACACCTTCATATACTGCTTTTCTACATGATCAATGTCATCGGAAGATAACCATTCTTCGGGGTTCGCAATCCAGGACTCGGGGGCCTTGGGCTTTGATAACATGGAAGCCATAATACATTCGGCCGTACCGGTCTTGCACTGTTCATGTAATCTAGACTTCAAACTAGCCCAAACCTCATGAGTTTCTCCCGAGGGAATAGGTTGTTGTCTTGGATGTTCCCGATTGTAAACTTTTCTTAAATTTTCGATTTCGTCCTTGTCAAACGACATCCTTATCTTCAAAACGGATTTAAGTTCCGAGGATAAAAATATTTCAAAATGCAGGACCAAATTAACTCTCTTCGACAGCTGACTCGTAATTACAAGGCTTACGATGATGAACTACGAGGACTCAATTCTCGAGTCTATGAACTTCGTGAGGCTCGTAAGACGGTTGAGGTACAGATGATTGATATCCTGAAACAGGAGGCCTTTAAGGAGTTCAATAAGCTCAAGATTGAAGACGATGGATCAACGATTCGAATTCAGCGTCCTCAAACATGGACGAAGGCTTGGAATATTTCACAGAAAGATTTAAAGTCACTTATTGATTCATATTTCCAGTCAACACCTAATCCGAATCCCCAAGACTGTTACGCCTATATTATCTCAACCAAGAAGGCTACTCTGCTTTCTGATGAGTTTGCTATTACCCGTACGACTCCAAATGAGGCTGAATAAACATAAATTTTTATTTGATGGTCGTGGAAAACGAACCGATTAAACTTAAAAATACACAAAATCAAAGATGATGTACAACCCTTACAACTTAAAAAATCAACTCTTCACGAAAAAAGATATTGAAGGTATTCTTTTCAGGCATAATACCGCGTTTAGTGTTCATCGTCAAGACTTGTTTCAAACCGCAATGGTTCATTCTTCTTACGTAAAGCGTGATAAGTATACCACTCCCTTGGGTGAGGAAACCCAGCTTGCTGATTGTCCATCTGGATGCCTTGGATTATTTGATGAATCCTATGAAAGACTTGAGCATCTAGGTGATACAATTCTAGGAGCAACCGTGTCGACATACTTGTTCACACGATTTCCCCATGAAAACGAAGGATTCCTAACTGATCTGAAAAAAGAAATTGTTTGCAATGAAATGTTAGGACAACTAAGTCAAAAAATAGGTCTCGATAAATTCTACATTATTTCCAGACATAATGAGGATAATTGCAAGGGACGAATCAACACTAGTAAACTAAGTGATATTTTCGAGGCCTTTCTTGGGGCTCTGTGGTTGGACTCCAAGAAAAACTTTCATATTGTATCGATCTTTGTCGTTTCTATTATTGAAAGATATATCGACATTCCTGAAATACTACGTAACAATAGAAATTTCAAGGAACAATTACAGAAAGCCTATCAATCAAAATTTCATCATACACCAACCTATACAGTTCTCTCATCTACCTTAACTTCTTATACGGTTGCAGCTCTTGATAAACAACAATGCCATCTAGGCATTGGTACCGCTCCTACGAAAAAACAAGCTGAACAACTAGCCGCCAAGGATGCTTTATCTCGCCTAACCTAAACTTACAACATTCTTTACCTTAGGTACTCTCCTTACCAGTAATTCACGCTGAGTTCCACCAACTGACATCTCATCTCCCTCATGTATTCCCTCAATAGCCCGAAGAGCTTCAGCTACACGCTGAGGCTGATCAGCAAATTGTAGCAATAGCTGTGTACGGATTGCCGTACGGCGTAGAGGGGGGCGTGATATCCGAACAGATCGTGTAATATTACCAATTCCATTACCCTCCAGAGCAAATGTATCAACTGAATTGTCACGCATAAACGAAAGAATATCCGCTGAACGTTCCTTCTTTTTTTGATTCAGTTCACGAATCTGCTGTTTTAGTTTACGTTCTTCATCATCAAAACCAATCCACTCCTTTAGAGCGTCTCGGATCTTGTTCGCAGCGTCCTCTTCCATTTATATAGCTTATGCCTACGAGTCGAAAATCGTTTTCCGCCACGTTTGTCGGGTATATATGAAGCAAGTGGACCAACAATAGGTAGGTTAACAAGATCACTTTTTCTCTCTGAAGCCTTATCAATCATTTTTTCTGCCTCAGCCAAGGCTCTCTGAGTTGGAATACCCACAAAGGGAATTCCTAGTAGCAAGGCGTGAACAGCATCTCCAAGTTTATCCTCGCTTACATGAGCAGCAGCCGCCGTAGCGGCGGTGAGTAAGACAGGAATAGATACTACTGCCGTCCCCAGTGGTCCACCAATTTCCGAGGCAGCTGTATCGGTTGTGACAATGGCCGTGTTTGTTCCACTATGAAAAGCCGAAAGACCAAGGTCTAAGAAAGGACCTACCGCCGGGGATTTCTTCAGCCATTTCAGAACGGTCGCATAGTTATAAATATTGTTTGTCAGGTTCTGTAAGGGTTCGGGAAGGTAACCTTGAACATATTCAATACCCGAACGAACAGCCCGATCCGTAATATCATGATCACCCCCACCTCGTTTCTTTAGAGTCGAATATATTTCCTTAGCAGTTTCTTTGTTAAACACCGGGCGCGTTTTTTCCTTATCATAGAAAACTGAGGACTGTAACTCGTCGGCGTTACGAAACTTATGGGTATACAAAAACCGACGAAGACTGAGTATCTTAGTAGCCTTCTCGGCAATTTGTTTATTCTTGGTCTTTCGCTCAATAAACCTTTGGACTTCTACTTCTCCCTTAGTATGATGTGGGCTTTCATAAACCCAGTCCATTATTTAATATACTTTAAATTTAACCTTGCGTGGTGCGTTAAATAATTGTTATATTTATAAAATGGGAGGTGATGAGGCAAGTCAGGATCTTTCTACTAATATCCATTGGACAAATCGTCTAGAGGAGTATTTCGCTCAGACGGGTGAGAAGGCTAGCTGTCTGGCCTGGGTTCACAAACGTGCCGAGGATATTTACACTGGAAAAAAAACATATCTTGACCTTCCAGTGATCATTTTGTCGAGTGTTACTGGATTTGCATCGGTTGGTGCCCCTACTTTATTTGTTGGAAATCAAGGACTGGCTTCAACGATTATTGGTGTTGCTTCCTTAACAGTATCTATTTTAAACACGGTGGGTTCTTATTTTAACTGGGCAAAGCGGGCCGAGGGTCATCGTATCTCGTCTATTCACTATGCCCGTCTTTACCGTTTTATTATGATTGAGATGGCTCTACCTCGTGATGAGCGTATGAGCCCCCACGATCTCCTGAAGTATGTGAAGGACCAGTATGATCGTCTTGCCGAGATCAGTCCCCTAATTCCGGGCGTAGTCATGGAAGAGTTCAGGACGAAGTTCTCGAAGTACACTGATATTTCCAAGCCCGAGGAAGCTAACGGCTTATCGAAGATTCACGTATACGTCGATGAAATGAACGGAACCACGCCGTTTAGTCTTGCCTCGCCTCCTCCGACACTTGTTCTATCTGGAAAATCTAAAGATACTGCTAAACAACCAGCTTCTAAGTCACCACCCTCAAAATCAGAGGAGTCCAAAACTGCTGAAACTAAGGGTGCCTAAAACTTCCAGTGCTTATCACATTCTAAGCACGTAACAAAGGTCGTCATGGGCTCATCGGCCGACCGTGTCTGCATCTGATAATAATCACACTTGTTCTTCTTCTTGCATCCTGAGCACCACATGAAAATCGACGCATTCTCGTTCTTGGCATACAGCTTCTTCTCAGTCTCAATAATCTTTTCGATGGCTGATTTCCAGCGAGCAGGACAAAGATCAACGGCGCCTAAATCCGTGAACTGTTTAGGATTAATTTCTCCGGAGCGTAGTTTTTTTAACCACGATTCCTTATTTTTTACGTAACTATTGTCTCCTCGAAGGTTCTCATAAAACGAAATGGATCGGCTTCGGTACATGTTCCAGAAAATACGATTACCCCAATCAATTTCAATACCCGCTCGAATACATTCATCTGCTACTAGATGAAGAATTGATTCCTCAAGCTGTTTGGCTATTTCGTTATTCTCAATGAGTTCCGTAAAGTTTTCAATAACCTTGTTTCGAATTGCGGTATCGACAAACACATTCTTTGATTGAATCTGAATAGGTTTGACGACATAGGCTTGGCGCTGATTAGTTACATCTTCTTCGACATACGGTTGTTCATCATCCATCTCAGCCGCATTCTCGTCTTCCTCATCTTTCTCGAAATAGCTAGCCTCATCATCATCTTTCTCAAAATCAAATTCTGAATAAATAGTCTCGTATTCCTGGGAACGCAAATTGATATATTCAGAAGCATTAGACTTATGGTTTTCATCTTCGGCATCATCTGACTGCAAAACAACAATATTTCCAACGTATTCTTCTTCATCGAATGGAGAGGGAAGCATATGTTGATTTATATCATCATCTTCAGTGGCAATACAGGCAAACAAGTAGAGTTGACAGTTTTCCTTAGATGGGTGCTGGAGTTTTCCTTGAAACTGCATACCAGGGCGCTTGTACTTCTTTCGGATCCATTCAAGAACATCGGTCGTCTTGGCCGGAATCTGAACCTCGCCAATAGCCCCATCGGTAGTAATAACAGTTGCGTACACCATTCTTGGTAAACACAACTTGTTAAGTTAAATGTTCGTTTTCAATTAGTTGAAAATGGATTTTCGTATTCGATGTATAGTTAATAATAACGAAACATGTCAAAGGTCTGGATTCCGCAATGGAAGAAAGACTTGGAGGCTGCGAAGCTTGCAAAGCAGAAGCAGGAAGAGGATTTAGTAAAGGGTATGGTCATGAACGATACTAATTTTCCACCCCTGTCTTCTGCAGACAAGTCATCAAGTGGTGTTGTTTGGAATAAGAAGTTTTCAACCCTCGCCTCTGAATGGAAGACCGATGCCGAGAGACACGCTGAAGAGGAGAAGATTAAGATGGAGTTTCATAAATCTCAAGATCTTGCCAGTAATGCTACGGATACGGCCAGTGGTACCGCTGCTCTTCCTCCAAAGGCATTTAAGCTTCCGCAGTTTACCAATGCTCATAGATATGTAGAAGAGGAGGCTGAAGATGACGAGGCTGGAAAGCCTGCTGCGGCTGGTGTTGACGATAATACTTGGACTCTAGTTGACACCAACAAGCTCCGTCGTAAGAAGACCTTTGAAGAAATGGAAGAGCAGGGTTCACTCACCCCTGATGAAGACGGAGTTTGGAAAGACGATCTACCAGCTGAACACGAGACTTGCTGGGATGAGCGAACCTAGATATATTATTGAGCTATTGGTGGTTTCATAAATAATCCTAATATTTTTGTTCGTATATAGGCCGCCATAGACTGAGCCAATAGAATCGGCGCAACAACATAGTCCTTATTACGTTCCATGTAGGCTAGGTAAATACCAAACCCTATGGCACATAAGAACAAGATCAGATCAAGAATCCCTATGATTCCATTATTACTTATCTGATCAGCCGTAAACTTTTTGATAGTAGAAAGTACACTTCCCTTATTTTTATTGTACTCATCCTTTACGCCAGCTGCAGTTACAGGCTTTACATCATCACCTTTTTTGCCCATACGTTTGCAGCGCATGTACGTCTTATTATCGTGGGGCATAGGACCTCCGGGAAGCTGCTCAATATCATTAAAGTAGACCTGACGATCGCCTAGAGATTGAATAGGTCGAGATCCAGGCTGGTTCGTCCGAACGAGATTGGCAAAATCGTTGGAATCAATATTGATCATCGATTTGAAAACAACCCATTTCGTAGGCATGCAATTGGGGACCACCATGGTTCCATCATATACATAATAAGAACCTGCTGGAGGAACCATCATATGAATTCCCCAGTTCTCGCCTAGATTAACGGTCGTATAAGGCTTTGTAGAATCAGCGTACCCAACAAAGGAATTAAAAAAGTGAGTCGATGAGGTCTGGGCTGGGTTAACTCTAACCAGCGAGCTTACGCATAAGTACTTACCCGTCGGATTAGTAAAAATAGCAATAACCTCAGCATCAGCCTGGATGTTTTCTATCGTATGATGACTAGGGTGGTTGACCAGGACTTTCGTGCAAGTATATCCCTCTCCATTGAACTTACAAGATCCTAATCCGGCCTCACTGTCAACAATAAGTCCTTCGTCACCCACGATAACATTCGCCTGAGGAACCATTACATCATCCATGACGAGTTCACATAATAAATCACAGGGCTTTGCAAAGGACTGTGATAGATTAATGGGGCTCTGATTTGGATTCGAGCATTGTGGGTCCCAGGAAGTCGACGAGCTATAAATACTCATTTGTAATCTAGCAGTATTTTGTATCTGAGAAATAAGTAATAGTGAGATGGATCCATGGGATGTGCTTGGTCCTATACTTTTAACCATTCTGGTAGTTGGAGCGGTGTTGGGTTTTTCTAAGAGCGATGCTGCTCCTAGTATTATTGGATATACAAATATTCTGGTCTTATATATTCCGGTTTCTCTTGTCTTAGCAGGATTTATTCCGGACATAATCTCACAGAGTCTGAATTTTTCGGTTGTAAGTATTACTGGTCTTATTGCTGTGATACTTAACCGGCTAGTCAGCTCTGGTGTTATGTCATATCTAACTGGTGAACCGGCAAAACTAGCGGCGGGTCTTGCAAAATTAGGTACTGATCCTGAAAAACTACAAGGTGTTAATATTGCTATTGCGAAATACCGGGGAGCCTTTTCAGGATGTACGGTTCCTGGTTTCGAGTTCTTTGAGAGCACCTTAGTTCCTCAATCTCTAGTCTTACTCTGCAGCATGTATGCCTTCTTGATGCTAGATATTCTAGTAAATGATCCTTCAAAGAGTGTTGGAGGACTATCAATAGGATTTGGAATGCTTCTTCTAGCTCAGTCAGTCTTTAGTTTAAAAAATGGTTGTTTTGATCCTGGGTTTTTTGTTTATGGTGAGAGCAAACTGATTTCTACTGGCGGAATGTTACTCTCACTTATCTTGATTTCAATGACTGCGGCGGGTATTGGTTACGGAATAAAGAATCGTCTTCCTCATTCTTCTAGTTCTTCGGGAAGCAAAAGCTTACTAGGAGGTGTAGTTGCACCCTCTAGTTCAGGTTTGATTGCTACCAAGGATGTTGGGATAAGTGAACAGGATCAGTTTGTGTGCGATGCATACAAAAATGGTGAATTAGTTACCTCGACTATTGTAGAATAAATTACTGCTTAGACTCCATAACCGCCACCCGAACAAGGTGATAGTACTCGGGAACACTAGACCCACTGTGCCGATTAATTTTAATATCGTTACCCGCTGCATCCCTAATAACAGTGACTAGAGTGGGTACAACCGTAACACCATAGGTATCCTTATATCCATTTGTATCGTTATGGGTGTTCACCGAGACCCAGGTAACACTGTCGGCAAAATCTTCAGCCATAACACCAAACATAGGCTTTAGCACGGCACACGGACGACAATCAGGATTCCAGAACTGATATACGAATACTGAGCTCATTCTTCTTTTATGATTGTAGTGTTTTCTAGGATTAAATGACTTTTCGTCACGAGACGATACTGGGACGATTTATGTAATTTCTGTTTTACAATATCGAATCCGTTTTTTCGAACAGTCTTAGTCAAAGCCCCCAAGAGAGCAACACTCAGAGCATCTCTGTCGAGTTTGTCTAGATTCTGCTTACACCAATCACTCAAGATTTTTTCTGTAACTGGTGGACCCATAAGACTAATCGGTAGACCAGCAATCGGAGACTCCTTGTTCGTTTGAATAACCTTAGGCGGCTCATTCGGATGAAGAACCCTCACTGCCATCCTGTCAACTATATCATTATTAACACTCAATTCATCATCCTTACCGGTATGGGCTTCCACATGAGTAAACTTATGAGACTTGAACTTCACCAACTTATTCGAGGTATCCTCAATGAGATCTCGGTGAGATACATTGCTGTTTGATGAAGTCTTCCAACCCTTAGAAATCCATCCTGGTAACCACGTCGTCAAACAATTAATCGAATACATCGAATCACTGTAAATTTCAAGCTCTACTTCCGATGGAGTGAAATTTGTAGTACAGATGTTTACCGCCTCAGAAATAGCCAGAAGTTCTCCTCGATTATTTGTTTGTTGTTGATCTTCAGGAACAACCTCGGCAATCGAGAGTTCCTTATTATCGGGAAACCAACAAGCATAGGAGGCTCGGGCATTCTTCTTTCCATTACCCTCACAGGCTCCATCAGTAAATACCCGGATCTTCATATTTGTCTTAGGACCGGTGTATGAAAGTACGTTGGAATTCGTTTTAGAATACAACGACTCTGTATCGCGGACTGAATAACGGTAGGATCTTCAACATGAAACCAAACCCGACAACGAAAAGAACGTTGTTCAAGAGAACGACGAATCATCTGCTGACATGCATGAGTTAAAAACTCTGAATGAAAGATGATCAGAATACGATATCTCGATGATTGGCGTTTTGGAATTTGCGTAATCCAATTCTCAAACCACGTAGAAAAAGTATCTACGGAATTCATTTCCGTCGCATCAATTTCTTCAAACTCACATGTTTCTCCATTTTTTAACTTGTATTCTTTCCATTGTTTTTGTGTTTCAAGGTCATTCAAAGGCTCAAATAACATATAATGTGGTGGTGGATATTGTAACACCTCCATTGCTTTTACTCAGACTTTGTAGATGTAGATAGAATCTTCTTGATCGGAATATCGGAAGACACGACGTAAAGGCTGTTCTCCGTCATCACAATATAGCAGTTCTCGCTCTTGAATACGGTCTGAATGTTAGACGTATACTCACTATCCGACCGAATCAAAAATTTAGAAGAATCCTCCTTTACGCCAATGCAGCACTTCTTATCAAGGCTGTCACGATAGTAATCATAATATACGGGCTTATCCTCATCGATAGACACCTTGCATGCACGTAGAAGAACGTTAGCAGGTGGTAGAGCCTCCGAGGACATTTATTCTATCTTTGCGTTTGATGTTTTTACTATTGAACGCATTTCAGGATATCCTCAATCTTAAATCGGGATCGCATGTTCAGACAGGGAAGTTCGTCCTTAGGAAGTTCCAAGATCTTTGTTAGAGATGCAGCAATGAGAGTCCGGATCGCCACCGTGTCCTTCGGAAGAAGCTTGGCACTCTCCGACATAAATTCTACAAACTGCGTAACATTCTCTTCCATCTGAGGAGTCTTAGGCATCCGAGCACAATCATCCAGTTCAATCAGAACCTGCTTGAGCGACGTCGAAACCACCTCTTCCGGAATTAGCTTCTGAAGGAAGAGGTAAATTATAAACTTCGCATACCCTCGACGCTTATCCTTTTGCATAGACCATTGAATCACCTTATCATCAAAGGCTGCGTCTTCTGAATTAGGAAACACAATGGTCTCGGTCATGTTGTACAGCTTAGGAAACATAGCCACCTGAGTCCGTAGATCATCAGCAATTTCTGGAATCACAGCACAAAGCTTAGCGGCAAATACTGACATAACACTTGCGTAACCATGCTGAGAAATAGCCTTATCAAACAGTAGGGTCATCACTCGAAGACGAAACTGGTCATCGCGCTTCTGAATGCAAACGAGGGCATCGCTGGCTAGCTTAGTGATATTCGATGCACTTAGCTTGTTGAGAATCGTGAATACCTCCGAGTACTCAGGATCATCGCGCTCCTTTACGCGCCGTACAACATCAATCAGAACATTCTCGCGCCAATTATCTGGTTGAGGGTTCTTACGAAATACAATATGCTGTTTCTGATGAACAGGGCGTATGGGCTTGTAAATGACCGGTACAATTCGTAGCTTGGCAATGTTTTCCTGAACTACTCGAGGTAGAGGAATCTTGGGGCTAAACCGCACAGAGTATAGATCTGCAACAGTGAGCACCATTTTGTTACTCATATGTTTAATTCATAGAAAACGAATCCATTTTCAATAACATAACCCATAACATAAATAAATGGGATCAACTATTGAAACCACAAGACTCCAATATTCTTGGATTTTGTGGTATCATGATCCCGAAAATAAGGATTATTCCTTATCAAGTTATGTAAAGATTGTAGATATATCAACACCACAACAATTTTGGACTGTCATTGATTCTATTTCCAAGGAGGCCTGGGAGTCGGGAATGTTCTTCTTTATGCGGCAAGGGTTCAAACCCCTATGGGATGCTCCAGAAAACGAGGCAGGTGGAGCTTGGTCTAAGAAGATAGAATCAACGGAAACACATAATACTTTTATTGATCTAATGATTCATTGTATCACGAATGAATTACTAACAAATCGCAAGGAAACTCTGGTCGGTGTGGCCGTATCTCCAAAGGGACCCTTTTCTATTATTAAGATTTGGAATACTACCACCACAGTTTCCGAAAACTCCTATCTTAACGGCAAGATGGCTCATATGAAGATTGGAGACGATGTTACGTATACAGCACACAAAGCTCGTCCTAAGTAAATACAATGAAGCTGGTAATTGATATTGATCGAGACGCAATAATCAAAAATATATCATTTTTTGTTTATAATCTTATTAGATTTTCGTATCGTTGGTTAACTACAGATGGCGAGGTTTTAGGTTACATTCTTGCCACAATTCATATTATACTAAGTATTATAATTTTTATTGGTATTCTGGTGTCTCATACAATTTATCCAGTGTTTTGGTTTCAATGTTTTGTTTTCTTTTGGTTATTCTTAATTTGGATTCAGCATATTTTCTTAAAAGTTTGTGTGGTGATTGTTGCTGAAAAAGAACTAACAACCAATGTTTCACCATACTATGAAATTATGGGTGGCTTACTCGATAAGGTTTTCAATATAGAACTAACTGATTTTATAAATTATTTATTAGTTTCAGAAACAGTTGCAGTCGCATGTTTTGGACTTGAAATTGTTTCTAATATTTCATTGCATATTCAAACACTTAATTTACACAGTTGAGCAAGGCATCAAGCAAAGCTTAATATCGCCCAGATTGGCCACCACATACCGAATCATGAGAAACCAGTCATTCTTCATGTGAATTTCCAGATTATTACATAGATTGGTGCACTTCGTAAAGAGAACTAGGTGAGGGAGTGAGAAATTACCTGTCACAATCTCGTCATTCTCCTTACGCTGTATACTAAACTCATTCTCACCATCACCCATTACCGTTGTTCGTGAGGCAAAATGTCCCTTGCAAGCAAACGTCAAAGAAGGACCGACATTCTTGATCTCAACAGTCTTGGCTCCAAGCAGGGTCATATCACGACACATCTTCTGGAAATCAATAGAAGGCATCGTAATATGCGTGCTGAACTCTGTTTCGGGTAGCTGAATATCCGGCTCATCGCGATCGAGAAGGTTTAGCTTATAACGCGTAACCTGCTTGCGCTCCCCATCCTCAAGTAGAATACCCAGCGTATTCGGGTCATTCTGTTCAATATAGAACGTGATGGTATCATCATTCGTAGCCGTACGTACAATACGATAAAGATGATCAGTGTTTATACCAATGAGAAACTTACCGGCTGTGTGGTTGTAATTATACTTCTCAAACTTGTCGGCATAAAGTCGGAGGTGCACCAGAACCGTACGAGTGTTATCCATGGCAATCATACGAATACCATCCTTATCAAAAAGGAGACTCATTTCAACAAGGATGCACTTAAGAGCCTCCTTTAAGGTTCGGACGGCTCCCGTCTGAACAGTCTTGGCCTCGACAATATAATCCGGCATTTACTAGTCTATACTTCGTGGCTTTAAAATGCTTCGAACTAAATAAACACATAAGAATATTTAAAGATAAGACATTTAAGTTGATAAGAATGGCAGAGGTTCGCGAAAAGCGTTCAGTCATTACCTGTGAGCGGGTCATCGCTACGGCTACAAAGAATGCAAATTCCACCCCAAATTCAATTCGTATGGATGCCGTGATTCACTATGTCACCACCATTCCAGCAATTCGAAATCTTTTGTGCGTTTCTCAGCACGATTATCTACCGAATCAATATGAGCCAGTAGAAATTGATCTAGATATTTATTTTGAACTCAAGGAACTGAAACATACGGATGGTCAAGTTGACACAGTTAAGTTTCAAATTTTTTCGTATGAACACGAGGTTCAGTATCTTCAGGCCTTTATTGATCGGTGTAATGGAGATTATGAACGCAGAATTGCAAATAAACTCGGCACGTCCTTGTATTACTTTGATATGGTAACCCAAACCAAGAGCAAGAAGAGTATTCAAAATACCTTGCCTAACACCCACATTCTATATACGAAGCATAAGTTTCACACCACTCGTTCATTTGATAATGTCTTCTTTGAGCAGCGTGATAAGGTGAAAAACCATGTGAGTTTTTTCTTGACTCGGAAGGATTGGTATGAGAAGAAAGGTATTCCGTATACCTTAGGATTTATGTTTCATGGCGAGCCAGGATGTGGTAAGACCTCAACTATAAAAGCTATTGCTAATACCGCTCATCGACATATTTTTAATATTCATCTTTCCGAAATCAAATCTAAGGCCCAACTCAGTCATCTATTTTTTAACGAAGAAGTTCATGTTTTTAATAGCAATACCACTGAGCGTTTCACTATTCCGATTCACGAGCGTCTGTATGTGATTGAAGATATTGATGCGATGGGAGATGCGGTCCTTAAACGTGAATGGAAAAAGCCCGTTGAAGAAAAGCCAAAGGTAAAGACGGGCGATCCGTGGCTTGATAATAAGGAAACTGAAGACGATTCAAAGGAGACCATTGATCTTTCCTTTCTTCTGAATCTCTTAGATGGTACTCTAGAAGTTTCGGGTCGTATTCTGGCTATCTCGTCAAATTTTCCCGAACGTATTGATCGAGCTCTTATTCGTCCTGGTCGTATTGATATGATTATTCATTTCAAGAAGTGTAATCGTCAGATTCTTCAAGAAATGATAACCAGTTTTTACGATACAAATTTAGATGATTGGACAACAGAAGATCTTGATTATAAATGGAGTCCAGCTGAAGTAAATCAAATCCTATTTAGAAACTTTACAAATCATACCGAGGCCATACAGGAGCTGAAAACCCTGAACCCTAAAGATTTATATGGATTTGAATCTACATCTCAATAATAGCCTTGGCTAGTCTACAAATATTTTGAATATACTTCCAAACTCCATCCTTTGATACCGGTGACATATTTTCAATGTACTTCTTTAGTTTGGAAAAGACGTTGATATCCTCAACCTCCTTCTCAAACTCCGAAAAGGAATATTCCATAAAAAATGCCTCATCCTTGGTAAGAATCTTCTTCTCAAAGGGGATAGTGTTATCATAAATATTTTTTACTAGAAAACTAGGATTTGTCATCTTGAGCATCCGAACTGTGGTCGCAAATAGCGGGAAGTCGGGGTCGTTAGGGTACATTCCGATTAGTTCGGAAGTGAAGGAATTTAGTTGATCAAAAAGAGCAGTGGTCAACACTGCCTTTGTTGCCATCTATATATTTATGTACGCTCAGTTCCTGAAAACTCAGTTTTACGCTGAGCCTCCATCGCCTTCATTCGAGCTGCTACATCGGCGTTCGAGCCGGCCTTGTCCTTAATCGTATTCTGGGAAGAGGGTTCGGCACCTGCCGGGGCCGACTGTCCAGGACCTCCGGCAACTGGTCCACCTAAGAAGGTGAACATACTCCCACCCTCATTCGTAAAACTGGTAGGAGTGTCCCAAGATGAGTAAGACTCCGTTAGCCGCCCCATACCCTCAAACCCCCAAGCCGTTAGATCGCCCATAGGAGCCTGTGCACCTGGTCCCTGAGTCACCGCTCCATCCTGTTTGGCCGGAAGTTCCTTACGTGAATTCGTGGGCTTGGCAATATAGCCATAAATATCCTTTCCCACCACAACCTCCTTCGTTTCGGGATTATAAAGAGTGGGGACCTTGGTTAAGAAACTCGGAATCTGATTACGCTGAAGAGACTCCACTAAAATAAACTTGTAAAGCGAGGTCTTATTCAGAGCCTTCAGCGTCTCAATAATCTGCTTAGAATTTGCACACCGTTCACTATAGAATAAATACGGCTGAGACATCGTCGTTGTGCTTTTTCAGGAAAAAAACGGATCAAACAATAACGAAATGTCACAGACAGAAATGGCTTCTATTGAAAACTTGAAGACGGCACTGCGTGGGTTTGAGCTATCATGCGAATTCAAGAACTTCCCTCTGACGTTCGTAAATGCTCTTCGGCGTATTCTTCTATCATCCATCCCTACGGTTGTGGTGAATGATGTGGAAATCTTAAAGAATACCTCGCAGCTACCTCACGAGATGCTAAAACATCGGGTAAAGATGCTGCCTATTAATGTTCTTCCGTCTGATTCATCTACTATCAAGGACGCAAAAATTGAACTTCGGGTATTTCCGGATCCTTCAGAGAATGTACGAACTCTCACGACAAACGATTTCGTATTTGAGTCCGGTCGTGAAGATCTCATTCTAAAGGATCGTGATCTAAAGACTCCTCTGCTGTTTCTTCGTCTTCGTCAAAATGAGGAGGTTCATCTAAAGGCGAATCTAGGTATAGCGGTTGAGGGAGTCTCTCATCTTTGCAATGTAAGCACTTCCTGGCACGTCGATCCTGAGCGTATGAAGAATGACCGTAAGATTTGGGTAGAAAAGGGTCTGGATCCTCGTGAGTTTGATAATTTCGAGTATCAAAAGTCTTACGCGGTGAATGAGAAGAATGATCCGTACTGGTTCGATATGTCTTTGGAGAGCAAGGGTGTTATGCAGACAAAGGATGTTCTTAATCTGGCCGTAGCCATTCTACGCAAGAACGTATCTGATTTCATGAAGGAGGCTCTGGACAACATTCGTCGGAGCGAGGAAAAGGATACCTATGTGATCTCAGTCGTGAATGGTGGTCATACGATTGGTGGTCTGTTTCAGGAAGTTCTGTATGGAGATATGAATGTACGATATGTTGGTTATGATATTCGTCATCCCCTAAAGACGGATATGGACATTCCTCTTGTTACGGACAAGACACCAGAGTCTGTTCTTAAGAATGCCCGAGATTCCATTGAGGAATATTGTAAGGTTCTAGAAAAGGCTCTATAAGTAATAATGGCAGACGTTATATCCTTTGATCCTGGCACCGAATTTGAGGTGCTAGATACATTTGACTTTGAAGAAGAAATACAGAGACCTGAAAATCTACGATTTTTTACTCTAGAAGATCAGCTCCTTGATTATTTTGAGAAGATGCTTCCTAAGGGAAAGATCGAGAAGGCCGAAATTAAACGGTTATCAAAGGAAGTTGACCGGTTCCGTGAGGTCTATACGAACACCGTAACCGTAACGGATACGGATTACAAGGTTGATCTAACAAGAGAAACCTTAAATGTTCCATGGGTCAACGGAATTTATGAGAAGTTTGAATATGTTCCGTATTCGTACTCCATAAACTGGACACCTCTGTTTGACCGATCGGCACAGTCAACGCCAAACTACTATCCTCGCCTAATTACGGCCTTACCTAAGCCGTATAAGACCACTGGTAGTGAGGGGTATTTAATTGAGAAGGATGAGATTGTAACTTCGGAAGATGGTAAGAAGACTGTCTATGCCTTAGGAAATTACGAGCGTTCAAAGACTGTTATTCATGAGGATGGATCGATGGATGTGATTGGAATTCCAATTAACAATACGAGCGATGATATTCGCATAAAGGGATACTTTATTCAAAAGAGAAAACTTGAAATACCTAATCCACTAGCCGATCATCCCTTTCTATATTCTAATGGCGAGTCACATATCATCACCAACGAGAAATTACTTGATGTCTTTCCCTCAGTTCAAGCCATTCTAACTCATGCTATTCCTACTACACATGATCCTTATGGCGAAGGCATGAAATATCTGAAAATATACGATGTCAAACTAAGCCAGATCTCTTGGGATTCATGGAAACAGCGTTTTCCTCCAATTGAAACCGTTACGATAACTCCTAAGCCTCAATCCTTAGTGTTTCCTTCTGATCCTCAAGATGTGACACCTTCCTCGTTTTTAACGGGATCGTATACGAAAGAATGGTTACCTGGCATTGCGTCTCGATCTTGGTTACTATCGCAGGAAGATGGTGGTCTTATGATGACTAAGATGTTACTATCAAAGGGTAGTGAGGCGGGATTATTACCGGTTACGATTATTGGTGAGCAACCTACGATTCAAAAACCGCTTTCGACTCCTGAAGAGTGTTTGATTACTGATACCTTTGAGTCGTTTGTCTCTAGTGGAGTATACCAGTCTCCTAAGTGGAAAGATGTAGAAGATGAGTTTTTTAAGAATGACAAAGCTTATCCTACCGGATTTTGTATGCCCGTTGGATTTTATGAACAAGAAAAGCTCTTTAATTCGGCTAAACGTATTCCCTGGAAAGAAGATACAGAACAAAATATCTTGCAAGAACATCGTCGACTTCTTAAGAAGTTTCAGTACAGACCAATTCCACTCATTTCCGAAAAATTTGAGAAAATTGAAAAATCGGTCGAATCTGAAATGCGTAAGCACGTTCTATCAATCTTAAATGATGATACAAGAACCCAGGTAGATAAGGCTGATGCCATAAACATTCTTGTTCAGCCCCTTCAAATTGTAAAGCGCCAATATTTAGATGATAAGAACTCCTTTGTTATTTGTCTACACACGCTATCCTTGCTACGAGGTGCTCTCATTGATGATCGTTTAGTATTTTATAATGAATGGACCAGTGTTATTGATGGATACCGGGTTTGCAAGTACTGCAGTGAGCAAATAAATAATGACGTTATTATTGATCAGGAAGATTATGATTCTGAAGGTCATCTTGTTGTGCGCTCTGATGTCATGGCTACGTCTGGAGTTCAAACAGCTACCGCAAACGCTTTATTGGAACTTAGAAAGCTATTTGTTCTAGAAAATGCCGGTGAGCAACTGATGTTTATTCTCATTTCGGTCTTACAGATTTTCCCTGAAGGAACTCAGGTTGTTCCGGTATTACAGACGATTCGTAGTATTGCACTGTCCCTACGTAAGAACGCAAAGATATCGACTCAGGTAAAGGATCGTATTGAAGGAATTTTAGGAATTGTCGGCACAATTATCTTAATTCAAACTCATAATCCGTTCCTAATACCTCGTCGGTCTTTTGGTTCTAAGATCCTAAAACTTGCCGGGTACCCTCGTGATACTGATGATACCGAAAAAACACCGATTATTGATACCTTATTATTCATTCTAAAAACAACCTTCGATTCCTTTCCCGGAACCTTTAAGGGTCCTATGACACAAATAGTCAATGGTCTAACGGTAAGCACAAAGAAGGTAAAGGAAGATGTTATTAAATACCTTCCTCCGTTCATTACGAAATTTAAGCCTCAACTTGAAGAATCTAAGCAGCGCTTTGAAGAAGTCACTCCTGAAGAAAATCCTGGAAAACAGCGAGTTGAATTTCCTCTCATTCAACTAGAAAAAACCGAATATAAGTTAGATGAGCGTTTAAGTAAGAACGAGCCTATTTCTGTATGTAAGGTTCTGCCCATAAGCACCGTACTTGAAGCCTCTGCCTTACCCAGTGTTCTACAGCCCCCTCTACAACTACGTCCAAATATCGATACTTCCAAGAGAACAATTATCATTGATTCCGAAATTCAGAATATCGAAAAGATCACACTTGCCGAAAAAGATATTCGTCGGCGCTTAAATATTGGTCTACCGAAGATTTTTGCAAAGATTGAAAAGTTGAAGACCTTTTTAAATACCAATAAGGATGGAACGGCCTTCCTTTCGTTATTGGATCGGTGTTTAGATATCTTATCTGATGAATCATATGATAAGAAAAAGCTAGCAGAGTATAGAAAGATCTCAGTCTACCTTCAGTCCACAAAAACACTCAAAAAAGATATTTCTCTTGGATTACTATATGATCTTTTTAGCGAGGTTGCCGAACATCCTAAGTATCTAAGACGGATGGAAACAGCTATCAAGAAAGATCTAGTAATTTCAATGATTTTTATTCAGAAGCAGGATGCTGAGAAAGAGTATGAGAACTTACGGACTCAGGAACGTGAGACACTCAAGAAACGTCTCAGAAGCATGAATGACACTGAACGTGAAATCACAAAGACCTTGCTAGAAATCGGTATTGCCAGTTACATTATCACAAATGTCGATCGTGAATTATTTGCGAAAGAATACAAGCCTCTAGAACCTGAAAATGAAAAAGAGCCCGATGATTTAGAACCGGAGGAAGGGTATAACGATACTCGCGATTATGTTGATAATGGCGATCAACCACTTGGAGAAAATGGTCACGAATTAGAAGTTGATTATGGCGATTATGGCGATCGAGCCGTTCGTGATTATGATGATTACCCGAACACTGGCATTATTGATGACGGTGAAGGATTCGGAAATTAAATTTGCATTTTTGTCACCTTGTAATTACGTTTATTATATAATTGTAGTCTTTCTTGAAACTGTCTACGAAAGGCTGGATCAACTACATCAATAATCAGAGGATCTATTTTACGTTGTGTTTTATCAACTCGTAAAATACGCCCTACAATTTGATCAACATCTGGACGAGGTGTGGCAATAACCAAGGTGTTTAGAGTAGCTACATCAAATCCTTCCTTGCACATAGCATAGGTTGCCAGTAGAATACGCTTGGTAGAACACCATTCGGCCCGTTGATCAGCCTTTACGTTTCGTCCAAGGATACAAGATTGTTCTTGAATATCAATTGGAAGTAGATCAAACAAGGCCTTCGTATGATCAACTCGATCGGTCAGTACAAGAAGTTGACGTTCTTTTTCTTGGAATATGTCGGCAATGAGTTCAGTCAGAAACTTATTACGAGGTTCATATTCTGCTACCTTATTCACCATTAAGGACGTGAACATAACTCCAGAATTATTGTAAATTACTTCATTGTACTTATCATCCTTAGGATCATACTCAAAGACTTCTACATTAACTTTTTCATCGACCTTATCACCAGTATTTGATTTATAAAGCAAGGGTCCTAAAAACCAATGAATAACGTGCATGAGTTTATCCTTGCGTTCTAGAGTTGCTGATAGTCCTAACATATATTTTGATGTTAGTTTAGTCATCGTGTGTGAGAATGATTCAGTAGCAATATGATGACATTCATCCACAATGACTAGACCAATATGTTTATAAGTTGAAATAGGGTAATCTCTTTGTGATACGGTTTGAAGCATAGCCACAGATATATCGGCGTTTTCAATCTTGAGAGTATCGCCTTGAACAAAGCCAATGCGAGCCTTAGGAAGAAAGGCCTTAATTCTCTCGACCCATTGATCACGTAGAAAAGTATTGTGAACCAAAACAATGGTAGGTAGTTTGAGTTGAGAGGCGATGTAGAGAGCACACACGGTCTTACCGCCGCCGGTTTGTAGTGAAATAACTCCATCGTGTGGTTCGGGAAGCAAGTATGAATCGACTACCTCTTTTTGGTTCTCACGAATTGTTCCTACAAATTCCCAAAACTTAGGATCAGTTTGTTTTACTTCGCGAGTTGAGGTCCTAAAGGGTCCAAAAGTTTCAATCCCGTAATGTTTTGGGATGTACAGATTAGTTTCATCTTCTGAATAGACCTTATAACGTTGAACGAATTGAGGTTTGACAAACACTGAAGGAATGTACGGTTTTACCGTCAGCGTTCCTTGAATGTGGTGAATCTTGTCTATTTTATTTTTTGCAATTTGATAACCGCCCAAGGTGAGCGCCATTACATTACTTAACTATTTTCAGATGTTAATCCATTTTTACTCTATAATCAAAATTCAAGAATCGTGTTTGCGTGAGGAGATAGACGCTGGGCTTCCTTAAAAAACCGACTGTCCTTAACCGTCGAATAAATACGAGAACATAGAGAAAGGGTAAAAAAATCTGTTAACATATCAACCGTCATAATATCCTTAGAAAACTTGAGATCCTTAGCTGCAAGATTATGATTTCCCCTTAGAGAATCCTGCTGTAAAGAAAGTTCACTGGCCACAAAGGAATCAGAATAATAATTTTTCCAAATTTGTAGATTTTCTTTGTCGTCAGATACAACCGTCATTTTTACACCGTTAAGTGCTCCCTGACACGTAACTAAGGAACATAGGGCCTGTACACTCATGCTTCTATAGCCATTTTTGATATGATCGGTTCCTCGAATATGAATGCCCCATGATTGCCGTATAGGAAACTTAGATAGACGCTCTCGTAATTTTTGTATGATTCGCTGGTCATGTACTCGGAAACAGGCAGCAAAGAATGATGAGTCTTGAAATAGTGTACGCATACCACATCCTAAGACTACCACATCAACACCAAAATCACGATTTAAAACTCCAGCATCAATAGTCTGACCGTTTGTTATTAATGTATGGGAATACGGAGTTTTTATCTTACCCTTCCAAAACTCCGGATAGTATGTAGCGTCTTCAGGTATATCATCTAAGGAATTCAGTTGATCGATATTTAAGAGTTTAAAATACGTGTAAAAGTTTTCTTGACCGTGTGTCCACATCTCATCACTCCAATCTACATATACCTTTAGATTGTGGGTCTTAGCAAATGAAATACCCATCTTTAAGGATTCTAGTCTATCCCCAAAACCTAGCCATCCTTTAATAACCAAATACTTCATGATTTATAAATACTATTCTTTTTGCAAAATGGAAATATAACTTCTAATATATTTAGGAGTAAGATGGAGAGAATGGGTAACCTCGATGAGGATACTGATGAAAACAAGCAGGCGCGTTATGAGATTATTCAAAATACAATTCGTACCATTGAAGAGAATCTTCCAATTACAGAAGATTTCTTAGCTGATTGTCAGGATCTTATTCTTTCGTATCATTCGAATTTTATAAATGCACCGACTAAGCTGCATGTTATTGAGGATGAGACATATGTGAATAAGCTAAAACAAACAAACCGTATGGCCGAAGATATTGTCACCAAGGTAATGAATAATGAACCATTTTCTCTCACTGAATTTTACAAATTTTGTAAGAATATTGTAGAGCTGATGAATCGTCTTGATTATCTTGATTCAGCTGATGATCTATCCGCTATGATGGCTAGTCTATCTGTAAAAACGAAAACGAGAAAACTAAGAAGATAAATAGTAACAAGATGGAAGAGTATACTGACGCAGAGCGCGAGTATCATTCAGATATAATACAAGATACCATAGACGTTGTAGAAAAACGCAAACCAACCTTTGAGTTTCCCATTGAGGAACACGTTGATTTGCTGATAAGTTATGATGCTCAGGTATCCTTAATGTCTGGAATGGAGGATTTGATTCACACAGAAGAGTATACTGAACTATACAATAAGTCTCAGGAGATAGTACGATATTTAGTACAAACCTATCAAAAGACTTCTATACTTCAAATCGAGCCGTATTATCAATATTGCAAGATCATTGAACAAATGATGCTTCTTATTTCTACAGATACGGCCGAATCGCAAGATGAGCTTTCGAATATGTTTGATAAGATGACGATGTAAAAACGAATATTTTTTTGTTAAAGTCTTGCTTACATAAAAACACAAAAGTTAAAATGCTTGATTTTGACCGTTCTCGGATCTCTCTGTATCTCTCTCTGGAGTATGACGAGATGCGCGGCATCAATAACCACATCGAGACTATTCTTGCAATGATGTTTCAAGGCAAGCCTTTCACCACGGATGATCATGCAGAGCTTCAGAAGTACATGGATATTCGTAAGGATCATATTGAGAAGATCAATGGTATGATGAATCTTCTTCATCTGAGCAACTAACTAAGGTCGGCGTAAAAACTGATTTTTTTTCGTTAAACAAGAGCTTATATTAAATAACTTAAAAACCTCAAAATGGAGCCTTCTAGTGAGTATGTGAACCTTGCTTTGGAGTATGAGAAGTTGGATGACATTAATCTGTGCATTCAAATGATTCTTACAAAGATAACTCTTGGTAAGCCGTTCAGCCATGAGGAGTATGTTGAGCTACAGGGCTTTAAGAATATCCGTAATAAGCACACGGAGAACATCAATAGATTGTTGCATGTGATTCGTTAAAGCAAGGTAAGCGTAAAAAACTTATTTTTTTTAACTTTCAACTAATAAGAATGAATCGGGCATTTGACCACAACGGCGTAATTGTTTCGGCTTCGAATCCTCACAAGGAACTAACGACGGTCAAGAAGACTCTGATCGTAGACTCGGCTGATCGCGATACAGTTAAATATTCGGCCGGTGGTGATTTTGTGGTCTATCTGCCTCGGGTCTATAAGAATATTGTATCTATTCGTTTGATGGCTGCTGAGTTTCCTACTATTTCGAATGCCTATACTCACAAGTATAATACAACTGTAGCTTCGGGAGAGACTATTATATATGGTGCAAATGCCGGTTCCTCACCTGATGCGGCTGCCTCAACTCTGCAGTATTTTTTAATTGATATTGAAGGCCTAAACAAGACGGACGAGACACGCGTTGGCGCAGATCGGTCGTCTTTTGTAGATGGTACCTTTGCAAAGATCCCGGTTTCTTCTACGTCTGGATATGTTCAGTACAATGATCACTCGGCCCAGGATAACATTTCTCGGTATTCTCCTCCGATTGAGAACTTAGATCGTATGCGCATCCGTACTCGCACTCACGCTCAGCAGGGTAATCAGGGATTCCTATACTGGTATGCTTCTTCAGCGTACCAGTCATTTTCTCTAACCTTTGAGATTGAATATCTTGTCAACGGTTTCGATTCGTTCTCATCCTTTGAGTCTCGTATCAACAACCGTGCCGTTTCTCCTCCGCGTTCTTAAATTACTTCATACGACGACCTAGATTCACGAACGTATCAAGGGTGTACAGGAAGAAGACACCTGTAAAAATATATAACATCATATCCTGAGACGACGCACTTTCATACCCAGTCCGATTCTGTTCTACCATACGGAGAATACGATCGAGTTTGATATCGTGAGCAGCACCCTGGAAAGAAGGAGGAGCATAAGCAAAATCTGTACCATCATCCTTACGATAATACGGGTTGGAGTACCCCTGCTTTGTTGAGGTAAAGTTCTCCTTGGTCAATTGGATCTTGGCGGGTCCGTAGTTCACATCGCCCTCGTCATCATCGTGGACAATAGGCAGAGACTTCGAAAGATCATCGATCGTCTTCTTGTGCTTTGCTACGGTAGCCACGGTACGATGAATGGGGGTGGGGTGTACACGCCCTTCCTTCTCGGCATCACGTTTCTGATGAGGAGCATCATTCTTCGATGTCATATCATAATGTTTTTTGGGAAACGCTGACCCCCATACTTCTTCAAGACTAGCCATTCCACTTGTTCACTGATACATAGAAAAATATTAACAAGACTGTCAAACAAATGAAGATTGGAAAGGTAGAATTAATAGTTGTTGCGGGGGTTATTGTCTACGTAGCATTTTTTGCTCATCCACCTCCTACGATTGTGAGCACGGTGCTTTCAAACCCGTTTGGTCAAGTTGCTATTCTGGGAGCTATTGTTTACACCGTCGTCTATCATAGCCCTATCATTGGCATCTTTTTAGCCATTGCTTACATTATGAGCACGGGGGCGGTGTTTGAGTACCTTGATAAGGATGAGCAGAAGCCTAAGGAGAAGGCCCCTCCGAAGTCTACTGGCGTTCCACCTCCGGCGGTAACGGGTCTACTAAATTCGCTCATGAAGAAGAAGGGTGATACGCGTCTCCCTCAGACCAATGGCAACTCAGTGAAGACTAAGCCCACTGCCGTAGTAGCTCCTAAACCGAAGCCTTCTCCTAAGATCGAAAACTTTATGAACTTTTGAATAAGAGGATGATCCATAAAATAGCATCCGATGTTGCTTCGTCCCCGTTTATGATTGGCGTAATGATGTTAACAATGAACATCGGTAGTCGGTATATCACTCATGAGTTCAGTGATAACGATGATGAGTACCAGCAGAATATTCTTCTGCGTCGTTTTGCGATTTTTGCAGTATGCTTCGTCGGAACGCGTGACTTACTTATCTCGTTAATTCTAACCGCTGGCTTCGTAATTTTAGCCTCAGGATTCCTTCGTGGAAAGTCAGTCTATGCCCGGGAAGGTATGACCCCAGCAGTTTCTACTCCCGATCTGGCCATGAGAGCTGCTGCAGGTCTAGCAGGTCATGTTGATGATCCTGCGTATGATAACACAGTAAAACCTATTCCTAAATGATAATAATGGGCCAAAAGTCTTCTAAGGATATGGCCATAGGGTTGGTTATTTTTAATCCTATGGAGTCTAAGCGAATCATGATGAATTATCTTTACGTCGTCAACATCTTTAAACAACAAAAGTTACCTGTATTTACACTAGAAATGGTCTTTAAAGGCAGAGAACCTGAAATACCCGACGCATTTCATGTTCGATGCAACTCATTTATGTTTCATAAGGAACGCATGTGTAGAATACTGGAAACTCTGATACCTAGAAAATACAAAAAAATTGCCTTTATTGATGCTGATGTCTTATTCACAAACAAAAACTGGTACGAAGAAACTTCGGCCTTATTAGATACTCATGACGTTGTCCAGCCTTTTGAATCGTGTAATTGGTTGGATTTAACCTATACACACATCACGATGACACGTCCATCGGCCTTGTTTATGGAAGGTCCTACCTTAGATTGGAGATATCATCCGGGATTTGGGTGGGCGTTTCGGCGTGAATGGTACAAGGATGTTGGTTTCTTTGATTGGGCTATAAGTGGAAGTGGAGATACCCTTTCTTGTGCAGCCTGGCTAAAAAAGGAGTTTCCTCCTGGATTCAAGTCGCTTCCTCCTTGCCAGGTCCCAGCCTTTAAGGATTTCTTAAAGCTTCCTACGCCTCGCATAACATACACGAAGGGCGAGGTAAATCATTTGTATCACGGTTCAAAGGTAAATCGTCAGTATGTCGAAAGACATGGATTAGTGAATACTCCCCATGATATTCGAAAGATAATTAAGATAAATTATGATGGAATGTTTGAATGGGTAAATCCTCATTTATGGAATCCTGTGTTGCTATCTTATTTCAGAGATCGGTATGATGATGATTTAAGTGAGGATTTAAAGCTTAATAGTGACCGAGTTCTTACCAGTTGAGCCACCGGGCTTCTTCATGGCGCTCGTAAGAACCTTCTTTGTCTCAACACCCGTATTCACGCGCTTAAGAAGATCTTCAATATTTACCTCGGGACCCTTCATTTCACGTACGGGAACTGAGGTTGGGGCGGGTGGCGGAGGGCTAGAACGCATAATTGGAGGCTGGGGATTGGGACGAGCAGGCATCTTCACCGGTGACTTAATAGAAGTTGGCGGAGGGCGTACGCTCGTCTGCTGAGGCGGAGGAGGAGGAACCATTCCACTCATAAAGCTCGCTAGACCGGCAAGAGGATTACCCTGAGATTGCTGAGGCATTCCCTGGCTTTTCATGGTCTGAGTCTGTTGCTGCATCGCGGCCGTAGCAAGCTGACGAGCAATATCAGGATTGGTGCGTAGAACATCATCAATGTTCGGGATTGGGGCCTTACGCGTCATCTGGTTAGTTAGGTGTACCATGTACACCATCATGCAAGTACGAATTGGAATACGCACGAGAGGATGCATCTTAATGTTCTCACCGTACATGTCATAGAGCTCCTCGAAATCTTCCTCCATATCTACCACATTCATCTGAGCAGACTCAGAAAGTCCATCAAGTTGCAGACCAAAGGCCTTCATGAGCGGAACATTCTTAGAACTCCACTCCATTGCCGACATTCCTGTAATAAACCAATCCGAGAACTGCTTAATCATAGCATCCGCATCCTTCTCCTTCTTGATAAAATCATACTCCATCTTCATCTCTTCCAGAGGCGACTCTAGCGTAAAATTCTTACGCATGGGAATTCCCGAAGCTTGAAACCGCTTAAACTTACGAAGCATCTCGTACTTTTCACGCAGAAGGTGCTCGTCGGACATCCGCTTAGGAGCAGACTGTGACGGGAAGAACGACTCGGCATTTAAGTTATCTAGACCCTCTGACGAACGAATAGGTCCAGCCTCACCGAAGGTGGGTACTAGCTTAGGAGCCGACGCATCATCACTAGTTAAATCAACCGTAGGGATATTGAACGATACCGCTTCCGTTGGTAGATCAAATGAAACTGCCTGATTCGTTAAAAAATCGGCACCGAGGATTTCGCCACTCATTTATTCAATTAGACGAGTCCGTTCTGAAAACTATAACGCAACTTTTGATAATATTGTATTAAAAGCCGAACGCCATTCATTTGAAATATCCTTGTACGTCCAGAAGTTTATCACACACTCATACTGTTGCCTGGCCAAACGTACGACTTCCTTAGGATCCTCTTTTAATTTGTTAATAATAGCAACGGCCTCATCTAGAGTCGAAAACTTTGGTCCAGGGATTTTGGAGAAGTTTCCAACTCGTGTACCGATGACTAAGACACCACTTACGATAGCCTCAAAGGCCGGAAGAGGACCTGTTTCAACTGAACTATCAGGTCCAGCCGTTACCAGTAAGATATCAATAGAATGGTACCAAGTTTTCATTTCAGGAAACGTAAAGTTCATAGCTGTATCTAAGGGGATGTTTACAGTCTCGCTAATCTTTGTAGCTAAGGAGTAATTTTTAGTTGAGATATTTACATCTCCACACCACCCTAGACGCTGTATATTTCCTTGACGTTCCTTGTATTCGAAATGATCAGGCTCAACACCATTTCTTACTAGAAACACTGACTCAGATGGCGGAAACAGATGAGAAATTTCATAACTTGTCATGCCATAATTTATTTTTATGTCAGGAAGTACGACATTTGTAAACTCAGAACCGCCATGAGCTACAACAAACCACTTACTAAAATCAACTTTTACATGATTAGTTATAAAGAAATTAATAGTAGCAATTTGTGTTACGCATATATCGTATTTATTAGATATGTCGGCAATAGTTAGAAAGTCTGTTGTACGCCAATCAAAATATGTGAATTCAAAATCATCCGTTAGGTAACGTTCAATATCACGATGTACACGTTCCACTGACCAGCCCATCGGACCAAATACAAAGACTTTCTTTTTAATGATTTTATTGGTTTGGAGAGACCGATCAATTAGATTTTTCCAATGAATATATGTCTTCTCAAAAGTCCATGATTCCATAACACACTTATACTGCTCCTTAGCTAGCCTTACTACTTCTTCAGGATTCTGTTTTAGATTATTTATGATATCGACAGCTTCTTCAACAGTAGAAAATTTAGGTCCAGGTATTTCGGCAAAATTACCAACGCGAGTTCCTATTACTAAGACGCCACTCACGATAGCTTCAAAGGCCGTAAGAGGGCCTGTTTCATGCCATAGTTCTGGTCCAGCGGTTATCAGGAAGATATCAATAGATTGATACCAATCTTTCATATTCTCATTTAAGGCCTTTTTCATTGGTAGATCTAAAATATTTGCAATTTTGTGAGCCATTTCTACGCGTTTCGTTGCTACATCTTCTTTACCACACCATCCTAAAGTATTAATCGTACCGTTTCTTTCCACATAGTCAAATAAATTATGGTTGACTCCATTAGGAACTAAACTTATATCTGATTCACTTGGAAATAGATGTCTAATACTCTTACTCGTCATTCCATACAAAAGCCCATTAGCAGGAATATCTGAGTAGAATTCAGGATAACCGTGTGAAATACAAACATATTTTTTGAAACCCTCGATCCCCCTGAAATTTCTTAGATAAAAATATCCATCTAGTCCAGTAATAACTACATCGGACTGCTTTTCTTTTTCATAAAATACACCATCAGTCCATCTCCAATCATGATAAATAATATTATAATGTTTTTCCAGGTATGGTTCTAACGATTTATGAACCTTATGAACAGCAGATGAAGGATCTTCGTAAAAAAGAAGGGTTGGCTTCATTTCACTTGTTAAAGGTCTATAGTCTAAATTTTTCTTAATCACCGCATTAAAGGCATCTCTCCAATACTTTGAGGTAATCTTATAACACCATTTTTCTACGACACAATCATACTGTTCCTTAGCCAGTTGTTTAACTTTTTCAGGATTTGTTCGGAGTTCTTCTATTATAGAAACCGCTTCATCAACCGTAGAAAACTTAGGTCCAGGTATTTCAGCAAAATTACCAACAGCGGTTCCGATAACTAAGACACCTGATGCAATAGCTTCAAAGGCTGGAAGTGGTCCAGTTTCTGATTGGTAGTTTGGAATCGAGGTAACTAATAAGATATCTAGTCTAGAATACCATATTTTTAGTTGATCATGAGAAAGAGCAATCCAATCTTTTGGTTGTTGCAGTGGGCATTTGGAAGGTATATGCAAAGGAGTATTTAGCTTTTTTGCTATTTGTTGAGCCCACTCGAATTGTTTGAACCATATACTTGGTCTTGCACACCAACCTATATTGTTTACATTTCCCGAATGTTCCTTATACGTAAAATTATCTAATTCTACGCCATTTGGTGTGAATAAGGGCGTGATATAACTAGGAAATAAATGAGCAATAGATCGACTAGTCATCCCATGAAGTGCTTCTGATCTCATATTAACCGTAAATTCTTCAAATCCATGAGAAATAAACAGACACTTCCGTAAGTTTATATTAGGCATCCATAGAAACACAGTATGATATCCAGCCATCAATGAAAGAAAGATATCATATTGATCAAATTTTTCAAAATGTTCGTGAATAAGGTTTTGATCGCTCCAATTAACATGTGTAAATTCAAATTCATCCGACAAATATTTTTCTAAATCTCGATGAATACGTCCAACGGCCCACCCGTCTTCGGCATAGACAAAGATTTTTTTCTTCATCTATTGTTCTCTAATACCCACAATCCCTGTAAGAAGGAATCCGCAAGATCATCTTTCTTAGGGTGTTTCATCATAAAGGTTTTTAGTTCCTCGGTCGGCACCAGTTCCTTTGCATGAATAATACCAGTGTTCTTTCGACCCTTATATGTCTTAGTTGAATCTTCGACCGTGATCATATTTGTTAATTTGTGAATAGCAGACACACCCTTACATTTGTATCCCTGGCATACATACCACATATGTAACATGGCTTGTACACATAACATACGCTTGTCGGGCTGCTGTTCAAAACATACTAGGTCTGCTCCTTCCCACAACTTGCGTCGAGAATCTAAGCACTGAGCAATGGGATCAGCCAAGTCTACCACGGACACCTGCTTGGCCGACTTCACACATCGTTTCCACACGTTAGCATAATAAAAGTTATACAACTTATCTACAATTTCTTTTTTTGTTGTTCCTGTAATTGTGTGTAAGGCTCCTTCAGTTTTTAGTTCATCAATTGTTTTCTTGTTTAAGGACATCTTAGTAGGAGGTTTACCCGCGCCCTTTGGTTTATGAGTCTTACAGCAATATAGAGTACCGTCACGCTTCACCCAATTCGCAGGCTTTTTACACTTAAAACATTTTGCGGCATCATGACCGGCTGATTCAGCCATCACATCAATCAAATCCCAATGTACGATTTTTACATCGTGACGAGAGTTACCTTCCAAAACACAAAAAGCCAAATTACGTAATCCTACATCAAAGGACACTATCTTCATTACCTACTGAACACAACTTACGTTTAGATGAATAGAGATTAAATTGGTAATGGCATTTTCAATTCTTTCTGATATCGTTGATGTCAGCTTGATGATTGCAACGGTATTAACTGGAACGGTCTGTTTGTCAGCTACTCTTATTATGGCTATGTGTCCGCCCCGTCAGCTAAAGGAATGTTTGAGATGTAAATGTCTTCGTCGAACTCGACCTCGTGAAGACACGGATGAACTTGAACCAATGGTCGTATAATTAAAAACGGATTTGATTATTCCTGATCAGTTCTTATCAAAAATGGCTAAGCGTAATACTAACACCGGTACGTCCTATACATTTGATATTATTGTTTATGATAATGATCAGTTTGTTGATCTGCGGTCTTTGACGTCCGAACAGCTTAGTGAGCTAAAGAAGGATATTCAGCGTGTCTTTACCAACTCGTTTTATGATCGAATGACGACGTCTGTAATCCTATCTCCTCAGGAACGGTATGGCGAGCTGGGGATTGATACGGAG
>Ga0136641_1000074_pt1 | contig 39023 bp, 35 predicted proteins | sample EliLak1302023Y_FD_115312 | JGI IMG/M metagenome (GOLD analysis project Ga0136641, IMG submission 115312) | Freshwater microbial communities from Elizabeth Lake, Yosemite National Park, California, USA - 13020-23Y | ecosystem: Environmental > Aquatic > Freshwater > Lake ...
AGCTTCAAAAACGCGCGCTCATTTTTACAAAAAAGTTTTTCTACACGCTTTAAGGCAATGGGGTTGACATTCCAAGTATCACCAGAAAAATACTGTACTTGTTTTAATTTTCCATCATAGGGCGCATGGAAACGGTGATACATAGACGAAGTGATGCGAATCGTCATAAACCAGCCGTTCTCCCAATTTTCCAGACCAGCTTGCTTGCCCAGCAAATCTTCGATGGTGTAAGGGAACCCTTTGGCTTGATATACCTGACCATCATGAACACGACCTATTGCTCCCACTATTCCATCACAAGGACTGGTTAACACATGTGTTGCGCTGTCTATCTGCCTGGCGCCAGGCTTGAGCTCACGGATAAAGCAATCGTGCAAACTGTCAAAGTCTGTTTTCAAAGCGTCAGACAAATCTAAATCTGCCAAACTTCTCCATATGCCTATAGAGGCTTTTTTAATTAATGGTTGTCGTATGCGACTGAACCAACCCATGAATCGCGTCAAAGCCAATCTAGGTATACGGTTGGTGAACAAAAAGTTCAAGTCTTCATTGGCACCTATTTTTTGAAATATTTCACGAATAGTCATCATTTTTTAACTCAATCTTCATACAAAGGAGGTTTTGAAAAGGAAATCATTGATGGAGACATTCAATACGTTGACTCTGACCGCCACTGCATTGGCATGTGGACTGTTGCTTAAGAAGTTGCATCAACGTTTGCAACTTTCGATGGCCAAACACCCGTCTCTCGGAGGTCATTTGCGCATGTCTAAGCGTGTAGCGGCATGGATACCTGCCTACAGCTATCAAAAAGATACCTGGTTTGCCGTTGATAACGCCCCTCAACATATTGAACTTCAACGCCAACAAGGCCTGCAAGCCCTTGCACATCGTTTGACGTCGAGCAGTCCTCAGACATTGGCTATGTCGAGCAAAGTCAAGCCCATGATTTCTGATTTGCAACTCATCAGTCAATACCGTGTTCCTTATCAATTTCGGGAAGAACTCAGCAGACATATCAGCTTGGGTAGTTTTTGGCGAGAAAGTACGGGTGAGTATTTGGTCGATATGGATGGCAACAGATTCTTTGATGTCACTGGATCGTATGGCGTTAACGTGTTTGGCTTGGATTTTTACAAGCAATGTATTGCGGAAGGTGCTTTGCGTGCACAACAGCTCGGTCCGGTATTGGGTTCTTATCACCCTAGCGTGCTTGATAACGTGACACGTTTGTGTGAAATCTCTGGCATGCAAGAAGTATCGTTTCACATGTCCGGCACTGAAGCTGTCATGCAAGCTGTACGCCTGGCCAGGTACCACAGCCGTAAAAAGAAAATTGTCAGGTTCACTGGCGCTTACCATGGCTGGTGGGATGACGTTCAGCCTGGTCCTGGCAATCCCATGCCACCTTCTTCTGACACGCTGACATTGAGTGACATGCATCCCAACACGCTTCGTGTTTTGCGAAATCGAAATGACATTGCCTGTGTGCTGGTTAACCCACTTCAAGCCATGCACCCCAATAAAGCTGCACCCACTGATTCGACATTGGTAGATGGAAGTCGCAGTATTTGCTATGACCGCAAAGCCTATACCGAATGGTTGCAGCAATTGCGCCAGGTTTGCACCGACAAAGGAATTGCGCTCATCATGGATGAAGTTTTTCTGGGTTTTAGGCTCGCACAAGGTGGCGCCCAAGAATACTTCAATATCAAGGCCGACATGGTGACTTACGGTAAAACGCTTGGCGGTGGTTTGCCAGTAGGTGTGATTTGTGGTTTGTCTAAATGGATGAAGCGTTTTGATGAAAACCGTCCTGCTGACCTGTGTTTTGCAAGAGGGACTTTCAATGCGCACCCCTACGTGATGGCCACTATGCAAGTATTTCTGGAAAGATTGAAATCCGATGCAATCCAACAGATATACGCGCAAAGTAGCCAGCGCTGGAGTGAACGTATGCATTTGCTCAATGAAAAATTGAATGCTGCCAGTGTCCCAATTCAAGTCATGGGCATGGAAAGTATTTGGTCGATTGTGTATTCGGTAGCTGGTCGCTACAACTGGATGTTGCAGTTTTATTTGAGAGACCAAGGTATCGCGCTCAGTTGGGTCGGATCAGGCCGCATGATTTTCAATTTAAATATCGATGACAATGAATTTGAGATTTTCATGCAACGTTTTATTCGTGCTGCACAGCAAATGCAAAATGACGGTTGGTTCTGGACTTCATCCGAACAAACCAACCGCCAAATCAAACGAACACTGTTGAAAGAGTTAATCAGAAAAAAATGGATGCACGCTTAATGCACTGAAGTTCTGACATGGTCCATGGGATCGATCCACTCACCGCGCATTAAGTACAAAGGTGATTTGTAGTACATCTTTATGTCGTGCAGTGGATCGGTGATGATTTTCATTGCCCACGCCAAACCCGCAAGCAAGCTTTGCTGGTGCCAGAGTTGAAAAACTCTAAACAACAGGCCTGCTATGCCTAAAAACAACCATAACATGCCAGTGATACGTACGGGGGTATCCTCATAGTTTGCAGGCACCGCCCAAGTTAAATACTCTGGCATCCAATAAGCCAATACTGGAATCATGGCGCAAATTGTCAATAAGACAATTTTTCGTTTCAAGTTGTAGCCAATTTTTATGTCTTCCTTGTGCTCATGGGTAGCCAAATTAACCTCGTCATAACCTTTGGGTTCAAAGAAAAAATGTCCAATTTGTCGGGTGCTCATTGAGAACAACCAAGCGATCAATGCAGACACGACAGGATCGATAAATAAATAAATATATGCAACTAAAAATGATAAGGCGCTGATTAAATGCAGTGTTTGATTCACACGGCTATGGTGATAATAGCGGTGATCATCCCAGCGTTGGATTTCAAGCGTTTTCAATAATTCTTTCATATCTGTTCCTTTAGTGAAAGTGGTCGGTCAGATGTATCAATCTGTCCGTCTTTCAACTGTCACAGTTTCTAATGAAATTTTCATGACATTTTCGAAATTTCTTATTCGTCATTTAATTGACATTATTTATTCACTAATCTGTATTAATTTATTGTCACATTACAGGGTATGAATACACACATCATTGTCGAACGATTCGGCCAAACAAAAAGCCCATTGAATATTTCAGTAGTGACTGAAACATTTCCTCCTGATATCAATGGTGTTGCGCATACCTTGTCGAAAATGGTCAACGGCCTACAGTTGAATGGACACAACATTTGGTTAGTGCGGCCACGAATAGAAAAAAAAGAGCTCGCACAAAATCGCCAAGGTTTTAACGAATTACTTGTGAAGGGAATGCCCATACCCTTTTACAAACAGCTGCGGATGGGCTTGCCCGCTAAAAAAGAATTACACCGTTTATGGTCACACAAACGTCCCGATGTTGTTCACATTGCAACTGAAGGACCACTTGGTTGGTCAGCGCTTCAAGTCGCAAAAAAATTGAAAATTCCAATCAGCACCGACTTTCGCACTAACTTTCATGCGTACAGCAGTCACTATGGCATTGGTTGGCTCAGCGGCGCTATATTGTCATACATGAGGAAGTTTCATAACTCTGCAGATGCGACGATGGTACCTACCGAACAACTTGCGCAGACTCTGTCCAGTGCTGGATTTGAAAGACTTCATGTCGTGCCACGTGGAATCGACACTCAACTGTTTTCTCCAAGTAAGCGAGATCCAGCTCTAAGAGCCAGTTGGAAGGCTGATTCAGATACTATCGTGATGCTTTATGTTGGAAGGTTGGCTGTTGAAAAGAATCTCGAACTTGTGTTGCAAACTTATGCAATGGCCAAGCAACAAAGTGTCAAAGCCAAACTCGTATTGGTGGGCGATGGCCCTATGCGTCACGAATTGGAACAATCATTTACTGATGTGATATTTGCAGGTTTCAGAACCGGAGAAGATTTAGCTGCTCACTATGCAAGCGCTGATATGTTTGTATTTGCCAGTCAAACTGAAACTTTCGGAAACGTCACGCTAGAGGCCATGGCGTCTGGTTTGGCAGTGGTGGCATTCAATCATGCCGCAGCAGGTGAGTTAATACAAAATGGGGTCAATGGTATGTTGGCTGCCCATGCATCTGATATCCATTTTGAAATGGCAGCGCAAACCTTGCTCAACAGACCTGAACTTATGGCTTATGTCAGACAACAAGCTTGTATCAGTGCTCAATCTATGGGTTGGGACACCATTGTCAAGAAGACTGAATCGGTTATTTACGATGTTCTAGATCAACGCGAGTTTTTTTCTGCCGCTCGCACCACAATAGCTAGCCCGTTAAGTCTGGTCTGATCGAGGAATCAAAATGGAAGATAAACAAACCACTGATAAACAACTGTTACAACGAGTTCGTGAGGATCTTCTGGATAACCTTGATGAAGAACTCGAGATGGAGATGGATGAATACCAAGACTATGAGGAAAATTCGACTCTGAAACAACGTCAAGATCGAATAAGTTACTTTAAAAACTTACTTCGCTTACAAGGTGAGCTCGTCAAGTTACAAGATTGGGTAGTCGCAAACAAACGCCGTGTAGTCATTATTTTTGAAGGACGCGACGCGGCTGGCAAGGGTGGCGTCATTAAACGCATCACACAAAGACTCAATCCACGTATTTGCAGAGTTGCTGCCTTACCAGCCCCTAACGATCGTGAACGTACACAATGGTATTTCCAACGCTATGTTGCACACTTACCTGCTGCAGGCGAAATTGTCTTGTTCGACCGTAGTTGGTACAACCGAGCAGGTGTTGAACGTGTGATGGGTTTTTGCAGTGACGAAGAATATGAAGAATTCTTTCGCTCAGTTCCTGAATTTGAAAAAATGCTGTCACGAAGTGGTATTCAAGTAGTGAAGTATTGGTTTTCCATCACCGACGATGAACAACATGCACGTTTTTTGGGACGCATTCACGATCCCCTGAAGCAATGGAAACTAAGTCCTATGGATTTAGAGAGTCGCAAGCGGTGGGAAGCCTATACACATGCCAAAGAAGCCATGATTGAACGGACACACATTGCAGAAGCACCGTGGTGGGTGATACAAGCCGTAGATAAAAAGAAAGCTAGACTCAATTGCATTCACCATCTACTGTCATTGATGCCTTATTCTGAAATTGAGCATCCCATCATAGATTTGCCTGCACGTGTTCGCAATCCAGATTATTTAAGACATCCAGTACCTGCTGAAATGTACGTACCAGACGTCTATTGAGTATCAGCGACCAATACCTTTATAGGTAAACCCTTTCTCTTTCATTCGGGCCGGATCAAATAAATTACGTCCATCAAAGATGACGGGTTGTTTAAGTGTGTTTTTCAGCAACTCAAAGTCTGGTGCTTTGAATTGACGCCATTCTGTCATGATGATCAGCGCATCTGCATTATTCAATGCTGCTTCTTTGGTTCCACACAGTTGAAGCAATGGCTGCTGACCATAAATATGTTGAGTTTCTTCCATAGCTGCAGGATCATAAGCTTGAACTTTTGCACCGGATTGCCATAATGCTTCCATCAATACTCTGCTGGGTGCCTCACGCATATCGTCGGTATTAGGCTTAAAAGATAAACCCCAAAGCGCAAAAGTCTTACCTTTCAAATTATGTTGGAAATGATCATTTAATTTTTCAAAAACCACACGCTTTTGTGCTTTGTTTCGCGCTTCAATCGCATTCAACAGCAAAGGGTCAAAGCCCATTTGTTCGGCTGTTTTGACCAAGGCGCTCACATCTTTGGGAAAACAGCTTCCACCATACCCAGCGCCCGCATATATAAAGTGATATCCAATCCGTTGATCACTGCCGATACCCTGCCGCACTGATTCGATATCGGCACCCACAGCCTCTGCTATGTTGGCCATTTCATTCATGAAACTGATTTTTGCAGCCAACATACAGTTGGCTGCGTATTTGGTCATCTCCGAGCTGCGTACTCCCATGACAATGATTTTGTCGTGGTTTCTATTGAACGGCTCATAGAGTTCCCTCAACACCTTTTCCGCTCTGGCACTGTCTGTACCAATCACAATTCTGTCAGGTCGTTGACAATCAGCAACCGCAGCACCTTCCTTCAAAAATTCCGGGTTTGAAACCACATCGAATTCAATCTTGCTGCCTCGATTTACTAATGTTCTGGTGATCGCATCCTGCACTTTGTCTGCGGTTCCTACAGGTACAGTAGATTTATTGACAACGACTGTGTAATCCTGCAAGTATTGTCCGATGGTTTCTGCAACTTTTAATACGTGTTTCAGATCAGCACTACCGTCTTCATCAGGAGGTGTACCGACTGCAATGAACACCACGTCACTCTGGCCCAGTGCTTGCTCAGCGTCTGAAGTAAACATAAGCCGTTTCTCTGCGTAGTTACTTTTAACTAAAGCCTCTAATCCTGGCTCGAAGATGGGTATCTCACCCTCTTTTAATTTATCTAATTTCGCCAAATCAATGTCAACACAAGTGACGGAATGGCCTGCGTCAGCTAAAACAGCGCCTTGAACTAATCCCACATAGCCTGTACCAAATACAGTGATTTTCATAAGAGTTGAAACCTTTGTTTTTTTCTATCTTATGAATGATTAATGACAGTTATTTTTCTATTTCATGAATATTTGATGAACACGAGTCACCGATTCGTCATTCTGTGAATCTACATTGTTTAGATTATGCGCATAAATTTCAAAGGATTGATTTTTAAAAATGGATTTGATATTTTGGCGTCATGCTGAAACCACAGAAGCAATTGAAGGTCAATCAGATATTGACCGTCAACTTTCTGCGCGTGGTGAACGACAAGCGCAGCGCATGGCGCAATGGCTTGAACGACAGTTGCCAGAAAGCACGAAGGTTTTATGCTGCCCTAGTTTGCGTGCAGAGCAAACAGCCATTCCCTTAGGGCGAAAATACAAGTTGAGAGATGAATTGTCACCCAATGCTTTGGTAGACGATGTGTTGACTCTGGCGCAATGGCCTACAAACAAGCACAGTGTTTTGTTAATCACACATCAACCTTTGATTTCAGATACTGTCAAACGACTATTGCATATCCAAATCCCAGAATTGGTAATTAAGAAGGGATCCATTTGGTGGTTACGTTCGCGCGTCAAGGATGATCAAATTCAAACATTGCTGGTGACGGTTCAAACACCTGAGTTTATGTAAATCATATTTACAAATAGATCCAACCTCATTGTTATTATGTCGTGGATCATTGAACCGTGAATAGCTATCTTTTAACTTTCATACCTTTACCCAAGTCAAAGGATTACCTTGTCAAGCTTTACTGTTTCAATAGCTTTTATTGATTGCATTTTGTTATTTACTCTGACCGAATGGCTGGTGTTGTGCATGCGATATCGAATTTTTAAAAATGGCTTAAACGTAGCCGACATCAGCTTAGGCTTGCTTCCAGGTTTTTTCCTGATGCTAGGAATCAGAGTCGCCGCTGGCAATGAAGTACCCATAGAAGTATTTGTTTTTCTGGCTTTATCTGGTTTGACTCATGCGACTGACTTTTACCGCCGTTACAGACTCTGCGAGTAAGTCAATTTCATCGATTTACAATGGTCCATGAAGTTTCAAATTACACCTGAATTTGTATTGGTCTTGTTTTGTGGCGTATCTATTTTGGGACTTATATATATATTGAATGTACTGACCAAAGGAATCCCCAAAAGACTTTATATTCTTGTGCCGATACCACTTTATTTGCTTATACTTTTTTTGTTAGCTGCAGTTTATTTTCTTCTAAAGTAGTTCTCGATTCTCTTGCAATATTTCGCCAGTTCGGCAAACAGTGCCAACCATGGCTGTCTGCAAAATAGTTGCGTGATGCATTAGCTCGATATTTGGCGGAAAGAGAGGGATTCGAACCCTCGGTACAGGAAAACCTGTACGCCGGATTTCGAATCCGGTGCATTCGACCACTCTGCCATCTTTCCTGACTCTTGAATGAAGTGGATAAGGTTTTATCCGTTCATTTTATAAAATTATCAAGGCTTTGAAGGAATATCCACCACTTTAGGCAAATCAGATTTTGCAGCAGCAGGCGTTAAATCGTTGGCATTCAGCGGTGCTCTTGTGAGAATGGCTATGGCAGCGCCCGCTGTCATCAAGTTGCCCTCTTGAATTTCTATGGTTACATTGTGTTCCTGTTTGGTAAAAACCAACACACTGGTTTTAGCTCTCACAGCCGATAACAACGTCCATCCTTGGGCGGGGTAATTTTCTAAAAAATAACTGAATGCTGCGGCTGGTTCGCGGGCTGAATCTATCACTACCCTGCCCACCCAGTTATTCCCTGAGCCAATCACCGTTGATTGCTCATGCAGAATTCGTGCACCAGGTGGTAATTGGGTTTGAGCCAGTAAATCTGTGCCGTTCATATCTATGCTGGATGCAGTTCTTCCTGCGCCCATTGGCATACTCGTACAACCTGCTATCAGCAAAAACGCTGAACTTGCAATCAACATATGCTTGATCATGGGATTTTCCTTTTGGGTTAGGGTTTCAAAAATTCAAGTTGACCCATGTAGGGACGTAATGCTTCCGGTATGCGTATGCTGCCATCAGCCTGTTGATAGTTCTCCAATACGGCCACCAAAGTTCGACCCACTGCAAGTCCAGAGCCATTCAATGTATGCACCAATTCATTTTTACCTTGGGCATTCTTAAATCGTGCTTGCATACGCCGCGCTTGAAATGCCTCGCAATTAGAGCATGAACTGATTTCTCTGTAAGTGTTTTGCGCTGGCAGCCACACTTCTAAATCGTGCGTGCGAGCTGCACCAAAGCCCATGTCGCCCGTGCATAGCAACATGACGCGGTAAGGTAACCCAAGTTTTTGCAATATAGCTTCTGCATGACCCGTCATTTCGTCCAATGCTTCATTGCTTCGATCAGGATGAACGATTTGCACCATCTCCACTTTGTCAAATTGATGCTGACGAATCATGCCTCTCGTGTCTCTACCATGACTGCCAGCCTCAGACCGAAAACATGGGGAATGTGCAGTCAGCTTTATGGGTAACTCACTTTCAGCCAGCACTTTGTCGCGCACATAATTTGTCAAAGGAACTTCACTGGTTGGAATCAAATACAGTGCTTGCCCATCGATTTCGCCGTCCTGTCCACCTTTTTTGGCCGCAAACAAGTCTTCTTCAAACTTGGGCAGTTGTCCAGTTCCCCGTAGAGTCTCAGCATTCACAATATAAGGCGTGTAGCACTCGGTATAACCATGTTCTTGTGTTTGTACATCCAGCATAAATTGTGCAAGCGCTCGGTGAAGTCTTGCAATCGGACCTTTCATGAATGCAAAACGCGAACCTGATAAAGCCACGCCTGTTTCAAAATCCAATCCCAGCGGTTCACCTAAATCCACATGGTCTTTGGCATTGAAATTCAAAGGGGCGGGGTCTTTTCCCGTGAGGCTCCAGCGCCGCAATTCAGTATTAGCGTGTTCATCTTCACCCAAAGGAACACCTGCTTGGGGTAAATTGGGTAAAGCCAATAAAAGCTGCTGTAAATCAGATTGGAGCGCTTCTAGCCTGTGAGCAGATGCATCGAGTTCATCTTTCAACTGCGCAACTTCTGTCATCAAGGGCTCTGTGGGTTCACCCTTTGCTTTGAACTGCCCTATGCTTTTGGACAAACTGTTGCGTTTTGCTTGCAACTCCTCTGTGCGAGTTTGTAGAGTCTTACGTTCGCTTTCCATCGATTGGAAAAGTTCAACATTCAAATACGGTTGCGGTTGCTTGCGGGTTTGCAAGCGCTCTATCACTTGGTTGAGATCACGTCGAATAAATGCAATATCTAACATAGCAGTTGTTTGTAAAAGTTAATCGTTGCGCAAGCCCTTGGGCAGCGGGAATTTCACGGTTTCTTGAATGCCTTCAAGGGTTCGAACGGATAGCGCACCAAGTTCACGCAAACGTGCAATCACTTGTTGTACCAATATATCCGGCGCAGATGCGCCGGCTGTCAATCCAATTTTGTTTTTCCCTATAAACCACTCAGCTTGAAGTTCATCGGCATTGTCAACCATGTAACTTGTTGTCCCGTAATTGGCTGCCACGTCCCGCAATCTATTGCTGTTTGAACTGCTTGGACTGCCGACCACAATCACGATATCAACCTGAGGACTCAACACCTTGATGGCATCTTGACGGTTCTGTGTGGCATAACAAATATCTTGCTGCTTGGGTTCACGAACCATGGGGAAATGACGTTTGACTGCCGCCATGATTTCTGCCGCATCATCCATACTTAAAGTTGTTTGCGTGACCACTGCCAATTTATCTGTTTGATTGGGTTTGACTTTGACAACATCGTCTGCGTTTTCAACCAGATGAATTCCCGAAGGTAACTGACCCATGGTGCCTTCAACCTCAGGATGGCCCTTATGACCGATCATGATGAATTCATACCCTTCTTTATGTAATTTGGCGACTTCAACATGCACCTTGGTTACCAACGGGCAAGTGGCATCAAATACCCTGAAGCCTCTTCGGGCCGCCTCATGTTCAACTTCTTTGGGTACGCCATGTGCACTGAACACAAGTGTTGAATCTGGTGGCACATCATTCAAGTCTTCAATAAAAATTGCTCCGCGAGAGCGCAAATCTTCTACGACATGCGTGTTGTGCACTATTTCATGTCGAACATAAATAGGTGCACCAAATTTTGACAGTGCGTGTTCGACAATATCGATGGCCCTGTCTACACCTGCACAAAAGCCGCGTGGCTCAGCCAAGATTATTTCTGCGTTGCCAGGTTCAATCATTCACAACACTCCTATTACTTTCACTTCCAGGCTCACAGCTTGTCCGGCCAAGGGATGGTTGAAATCAAACAGCACTTCATCATCGCTGACTTGCCTGACCGCGCCAGCATAACGACCATTGTTCTCAGGCGCAGGGAATTCAACCACTTCGCCAACAGCGTAAGTCATGCCTTTTTCACCAAACTGATCGAGTAATTGGCGTGATACCCATTGCATCATTTGCGGGTTGTGTTCTCCAAATGCCTGCCCGGCCTCCAACTCCAAAGTAACGTGCTGACCTTCAGTCAGCCCTAGCAATTTAGACTCAATAGCTGGAGAAAGCTCAGAGTTTCCCAAGGATAAAGTAGCTGGCGGGCCACCAAACGTGTTGATGATGTCCCCTTGCGGGCCACTCAAGCGGTAATGCAATGTCAGAAAAGATCCTTGTTGAATGATCGTCGGGGCTGTCATGATCGCCTTTGTAAACTGTCACTATTGTAGAAAGGCTGTAAATCACAAAACCAAGGGGTGACAAACCACCCTTTTGTGGATGAAATAGCGAGAAGATTTACCGACCCTCCATCATCCATTTTGTCATTGCACTGTTCCCTATGCGGCTTCTTGATATCCCTAAAACAACACGCCCTCGCGAAAGACTGCTCAATATGGGCAGCCACACATTGACTGATGCTGAATTGCTTGCAGTGATGCTGGGTACTGGATTGCCAGGCCAAAACGTGCTTGAACTTGCTCAAACTTTGCTTGATAGCTTTGATGGGTTGGCAGGTTTGCTACAAGCAAGTCCCTCTGAGTTACAGGCCGCTAAAGGGCTTGGTGGCTCTGCCAGACGCGCCCAATTGCTGGCTGTTCTCGAATTGTCTCGCCGAGTGTTGTTACAAAAAATGCGCAAGCGAGATCTGCTTAACAATCCTGACAGTGTCACTCAATTTTTACAATTGCAAATGGGGGGCTACCTTCAGGAGGTGTTTGCCGTGATCTTGATGGATACGCAATACAGATTGCTGAGTTTTCAGGAAATGTTCAGAGGAACCATAAACCAGACATCGGTATATCCACGTGAAGTTGTTAAATTGGCCTTGGACCAAGGCGCTGCCGCTGTCATTCTGGCCCATAACCACCCAAGTGGTGATGTTCGCCCCTCTGCAGCTGACAGTACGCTCACAAGAACGCTTCAAACAGCATTGTCTATGGTGGATATCAAGGTTTTAGATCACATCATCGTTGGTCCCGGTATTCATTGGTCTATGGCGGAGCGCAGTCCATGGTGAAAGCACGCAGTTTGAAAGATCTTGCATCCATCAAAAAAACATTGACTGATCAAGCACAGTATGAGGCGGCGCAAGCTGCTGAGAAACGGGCTCTAGAGCTTAGAGAAAAGGCTGAACGCAATCTCTTTCAACGTGCTGTGGGTCAAGTCCAACCACTGACCCCACAACCTAGGGTCATATTGACGGGTGAGCCAACGCCTCCCCATGCGTTTCAACAAAAAAAAGATGATGTCCTGGTATTAAAAGAAAGCCTAAGCGATGATTTTGATGTCACTACTTTATTGGACACAGACGATCAACTCAGTTACCGTCGCCAAGGCATTGGCACTGATGTGACCCAAAAATTACGAAAAGGTCATTGGAGTTTGCAAGGTCAAATTGATTTACACGGGTTACGCAGTGATGAAGCCCGTGAGGCACTCGGCCAATTTATCAAAGAGTCCCATAAACGTGGCTGGCGATGCATACGGGTAATCCACGGCAAAGGCTTAGGCTCCCCAGGGAAAGCGCCCGTGCTGAAATCCAAAGTGCAGCGCTGGTTGGTTCAAAAAAATGAAGTGCTTGCTTTTGTTCAGGCCAAAGCTTCAGAAGGTGGTGCAGGTGCTTTGGTCGTTTTACTCAGCTGAGCACAAAGCAAATCTCACGGCGTTATTCCGCAGCCATGCGCAATGTTTGGACCACAGGCCGACGCAACACCTCACGCAACCCCCACCAACCTGCCAGCCATGCCAACCCAGCGCCTGTCAACATTCCTGTGAATAAAACCCATGGCGAGGCATGCCATGTGAATTCGAAAACATACTTAGCCAAACCCCAACCCATCAATGCCGCCACCAAGGCTGCCAAGGTACCTGAAAGCCCCCCAATGCCTAACAACTCAGCTGTTTGCACCTGTTGCAGCAACTGATTTCCAGCGCCTAAAGCCCGCAACACTGCATACTCTCTGGCGCGATCTTCTCGGGTGGCAGTCACAGTCGCAAACAAAACGACCATGCCAGCAACGAGCGTGAAGCCAAATAAAAATTCAACGGCACCTATCACCTGACCCAAAACTTTTTGAACCTGATTGATAGTAGCGCCCATATCCACATTCGTCACATTTGGAAAACGGTTGACCAATTCATTGTCAAAGCCCTTGCGATCAGGTGCACGGTAAGCCGCGATGTATGTCATTGGTAAAGATGGCATGGCTGAAACGGGATACAAGGCAAAAAAGTTGGCGCGCATGGAAGTCCAATCCACGCTTCGCAAAGAAGTGATGCGCGCACTCATATTTTGTCCGGCCATGTCAAAGCGCAACTCATCACCCAATTTCAGTTTGAGACTTTTGGCAATACCTTCTTCCATGCTGATGGCGTTGCTTTCCTGCGGCACCCATTTGCCTTGAACAATGCGGTTGTGTTCAGGCGCACGCGATGTATGCGACATATTGAACTCACGCTCAACCAAACGTTGTGCGCGTTCGTCACTGTAATTCTCGGGGCGAACCGGTTTGCCGTTGATTTCTATCAATCTGCCTCTGATCATTGGATACCAATCCATTTGCTTGATGCCTGCTTGATCTAAATAGGCTAAAAAATCTTTTGATTGATCTGGCTGAATATTGATGACAAATCGGTTGGGTGCATCGGCAGGCGTGGCATTGCGCCAACTGTCGACCAAGTCTGTTCTGAGTAAAACCAACAGCATCAATGCCAGCAAACCCACAGAAAGTGAACTGATTTGTACCACCGTGTAACCTGGTCGGGCACTGATTTGCCGCGTAGCCATGCGCAACCATGTTGGCACACGCTTCAAATTGACAGTTTGTCTTAATCCCCACACGGCAAGCCAAGCCATGCCAGCAAAAACGGCGGCAGCCCCAGCGAATCCTCCGACCACCATCAAGCCCAAAGATAAATCCCTGCTGGCATTGACCAACAGGCCAGCAAAACCTACCAAGCCCAGTGCGAGTACACCAAATGATGCAGGTCTTACCGGCCCCAACTCGCGACGGATGACTCGCAACGCCGGCACTTGAGCCAGTTGCAAAATGGGAGGCAGGCCAAATGCCAATAGCAACGTCAACCCAGCGCCTAAACCTTGCCACACTGGCTGTCCGCCGGGGGCTGGAAGATCTGTATCCACCAGACCAGCCAGCAATTGAACAAACAAATAATGCAAACCAAAACCCATGGACAGCCCAAACACACTGGCTAACAGACCAGCAGTTAAAAATTCCCCTGTATAGACCCACAAAATATGCCGCTGGCTTTGCCCAAGCACTCTCAGCATTGCACATTCGTCTAAATGACCTGTTGCAAACGATCTGGCCGCTAAAGCCACAGCCACGGCACTCAACAATGCGGCCAGCAAGGCCACCAAATGCAAGAATTTTTCAGCACGTTCAAGGGTTTGGCGCATTTCTGGACGCCCTGCCTCCAATGTTTCAAGTCTGATACCACGAACATCTGCTTGCTTGACCCATGCCTGAGCCCATTGCGTGAAATCTGACAGTGCTTGCTTATCTCCTGCCACGGCCAATCGCCATGTGACACGACTGGCAGGTTGCACCAGACGGGTGGCCTCTAAATCCGATTGGTTCATCATGACCCTGGGTGCAAAATTCATGAAACCAGCACCCCGGTCTGGTTCTGAAGTCAGCACACGAGCAACTTTAAGTGTGCGCTCACCTAATGAAATTTCATCGCCAAGCTTGATTTCGAGTGCCTCCAAAATAGCTGGCTCTACCCAAACCTCGCCAGTTGCTGGAATATCTCGTGTAGGTGTAGAAGGACGGTCATACAAAGTTTCATTGCTTAACTCTTTGACCAAAGCGGGTTTGAGCAGAGGTTGGTCCAAGGGCAACAGCACTTGCAACTGACCGCGCAGTGGGTAGCCCTCAGACACCGCTTTCAATGCAACCAATCGGCTGTTGCCACCATCGGCCAAGCCACTGCGAGCCATGGTCGGAAAAGTGAGAGTGGTTACCGAGCGCAGGCCAAAAAGTTTGATTTTTTCCAGAACTTCTGCTGAAAAAACACGGTCACTGACCAACACAGCATCGCCGCCTAGGAGTTGCCGCGCATCACGTTGCAAGCCTGATTCAATTCGGTCTGCCAAAAAACCCACGGATGAAAGCGCGGCGACGCCTAAGCTGACAGCAACAAAAAGCAAACGCAACTCACCTGCTCGGGTATCTCTCACCAAAGCCCGCCAAACCATGCCCAGTAATTTCAAAGTGAAGCGCTCCAACGTTCATTCCAATCATGCCCAGTTTGCTCTATGTCACGACGGTCACGTTTGGTCGGTCTGCCATTTTCGATACTGAGCGCAGGTTCACGGGCATAACGTCTTTGCTGGCTATAAGCTTCCTTGGCTTTCAAGCTGTCAGGTGTTTCCAAATAAAGAAGTTGCGCCTTGGGCGCTGGTCCGCGAATATCGCTGACGCCTAAGACTTCAATGCTGCGCGTCAGACCATCACGGCGAAAGGACACCAAGTCACCGACTTTGACTTCCCTTGCTGGTTTGACGACCTGATCGTTGATGGAAATGCGGCCCTTAAGTATTTCTTCTGTAGCCAAGGTTCGGGTTTTGTAAAAACGTGCCGCCCATAGCCATTTGTCGATACGAACTTTTTCCATGAAGGGTATTGTGACTTTTCTAAGGGATATTCTGCGTTTCAATCGTGTTAATCCCTTTGGGATGAATTGAATAGCACAAAAACAACACCGGCAGTGTAAGAATTTGACAGTATTGATAAAAACGATAGTATCGACAACCCTTTACAGGATTTAGCTCAATTAAATTCTGGGTTTCGATTGAATACTTCTGCCCCTATCGGAGTTACAAATGGCATTCAAGATTTTGGTCACCAGTCAAAAAGGTGGTGTTGGTAAAAGCACCCTGTCAGCCAATCTGGTGGCTTATCTCAGTCGCAGCCTGAATTTGGGTGTGACGTTGATCGATTGGGACCCGCATGGCTCCTCTAGCAATTGGCTCAAGCAAGCCCCGCCTGTGGGTGCAGTAGTTCAGCATTTGTCACTTCCTGTAGACCAAGGCGGCAACCGACCTATTTTTGAAGCGCGTCTGCAAATGCGCCGCGCTGCCAGTGAATGTGACATTCTGGTGTGCGATCTGACCTGGTCTGACTCTTTGGCCGGCGAATTGATGTTTGAATTTGACATGGTGTTGGTGCCCACCTCGGTATCTGAAATCGAATTGGCCGCAACTTCTGGATTCCTCAGCCGTCACCGCTGGGTGTTTGATTCAGCAGCCGCGCGTCGCCCGATGCTGGTGGTTTGTCCCACGCGTGTTCTCAACGAACAGTTGAACTCTGATGTCTTTACCAAACAGCGTTTCCCTGTCAGCTTCATGCTTGCACCTCCCATTCTTGAAGCGCAAAGCGCACGCGATTTGTTTGAGCGTGGCTATTTGATGGATGCCCGCGACTTGGGCGGTGAATCATTCCGCGAGTTCGGCGAGGCTATTTGTGCCGCGCGAGAAATACGCATGGCCCAATCACAACAACCTAGAACTGCGCCCGTCAAATTGACGGCTCAAGACAGCGGTAGCCACCGCGTCCCCTTGACTCCGACCAAGGCTAGCGTGCTTGAAGCCATTCCAAATGCAAGTCAATATTCTGTGCTCGGTCGTTACAGACAACGCAAATTGGCCAGCGAAACCGAAGAGACGGCAAATTCACGTTCTTTGGCTCAAATGGGTATTCCCGAATTTCTCAAACGACTGGCTCGAAGCAATTCTGCCAAGCTATAAATTGAGATGATGTCAGCCATGTCAGAAGAAAAATTCCTTGCCTTCAAAGGCCTGAAACAATATGACCCAGGTATGGGTTGGGCCGCTGTTCATAATTTTTCTGAGCCCCACATGAATATCAGTTTAAACAAAGAAGCTGAAAATATGAATGCGTCGAGAGACGCCCACAACGACGACCCACTGCAATCGGCCTTGGAATCAGCCCGACAGTCCGCCGGTCAAAGCTCCGCAGAGGTTTTGCACGATCCGTTACTCAGTGAACTCTTTGAACAATTACACCAACCACCTAAAGATGAGTTGGCACAGAGTTGGAAATTAATAGCGCAAAGTGTCAATTTACTGAGCCAACGTATGGCGCAGCAACGCGAATTAAAACAGCATTTGGAAAAAATCGAACAAGAGCTGGTGGATTTAAGGCAAAACATACTGCACGACTTGAAAGAAATCCAAAGCGCGTCTGACAGTCAGTTGTCGATGGCTCGATTGAGAGCTGAGGTATCCTCACTGGCACAAGCGCGTCTGTCTTCTAGATTGCGCAACACATCTACTTGACCCTCGTTGGTCAGGGCTGCAGGGAGTAACTTCAGTGCTTGATCTCAACAACATCCGTTACCCTGTCAGGTACACCACATTTTTTATAGCCTTAGGCGGGCTTTGTTTCAGTCTTCTGCTGGTGTTAGCTTCTGGCCAAGGTTGGCTGGGATTGACAGTGTTTGCGGTGCTCAGTGCTATCGGTATTCATGACTTGCTGCAAACACACCATGCAATCTTGCGCAACTACCCTATCTTGGGACATATGCGTTTTTTGCTGGAATTTATTCGCCCTGAAATACGTCAATATTTCATTGAAAGCGAGTCGGAAGCAACGCCATTTTCACGCGCTCAGCGCACGCTTGTTTACTCTCGTGCCAAAGGCCAATCAGACAAACGCCCCTTTGGTACACAACTCAATGTAGAAACTAACGGTTACGAATGGCTGACACATTCCATAGCGCCTAGCACCCTAGCTGACCATGACTTCAGAGTCCGTGTAGGAAATACGGCATGCAGCCAGCCCTATGACATCAGCTTGTTCAATATTTCGGCGATGAGTTTTGGTGCGCTGAGCGCTAACGCGATCATGGCTTTGAACCAAGGCGCTCAATTGGGCGGTTTTGCGCATGACACTGGCGAGGGTTCCATCTCACGCTACCACCGAATCCATGGTGGTGATTTGATATGGGAAATTGGATCGGGCTATTTCGGCTGTCGTGACGACCAAGGACGGTTCTGTGCAGAGCGTTTCGTCGCGCAGGCGCGTGAGCCTCAAGTTCGAATGATCGAAATCAAATTGAGCCAAGGAGCCAAACCCGGACACGGAGGTGTTCTTCCCGCAGCCAAGGTGACTCCAGAGATCGCTGAGGCCCGCGGCGTACCGTTAGGCGCAGACTGCGTTTCACCCGCAGCGCACAGCAGTTTTGGAACGCCCATAGAAATGCTCGAATTCATGCAAAGTCTGCGTGAATTGAGTCAAAACAAACCGGTGGGCTTCAAACTCTGCATAGGTCATCCTTGGGAGTGGTTTGGCATTGCTAAAGCGATGCTTGAGACGCGCATACTTCCAGACTTTATTGTGGTGGATGGCGCTGAAGGTGGTACTGGTGCGGCACCACTTGAATTCTCAGACCACATGGGTATGCCAATGAATGAAGGTCTGCGACTTGTTCACAATACATTGGTAGGAATTGGTATGCGTGAGCACGTGAAGCTTGGCGCCAGCGGCAAAATCATCAGCAGTTTCGACATAGCCCGAACTTTGGCTTTGGGCGCAGACTGGTGTAACAGCGCACGCGGCTTCATGTTCGCACTCGGCTGTATTCAAGCCCAAACTTGTCACACGGGGAACTGCCCTACGGGTGTTACCACGCAAGACCCGCAAAGACAAATGGCGTTGGTGGTTCCAACCAAAGCGCTGCGCGTAAAGAATTTTCATCACCACACTATGCTTGCGTTCAAAGAGCTACTGCAGGCAACCGGGTTGTCTTCACCTCATGAATTGCGATCTCATTATTTTTCTCACCGCATCAATGGCAATGAAACGCTGACCTTGGCACAAATCTATCCGCCCCTGTCTGCTGGCGCATTGCTCAAAGACAGTACGGCCAAACTACCCGAGCCTTACAAAACATATTGGGCGAAAGCGGACGCTGAGAGCTTTCAATTGAAATAGCTCTCAAGCTATCAGAAAACAAAATGCAAATAGACTAAACGCAAGAGCACTCTGTTTCAATTGTCACCAGACGGACGTGGAAAAATCACTCTGTCTTCTTTAGGTGCAGCTCGCGGTGGTAATGCTGGAGGTTGAGCCGCAGCTCTGGCAGCTTCAGCGGCAGCCGCTCTCGCCTCTGCGGCAGCACGGGCCTTGGCTTCTGCGGCGGCCTTAGCCTCCGCTGCCGCCCGTGCTTCCGTGGCTTTCAGTTCAGCTGCCTTTGCCTCGGCCGCTTTAGCCTCAGCAGCTGCCTTGGCTTCAGCAGCAGCCTTGGCTTCAGCAGCTTTCTTGTCTACGGGCTTGACCTCTGGCGCTGGCTTGGGAATGATCAACGGTTTATCTAACAGTTTTTCTCGCTCACGATCTTTGGTGGCCGCTTTCACAGCCGCCGCAGTCGCCGCAGCGTTGGCAGCTTCAAGGTCTTTTTTCAGTTTCTGAATCTCGGCAATCACTTCTTTTTGGTTGTTGACCACGGGTGGCGCAACAGGGGCTGGCTTGGTGGAAAGTGCTTGTACCTTCGCATCTAAGGCTTGGATATTTTTTTGCAATTCCTTGAGCTTGGCATCTAAGCTTTTTTCTGATTGACCATTGACCTGTCCAGCGATTTGGTCGGGAAGTTTGACGAATAGTTTGTTCAAGTCTTCCATCTTGGCCTGAAACTTATCGTCAAGCTTGATTTGGCGCTCTTCCATGCTGTCGAGTTTTTCTGTGGTGTCTCCCAAACCTCGTGTGGCATCGCCAAAAGTAGCCAGCGTTGCATCCAGTTCTACCACCCGTTTACCAACCGCCAAAGACAGGCTGTCAAGTTGACGAATATTTTGTTGAAGGCGGGTTGAAATGGCAAAGAACGTGCCTACAGCAATGATCAAAAAACTGAGGAGTCCAATTAAAATGATACGAGAATGCAAAATGTTTTTAGCCGTCATTTCGTTGACGATCTTCATCACATTGCGCATTTCCTGACTGATGTTGGCGGCGACCTCTGCCGATCGTGTAGAAACTTCGGCCGAGCTAATGACTACGCCGGTCAATTCTTCTATTTGACGCGCCACCTCTGAGCTGTCCAAGGCTTGAGCGTTGATATCGTCCAAACCAATAGCGAGTGCTTCAGCTTCAGATTCTTCTTCAGTATGCACGGGCATATCTGGCAAGAAGTCACCATCTTCTGTGGCATCCGCTTGTTTCGAATCTTGCGCCATGTTGAATATCCTCAGGAAATCTTTTTGGGTTTACTGCGCTCAAGTTCGTCCAATTGAACGTGCACCTGCGCGATGTCTTCGCTCAATTTTTGAATACGCGGTTGAATTTGCTCTTCCCATTGATCGGAGGAAGTCAGACCAACTTGAGCCAGATGCGCCAGCAAAGCGGGTTGCTGAGAAAGAAGCTGGGGAGTTTTTTGCTCAGGATCTGCGACAACGATGGATACATCCGAGGATGAAGTCCAAATGGGCCCATCCAATTCAGGAGCCTCGGCTGCATGTAAATCTGGTTCATGCAACTCAAGGGTGGCAAGCGCAGCCAAGCTTGATGGATCGGTGTGACCATAGCCTGTATGTTCAGTATTTAAATGCGGCTCAGGCAGACTCTCATGGAGATGATTTATGGCAGGCATACCATCATGGCCAGCATGGCTGCTTATTGAATCATGTGCGACAGAACCCTCAGCGGTCACGGTTGTGTCGGCTGAATTTCCATCCGGTGGCGGGTCATGGGGGATTGCAGGGTTCTGGCTCATGTGTTACTCCGTTGGAATTGATCGACCCTTAGATGAAAATCTTGAAAAAACCTCACTCATTCCTGAAACTGTGCTTTGAGCGATTTCGCAGATCGCACCCAAGCCTTGGCCAACGGCGGGTTTTGCTTCATCAACGCTTCAGCTTGCGCCTTGTCTGTATAAGGGCCCGTGATCAAAATATAGTAGGGCTTGCTGCCTTTTCTCTGGGTATATAACACTTGTCCAGACTGGTAGCCTAGAGAAGTGGACTGAAAGTTACGCGCCTCGCTCAAACTTTCAAAAGCCCCGTGTTGCATGACCCAAGCATTCGTATCCAATGCTTGCACCCAGTCCGGGTTGTCAGCTTGATTGGTTTTATCCGAAGTTTTCGTCTGAGACTTGGGTTTGGTATCCGTTTTAGATTCTGCTTTGGCCAATTTGTCAGCTGGTTTTTCCTCCACCACTGGTTTTTTGGCAGGTTCTGCTGTGGGTTTTACGGGCTCCTTGACAGGTTCCTTGACGGGCTCTTTGGCAGGCTCCTTGGCAGGCTCCTTGGCAGGCTCCTTGGCAGGCTCTTTGACGGGCTTAGGTTTGGTCAAACTTGATGCATCAGTTGGCGGGGTGACAGACTCGCTCTTCACAGTGACTTCAGCTGGAGGTGGTACCGGCAACTTGGCAGGTTCAGGGTTGTTCACCACCAATTCCTCTTTAGCAGGATTCAAAGCTTCATTAGGCTTGACCGCTGTTGTGTTGCTCGAAGACATAGAGACGGTCGGAGGTGGCGCGGGCGGGACTGAAGCGGGGGTTGGCGGGGAGGTTGCCGCTGGTTTTGCGCCAGCCAAATAGGCCCGCATCCCTTGCAGTTCCTCTGATACGCGTTCTTGGTAGATGAAGCCGGATATACCCAAGGTGAACACCAGCGCTATCAGCAATACCGCAGCAATCCTGCCGCCACGCAGATTTTCAGTTTTGGGTTCTTCCCAAGACTTGGCCAATTCTTCCCCAGATAGTATTTCTGGGCTTGGCACCACAGGGTCCCCCATCACGGGTTCTTGGCTCATTGAGGATGTGGATGAATCCGCGGGTCTGATGTCTGACAAATCCAGTGGAGGTGGCGGCACCGCCGGCAGACTCAATCCGATATCCAATGGTTTTTCACTGATGGATGATTTGTTTTCAGACACTACTTCTTTGGCGCCAGGCCAGTCGCCAAGGGTTTCTAAGCGTGGCGTTATGGTGGTTGTTGGGGTTTGGGATTCAAGCACCCATTGAAGCAAATTTTTACCAAAGGCAGAAAGCTTTTTGTCATAGGCACTTTGGCTATTCACCAGCAAGATAACGTTGATATTACTGGCGGGGAAGCCATTGACCAAACGTGCAAGCAATTGCAATTCAAAGTCTTGAATACCATGTGTATCTGGAAAAATCATGTAGCGCTTAGGTGCGGTTTTATTTGATTTGTCCAGCGCTTGGTCAAGTGTCAAACTCGACAAAATTTCATTGAATCTTTCCACCAATCTTTCAGAGTCTGCAGACGTCCACAGCTCGACATTGGGCTCGCCTTGTTCACGTAAGTGTTGAAAAATACGGCGTGCATAGCTGGCGAGCGCCAATTCTTCATCGCCCAATATCGCAAGATTTAAGCGGCCTTCGCGCAAGGACTTGAGCAAAATCTCAAATCTAAGTTTGTCTGCAGGGCTTTGATAAAAATCTGTCATGGAATATTGAACTTCATCGGATCATCACTGAAAGAGAAAACCATTTTCGTCATATTTCATATTGTCTGGAATTCGCAATGTGGGTTTCATCATGCGCTCACTTTCAACATAACTTTGGTTTAAGCTGAACACATATGCGATCACTTGAGCCACAGCATGATAAAGCCCTTCGTGTATTGGGTTATCCAGCTTGGTTGTGAAATACAAAGCGCGAGCTAATTCAGGTGCCTCAAACAAATATACCCCTGACTTCTTGGCCTCATCGCGTATCCTTTGCGCCAATTCATCCGTACCCTTTGCAACCAACGTAGGGGCGCCGTCTGAATTGGGGTCATAACTCAGCGCAACTGCAAAATGCTGAGGGTTGGTGATCACGACATCTGCGTCCTTGACCTTCTCCATCATGCGGCTGTTGGCCATCTCTCTTTGGCGTCTGCGAATGGTTGCTTTAACTTCCGGGCGACCTTCAGAATTCTTCATTTCGTCTTTGATTTCCTGGCGGGTCATCTTTAAACGCTTGTTGGTTTGATAGTGTTGCAGTGGCACATCTGCAAGCGCGATGACGATCAGTCCCATGCTCATCCAAAAACACGCATCCAAAATCATATTGCCGGCGTGATGTATCGCGGTGCCCAAATCCATGCGATTGATAGTGACTAAATCCTCAATATTGTTAGTCACCGACATCCACAAAATGATGCTTATCAACAAAAACTTCACAATGGCTTTACCAAGATCAATCAGCGCCTTCATGCCAAACATTCTTGATAATCCAGCCATCGGGTCGAGTTTGCTGAACTTGGGTGCAATCATGCCGAGAGAAAAAACCATGCCCCCGCTCATCACTGTGGAGAGCACCGCAACCACTGAAAGTAAAAACATCACAGGCAAAATTAGAATGTAGGCATCAACGACAGATTGCAAAAATATGCCCGGAAGCAACTCAGCCTTGTCCATGATTTTTCGATCAAACTGTAATTGCGATGTGAATAAGTTCCCCAAGCGGTGGAACATGTAGTTACCAGACAGGCTGAAAAACAAAGTAGCAGTGATTAAAACAGCAGCAGTCGGCAACTCTACCGAGCGGGCTAATTGCCCTTCCTCTCGCGCTTTAGTCAATCGCTGCGCTGTCGGTTCTTCGGTCCGTTCTGCTGAGTCATCAGCCATGGCTTAACCTCCCAGCAGCATGCCACGCATCTGCCCGAATGTTTGGATCCACCACCAACTCATGCGATTGACAATACTGGGTATAGCCAACCAGAGCACCACAAATCCCGAGAGCAAAATCGCAGGCAAGCCTACGGAAAAAATATTCAAACTGGGCGCTGATCGGGTGATAAAGCCCACACCAATATTCACAAATAACAAGGTAATCACCACAGGCAAAGAAATCAACAATGCCGCCACAAACATCATGGCACCCCAAGCAGTCATCTTGCCTAACAAATCGGGCGTCATCAATGCCTTACCTATGGGAAACAACGTAAATGATTCCAACAACAATCCAAACACAATCAAATGGCCGCCAATGGATAAAAACACCAACGTGCCGAGAATATTGAAAAATTGCGACACCACCGGCACACTGCCCATGGTGGGATCAACCATGGTAGCCATGGACAAGCCCATGGAGCCTGATACCGCCTGTCCCGCAATGACAATAGCCGCGGTAGCCAATTGCATGATCATTCCCATCGCGAAACCAATGAACAATTGATTGAAAATTTCTTTCAATCCCTCTGCTGTCACCGGATCGATGCGTGGTGTCTGCAATTGCATTGACAAAAAGATAGTGAGCACCATGCCAATTGCGACACGGATTCGCATATTGACAGCGCGAATCGAAAAAATTGAAGAGAACGCCAGGAACGCAGAAATGCGCAGCATAGGCCACAACAAGGCATAAAACCTGTCGAGCAAATTGAGCATTTCTATATTCATGGTTCTCAGCCGAACAAGCCTGGAATGCGGCCATACAACACCTTGGTGTAATCAACCAGCGTATTGATCATCCAACCGCCAAACACTGAGGCAGTCAGCCCCAAAGACAATAACTTGGGAATAAAACTCAATGTTTGCTCGTTGATAGATGTGGCAGCTTGGAAAACACCAATCACCAGCCCAACGATCAATCCAACAACGAGCATAGGCGCCGAGACGATCATCGTCATCCATAAAGCCTGACGCCCCAGATCTACAACCATGGCTGTATCCATCTCAGTACCTCATTTGAATATAAAACTCGATGCGAGCGAGCCCATCACCAGCGTCCAGCCATCGACAAGCACAAACAGCATCAATTTGAAAGGCATGGAGATGATCATGGGCGACAACATCATCATGCCCATAGACATCAACACACTGGCAACAATCAAATCAATGACCACGAAAGGGATATAAATCATGAATCCGATCATAAAAGCACTTTTTAACTCAGAGGTTAAAAATGCTGGCACCAACGTGGTGAAAGGGACTTCTGCAGCGCTGGCCACTTCCTTGCGCTGGGCGATTTGCATGAACATCGCTATGTCATCTTCGCGTGTCTGCAAGGTCAGAAAATGACGCACCGGCACCTCAGCTTTGGCCAACGCTTTTTCAAATGGCAATGTGCCATTCATATACGGTGCAATGGCATTGGCATAGACATCATCAAATACAGGAGTCATGATGAAAAAGGTCAGAAACAACGCCAACCCAACCAGCACGGTATTGGGTGGTGTTTGTCCCGTGCCCAAGGCTTGACGAAGGATTGACAACACGATGATGACCCGCACGAACGAGGTCATCATCAACAACAATGAAGGCAGCAAAGTCAAGACCGTCATCAGCCCTAGCAATTGCAATGTCAGGCTGTATTGCTGACCGCCTTTGCCTGAGTTGACTGTCACCATGGGTAAGCCCTGAGCAAGCGCCATATCCGGCAACCAAAGCATGCACAACAAAGAAAGAATAAGTATCAAATGTTTAATTCGCATCGTTGACACCTGGTTTGACGGGCGAAGATGAGTCTGCATGCCAAGCATGCAGGGTTTGAATGTCATTGTTATTGACTGACAAAAGGAGTCGTTCTTGATCGACTTGTATCAATAACAGTTTGTGCCGCAATCCCATAGGATAGGCCTCTAGAATTTGAATACGCCGAGGCGATGCAGGGAGTAAAAAGCCCTTGTTGCGACGGGACAGCCACCAAAGAGCCGCCGCCAGAAGCAACAAGACGAATGTCATACTGAGAGAGTACTGAGCCCAGTCATAGTTTGGCATGGAAAGCATTATCTATCGTGTGAGACTGAAAAATGAAATTAATTGATAAAAGATTTAAAACTGTGCTGTGTGCCGTTTGTTTGCTTGGGGCAAGCTTTGCGATGGGGGCAGACTGGATCAGTGTCGGTATGTCTGACAGCGCCATGTATGGCATAGACCGATCCACCGTAGAAAAAGACGGTCATTTGCGTCGTCTTTGGTCTATGCTGGATTACCGTCAACCCCAAAAAAATAGCTTGGGTAAAACCTATTTATCCAGTCGCATGTTGATGGAAATAGATTGTCAACAAAAACGGGGTCGTAGCCGCTCCTTGGCAATTTACAGTGGCGCGCATCTCAGTGGTGAGATGCTGACCAGTGAAGGTGTGATCGCCGATTGGCAACCGATTCCCCCTAGCTCGCCTGTATTCACCATGATGCGCCATGTCTGTGAAAATTGAATCAGCCAACGGAACCAGACTGGCGACCTGGATCAAAGACTTAGCCAATGCAGGGGGCACCGGTGGACTCAATTGGCATATACATGCCGCGCGTTCGTTACAGCAATGGTTACCCACCAGAGAATGTATTGCGTCTTTTTTATCAGATATCCAACCAGCACAAGATCACCTGATTTTGATTGGCGCGAGTGCTGGATGGATGCTGCCTACACCGTGGTTGGCGCGTTTTAAACACATAGATGCATATGACATTGACCCACTGATCCCCTTTTTATTTGGCTTGCGGCATGGCAGAAAACTGAAAGCGTTAGGTGTCAACGTGCGATACCACAGGTTGGATGCGATCGCTGGCTTACCAGGTATATTGAAACAGCACCCGCAAGCGTGTCTGTGGTTTGACAATGTTTTGGGTCAGGTAGGTATCAGGTTGGGAGATGAAGACATCGCGGAACGCCAGTTAAGCCAACTCAAGCGCATATTAGATGGACGCACGTGGGGCAGTCTTCATGACATGTATTCTGGCGGGATTGATACCAGCATGCCATTGCCAGCCATCGAGTCAATGCATTGGACCCGAATGGACGATTTTGATGAGGAATCTGCCCAAGTGAAAATCAACCAGCAGAATTATTCTCACGAGCAAGCAGCACAGCTATTGTTGACACGCTTGAATGCAGAAGGTGTATGGCACGACCATGCAACCAGAACTGTTTTTCCTGCGGGCACCATGACAACGGTGATTCCCTGGGCATTCAAACCCTCTTATTGGCATTGGCTACAAGCAGCTTGGATCAAGTCTTAAGGTTATAGAGTGTCAAGCCAAGGGTGTCCATTTCTTTTTGGTCACGCTTATTCTGCCAAGTCTGAACCGCTTGCAGATCTTTTTCTTGCATCGTCTCCATTTTCATACGCTGATGCGTCGCTTGAATCAACACGGTTTTGGCTTGTTCAAGATCTCGCAAGGCAATCATCAAATCCTCATCTACCCGATTGACTAAACTTTGCAATTGCAACAGAAATTGACGACTGTTTGTGGTCTGCGACATGGTTTGCACCTGCGCCTGAGATTCAATTGCACGTTTTTTGTAGTCCTGAAGTAATTCATTCATACGATGCCGACTTTGCTGGAGCTCCAACACTTTGTTGCGCGCCTTGGCCGCCGCTGTTTGAGCGGTTTCTTCTTCATCTTTGGTCTTCTTCACCAAAACGGACCAGCAACTACGGGGTTTCATTCTGCAAGGTCTTTCAATTCTGGTTGAGCAATTCACGCAACTGCTGACGAGTGGTGTCATAGTCCTGACTGATGTGCATGTCTTGACGTAAGAAACCCACTATTCGATCGTTTAATCTGATGGCTTCATCCAGCTCAGGATTGGAGCCGTGCTCATATGCACCCACCTGCACCAAGTCAACGTTCTGCTGGTAAATGGACCACAGACGGCGCAATTTATTGGCTGACTTCAAGTCCTCGCTGCTGAGCAGTGATTGCATCAAACGTGAAATAGAGCCCGTCAAATCGATGGCAGGGTAATGTGCAGAATCGGCCAGTTTGCGAGACAACATTACCTGTCCGTCCAGTGATGCCCGGGCAATGTCAACGATAGGATCAGCGGCGTCATCGCCTTCAGCCAGCACTGTGTAAATGGCAGTGATTGAACCGTAGCCATGTCTGCCGACACCTCCGCGCTCAATCAAATTAGGCAGTAACCCAAATACCGATGGCGGATAACCTTTGGCGGTAGGCGGCTCACCGATAGCCAAACCGATTTCACGCTGTGCGTGCGCAACACGGGTCAAGCTGTCACACAGCATCAGTACATCTTTGCCCTGGTCACGGAAATATTCCGCAATCACATGTGTCAAATGTGTCGCTTTCAATCGGAGTACGGGGGATACATTGGCTGGTGCAGCAATCACCACGGACTTGGCCAAACCTTCTTCGCCCAGCGACTCTTGGATAAAGGCCTGAACCTCGCGACCGCGTTCACCAATCAGTCCAATGACGACAACATCGGCTTTGGTGAAACGAGTCAACATACCCAGCAACACACTTTTACCAACGCCAGAACCCGCAATCAATCCCAAGCGTTGTCCCCGACCCAAGGTCAACACGCCATTGATGGCCTTGACACCTACATCCAAAATTTTATTGATGGGACCGCGTTCCATTGGGTTGATAGGACGACCCAGCAAGCTGAGCAATTCCTTGCACTCGGGCGGTGGTTTGCCATCCAAGGGTTGGCAACGACCGTCAATCGCACGGCCAAGCAACTCAGGGCCTAAACTGACCAGCGATGAATTGCTGATAACGCGCACCATATCGCCAGGACCAACGCCAGTGGGTTCGGTAAACGGCATCAAAAATAAAATTTTGTCGTTAAAGCCAACCACTTCAGCTTCCACACGATGACCATGGCGACCAACCACTTCGCAACACGCACCTAAAGGTGCCATGACACCGCGCGCCTCCAAGGTCATACCAACCAGGCGAACCAAGGTGCCGCTACGTTGCGGTTGAGGTGTCCTTAAATGGGGCAATACAGAATCGATGTCAGCGGCAAAATTCATCATCGATCAGGGTGTAATTTGAATCATGGAGCGAATCGCGTTGGCCACACGGTTTTGTTCCTGCTCGGTGACATAGCGAACCACCATCAGCTTGTCCTCGTAACTGTTACCTGCCAACAATTCAGCAGGAATAGCTGGCTTTTTCTTTTCCTTCTTTATACTCTGGCGCATTTTTTCTAGTGAAGATTCTTCTTCATCATCTACATCAGCACCTTGCTCATTGTCAGAATTTTCTTGTGCCAATCTAGCCAAACGCTCGGCCTCTATCGCAGCAATATCCATACGCCGCGCCATTTCCTCTTCATGACCTTTGATCAATTCTGCCAATCTTGCATTTTCTGCATTTAATTGCGCTTGCTCTTCTTCAGTCAACTCCACAGTCGCCACCGCCGCATTCTCTGGGAGTTGCGTCGATGCGGGAGAACCATCTTTCTTGGATGACTCCAATTGAGGCACAGGTTTTTTGGCATAAAAACTCAAAAATTGCTCTCTGAATGCAGAGTTGACTGCCAATTGCGCCATTTCTTCTAGCTCAAGCGTATTGGGCTCGCGTCTGACCATGGACATGAGCATAGGTCTGACCACAAAGGCTATGAATGCCAGGCACATGATGGTGCGCAACGCAATATTGAAGAAATCAAGCATGCTCATCCTCTTCGGGTGGATCTTCGTACGTCACGCGTTGCGTAGCGTCTTCAACTTGACCTTCTCTTTGTGCGAGAGGTTGACGGAAAAACGCTGACTGCTCACGCCATAACTCAGGTTGATTCAATAAACGGTTGGCCATTGCCTGCAATCTGTGCTCTATCAAATCTTCAATTTGACTGTCATTGACGAGCAAGCGAACGCTGCCAGGCTGCAAACTTGGTACAGCCTGCAATTGCATTTGCTTGATCACCTCAGCACCCAAATCTTCAAGACGCGCTTTGTCTTGAGGGTTTAATTCAATCGTGATGGCAGATTGACCATGTAAATCGATTTCATCAAGACAGCGCTGGACCAGACGTTCAATCACTTGGCCTGACAATGTCAATTCAGCAAGTACGAGTTGCTCGCTGATATGTACGGCAAGTCTTTTGAGTGGCTCAAAAAGTTCTTGTGGGTTATGACTGAAAGCATTGATTTTTTCATTCAGTTGAGTCAATAAATTAAGCTGATCATCTAAAACTGCGCTCAATTCATTTTTTTGATTTTGTAGGGCATTTTCTAATGACGTAGCGGCCTCGGCTTGTGCCTTATCAATCCCTTGTTGCAGGCCTTCGGTCAAACCTTTGGCATACCCGTCTTGATTACCTTGCGCCAACCCGCTTTCAACACCTGCCGCATACCCTGAACCATAGGCTTGGTCACGCGCAGCAGCTAAAGCGGCAGGGTCTAAGCTTGGTGTGTCGTCCCCCAAGGGCCAATCGTCTAAGGCAGAACTGTCCGCATTGCGCCACATACAGTCAGGACCAAACACGACCCGCTCGAGTTGCCGCTGCTGCTCGCGCAGTACTTGAGCCTCTTGGTGTGCGCGGATCTCATCCTCATTGTGTGCGTGTTGATGAGCTTGTGCATCAGGTTCGATTGCTGTGGAGGGTGGCTCAGAATCTTCTAAAGGGGCTGCGGTCGATGCTGGTTTATCGTCACTGATATCGGGCATGCCATCTTGTTTGAAACCCACAGTCCTGCCGAAGGTTTCCAGCTTGAATTCGCTGTCTTCATCCAAAACACGGGCAGACTCAGGCGTTGCCAATTGACGAAACTTGACCGCAGAATAATCCAGTTTGGGCACGTTGTCCCAATCAAACTCGCCAAAACTTTGAATAGGGCGTGTCGATGAATTTAGCCAGGTGTCATCCAGCCAATGGCGAGGGGCCTGCTTAAGTGGGTCCGCATTAAACAAAGTCTGCTCCGCCTAAGATCAACTCGCCGGTGTCTGACAACTTGCGAGCAAGACGCATGATCTTCTTCTGTGCGTCTTCAACGTCTGCCACCCGCACTGGGCCGCGAGCATCCATATCGTCTTTGAACATACCTCGTGCACGTTCGGACATGTTGTCGAGGAAACGTGCCAACACTTCATCTGGTGCACCTTTCAATGCCACCATCAATTGATCCGGTTCGACATTTCTCATCAACACCTGAATACCCTTGTTATCCACAGATACAAGGTTGTCAAAGGTAAACATCTGATCTTGAATCTTCATCATCAGATCGGCGTCAAGCTCTTCCAGCCCATCCATGACAGAACGTTCCATATCCGTTTTGGTTTTGTTCATGATGTCTGCAGCTGCTTTGATGCCCCCAAAACTAGAGGATTTAGAGGATGAGCTCTTAGCAAATTGCTGCTTCATGATTTTTTCCAACTCGGCCATGGCTGACGGCTGGACGGTGTCCATGGCGGCTACTCGTTGAATCGCCTCGGGCCGAACCTCGGCAGGCAAATACACCAAAACGTCCGCAGCCACGCTGGTATCCAAAATGGACAGAATAATGGCAATCACCTGTGGATGTTCTGTTCGGATCATCTCTGCGATTGAACGCGGATCCATCCAAGCAAGAATATCTAAGCCCTTGGTGCCTTGTCCAGGCATGATGCGATTCAGAACCGAGTTGGCTTTGTCTTCGCCCAATGCAAGTCGCATGACCCGGTCTACGTAATCTGAACCGCCAAGTCCAACGTTGTTTTGTTTCTTCAACATATCAACAAACTGATCCAACACCACGTTGACAGCACCTTGCGACAGTGAAGAAGCTTGCACCATGGCAGCACCCAAGGCTTGCACCTCTTTAGGGCTCAGGTATTTCACAATTTCTGCTGCCTGCTCTTCACCTAGCAACAGCATCAAGACAGCAGCGCGTTGGGTAGAGGTCATGGCCTCCATCTCAGCGCGAAGCTCTGGGGTCCATTGGATAGTATCTTCAGCCATTTGTATTCCTTGGTAGCTAGCTTGTCATCAAGATTGAATCATGTTTCGCATGACACTGGCCACACGACCGGAATTGTCAGAAACAATCATTCGAATCAGGGCGACTTTGTCATCATAAGAGTTGGCATTGTTCAATAGATCTGCGGGGATACTTGGTTTCTTGGGCTTGAGTACGCCCATGCGTGCCTTCAAGTCATCCATCGACTCACCTTCTTCCATTTCCACATCTTGTCCACCTCCAGCTTGCATTTCCAATGCGGCTAAACGTTCGGCTTCTCGCGCAGCTTCTTCTTCTGCCATGCGTGCTGCCTCTGCGGCTGCAGCTTCTTCTGCCAATTCGGATTCTTTGGTCAGCGCTTCTGCAGCCAGGCGCTCAGCTTCGGCAAGTGCCTCTGCTTCCTTGCGTGCTTTTTCTTCAGCCTCTTCTCTTGCGGCCCGTTCTGCCACGACTCTTGCAGCGGCCTCAGCTTCAGCAGCTGCAATTCGGTCACTGCGAAGTTTTTCAGCGGTAGCAGCCTCTGCCGCAGCCGCAGCCATGGCAGCGGCGGCAATCGCAGCGGGGTCAACTTCAGGCTTGATCAGTTTCTTGATCATTGGGCGAACCACAGCCATCAAGAACAATAAGAATAACAAGGCGACCACACCGCTGTTGGCCAGAGAAGCCAGTGCTTCATCTTTGTACCAAGGAACAGCGTTCGGATCCACTGGCGGCTCAAAGCGGGTTGCTACCACAGTGACGACATCACCACGTTTGTCATTGAAACCAACCGCGCCCCTCACCAATTGGTTCAAACGGTCAAGTTCTTCTTGTGTATAGGGAATAGTGGTGGGTGGTGGAGAACCATCTGCTGGTTTCTCTACTTTCATACCTGCTGGAATCGGACGTTCATTGATCAATACACCAACGCCTAGCTTGGAAATATTTCCCATCGCGGTTTTGGTGTGTCTGACCGCACGGTCAAGTTCATAATTTTTTGTACTGCGTGCGACGACTTGAACGCCTTTTTCGCTGACCCCTTTGTTGGGATCGGCTGGTGTTGCATCAGTGGCAGCTGGATTGATTGGCGGATTCGGCGGTGTATTGGTCAACGAACCAGGAATACCAATGGCATCCTTGAATGTATTGCGGTCCTCTACATATAACTCCGAACGCGTTTTGGGGCCTTTGTCGCGCTGGTCAAAATCTTCAGTTGTAATTTCTTCCTGAGTGAAGTCAAGTTGCAAAGTGACTTGCGCGGTCACGTTTTCGGCACCCACAATCGGAGCTAGCAACTGCATCAAACGGGTACGATACAAATCTTCCATTTGTTGCTTTTGCTGCAATTCAGCCCCGGTCAAGCCCAACGGTTGCTGACCCAACATGTCATTCATCAATGACCCAAAGTTATCAACCACAGAGACGTTTTCTGGTGCCAGATAAGGAACGCTTGAAGCCACCAAAGAAATAATCGCTTGCACATTGGCAGAGGACACTTCTTTACCTGGTGCGCGAGTGATGATCACAGACGCTTTGGTTGGAACGCGGTCACGCACAAAAACACTTTGTTTAGGTGCCGCCAAGTGCACACGTGCATTACGTATGCCAGCAATTTGTGAAATGGTTTTCGCCAGTTCCTGCTCCATCGCATTGTTGTAGCGCACCTGCTCCATGAATTGACTGGTGGTCATGGCAGGCATGTCTTTCAAGGTTTCCATGCCTTGCACTTCAGTGCGCGGCAAGCCTTTGGAAGACAACAGCATGCGTGCCTCTTGGTACTTATCGGAAGGCACCAAGATTTGACCTGTGTTGTTGTCAATCTCAGGTTTGAAATTGGCAGTCTTCAACGTTTCAATCGCCAGTTGTTTGTCCGCCTCTGGCAACATCATGGTCAACGCACGCATCTGAGGTGTTTTCATCGACATCGATGCCAATCCAAATGCAGCCACGACCATCATGATGACAACCAATGGAAGCAACTTACGCACAGTTGGTTGACGCACCAGATCGCGGATCATGCCCATGGGATCTGTCAGGGCTGAGCTGGCAATGTTTCGCGCAAGATCGCCGCTGCGCACGGGAGTGCCGCTGGCCACCATAGCGCCACTGCGTGCAGTGTTGTCTGCATCAGTGGTGAGCGCGTTATTGCTGGTACCTATTGGGGAATTGAGTGTTGCACTTGCGGTTGCCATGGTGTTCTCTCAGGTTAGACCGGCATGTTCATGATTTCTTCATACGCCCGTAGCACTTTATTGCGAACCTGTAAGGTTGCTTCAAAGGCTAGGGAGGATTTCTGCATACCCAACACCACATCGGTCAAGGGTACGTCTTCGCCACGCTGATAGGCTTCTTGCAAGTTGGTGGACTTGACTTGCGTTTCATTGACTTTATCGAGTAAATTTTTGACTGACTCGGTGAAATTCGGCAGCTCCGTTTTCGGGGCTTGAATATCTTGCACCTGAGGTGGCTTGATATTGATTTGATCGATACCACCCGCAGCTTTTTGCTGGTAAGCGCGAATCGTATCCATCATCGAATTGATGCTGTTGCCTGAAATACTGTCAATCATGGCCTATGCTCCTGCTTTAAGCGGCTACAGCCAAGTCCATGCCACGCTCACGCAATTGCGCAAGTTTGTAACGCAGTGTTCGAGGACTGATACCCAGTTTTTTTGCAGCTTCAACCCGGCTATCGGTTGCTTGTATGGCTGCCAAGATGACCTGATGCTCACTGGCCTTTACCGCCGACATCAAATCTTCAGGTACCGCAATTTTCATATCATCGGATGATTCAACTGCCATGAAACTGTCAGCTGATGCAGCTGTAGGTTCAATCACATGAACCGCTTGCGCCGCAGGAACAGATAGTTCATTGTTTGTGAACATCGCAGGCGCTTCATCAAACATCAAATGCGCAGGTGTCACCACTCGACCGCGACACAAAACCACCGCACGTTGAATCACATTTTCTAATTCACGCACATTGCCAGGCCAGGGATATTGCTGAAGCATCAATTGCGATTCGATACTCAAACTCAAAGGAATATTGTCTTTCGCCAAACGATTCAAGGCCTGCATTGCCAACGGCAAGATGTCACCTGGGCGTTCGCATAAGGGTTGAATACGCAAGCGGAATGTACTGATACGGAAATACAAATCTTCACGGAATTCACGGGCTTCAATAGCCTGACGCAAATCCTTGTTGGTAGCCGCTATCACGCGAACATCCAAATCAATAGAAGCCTCACCACCTAAACGGTTGAGCTTTTTCTCTTGCAACACGCGCAACAATTTGGCTTGTAAATGGATAGGCATTTCACCGATCTCGTCCAAAAATACCGTGCCGCCCTGCGCTTGTTCAAACAATCCTTTATGGTCTTTGTGCGCACCAGTGAATGCGCCTTTTTCATGGCCAAACAACATGTCTTCAATCAAATGCTCAGGCAATGCCGAGCAGTTGAGCGCAACAAAGGGCCCCTTGGCACGCGTAGACGATTCATGTAACACTTTGGCCAGTACTTCCTTACCAGCACCTGTGGGACCCACCAGCAAGGCAGTCACCTCGGTTTGCGCCACACGCTGTGCCAGTGCCAGCAAATGTTGGCTGACTGGATCTACAAAAACAAAACTTTTAGGCTGCGTACTGTCGCTTAATTGCATGCCATGCGTGGCAGCTTGCCAAGCATTGACAGACCACTCATCGGTAGGCAGCACATGCAATGCCCCAAATCGCATCGCATCTACAGTGACTTCCATGCGGCGTCTTTCAACCCGACAAATCACCGGAACGTTGAAGCCCAGTTGACCAATCAATGTCTGGACTTCACGCAATAAATCAGCGCTGTCGCCCAAGCGGATGACCATGACATGTGCTCGGCGCAGTGCCAGCGTCAGATCCCCAAGTGTAGATATTGCGTGCAATGCCAAGCTGGCCTCACCCAACTGGGCACGCTGCTCATCATCAAGCGGGCTGAACGGATCCAGCCAGACAGCTTGCAGTACGTTTTGAGTCGAAGTGTTCACATTGATCAACCAGTAACAAAGGTCTGATCAATAAGCAATGGTTGTGCCAGATACTTTTATGTGTACTTTTAAATAAATAAAAATTTAATTCGGATTTAAATAGAGAACTAAATAGAGATTCCAGTCGGCATTTCGACAGAGAGAGCTCATGCTTTCCAAAGATAACGCGAGTTTCTTTTGACAGCTGTCGGAGTAGCTTTGTATTGCGTTTGCGGCTGCTTGGCCTCTTTGTCCATGAAGCCCCTGCAGTGATTTCCATCTGCTCTGAAAACTTCAAATGAAGGAATCATTCTGCTTTTGAAGCCCATCATGCCGCATTTATAAGGGTTGCGCGGATCCCAGCTGATGGCGAAATACCGGCATTGCCAGCAATTCGGTGCCTGGGTTGGATCCTCGTTTTGAATGGAGTTCGGTGGCATGAAAAAAACAATCGTTTCTAGGGGTAGAAGGATTAACCGCCCAGCAATTTCAACACAGACTGCTGGCTGGTATTGGCTTGCGCCAAAACCGCTGTTCCCGCCTGTTGCATGATTTGGTTTTTGGCCAATTCTGTGGAAGCAGAAGCGTAATCCGAATCTTCAATTTGGCTGCGCGAAGCAGACAAGTTCATTGACACATTCGACAAGTTATTAATCACATGATCCAAGCGGTTCATCACCGCACCCATGGTCGCACGGGTCGCATTGATGTGGTCCATGGCCGCATCTAATTTAGCCAACACAGCGCTCGCACCATCACGTGTATTGATACGAACACTGCGTGACTCCACATTTTGATCAACGTCGCCAGTGATCTCACCAGTGATGGGCCCGCCTTTACCAAAGTCGGCCAAATCAATGGTGATCAATTGATTGGCTGAGGAACCTACTTGGAAAGCCAAGCGGCCGACGCGCGGTGGGTCCATATCAGAGCTGGATCTGCCGCCATACGTACCCTCATTGAATCCGAGAGAAGCAAAGTTGCTGTTGACGCCAAATCCATCGGCACCTGAACTGACAGTAAATGGTTTACCGTTGGCCCGCAGTAATTTTTCATAATCAGAGGGTGGTGCGCCAATAGGAACAGGCAATCCAGGCATTTGTGGCGCCTGAGCAATCATGCGAACTGTGCCATAAGCTGTCAATGCGGTGGTGCTTGTTGCGCTGGCCCCGCGAATACCGGTTGCCAAGTTATTGCCTTGGCTGTTCGCAGTGACTTCGTTGATGGAGATGCTGACAGCCGAAGCGTCGTTATTTTTGCTGACTGTTGCACCCAAGACTTCAAATGGAGAGCCTGCGACCGTTGAAGTGATATCGAGCACGCCATTGGTGACCGCAACCGATATATTTTTCAATGCACCGGAACTGATGGCTGCATTGATCGCAGTTTCCAGAGCAGTGGCCATGCTAGAAGAAGTTGCCGCTGCGGGATTGGCAGAGGTGATAGTGACACCGTTGATAGTGACCTGCGAAGTGTCTGAGGTAGTCACAGTTCCATCAATACTGATACGCGAGACTTGAACAACAGCCCCACCCTGGTTCAAACCAAAACTGTCCGCCGATAAGTCCTTGACATTGGAGTCGAACCAGACCGACATATTTCGTCCATCAGATGCCAGACTCACACCGTTACCATTGTTTTGCGCGGTCACACCGTGTTGACCGAAACGCTGGTTGATGGCAGCAACTACCTTGTTGCGGCGCACATCATCGTTTTCGCCCTGCACGAATTCCACATCGATTTTGGTGCCGTTAACATAAAGTGATTGGATGGTCGGGCCGCTGAGCACCGGCAAACTTGTGTTGAGCGGGCCGCCGCCTTTGAGTTCGGCGCCATTGGCTTCGGCGCGCACAGCTGTCAGCGGTGTTTGCGAATTGATCGCAGCCGCAATCGCTAAGGCGCTGGCGCTTCGGTCGCTGCTGGTCGGCAAGGTGGTCGAGAATTCATCACCAACCGCACTGCTTGCAGGGATCTTCACCCCGTTGATCATCAAGTCGTCCATGCCCAGGGGCTTGTAATTTGCTCGGGCATTTTCAACCACATTGACATGCGCCAAGCCGGCAGATGCTCCTGAGCTTTTAGAGGTGTTGAGTGTGAAACTGGTGCCCGGCTTGTCGGAAACGAAAAGTATTTCGCCCGTGTTGCGGCCTGCCTTGGCCGTGACCGGCAGATCACCGGTAGCGTTGACCAAGGTAATCAGTTCATCGCGAATTTTTTGTGACGTCAAATTGGCTGAACCAGTGACAGCGGTGTAACTGAAAGTAGTGCCGTTGACCGTCACCGAGTATTTGTCACCAGCTGCGGGCGTGCCGGTCAGCGTTACGCTGTCGACCTGAGCCACCGATGGGCCGACTGTCGATCGTGCGCTGGTATTGGTCACCGCCTGGTTGCGTGAGAAATTGCCGTTGACAAGACCGGCGCGTGCGATGTCGCCTGTGCTGTCTGAGGACAAGACCACAGGTGTGGGAATTTTGGATTCGAGTGAAATCGTACTGGCCTGCACACCCTGGCGCATACCGATACGAGCGCCAAAATCATTGGCATCTGACATGGTTTCAAAGCTGACTTCGACATTGCGTCCATCGGCGGCGGTCAATGTGACGCCTTTGGTGTCAGATCCAGTGTCGGTAGCTTTGACACCTGTCTTGTCACTGATCAAATTGATCGCTTTGACCACATTGGCACGCGTTTCACGCGGGTTGTTCAATACGGTGGTGACATTGGCGCTGGCATAACCATTGATGAAGATAGCACCTGTGACAACCGATGTACCAGACATCGCCTGACCAGTCATCACATTCTCATTGACTTTGGCAAACACGCCAGTACCGGCGCTAGAGGTAAAGGCCTCGGCCGTGGTATCGACAATACCTACCAGTCCGGTAGAACCCATATTGACAGAGGTCGCGCTGATATTACCTTCAGAAGGCGCATACGTAATTGAGAGATTTGAGTTGCCAGGCGTGTAGTTAACGGTGCGGCCTGTTGTACTGGCAAACAATGAGCTTGCTTGCAGTGCAGCTGCAATTTTGGCAGTGGCTGCTGCTGAAGTTGTATCCAATGCGTTCAAGGTTACGCTCACGCCGCCGATGAAGATGGTGCCGGCAGAGGGCGTACCGCTGACAATAATATTTTGAGTCTCCCCTCTGGTGATGCCAGTGGCAACCGCTTTACGGTTGATGGCAGCGGCTTTTGCAATGGCGCTTCCTGCTGCATTGTTCGAGGGAGAAACAGTGTCATCGCTTGCATAAGAAGCACCGATATCAATGTTGTTGATCTTTAGGTCTCCAGCGCGTAGCGTAGGAATACTTCCTGCGACATCTACAGTCATGCTGAACTCACGGGCAGTACTGACTGGA
>Ga0136641_1000075_pt1 | contig 38845 bp, 34 predicted proteins | sample EliLak1302023Y_FD_115312 | JGI IMG/M metagenome (GOLD analysis project Ga0136641, IMG submission 115312) | Freshwater microbial communities from Elizabeth Lake, Yosemite National Park, California, USA - 13020-23Y | ecosystem: Environmental > Aquatic > Freshwater > Lake ...
CGTTAATTGGTAATTGGAGAACTTTGCCGGTAAGCATTGTATCAGTATCATAGGTTCCTATACTAATGTATCGGCTGGCGGCCACACGCTGACTTGCGCGGCTAAATTTCGGCGAAACGGCGCTGAAAGGGTCTGGTGTTCCGTATAAACTTATTATGAGCGGTTCCAGATATTGGATATAGCGTATCGCTGCTTTGTGTTTTGCGACAAAGTTTGCCTTATTTGCCGGCTGTAGATTCTCGTCCAAAAGCGTTGGCATCGTCAAATTAATATGATACGTCCCATTATTAAACGTCGCAACGTTGTTTATGTTTGTTAAAAAAGTAACAAAGGGTTCGTTTCGCACTGGATAGCGAAGAGGGCCGAGATTTCGCATTACTTTGTGTTTTTTAAATACTCGATTTAGTGCTTTCAAAAATTGTTGCTTCTCTGATTTCAATTCATCTATACACTTTTTAACCGTTGTATTGTAGAATTTTTGCGTCATAAATTCTACGGTATCGCCATCAAACATATAATTAATTTTGTACTTGTCTTTAAAGACCTTCGGTTCCGCCTGACATAGAATTTCATGTACGGTTTTCCCCATAAAGAGTGGATTTGGCTTAGGAGACTTTTCGTACGTCGTTATATGATTGCCCGAAATATCGGTTTTTTGTAGTGAGTGTGCGTTAAAGTAAATTGGAAGCCTGTAGATGCTCTCGTTGGGTGGAAAAAGATATTTAATAAGTTGTTTGTATTCGGGGTCTAATCCGGCAAAATAATCCACACTATAGCGTTCGGCCTTATGACATGTATAAATATGCTGTGGGCTGCGCTCTAATTTATAGGAAAATTCAAGGTATGTTTCATTTTCGATACCGATTCCCCAAAAATGGTCATTCGGTTTGTACGATTTAAGATATCGTACATGCTTGTCCGAATCTTCCATCCCTTCTATAGTCCCGGTTTTTTATGTGGTCAAATTAGGGTGGATGACTTCGATGACAACGAAGCCTATTAATTTAAAACCATATGGTTTTAATTGGTCTTTGGATTCCAGTAAAGACCATGGATTAGCGGTACCGTTTGATGTTGAGACACGATTAAATACAATAACAACTGATGACAATGCTACCTACACTTCTAGCGGGGGTACAGTATATACGAAGGGTATCTTTATGGGCGGTGGTACATACGGTCAAGTCTACGAATGTAAGCGTAGTACCGGCGGACCCGACATTGTTATGAAAATTATTAACGGGTCTAGTGTTCGGTCACTAGTGCAAGAATCTATCATTCAAATATTGATTGTAGAGTATACCAAAGGACTGGTCAGGCCAGAGGCGGGCCTTGTTGGACCGTACGCTCCCTATCTTTATGAAATAGCCTGGGATCCAATAACAAAGACGTGCTATATTTTTAGCGAAAAGATGCGCGCGACGACCATGTCTGTTATTAGAAGTCGCAAAGACCATCCAGTTGAGTTGACTTCGGTTACGACGAAATTGCTTTCGCAGATATGCGTTATCATGAAAGACTTATGGCATCTCATTAAGTTTAATCACCGCGATTTCAAAACGGATAATTGTATGTACGTTCGTGATGCACAGGGAAATATACAGACTCGCCTAATCGATTTCGGCTTTTCGTGTCTACAGATTGGTAAGAATGTGGCGACGGGTGGCGGAATGTCATTCAGATACTGTAGTCTAGAGGGGCGCGATTTAACGCAATATATATACGAATTATACAAATATCAGCCCGCGACGGTTGCCTTACAAGACGTTTATAAAGCACTTCTGACATTTCCTATCAAAGGCAAGACCTGTTATATGTGGAATAAATGTCGCGGAATGAAGGAATGGAGAAATACTTACGGTTTTCTGAACGATGATAAAATTGTTAATCCCAATGGTACCCCTGAAGTCGTCGGTGCGGTAATCAGTGCATTTATGCGGGGTCAGGACATCACACCCCATTTGGCGTATACCGCGGCTCCTTATGTAAAAGGTGTAGGCAAGGCCATTAGAAAGAAGATTGCTGTCAAAGCGAAGACGGTCAAAGTCAAAGCGTGTGCGGCGGGTCTAGAAAGGAACCCCAAGACAGGTCGTTGCGTCAAGGTCTGTAAACCAGGATTTGCGCGAAATGCAACATTTAAGTGTAAGGCTGTACCGAAAGTCAAGGCCTTTCCTGTTCCAGTACCGAAACCTTGCGCTGCGGGCCTTGAAAAGAATCCGAAGACGGGTCGTTGCGTCAAGGTCTGTAAACCTGGTTTTGCGCGTAATGCCACCTTTAAGTGTAAGGCTCTGCCGAAGGCTGCCCCTATTATTGTTGCACAGTTACCATGTGGCGTGGGTCAGGAGAGGAATCCGAAGACTGGGCGCTGTATTAAGGTATGTAGACCTGGTTATGCGCGCAATGCGACGTTTAAGTGTAAGGCGGTGCCCAAGGCTGTCGCTGGGCCTGGTCTCGGCTGCCCTGCCGCAAAGCCGAACTATAATCCGAAGACACGTCGCTGCGTTTTAGGATGTAAACCTGGTTTTAAGCGTAATGCGACATTCAAATGTCGTAGTACTCGTAAAGCATAGGTCACAAAGCATAAAATATTTACTCTAAATCAAAGAAAAAGAGTTGGAACAACCGGCCGTTTTCTTTCGTTGTACCAAAGTACGTGGAGGCCGCATGGATAACCTGCGCGTCAAAAAGAACAAGTCTGTTGTAAACGTTACCCACTACGTCAACAAGGTCAAACTCGGTGCTATCAAGGTAGCCATTCTTAAAAACCTGTCCGTGTTCGGCTCCAGAGACCTTCATCTTCTTGGTATATTTTGAACGGTACAGATTCGTTCCTGCCTGAGGAGGAGCATCAGGTGTTAGATAGAGGACTCCTGCGTACTGCTGTCCGTCGTGATGATAGACCAACTGGTCACCGCCGATACAGAATTGGAAGCAGCCATTTGTACCGTATTTCTCCCAGTTTACAATCTTTCGCCCCACGAGTTTTTCAAATCGCTCTTTTAGTCCAGCGAAACGATAGCATTGGTCTGTTCTCTTTCCCTTGTGATAATTGGGATGATCCTGGAAATTACATGTTAGTGCGAAATTTCTAACAAAATCAGGGTTCTCATAAAAATTATCTATAACTATGGAGGTGGGAATACTATTTGTTACATTTGTCTGGGTTCCTGCTGCAGGAGCAGGGGCGGGGACGGATGGTGTCGCAGGGGCAGGGGCAGGAACAGGAGCAGGGGCAGGAGCAGGGGCAGGAGCAGGGGCAGGAGCAGGGGCAGGAACAGGAGCAGGGGCAGGAGCAGCAGCAGGAGCAGGAGCAGGAGCAGGGGCAGGAGCAGGGGCAGGAGCAGGGGCAGGAGCAGGAGCAGGAGCAGGGACAGGTGGTGTCGCAGAAGCAGGCGCCTTCAATCCAGATTGATTCAGCATAAAAATAGTCACCCATTTAGAATCCAAAAACATTTGTAATTCACCCTGGTATACGGTCTTGGCATTTATTGTCCAGCCGCAATTAATTATAGACTGTGTATTAAAATATCTACCCACATCTTCTCTTTCAACGCGGACTACAGGATAAATCTGGTTATTACTTAATAGACGAAAGGGGCGCGTCAATCCTTCTTTCGATTCATATGCCCAGCCCGCTGCTACATAGGTATCTCCAGTTACCTTTTCGGCATCAACAAATCCAATAACATTGGATAAAAGAGTTTCGTGCGGCATCTTATTCTTTACTAAAGTAAGTTTTCTTAAAGTGCTTATATGTTGTAGCCTTAAAATTGAGGTCTTATTTAATATTTTTATCTATAACAAATGCTACTAAATCCTGCTCTCTTTACCCTCCCTCCATCTGAAATTGTATCCTGTGGTCTACAGAATCTAACATATGGTTCTTTAACCAAGAAGGGTCTTAAGACTATGGTAAAAACTATTCAATCTTATATGGATTCTGAATCAGTACACGGTTTTGATTTGGGATGCGGGGACGGCGAACTTATTTACCATCTTGAACAGAAACTTCCTGATTCAACATGGGAAGGTGTAGAAATTAGTGAACATCGTGTGGCACAGGCTGTGCGTGATGTACGAATTTGGCAGGGCGACTTTCTTTCCGAGAATCTACGCCCTTATACTGTGCTTCACGCCGATAATCTCTGTTTGGAGGACGGGGTTGCCGAGAGACTGGAATCCAAGATTGCACTCGAATTTGAAGGACTTTATATTACCTATCGAACACCCGTGGCTCTAGATTTTCTACGGATTTCACGCTATCTGAACACTGTTTTGATTGAGACTACATGGACGACGCACCCGATTCACTTCTATCAGGTATACTAAAATTGAATAACTCTTTGTATAGTAAGAGTTTGTCGAAAATGAACATCTTCTTTCTCCATACAAACCCCCGTCGCTGCGCGCGCTGGCACTGTGACAAACATGTTGTCAAAATGCTACTGGAAACCTGCCAACTTCTCTATACCTGCCATCATATGCTAGGCTCTGACCTTGCTTCTATGGGGGCACCCGTTGTGGCCAGTTCTGGCTCCCGCGGCTATCGCAAGTCACATATGAATCATCCGTGCTCGAAGTGGTTGCGCACTTCTCTGACGAGTTATCGGTGGCTCGCAGAACTCGGCGTCGAGTTGCTACGAGAGTACAAGTTCCGTTATGAGGACCGTGAGCACGCGTGCGGACCTCATATTCAGTGGCTGTACTCTAACTATCCTCCACTCCTATTGGATAATGGATGGATTGAGCCGTTTCTGGCGATGCCCGATCAGTACAAGTGCGGAGACTCGGTAGCGTCGTATAGGCGTTACTATTCTGGAGCGAAGCGCGACAAGGGTATTCTAATCTATACTCGTCGTGGAGTGCCGCATTGGCTGCGATAATAAACAGGCTGAATATAATGATCAAGGGTCTAATAATAATAAACTGATCTTTTTGATTAGACTACTCTTAATTCTTCTGCGTTCGGCGATACTTACTGGCCTGTAAGCGCTTTGCGTAAGGCCTTTTATCGGTGTCATTATTGTCAAGATTTGTATTGTACTTATTTTTCTTAGAGGTATAGTTATTATTATAATTATTGCTGTAATTTCTGCCATAATTATTATTATTCTTGACTGTATTTTTCTTGGCAGTATAATTCCTGCTTCCCGCGCCCGCCCCCCCCGGCCCGCCCCCGCCGCCCGCGGGCTACGCCGTGTGCGACGGCCTCGCGCGGCGATAATACTTCGATGAGGGCACTATGTTTTTTCCAATAATTTAATAAGGCTCCAGACAGAACTATGGCTCCCGGATACTCGTCGTTCTGATTCATTCTACAATACTAATATAGTTTTGTTTTTTGAATAATTATTGATGCTGCCTTTATTGCGGTTTAGGGCTCTTTGCTAAATTCGTCTGACTGCCGCATTGGCTACGATAATTATAATATGTTATAAACTATAACATGGCAGCTGAAAGAGCACTGAAGGCCGATTTATTGGATAATTTCGGAGAGGAAGACTTCCCTTTTCTTGTGCCAGTGGTTGGTTCTAGACCAGCCGTAACTAAATCGGCTAGACTCATTAGTATTCTTGGTGAGCTATATAAACAGGCTGATTATAATGAGGATAGTATTATCGAATTCTGTACATCTTTAACACAAATTATTAAATTTGCCTACGGGCCAGGTACATCAACGTCAGAAGGATTTAATCCCGAGATATTTGACGGCAAATGTGCATATTTAGGGACCACGCCTTCCTCCTCTTCCGGATGTAAATTAAATAATGTCAATTCTAAACTTAGTAGGTTTTTAGATTTAATTACAAATACTATTATTGCGTTTTTTAGTAGAGTCGCTTCTATACAACCTGCACTCTTAAGAAATGATGTATTTTCACAGAAATGCATAACCCCATTTGCAACTCTTATCAAAGCATTGTATTATTTTGCAGGTGGTAAAATAGCCATACCTTTCTGTTATAGATTATTGACTTTTAAAAGAGATATTAATATTATATTTGGGGCTCCTCCAGGAGCCGACAAGTTTGATAAAATGACATATGCTACTAAATCTGCACTACCTACAGATACTATCAGCGACTATGATATTTTAATTGAAACAGCCGATCGGCGTGCATATACTTGTGGGCGTGGAATAGTGCAGATAGGTTGTAAAAAAGTTGCCGGTAGACAGGTTGTCGCTATCCATAAATCAGTAAGTGAAGATGATGATAGCGAAGATCAGATGTCCTTGCTGGATCATCAGTTTTGTGGTGGCGCGCGCAGGACTAGAAGAGGACGAAAGCAGAGAAAAACCCGTCGCACCCGCGGTCGTACTCGTCGTTAAGAATAAATACTATCCATGTACATAATTTCTTTCTCTGTAGATTTTCTACCAAGAAATCTATTACGTTCTGGAATACGACCAAACATTGTCATTCTATCATTATGATTTTTAGCTATCCCTGTTAGCGAAATCCAAACACTTGGAAAATTCTGCATTGGCTTTTTAATATCTTCTAATAAGTTGGCTACTACTTTAAGATCTTCTATATCTTCACTGTGAATATAGACTAGGATAATTGAAACTTGAATAGGAATCGGTAGCGAATTCCAACGTGGCATTAGTTCTTCCACGGCCTTGCGCGCTCTGGCGTCAGTTTCATAGGCTCTTGCCGAATTCCTAAACACATTGCGCGAAATCTGGTCCCATAGAATAATCCATCCCATTTTCCACATGAGTTGATGTTCTGGTTTCATTCCTTCTGGTATATCGGGATACGTATCTTTGTAATCAAAGAGTGGTTTGTATTTTTCAAGATAGGCGTCCATCAATACCTGTTGTTCCCTTTTTGCGAACCACCAATTTTTCCAAAGGTTGGCAAACTTTTCCTCACTATATTTATTTAGATCTGATATACGCGGTAAACGTAAATCGTACCACTCTTTAAAAAGTTCAAAGATGAGCTCATCGGGGTCCATTCCTATAGATGTAGATATACTTTTTAATGGCAAATTTGAATAGTACTAGACTCAATTTTATTTGTTCAATGAACCTTAAACATAGGTTTCGCGATGGGTCAAAATTATATATAATGAGTGCGCAACAACTTTGCGAACTCAATATATGGCATGGTAATCGTCTTTTGAACGAGGAACATAGAAATGAAATTGCTTTGGCTATTTCTGGCGATATCTCCGTGTTTGAAAACAAACCCTTTCACATCGTTAAGATTACGGATTGTAACGAGGCCGGCGATCCTATTACCGTACGCTACATAGTCGACGGGCAGCATCGCGTAAACATTATGAAGTCAACCTTTGTATCCAATCCCTTTACCGACGACTTTGAAGTCATGGTCATCGAAAAGGTTTGTGCCACTGAACTAGAGATATCGCGCCATTTTAGAACTCTTAATAATACAAAACCGATAGATTATAAGGAGGATCCGCGCCTCTTGGCTAATGAATATGTCAATGCACTTCAGACACGATTTGGTAGTGGCCTTATTAAGTCTGTGCGAACTCGTGCTCCATATCTATGCGTAGAGGCTTTGCGCGCAGAATTTATTAAGCGACGTATCGTAACTATGCGCTTGGATTCTGTGGCCTTCGCCGAAGCCGTCTTTAATAAAAATCTAGAAATGATTAAACTATACAATGATTCGGATGACGAACAGATTAAACGAATGCTAAAAATACGGTTTATGCTAACAATGAACTGGTCTTGGTTGACCGACCTAATTACAGTTTAGGGCTCTTTGCTAAATTCGTCTGGCTGCTCTTCTTCTTAATCATACGCGGATCATATACATCGAAAACTAAACAACGAACAGAACCACCTGATTTTTCAAATTCGCTAGTATCGAATTCGATAACCTCTTTTTCCGTTATATGCTCTAACTTACTCTTAATTGTCGGGTCCGTTAATACATGAGTTAGAAGCCTATCTCCTTCTATAATTGAATTCAAGCAGAAATAATCTGTAGTTTCTATGACATTAACACGTAATTCTGTTTTTAACGTTTTGATATCACCTGCTGAAAAGGCCTCCTTTTGAATAATACACTCAAGTTGTCCGATTTCTAGCATGGCCAAATCAAGGTGGTAGAAATGCGGATTCTGTAATTCAAAGGCGATGACACGCGGTGGCTCAACTCCGTAGCCTTCATAAATGGTCTTCAATAAGGTTTTTAAGGTTTTTACTGATTTTTCTGTGGCTCTGTGTCCATAGCCCATAACTAGAAGTTGTCCATTATCAAACCATTTCGCCTCCGCGGCGCCTTCAAAGACTTCTTCATCTGGAAATTCTACGTGATGTATATGTCTATCTTCCAGTATCTCTTCAATATAAGGGTTCTCGTTACGTCGTTGTCTGTATTTCATATGGGATACAATAACAACCGGTACAGGTAGCCGTGGACAACTCAACCCCATGTTGGCCGTAAATACGATATCAGGAATATTACCCTTCTTTTTGATATCGTAGACTAGAGTTTGTTTTAATATTTTAGTTATCTGTTTGTGTTGTTCTTGCGCTTTCTTTAAAATCACGTTTTCCTCTATATCAATAAAGGGGTTCTGATTTTTAAGGTCGGGAGTTATTTTAAACGTACTTGGTCTGATGGTAATGTGGTACATCTATAGTATAGTAGAACTCCCTGTTTAAACGTAGATATTTGTTTTATAATAGATAATCTATTCCATTAATATTATAGTGAAGTCTTAATGCTGGAAAAATCGCAGTAATACCAGGGCTTACTATTTTACTACCCTGAAGTCTCTGCATATTCCCATATCGTATACGAAAAACCACTTGTTTTGTTGTGATTTCATTAATCGTAACTTCCTCCAACATATGTGATAAAGGTGTAATATAAAATGATACATGCGGGGAAAGCGTATATGTATTTGTAAATGGTATAGTAATATCTACGTAAAAGTCCTGCTTAATTCCATTATATAATTTGAATTAATAGAAGTTCTGACCCATTGTAATTCCATACCATGTGGTACCATTATCGTATGTTACCAGTCTAAAAATATCGGCAATGTTATCACCAATTGAAAGTGAGGGCGGTTGCCCACTCGGCCACTTGATTGAGGTTGGCCATGTTAGTGTTAGACCTAGCACAGATCCCTGGATTAGGTAGAGATTCAGACTATACAGTAAACCTGCTTCTGGTATATTATGAAATATTAGTGTATTTAAGTTTGATTCTAATGTCAAAATATAGTTATTTGAGCGATCGCAATAAATAGTATAGGTTGTGCTTGTTACATAATCTTCTATACTATTTTCAGTCCACGATAATAGTTGCGGGTGTAATAAGAATTCGCCGTTAAATTGTAATTTAGCACTACCAGCAAAGGTTCCGTTATTATTGTATTGAACGGCACCTGTAGGACCACCTGGTACAACAACTGGGCCTGCTGGGCCTGTTGCGCCTGTATTGGAGGCAGAGCCGCCAGGTCCCTGTGGACCGATATCTCCAATCGGACCTTGTGGCCCTGTTATGCCAGTTGCACCCGTATTGGATGCCTGTCCAGATATACCCGTTGGACCCGTATATCCTGTTGGACCCGTTGAACCGGTAGCGGCGGTAGCACCTGTCTGGCCGGTGGGGCCGGTATTGGCTGTTGGACCAGTAGGACCCGATGCTCCTGTATTTGTTGCGAAGCCCTGTGCGCCTGTGGCACCAGTACATCCAGTTTCTCCCTTTGGCCCGGTTGAACCAGAGGCACCTGTATTCACAGCAGTGCCTGGAATACCTTGAGCGCCGGTTGCACCTGTTTTACCCTCTATTCCTGTCGGACCTGTCGTGCCTGTTATACCTGTATAGCCAGTGGAACCAGTCTTACCTGTTGTACCCACTATATAGTCAAGTTGTGTAATTAAAATGAAGGTTGCTGTAGCAATTACATTATACGGTGCGCCTGTACTAACTTCATAGTGAATGGCTATTCTTTGGCTCGGTTGTAAAACGATTGTCGTTGTATGCGAAACTGACCCCCCGTAACTACCTCCCACCGGTACATATCTATCGAGTATGGCGCTTGTGTCTACATCAAGGACATTTACATAGAACCAAGAATTGGCTGCTGAAACCTGTATATTATAGGTTAAAAGCAGTGTTAATGGTTCAACCTTTGGATTGCTTATGACTCCTGTAGTTGTATTATAAAGAGCGCTTACAAATCCATGTGATTTTACAGTGTCAAGGGTGTCTGGAATTAGGGTATAGTCGTTCGCATCGGGTTGATTAACGATTGTTGAACCTAGTTTATAGGCTAAAGTCGGCATCGGTCCTTCGCGGCCCATAGGACCTGTTGGTCCTGTACAACCTGTTGAACCCGTTAGACCTGTTATACCTGTTGGACCCGTTGGACCTGTGGGACCCGTGTCACCGGTAGTGCCAGTAGGCCCTGTTGGTCCTGTTGGACCGGTTAGTCCTGTTCGACCGGTTGGGCCTGTAAAACCAGTCGGGCCTGTTGGGCCTGTAGAACCTGTAACACCTGTAATACCTGTAGGTCCGGTATCACCCGTCGGACCGGTATCACCAGTTGTGCCGGTTTCGCCAGTAAGACCGGTTGTGCCCGTTGGTCCCGTATCTCCTGTAGGGCCCGTGTCGCCCGTCGCACCCGTATTAGTAGCAATACCTGGCGGGCCTGTGTGGCCCGTCGGACCGGTGTCACCTGTTGGACCCGTATCACCAGTACAACCTGTTGCGCCCGTATTAACGGCTGTACCTGGGAGCCCTTGAGGGCCAGTAGGACCTGTGTCACCTGTCTCGCCCGTGGGTCCCGTGGGACCTGTATCGGCTGTAGGTCCAGTTGGACCCGTGTCACCTGTTGGACCTGTATCGCCTGTAGGGCCTGTTTCGCCCGTTGGACCTGATATTCCTGTAGGACCCGTGTCACCTGTAGGTCCTGTGTCTCCAGTTGGACCCGATGTACCGGTGGGACCCGTATCACCTGTCGGACCGGTTGGACCGGTTGGCCCCGTTACACCGGTAGTACCTGTGGCACCGGTATTAACCGCTGAACCTGGTAATCCTTGTGCGCCTGTAGACCCAGTAGGACCTGTATCTCCCGTGTCACCTGTTGCAGCAGTAGAACCTGTTGCTCCTGTGTTTGTAGCAATTCCATCAGCACCAGTTGGACCCATTATACCGCCATAGGGTAAATCATTCCATGCGCGACCATCGCCAATCTTGAATTGGTACGTATCAATTTCGAGACCTAGTTCGCCACTAGCGAGTGTAGGATTATTTGCTCGCCATTCATTTGAGGTGTCTCGCCTGAATTGAAGTTGTATAAAGGGCATTCGCTCTGTAAGCGGTGGCTATTTCTATTTATGAATCGGGGCTATTCTTAAGTATTTATGTTGATGTTCCACAATCAAACGCCGGACCAAAGGGATATGAACTCAAGGAATTTCCACCATCAAATGTTATGGCATAAACTAATACTGCGCCGGTTGGACCAGTCATACCAGTTGGACCTGTTGGTCCGGTTGGACCAGTATCTCCTGTGTCTCCTGTCGGACCGGTTGAACCAGTATCTCCTGTTGGACCGGTTGGACCTGTTAGACCAATGTCTCCTGTTGGGCCCGTTGGACCCGTATCACCAGTATCTCCGGTTGCACCGGTATTTGTTGCACTACCTGCTGGACCCGTAGCACCAGTATTGACGGCTGTTCCTGGAGTTCCCTGCGGACCTGTCTCACCTGTCGGGCCTACATCTCCTGTTGGACCAATTTCACCTGTAGGACCTGTGTCGCCAGTGTCTCCTGTCGCACCAGTATGCCCTGTTAAACCCATGTCGCCTGTTGGCCCAGTATTACCGGTTGAACCCGTGTTGGTCGCATTTCCGTCCATACCTGTATATCCTTGTGGACCCATTGGTCCGGTTGTACCCGTAGAACCTGTATCACCTAGTATTCCGTCTTTACCTGTTGGCCCTGTCGCCCCAGTATTCGTGGCGAATCCTTCGGGTCCAGTGGGACCCTGCGAACCTGTAGGCCCCGTTGCTCCTGTATTTGTCGCTTCACCTGCAACCCCTTGAGGACCAGTTTGTCCTGTTGGTCCAGTGGACCCAGAATCGCCCGTTGCGCCCGTGTTAGTTGCCTGTCCTGGGATTCCCTGGGGCCCGGTCGGTCCTGTCGGGCCTGTAGATCCTGAATCTCCCGTCGCACCTGTATTGGTGGCTGAACCTGGAAGACCCTGTTGTCCGGTAGGACCGGTGTACCCTGTCGAACCAGTATGTCCTGTAGCACCCGTATTTGTGGCCGTTCCAGGAAAACCTTGAGGACCGGTTGCGCCCGTTGTTCCTGTGGCGCCCGTATTTGTGGCCGTACCCGGTATGCCTTGGGGGCCAGTAAACCCTGTTCCCAAGCGTGTTGTGACTCCGCCTGCAGTTACGGTTAAAGCGGCGCCATCTGTTTGAAGACTAACAGTATTTCCGTTTTTTGTGAAGAGGACAGAACTCGTTTGTAGATTAGGGCCTATGATAACACTATCTCCAAAAGCAGTAATTGTACCCGTTGGACCTATATAAATTGTTCCTGGGCCGACGTAGAGACTTTGCCATACTAGACTTGAATTGCCCAGCGTGTAGAAATTAGAGGTTGATGGCAAAAAATTGGCTGCCGCGACAATCGTACTCGTATCGGGTAATACAAGACTATTTGTATAATATGTAACACTGGTATCGCTCAAATTCGTTAAAAGTACGTTACCGGAACCGAAGGTTGGTGGTACTGAACTGCCTCCAGCACCAGTAGGTCCTGTGGCTCCCAGTAGATTTGTACCACCAGCCGTTAAGGAACTTAACACGAGATAATCCGAGATAATTGATACTGTACTATTAAAACTTATCGGGTCAGTCACTACGATAGGAGTCGTGTTATATTTGCTAATAATATTTGTAAGAATTTGCTTCTTATCAAAATTAACCATCTTTTTGACATTGTTCAGGTCGGTTTGAATCTGTGTCAAGTTATTAACACCCGAAGCAGAGGTAATTACATTTTGTAATTCTACTATATTTACGATATTTTGATTTGACATTGTCCTTCCCCCTATTCTGTATTTTTGATTTAAGCGGTTAACACGGGGGATAAAACAGCCGTACAAACCAAGGAGTCCATGGCCTCACTGGATAAATTCTATCAACCCTACCAATCGGACCAAGAAAGTTCATCTGAATCAGACTATGAATCTGAATCAGAATCCGAATCGGAATCTAGTGTTGAAGGCTTTTCCGGCACACCTGTGAAAAAATCTGTTTTGCCACGAAATACGATAAGCAACCCTACAAAATTTAATCAAACAAAGACTGCTTTTACATCTACTAAAAATACCACGACCATTATGATTAACAGCAGTGACAGAGATACAACCGTGTATGCTCAACCGACTCTCTTTACAATACGGTTACCGCGTATTTACCGTAATGTAGTCAGTCTAAATGTGACTCAAATTAAACTCTTATCGTCTTTTTATTATTTTTCAAATAGCAAAAATAACACATCTCTTCGTGTCGCCGAATACAACAGAACAAAAGTTGTTAACGGGGTAGATATTTCAAATACGAAAGATATCTATATCCGCGAAGGAACCTATGATTCATCGAGTCTGGTAACGGAGTTAAACAACCAGTTAAATCGGACACCGATTTACAATACGATAAATATTTCTGATTTTATCGCTGGTTTCATCACAACCGGCAACTATTCGCTGCTTTTTAATGACCCAGGTGATACAACATACAATCCGCTAACAGGTGTTTTCGAGGCTTTGGCGTCAAAGACTGATATTGTTGCACGCTATTTCAAAACAGGTACGAACGTTGGTATTCAGTATTATAGTACAGAGCAATGTAAAGTTGCGTATTTTTATCCACTGTTGCGTGACTACACAATTGCCCAAGTTTCTGTTACGACACCTGCTATTGCAAATCCCTATCTGAACACCTGTACCAGTTATGTTGTTTCAGGGGCGAAGACGTACGGTGGTCTTGATTATAAATTAACCGATCCAAATACAGCAACATATCTCGGTGCCGATACTTATTATAATCGTATTGTATATAGTTTTAAAGGCATTGATATTGGTGACGGTAGCCCAGATCCTTACATTCTATCTGTTATTATAGATCCCGCTAATCAGGCCCTTTTAGAACAATACAAAGCCGACAATACCTGGAATAATTTTTTGGTTAATGAGTACGTCTGTAATTACGATAGCACGGTGGGTCGCCTAACAATATATTCGCAGCATTTGAATACATCTCTCGTAACGACCTTGAATGCGCAGTATAATCAAATTTTAATTAAAGAACTTATCAATAATGGTATTGTTCCCGCTGATGTCGCCGGTCTTCAGACGACCGCTGATAATTTGAACGGCGTTATCGCCGACATGTACAACTATATCCAGAAGGGTTTTACCGATTTTTTTGGTATAAGTTACGGTAACTTCGCGGCTGAATTCTACAAGACCCTTTCAAACGAGATCTTCTTGTACGACGCCAGTGGACGGTACGGCTGGAATCTTACTTACAGTGGGCTACCGCAAGCCAAAAACAGTTTGATAGCCTATCCGGACGCCTCTGGTTACTGGCCGAATATACAGTTCAATACAGCCTCTGGTGAGTATGTTGGCGGTGATTTGTATTATCCAGATCCAAGTATTTCGCAAGTGGTGACACCAAGTCAGTTTACTCCTTTTCCTGCACCTGTGCCAGTAAACGGTGGTTCGGTTACACTTACGATAGCAGCAGGATTAGCATTTCAGACTGGAAACGCCGTTATTGTTATTAGTTCAACCGTATCTACGAATCGGTTCAACGGTATTGTAGCCTCTTATGATAATGTGGGTGGTACAATAGTAATTAATAATATTACCGATTTGACGGGCGTATTCTACGATTCGGTTTCTTATATTATTGCTACTACAGATATTACAAATACGGCCGCGTCTGCTAGTATTACATCATTAACTACAAATTCTGCCACAATTGCGGCTGTTTTAATAACTCCTACGACATTTGGTACGGTTGTCATGACAATTGGTTCTAACTTGCCCATTGTAGTAGGGAATTCACTCCTCGTAACCGATGGTACAAATTCTTTTAACGGAACGGTTGTGTCCTATGGAACTTCTACAGGGTTATTAACAATTTCGAGTCTAAAAAATATAACAGGCATCTTTACAAACCCTGCAATCTTTAACGTATATGTTCTTGTCACGCTGGCTCCCGTAGTTGGCTCAACTATTACATTTAATATCAGACAAGGTCTTACTCTTCCTATAAATACTAGCGTCCTCGTATCAAACGGACCCAGTTCATTTAATGGGAAGATTACTGTGTATAATCAGAACACGGGTGCTGTAACATTAAGCACCCTATCTAATATTACAGGTGCGTTTATCTTACCCTCAATCTATACCCTGTATGTAATTCCTATTATTAATCCACTTATTGGTGGTAATGTTATTTTTTCAGGTGTCAGCCTTGGATTAACACTACAGGCGGGTAACACCGTCTTAGTCAGAAACGGTACAAATCAATTTAGTGGTATAGTCAATACGTACAATTCTGGTACAGGAGCCCTCAAAATAAGCAATGTATCGGCAATAGTTGGTACATTTAATGTGCCTGCAATTTATACTATCTATGCAAATGATACGACCACTACTACGGCTACGGTTATCACGCAGGCGCTAACTTTTAACGCCGGCTCTCCGACCCCTATAAAAGTTGGAAATATCAAATTTGTACAGACCAGTAGTCTAGATGCGATTACTGGAAAGGCAACTGGAAGTTTTACAGGTAAAGTTTCAGCCTACAATAACGTATCGGGTCAGATTACACTTACACAAATTTCGAATATAAATGGTACGTTTCCTCTAGATATATATAAATTAGAACATCTGGTTCGATATACCTATACCTATTTAGCGCAAGTCGACACGAATGGCTTCATTGACCTATCGGGTGCCAATGAGAATACATACGGTTATCAAGACATTAGTTTTAATATTATACCGACTACATATTCAAAGATTTTGTTCAAATCGCGCTGCCGGCAGACCCTATTTATTGAAACGATACCGCCATTTGTAAATGAGATACCTTTGCCACCTAAACTCGCAGAAACCTATGCTCTAGACGTAAGTTCAACTCCACTGTTGTTTAATTCAGCAGGTACATGTCTACTCGATCCGATAGCAGCCGATTTCTACTTATGGGACGTCTCACAAAACATGTTGGACGGTCCTATTTATATGCAACAGCAAACGGCAACAGGACAAATCTTTTTAAATTTCATTCGAGAACAGAAACCGGTGGCTCTGCCAAATCAGATTCCGCCACCAGGTTCGCTAGGTCTCTATACATTTAGGCCTCACATCTTTTTTGAAATTCATCACGGACGGTATCCTGTTCCAACAACGCCTACTAAATTTAAATCTGATATCTATATTGAACGCGAAGATTCATTACCCTTTGGTGTGGCACTAGATGCATATTGGTATCGCGATAGGGCCGCTTATATGGCAGACGTCTCATCTACACTCGTTAATATTGTCTATAATAACCCAAAAAATTGGTTTGTTCATCAAACCATAGCGTCTGATATTTCCAGTTCACATATTACAACGGATTTCATTTCTGATGAAATCTCTTACTTAATGGTTATCGTAAGACAGGCGCTTTTCCAATCTATGAATTTGCGGGTCTTTGTTCTGCGCCACGATCCATATGGTATCTATACAACTCCAACAGTAGCCGATTTCAGACGACTACCGGCAACACGAGTTGACGAGCCAACTTATTTTCAAATAAAATCAACTCCTTCCAAGAATTTTCCAAATCCCTACCCTACACTTTTTAATTCGAAGGGTTTCCGCAATTCGTATGATATAAGTGGTGTCAGTAATAATCTTCTTGATTATATTATTCTAACCACTGATTTTTCTCACTACGACCCCTATTCTTTTGCAAATACCACAACTGTCAAACAGAGCCCGCTTCAGTTTGTATTTCAGCACAAATCGAATGCTATCGGGCCGTCTGTTGATGTATCTAAATGGAGTCAGTTCTTCTATAGCACTTCTCTAAACGCCTCTGTCAATTCTCTAAACGCAGTCTACGATTCATCTGGACAGGTCAACTACTATACACCTGCGTCGGCAGTCAAAGAAATAGCAAATTCTGTTTTGCCTTACAAAGGTATTAGCAATGAGTTTATCTTTACCAATTGGTTTCGTGCGGGGGCTACGCAAAATCTGTATAACAGTACCGTGCCACCTCCTCCAGAGCAAACAATTGCTACCTATCCTACAATTGGTGGTGATCCATGGACTGTTTTGGCGCCTATATCATATAGCCCTTCTAAATTTGCCCATACTAAATTATACAAACAATCGCCATTTGTAATCTGTAAAAATTATAACGCCGGTGTAATATCTGATATCTCGTTTAATGATTTGAGCGGACACACTAGTTACCAGCAAATCTTTTTAGGTAGGGGACCTACTGGAAATGAACCATACGATATTTCTGGTATTATGGGCATCCCCTTTCAACCACCTATGGGTAAATATGTCTTACCCACGCGTATCGTAATAAAGTACTCCTATATTCAGCCTTTGACAGATAACAACCGTGTGATACAGGGTCGTCGCGCAGGTCTCCCCTTGACTGGGAAAAAGATTTACGTCTATAACTCCTATTCTAATCCGGTAACCTATTCGGTCTCTGGTGAGTTAGCCTTATGGGACGACCACTATTATCTCAATCGACGCAATCTTGTATTAGGTGTATTTAGATCCAAAGACATACAGGGTACCAATATATCTAGTTTGTCTATAACAAAGGCTCTCTGCACACTTTCATTAAAAAAGGTAACCCAGGTCTGCCAGTACTCTTCAACTACAGATCCAAAAGTTAATTATACTAAAACTAGAACTCCTGATTGGGGCACATATTACGTCTATGAACGCAAGGAGACAAGTTCCAATATGTGGGTGCCGTTGAGCCAGGGAATTTATGACGCGAATGGCAATCCCATAAATTTACGGACCGCAACTGACGCGAATCTGGCCAATGGCACGATGTTTACAAATTGGTCTGCTATTACAAAAACGGCCGATATTTCTTCCAATATTTTTATGACCGCGGTCGAAACAGATTTGGCATCTTACTATACCGATGTATCCAATAACAGTCTCTGTTTTGTTCCCTTTTATCCTGTTCTTACGGCGGGACAGGTGGGACTCGGTCCCTTTACAAAGTCTCTAACGGATGCTGATTCCTGGGCCGTTGGTTCATTCAATGGCTTGACCTACACGGCAAAACCCTATGTTCCTGTTACAAAGAACTCGTTGCTCGGTGAAAATAAATATATATTTGACCCTTATAAAACTGTTTCCGTGGATATTATCGGTAATGATGGTATCTCGATGGGTTCGAACTCCACCTATCTTGGCTCCTGTGGTCCTATCTGCTGGGGCTCTACAGCGTCAGGTGTTATCGTATCACCCAATTATCGAAAATCTTATGCATCTTATTCTGTATCCAGCATATCTAGTACAGGAACTTCTGTGAAATATACAGTTATATCTTCGGCCAATGCCACGATTGGCGCGACAGTTATTGTGACTGGGGCTGCTACTGCTGCCTATAATGGAACGTTTACAGTTATTGCGACCAGTCCAACGACGATTACCGTTAATTCTACGGCTACGGGGGCTTCATCTGCGGCTACTCTAAAACTCGACGGATTTCTGCCAACCTATTTCAATATCCGCGTGAATATCCGTATGCCTGACACTTTTTATAATCCAATTAGCGATTTTACCAAGTTCGGTGGCTTTACCGATGTATCCAACTGTCTCGCCGATACGCAGACCTATTTATATAATCTAGGGTCTCGTCCTGGTTCCGATTTTAATGATATTAGCGGGGCATGGGGTGCAGAAAAGGCGTCGCGCTTTTCTCGCTGGGACAGCGACAACGGTTACAATAATTTATCGTATATGCCTTCGATCTTTGCTGGTAAAACTGTTCCTTTTTCTGTTAACGTGCGGGGATACGTTCCCACTGTTAAATTTTTGACTGGACTGCGTATCATGGGTAAAAATTGGATTGATTTCGGTCAGACAAGTTTGAACGATTTGATTAATGAAATTGCGGACCTAACAGCCTCTGGTATATTCATTTTGCCAGATGGACGGCTAAACAATGACACTGTGCGCATCGCAAAATACTATACTAGTACTTATGTCCGTGCTCTATTGACCTTTAACCAGTACTTTGTTGGCACGTTTACGGTGGGCCGCGGATATACCAATGCAACCTATGCTGGACAGACGATTACAACTACAGGATTTGGCGATTATATCAATAAATTTATTGGCTTTAACAACCAGATTAGCACGTCCGCAAAAGGTATCAGTAACGCGCAAATAGCCGCTCTAAATGCGACGCGCGCTTATATTGCGGCTAACTACAGTGGTATTCTGCCGACTATCGTTTTGGACAGAAACAGATTTACGGATTCCATTCCGTTTTCTCTTCAGTTTAAGACACAGTTGGCCTCCTCCGAATACCTACAGAACTATCTCAAGGCCTACGATAAATGGGGCCTTGGTTGGAATCTGGGCTTTGATAAAGTCGATACCGCCTTTACGACGCGTCACGTCGCAACGACCTTTATTCGCATTGTGGATGACTATATCTATTTGAAACTAAATGAGGAACTCAATATCAATACGATTGATATTAGCCAGAAAGAGAATTTGGCGCAGAGCCGTGAAACATTTGGTGCCAGTCGGCGCTACTATGGCAAGTTGTTACTGAACACATTTGGCTCATATGCCCAGACCTTTGTGCAGGCGGCCAAGTCACTACCGGCGCCGATAGGGAAATTAGACAAATTGTCCTTTCAACTTGTCGACGCCTTTAATAATAAAATTAGCAACGCTGATTGCGAATACAATATCGTATTTGAACTGACCGAGATTGCGGACTCTCTTGACGCGTCAAGTACGCTGGTAAAAGGGGCGAATTAAAAATCTGCTCTGAACAGAGACGGAATGATGTCCGATGTGTATGCAACGCGGTCTGCAGTTGACGCAGGGCTCGTTATGAATGCACCTGATATGAACAAAACTGAAGTTAATGGCTATGTACAAGACCGCACCTTTGCCACAATGTTTCCTCCGGTCTGCCTGAAAAACCACTGGGATGCTGAATCACTGTCAACAAAATATGTGTTGCCTGGTGATTTACGTATTCCGCTCCCGGTCGACCCCCGCCCATTATTTAGGAATTGTACGACATATGTGACGTCGACGCCGGCCAACGTATGGACACCTGAAGCAGCCGAGAAGAGGGGTTCTGTCGGCTTGAAGGCTCAACCCGGTGGCTCCGCCTCGCGTGGAGTACCCTATGAGGTCTATGTACGCAACGTGAACGCTGAATCTGACCTTCTTCTAAATCACCCGCAAGACAAGTGCGATGATAATAAATGGCAGGCGGCTGCTGATTCCGACTTGTTTACAAATCGGGCGGCACCACCGCAGAAAAAGGCGGAATCCTTTTTGGAATTGGCGCGCCCGATTGCCACGATTGTACCCAAGGGACCCTATGCGTGTCGCGTGGCTGTGGATGAGAGTTCATGGTCACGGTCTTCGCGTCTTTTCAATAATCCTACACGCGAAGACCGTGTTCCCGGTGCAGCGGCACGTACTTCAGAGGCGCTTTTATCAAAGAAGGCTGCTGTTACCGCCCGTGTGGCTACTGCTCCTCGTGTATGGCCCTCTAATTCTGTTGTATTCTACTGCGGACCCTCTGCTGGGGACAGCAGTGAGACTCTGATGCGTCTGGCACAGGCTTTGAGAGCGCGCGACTGGGAAGTTACAATTTACACGCCTGGTTCGACGCGCCAAGTGGAAGGACTTGTTTACCAGCATGTCGGTGAATTCGTGCCCAATGACATGTATTCATGCTTGGTTCTCTGGTCGACATCTGACTTATTGGCCAACTTTCAGTACAAGCCCCAGGCGCGGGCTTTAGTATTAAATCTGGAGGATGCTGACGACAAGGACGCCGTCTGCGACCGCACCGTTAAGGACATGGTCGATAAAATCATTGTTCGCTCGGCCTACCATCGCTCTCTCTATAACTGCTATGGTTGGTCCAAGTTTGAAATCATACCGGATGCGCTGCCGACCACACTGTTTACGGATGCCGAGAACAGGGCGCTAAGCAGAGAAAGGGGGCGTGTTTTGGTGACCGAGTACACGATGGACCTGGTCGCATTCGTACAGCAGGCCTGGACGCGTGTTAAGAGCACCTATCCTGGGGCCGAGTTACACGTCTGGTCCACAGCCGGCGATGAGAAGGCCAAGGTCTCGGCTTTGTTAACTGGGTCGGCGCGTGGCCTGGGTATCGTACTACACGGACAGGGTTCAGAGGAGGAGTTGGTGCGCGAACGTTTCAAGAGCAACTGCCACCTCATCTTGGACAGAGAGTCACCGGTCTCATCGGCGGCGGCCCGTCTTTCGGTGCTCGGCGGCTGTATCCCTATCATGCCGGCTACAGGCGTCTATAGCGAGATTAGAGGTGTTAACGTGACTGGGTCGCCTGGGGCAGAAGCAACCATGATTGAGTATGCCAAGGCCATTTCTGGACTATTTAAGGATGAGGTTGGCGCGAACGAGTTGCGGCGCCGCGGACAGATGGACGAGTCTCTAAAGGGCTACAATGCGACAGCGGATGAGTGGCTCAGGGTCCTTAAGGGACTGCGCGGATCATCCAAGCCGTTTAGCATTGGTGCGTACAACAGTTTGTTCAATTAATAGTTGTATTAAATATGAGTGGTAAACAATACTATCGTTTATCACCTGTATTGTGGGATAGTGTTCCTGGTCAGTATACGGCTACAGTTTACTCGATTGACCGAATGCCCGATGGACCTCTGGCTAAATATGTGACATGTTGTCCGCGCTGTAAAGATGACCCTGCGTATTGGTGGGCTGGCTCGGTGTTCTATAGACTTGTTATGCCGCCTGATATAACAAGTTCATCTATGGGACCGCAAAATATTGGCAACGGAGTTGTCTTTTCACAGTTACCGTCTTTTTTTAGTTGGTGTATGTCGAATGGGTATTCGCTACCAGAAAACTTTCAGTTTCACAAGGTTGGACCGCTGGATGAGTTTACGCTGCTTTACTGAAAAATTTTGTGTTTTTGTTTTCTAGTATTTAACGCAGAATCTCGGCACGGTGGCGGCCATAGGAAGCTACGGCCGCGGCGACGAAGAAGCAAATGTTCCAGAGTGTGTCCACCCATGGGGTAGGTGGGGGCGGAGGTGGTACAGCGCGCGCGGCCAACACACGCTCAATTAGCGCTTGAATATGCGTATCAAGAGCAACTGCGTCGTCGGCGTTCCTGCCCAGGACGCGGTGCACTAGAGCATTGATGCGCACCGCTTGTACATCCAGGGGGTAGTCAATGCCCTCAAATTCGGACACAGAAGAGCGCCTACGGTCGCGCACATAGTCGCGGTTGTGGCAAATAATGCACTCGGTGTGGCCCTTGGCAGCGCGATACTGGCGATGACATTGCTCATGCGTAGGGGCCTTGCAACTGCACGTCAGTCTCTTTGCGGACTGAAACGGCGTGCCGGTGATGGGCTCGAGACAAATAAGGCAATCCATGATGACCTTATCTGACTCTTCTAAATCGGGTCCTTGTCATTTCAATTTTTTCTATTTTGAGGCGGCCTTGAGAGTGCGTCTCTTTTTTAGCGGACTCGGCGCGGACCGTACATGGCGCTTTGGCTTCTGTCCCTTTATGAGCCCCTTGCGCGTGTGCGCATTAGGACGTAGGACGCGCTTCGCTAGGCGACGGCTCTGCTCCTTGGCCTTCTCTGCTCTTGTCGGTGTTCTCTTGGCTTTTATGGTATATCTATGGTGCTTCACGTTAAGCGTGGGGTCGCCAGTCGCATTACTGGGCCACTTGACTCCGCGTTTCTTCTGCTCTGGAGGGGCGACTAGAAGGCCGGCACGACGTAAATGTGGGGGAACATATTTGCCTGGCATTTCTACTATAGGTTATATTTTATTATCGGGACTATTTTTTTCTTCTTTGATACTAGAGAATCATGTCTACTCCCGCCGAACCAAAGGAGGTTGAAAAAACAGACGGTGTCGAAGATGTTCGGCCAAAGAGACCAAACAATGGTTGGACAAAGGAACTTGAACATCTTGTAGCCGATTGGTCTGACCGCGCCCAATGCTATCGCTGGATGCACGACAAGACGAGCCGTGCGTATGGATCGTATAATCAATACATGATGATTCCGGTTATCATATTATCCACTCTTACGGGTACTGCTAACTTTGGTATGGACTCGTTCTTTACTGACCCTGGCGTAAAGAAGATTGCTGTACTCGGCGTTGGCGGCGTCAGCATTGTAACTGGAATTATTTCTACTCTGGCAAACTTTTTGCGCTATGCCCAGGGGTCCGAAGCCCACTCCGGCGCCGCAATTTCTTGGGCCAAGTTTTCGCGTTTAATCAGTATTGAATTAGCACTTCACCCTAACGAACGTATGGAGGCATTTGCGTTTCTAAAGATGTTCCGTATCGAGTTGGATCGTTTGATTGAGCAGTCACCGCCTATACCCGAAGAAACGGTGCGGAAATTTAAGATTGAATTCCGTACGTTTACCGATATCAAGCGCCCGGATATTACGGGGTACATTGAGCACACGCAGGCCTATAACAATAACAGCGAACGCATGAAGCAACTTGCGGTTGAGGCGACGCTGACTCTCTTACACAAGAAGAATCTGCTGAAGGAACTTGTCTTGAACGACTTGGATTCGAAGGTGCGTGATATTACGACGGAGACAATTAAACAGGTACAGGCGGCTTCTGCAGCGGCTTCTAAAAAGTCTGCTGGGACAGCGATGCCGTTTGCAAAGCGCGTTGTTGAGGAGAGAAAACAGGAATTGAGTCAATTGCCAATCGGTCTGGTCGCTGATATCAAGAATCGCATCAGAGGCAGAGGCGGGCGCGGTGCCGAAGAGGTTGTCGTCGAAAGCGAAGATGTTGTTATTGACGTAAGCGGTGGTCCTGTTGCTCTTGCTGTAGATATCTCTGGTTCCGATCTTGGTGCCAATGTAACCTTACAAGTGAACGAACTTGTAAATAAAGTATAGATTTAATTTTATCGATTAAGAGTCGCTCATTTTATAGTATTGAACTCACAATAATATAAGCCGTTGCTACAAACAGAGCCTTTACACCAATTTGACCCACATCATACTGGAATTTTGTCATGAACTTTCTGCTCATTACAAAATAATCGTGGTGCGGTTTTAAGTTCAAATTTATTTTACATTTTCTGGATAGAATTTATCCAATAACATATTGTGTACAGCGAGATCTTTATTGGCCCTATTATCATCATCGTACCATATTGCTCCATCTCCATCCGGATTTGGATTAATAAAATGATGTCTAATACGAACTAAATGAATAGACGGATCCTTTAAGAGAAGACGTAATTTTTCCCAGTCACTCCTATTACAAATTCTTACACACTTCATACCAGTCATTACAATATTTTCCTCATATAAAAGAATACCTAGCCATAAATCATCTTGGCCTATTTTATTTGGAACTATAGTGGTATAAATAACACTTTTTGCAACATCCATACTTACGGCAAAACCATATCCTGATGGCATATATACATGCTGTTCTGATTTGAACAGATAATAATCGGGTTTAAAAGCGTGTATTAAATGTGCAAGACCCATACAAAAACGGGTCCGCGGTTTATCTAGAAGTTCAGCGTAAAGACGTTCTAGTATGATAAATAAACTTACACCTGGCCGATAAATATAGTCAAATTCATGGAATCGTGGTTCAAATATTTTAAAGGCTAGACTCATCTTTTCCCAAAGATGTGTGGGGTATTTTTCTTCACATTTTACATAAACAGTATCTCCTTCTATATAACTTTCTTCAATATTGGGATTCGCTTTGTAAAAATAACTTTCTATTTTATCGGGCATAGAATGCATATATTTAGACCAAATTTCGTATTGTAAACGCGTATATAAATTATCTGGGCCACCGTCGTTGGTAAGTATTAATAAAAGAATTTTCATTGTATTGTATCTTATAATATCAATACCTTTAATCTTTATTCTACGTAGAAGGTTTCTGGGCGGGGAAATCCATTGAATTCGCTTGCCGTAACATTTGTATACGCGCCCATGTTGTCAATCTTGAGCCAATCACCTTCTTCCAGAAGCGGAAAATCAATAGAGGGGCAGATGACGTCGGCGCCGTCGCATGTACGCCCAAAGAGAATCGAGCGATAGTTTGACTTTTGGTCTTGGCTGTCCTTTTTTTCCGTGTGTGCGATTTCAAAGACAGGCTTCTGTCCATCAAACGGAATATTTGAGAAGTAGCCATAGACGGATTCGTTTAGAGTGTAGCGTATCTCAGGAGCATTCGGGTCAGTGGAAGGGATGCCGCGCTTTCGACCTATGATAGGGCAGTATAGTGATTGTGATGTAGATGACAGAAAACGGCCGGGTTCGGCTAGCCACTGAATAGGGAAGCCTGATGGTGCCATGTTATTTTTAAAGTGCTTGGCGCGGGCCCCTTCGAGGGCCTGGGCCACACTAGATAGATTTGTTTCGGTTGGTAGAAAACCACCACCAATATCTATCGTATCCATTTGAACTCTACGAGTTGCTCCGATATCCATTGCCTGACGGCAGACGGCCAAAGCACGAGCGAACTGTTCGGGATTTTCGCATTCACTTCCCACGTGAAAACTTAATCCAGTAATCGGTATCTTTTTCTTTGCAGCCAGGTCGAGAATTTCTGGAACCCATTGAAGGGGGGCGCCGAATTTCTTACTGAATGGCTGACGACTGTTTGTATCTGGAACTAAAAGACGTATAAGTACATTACCTAGCCAATTCTGGTTGCACAACTTCTCCATCTCTTCTGGAGAGTCGACAACGGTCGTCTTGGCGCCGTAACCCTTTGATGTTTGAATATCTGTGGGTGTCTTGCACGGCTGGGCGTAGATAATATCTGCGACTTTTGAGATTGAACGCACGTTTTCCATCTCGTTGATGGAGGCGCAATCAAAACCTATTTTATCGCCAAATAACTTTACCATCCAACTCATCAGGACGGGGTCGTTATTTGACTTTACAGCATAGTATGGGCGGACATATGGTAGATGCTGTTTCCAGATGTTGGCCTGCTTCTCGAGTTGAGACTTCGATACTATAACAAAGGCCTTTTGCGAAGGATGACTAAACCGATTTTGAGCGAGTGCTGCAGCGGAGAGTTTCGAGACTACTTTAGGAAAAGTGCTCAGCGTTTAATGGATATTTTACTGTGTGAAATAAAATCACCGGAGTTCAATTTTTGAGCGTCGGGTGCGGAAATTTTGTACGGGGTCCTTACGAAAGTTGGGACTTCAGTGTGAAGTAACGAGTGCCGCTATTTGTATCTACGGAGATAGTCAAAGGCTCGGAAAAAATGTATGTAACAGCAAACTTTGGGTACGCGTCGAGCTGGTAGTCGCTGTTCGGGGCACTGGGCGAGTCGCCGTTGTAGTGCAGCGACTCGCCCAGCGTGTCAGTTATACCTAACCATGTTCCCAGTGAACGCACGTTCAGAATCTGTACCTTGGTCACAATGCCTGGTCTTACCACCTTGATATTTGTAGCCGAACCAAAATACTTTGTATATATGACTTCCACGTAGGACTTGAAGTTATAACCTATGTTGGTCACTAGGTGTGTTCCACCAAGAAGACGGATTTGGGAGGACACGGGAAAGTTAAAATATCCTGGAAAGTGTGGTGTTGAATCTCCAGATGAATACGTCATCATTGTGTGTGGAAACGTGTAATTGCTGGGCAATACAACATCAAAGTTGATGTCCAAGACCTGATTAGAATAGACAAAGGGAAATAGGGTGCAGGGTGTTACATTGAAACCTGGTGACCCCCCTAATCCGGGAGGCTCTACATCAACCTGTGTCAGATACATGCAGGGTCCATTAACCCAGCGAACCATAGGTTGACGCGGTGTATTCGCCGGTGAACGCAAAGAGGAACTCATTTATCTATGCGGAGATTTTATTGGAAAATCATCTACACTGTATGTAGGATTCACCTCCATAATGTACATTGGTGCTGGAATTCTTTTACGCAACGGGCGGGGCCAAATTTTGCTAGTCTGTGATGCGAAGTCGGGGCGCTGGGGATTTCCGAAAGGACATCCGGAGCATGTTGACAAAAAGTCACCCCTGAACACGGCTGTACGCGAATGCTGGGAGGAGACCGGACTTTCGGCCGGGTCCGACTATTTGATAGAAACGGCTACGCCGAAACGTATCGGCAAGAGACTGTATTTTTATGCACGGTCGCACAGAGATACATTTGAAAAACCGGCTTTCGATAAGAACGAGATCCGCGATGTGGCCTGGTGGAATATGGAGGATTTTGTGGGGCGCGATGATATCTTGAACTCTGACTTACGATGCTGGCTCAAGAAGAAGGTCAAGAGTCCTTTTTTGGGTGGCTCTCATGGGGGACGGGAACCCTCTTCTTTAGCCATTTAACAAAGGAATGCGTCTTTGTTACGATATAAGATGAACCCAGGCCACCATCTGAACCGGGTTTAGCTGCTATTTCGTGGGCTGTGCGCTCGGAGGGAGAGAGAGAGGCATAGAACTCTTCAATAAGTGGATTGCGTTCAGGCGGAGCGTTCATTTTAGTTGTTGGTTTGTTTGTAGTTGTGTTTTCAATTTTAGAACAGGTTACATTGTTTAGAGCGGTTAGGCTTCGGATTTATACCCAGATAAAATCCTAACATTGTATTGACACCGAAGAAGGCGTGGGCTAAGATACCGAAGAGGATCCAACCTATGATAAAGAGAATCCACTTGACGGTGCCCTGTAATTTGAAGGCGGCGCCTAGAAGATAGGCACCAAGAAGAGAGGTGGTCCAATCAAAAATAGACATATCCAACACTTTGGGCCCGCGTAATTTATCGATAGCGCTACACTCCATTTATAGATAGCGTATAAAATTGAAATGTTGGCTGGGTTTCGCTTTGTTAAACAAAATGAAACCAAGGGTCGCATCGAACGACTTGCTACGATGTTGTGCGTGGACAAAGAGCACATGGAAGCGATGCCGGCTAGAGCAGGTGGACGGAATGAAAACCTGCGTCCAACATCGTGCCTACTACGATAACTGGCTCCATGACCACCCTGCCATTAGTGGCTGGACTTGGGGTGGCCCCTCCGTCGACGAATTTAAATTCCAGGTTGAAAACGGGCATGTACAGATTACGACTGACTATGTTCAGGCTATTAAGAATCCTCCGCAGCGCGGGCATGATTATTATAGCGACTTTTACATGTATCTGGTGGGTCTGCCAGACATAGACCCCTTTTGTAATATACCGATGTTGGCCGAGGTGGTGCGACGATTCTGTACTACCGATATTATGGGTGCGACGCGAACTATTGACTCTATGTTCGGCTCATTGTTTACAAATCCTCACTTCTGTGCCGGTAAATTTATATTTCTAGTCTGTCGATGCCTTGATGACTTGCTGAAGCCGAATCGGTTTGTAGCAACGCAGCGTGATGCTGCGTCGCGGATTTTGGAGAAATTTAGTATGCGACCTGAATTTGAAAGCCTGGCCTATAATCCGAAATTGCGTGAAATATTACATAAAACTTTGCACGAGCACGCTATCTGGCATCTTCTTGTACCTGTATTGGATAGTTCAAAACAGGTATGGTTAACGAAGATACAGACACGGCTTGATTTTATGAAGGAGGAGTTTGTTGAACGGTCGCATCATCCTGACCGATTCTGGGATTGGTGTCTGGACCAGGAGCAGAAGGAGGATATTGGGTCAAGTTTTAGGAACCGATTTTAGGAATTTTGCGTAGACTTGTGCGGCCGCGCGCATGTCGGGTGTCTGATGTGCATGATATTTAGCCCTAAAAAACATACTTTGTGCTCCCTGTATCTGCTCACCGCGTGGCCGTGTCTTAAGATATTTGATTGTCTGACGTGCTTTTTTTGCTGTGCCGTAGTGAAGATGAGAGCGTTTTTTTGTCTTACGGTTGTTAAACAGCATCCCTTAGTTAAGGGGTAGATAAATTGGTCAAGGTCGCCAGGGTTGATTCGACTGCTGCTAGGCGCTTATTCGTCTCCTGTAGAGCCGAAATTGCGATAACCGATAGACGTCCATAGTCTACGATACGTAGACCGTTGGCTGCACGCCTTACGGCACTGGGTGCTATCTTTTCGACATCTTCGGCGGCAAATCCAATATCGTCAAAATTATCCGCCTTCCATGTAAAATTCCATGGTTTGAGAATTTCCAATTCATTCTCCTGAATTCGGAGTGGGCTCTTGAAATTCTTCAGGCTGGAGTCCGAGTACGTGGCGTAAATCTGGGCCAAGATAACACCGTTGACTTCTAAATTCGCCTGGGGCTGATTAGAGCCAATATTGAATCCGATACTACTGGTGGCATAATTGAAGACGGCTAGAGGTGTGGACAGAGGAGTATCGTTAATTGTTGAAATTCTGAAACCCTTGCTTTCGATAAAAATAGATGAAATTTGATTGACGGTCAAATAAGAGGGAATTGTGGGATTGCTAGACATAAAAACGGACCCTAGGACAGAGAAGGACGAAGCATCAATCGTCAGAGAGGAAATTCCTCGGGCGGATAGGGTGCTAATTGATAGGTCTTGCGTAACTAAATTCTTTGACGTTGAATCCAAAACCGTTGAAAGACTAAACAATTCGCTGTTGATTGAAGAAAGGAGCGAACTGGTATCCATGCCAACATAAATTATGTTGTTTGATAGAGTTGAGTCAGTGACAGTATACATTGGCTGGACTCCTATTATATTGAGTACGGCAGAGGTACTTGGATTGGCTCTGAGTGTATTGCTTGTATATCCGGTGGTAGGATCGTATTTATTTAAACAAGAACTAAACACTTTTATGTCAGAAAAGGCAAATGCTGGGCCTGTTACCTGAACAGAGGAGAATGTTGTAATTGTAATTGTGTTTAATACCGAGTCCGCAGTAATATTCGTACCGGGTCCACCGACAAGCGTAAAGCCCTTATTTAATGTTGGATTTGGTAAGGCTGTATTGTAACTATAAATAGAAACATTACCCGCAGTAACTTTGTTAAAATCCGTAGCCTGAATGAGTAGCGCACCCGTTGTTGTAGTTGAGTAGAGAATTCCATCTCCTTGGCGTAAATTTAAAATAGAATTTGCCGTCGCAACCGTAGAAAATGTTTCGGTGACAATTGCGGAGCCGAACGTGGAGGCCAATTTAATTGTTAAATTCTGGTCCTGAATTGCGTAATCGATACCGTAGCCTTGGCTTAGTGTCAGGGTATTGACAGAAAAGGGCGTGCTAATTGTGCCGCGGGCCGTACTAATATAACTGAACGAAGAGGGTAGGGCTGTATCAATTTGCAGGCTGTTAGAGGAAATTGTGTACTGGAGACCATAACCTTGCTTTATGTTCAACGACTCACCTGTCGTTGAAGCATAGATGGGGCCGGCAGGAGTCGAAATTTTGCTGAACGAATTCGTCTGAAAGAGAATTGAACTGGGGCCTGCGCGATTAATTTGTAAATTTCCTCCGCCGGTTAGACCTAAATTATTAAAACGATTTAAGAATTGGTAGGTTCCCGTTGGCCCTGGACCAATTGACACTTGGTTAAGAGCATATGTTGAAAAAGTATTATCAATTGTGATACCATTGGTACCCGTTTGTCCTAAGGAAATACCGAAGCCAGGCAAAAATCGAATTGATGAAATTGATGGTGTCGCGTTAATTTGCTGAATTGTACTCGGATTAACAATTTGTACTTGTCCGAAGGCCGCGTTACCTGCAAAAATTAATTTATTTGTTGATACTGATACATTTACGCCATAGTTAGTCTCTATATTTAGAATTGTTGAGGGCGATGTCGTCGTAATAATACCGTTAGGTGTACTAATTGTAGTAAACGTCGATGGGACCAGAAGCGAAGTCTCGAATACGATTGTATTCTGACCCTGTTTTAAAAAGCGGATACCAGGGCCTTCTTTAAAAGCAATTATATTGAATGATAAATCTGCAATAATTCGCTCATTTGAATCGGACAGGTAAATTTGATTAAATCCGGTTGTGGTTGAGATTTGTATAGATGAGGCAAGAGGCGCATAGTATGTGCCACCCTGCCCATCTGTAAAAATTCCTTGATTTGCTACCGGTGGAGTGTTATCCGGATTTCGTAGTAGTAGTTGCCGTGTCAAGAACCGGTCGACCTCAAATGTGCGCTTATTTGCTGTCATCCCTGTTTCTTGTAGAGAAAAATCGGTGCGTAAAGTAACGGATGGCTTCGTGTAAAGAACTTATGTGCCAGGAGGGCATTACCAACAAAAAAGAGGCTGCGGCCTGGCTCCTAAAGCATCACCCTGACCGTGGCGCTGAACCAACTTCTGTTAATGTGGGCCAGTTTAGCACATGCATGGGAGAGCGGGTTTTCTGCGAACCAAAGCCTGTTTCTGAAAAGAAAGCGACTCCCGAAAAAGTAGCAACAGTGGTCGCTTCCGATGATGGAGAAAAGAGCAGTATTGGTCGTGTCTTTCAACGTGTTCGAGTCTCTGCTGCTCGGGATGTTGCGTCAGCCCCGGTAGAACCCGCATATAAACCAAATCGGCGTCAACTTGAATGCGTCCGTCAAGTTAGTAATTGGAGCAAGATAGGACCAGCGCAACGTTTCAATAAGAGTCGCTTTAGCATTGAGGAAACCGACAAGTTAATTCCAATTGCTAGCCCGAAGTTGGAAGCGATGTTGCAGAACATTGAAGCGTTAGATAAAAATGACTTGGCTATATCGGGTCACACATTCAAGCATTTTATTTTTAGCGATATTAAGTTTTTGGGCTACGGTGCAAAAATTATCGCCTCTGGCTTTATTGCGCGGGGATTCAAGCCGATTCTGCGTCTCGATAAAAGTCGTATCGTCGTTGATGTACCGGCTGGTGGTAGCAAGAACTTCGCTGTTCTATCGTCGACGGCACTCTGGGACAGCCCTTTTAAGCACAAATTGAAGAAGGAAGTCCTGGATGTTTATAATGCGCGTCCTGATAATATCTTTGGAGAGAATTGCCGCTTTATTATTCTGGACAGCGGGTTCAAGGAGGGTATTGACTTATTTGACGTGAAATATGTGCACCTTTTTGAACCGCTAATGACTGCGGCTGACATGACCCAGGCTCTAGGTCGCGCCACGCGTCTCTGTGGACAGAAAGGACTCGAATTCATACCGAATCGCGGATGGCCTCTGTTTGTCTACAAATACAGCCAGACAATACCTGAACTCCTGCGACCTGCTTTTAAGGCGTCGGCTCTATTCGATATCGCACTACAACTCAAGGGTCTGGATACTCGTCTCCATCGCGTAACGAAAGCCATCAATGATGTCAGTATCTTAGCTGCTGTGGACCAGCCTTTGACGGAGGAAATACACAAATCGGGCCTCTTACCAAAGTTGCGCATCGGCAAGAAGACCGAATTAGTTCGGACTGTTAATACAATGGCGATGAGTGGCAACGTGACGCGTGCTAACTTATTAGGAGACAAGGGGCGCTCTGCTCTAGCGCTTGAGGACGAGAAACTGTTGGCCCTAGAAGATGAGAAAGTTTTGGCACTTGAAGATGACCCCTGTGCGCCGCGTGTACCCAAGGAATGTATCGGTACAATTGTACCTTTCCAGGCCTCCCGCTTGACCATGCAAACTGTTGTACCTTCTATTATTACCGAGGCTAGCACCTTGGTCTACACGGTCCCTGCGTCGCTCGCTACTATGACGAAAGGCGTTCCCACAACATGGTTTGAATTAAGACGCTATGTCCTGGCAAATTTCAAGAAGATGTCGTGGGATAAACAGGAAATTGTAAATAAGTGCGGCCAAGGTGGCGGTGCCGTACAGACGCGTGCCCAGGCTGCGGCTGCTTTGGCAGCAAAAGCAAAGAAAGCGGCCAAGACAAGAAAGATGGATAAAAAGAAGGCTGCCGCGCCTAAGAAAGGTACCAGGAAGGGTGCGCCTGTTGTACCTAAAAAAGGAACCAAGAAGGCTGCTGCTCCAGTCGTGGAAGAGCCGGTTTTTGTGGAGAAAAAGAAAAAGGGACCGGCTCTCAAACTAATCGACTATACACCCACACAGGATTTTATCAGTTCCTATTTTACGGTTGAGTCGCCAATCAAGGGCATGTTGCTGTGGCACAGCGTAGGTACAGGAAAAACCTGTACCGCGATTGCTTTGGCCAGCAGACAGTTCGAGCCTGCTGGGTATACCATCATGTGGGTTACACGCCATACCTTGAAGGCCGATATCTGGAAGAACGTCTTTGACCAGGTCTGTCATTCAACGATTGCGGAGGAGGTTCGCGAAGGGCGCCTTTTACCTGAAGATGTGGAAAAGAGACAGCGCTCTTTGTATCAGCAGTGGATTCCACCGATTTCCTATCGTCAGTTCAGCAATATCGTTCAAGGCAAGAATCCGATTTTTAAAGTCTTACAGAAGCGCAATGGCAAGGCCGACCCACTGAAGAAGACCCTTATTATTATCGATGAGGCCCATAAGTTGTACTCATCAGACTTCAAGGGTGCCGAGAAACCCGATGTTGGAGCCTTTTATGCGGCTCTCCAGAATTCGTATAAGATTAGCGGTCAAGATTCAGCTCGTGTCGTCCTGATGTCGGCTACACCGTATAATGAGAGCCCGATGGAATTGATGTCGCTCCTAAACTTGTGTAGAGAGAAGGATAAGGCGTTGCCAGAGGAGTTCGGAGCCTTTGTTGAAAAGTACATGGATGCCGATGGTAATTTTACCACTGACGGCCTCAAGACCTACATGAACGATGTGGCTGGTCAAATCAGTTACTTGAATCGTGAGGCCGACCCCTCCCAATTTGCCCAGCCTATCTACGCTTCCGTAGAAATACCGATTTCCACCATCGACTCGGTTTTAGAAGGAGATAACTCGGATATTCTAGAGTTACGGAAAGATGCGGCCGATTTGTTAGAGGAGCAACGTGTCTTACGGGATGAGACAATACTGTATTTGGAGCACCAAATTGGGCTTATCCAGCCGGCTCTGGAGGCAAAACTCGGCGAATGTAAAACACAATTCGTGGGCAAGGCCAAGGATACCAAAGCCTGTCAAGTACGTGTTACCAAGCGCTATAAGGAGGCCCTGAAGTTGGAGGAGCGTAACTTACGGGAGGCCCGCAAACGCGCTGAACAGATTACCGGTGAATATGAGAAGACGGGCAAGAAAATTGTACGTATTACAGTCAAGGCACGCAAGTCGGGTTTGGGTATGTTGACACAACAGGCTCAACTTGAGGACCGCTGCAAGATTGGTATTTAATCACATTCAAATATTTTGAATCAGATTACTAGATGGGCCAGCAGACGCGCAAGCGCAAGCAAAAAGCCGGTAAATTCGTCGGTAGAGGTGCGTACGGTTGCGGATTCGCACCGAGCCTGCGATGTGCCGGTGATACTAAGCCCGGTGAATTTTCTAAATTATTGGAATCAAAAGAAGCGGCCGGAGAATATGCTATAAGGACATTGTTGGAGCCTATTGACCCTACGCAAATCTTTTTTTTATATCCGCTAAAACTCTGTAAACCAAGTCGGAACCTAGACCCACTTATGAACCGTAATACTACCTTTAAGAATTTGAAAAAGTGTAATATTGTTTCTATCGACAATGCGGACGCGCGGCTTATCTTCTATCAAAATGGAGGCCCAGACTTGTCTACGATTGAGAAGTTACCGCCGCAGGACTATGCGGATTTTTTTGTAGAGTTGAGCCAAATATTACAGGGTCTACGGCTTCTACATTCAAATCACATCTGTCATTTAGATATCAAACGTGAGAATTTGGTGGTAAAACCTAGAAGTGGCTCATTTCATTTTCGCTACATTGATTTTGGTTTTGCTGTTAATACGGCTATTCCCTTTGTACCAAAAAAAGTGTATACTAATAACTATTATATTTGGCCATCTGAAATGAGGCATATCAATAATCTGACCGGTGACCGCATACCAGACTTTAATAAGATAAAAGACGCCGTCGGTACCGATGCGAATTTACTGCGCGAATATCTTTTACAAAAAGTAGACGTTTACTCTCTAGGGCGTCTGCTATTTAGTATTTTAAAGAATTTAATTGGTCTTTCTATTAGTTCGGAAAACATACTTTTTTTAACTGATAATAACGTGGAATTTATACCGCCGGTAGCATCTCTCGATTGGTTTATGGATTTAAAATTTTATATACTATTTCCTTATATACGTCTTGTTAAGGCGATGATGGACCCTTCTCCGTTTAAACGCATAACGGCAGAGCGCGCCTTTTTTGAGTATGGTTTATTAAGACCGCAGTTTAGACGTCTCTTTACAAAAGAGAACCTACAAACACATTTATCGGCTGTTAGACCTAATCTAAAACGGGGTTTCATGAATATGGTATCGGGTTTCGTGGGGCCACGGGCCACAGCGAAAGTTAGACCCTTATGAGCAAAGAACCGTAAAGGAACGGGGCCTGGAGAGCCGGTGCGCAATGTCTGTGGCAAGTTCGCCGTCTACGTTTACGACTTCCTTATTGATACCAGCCTTTAAAAGAAGAGAGACGATTTCAGGTTCGTCGCCGCCGACCAGAGCCGAAAACAGCGCCGTCTCATTGAACTTATTTACGGCATTTACATCGGCGCCTGCTTTCAGTACAAGTTGAAGAACCGCCTTGTTTCCCTGATAGGCGGCCTCCATTAGCGGAGTATTGCCGCCGCCACTTGCCAAATTAACATCCGCGCCTGCTGCTAGAAGTTTTTCTACAACAAGTGCCGATTCCTCCTCCTTCGGGCTAATTGACAAGGCCAGAGCGGTTTGTCCGCCTTCGCTCTGAGCGTTTACGTTTGGGCCCTGGCTCAACAAATAGTCGACCATGTCAACGAAGCCGTAGTTTGCGACCACCATCAGGGCCGTGTAGCCGCCGGGTCCGGCCATATTAATATCGGTTGTCTTCAGTGCCTCAATCATCAGGTCCTTGTCGTTATTTTGCGCGGCCAGAAAGAGATTCGGTACGACAAGGGCCATTTTACAAGTATTCAGTTAGTTGTTCTTTAGATTGTATTTACAGGTCTTAAAACCGAGTTTTGTATATTTACTAATGACTAGCGAACTATGTCTTCTTGCAAAAAAATATAATGTTGATAAATGTTATGATATTGACTCGTCGTGGCCGACACATACATATACTCCGGTATATCATAACCTCCTTAAAGATAGTAGGCTGAAGCCACTGATATTCTTGGAAATTGGTATCGGCACGATTGAACTCATGGGTAGAATTGTCTATAACTACAAACCTGGTGCATCTCTGCGAATGTGGCGGGATTATATGCCGGCGGCGCAGATCTTTGGCTGCGATATAGTTCCTAGCGTACTGTTTGAAGAGAACCGCATCAAAACCTTTTTAGCCGACCAAAGTAATCAAGAGTCGCTTTACAATTTATATCGTCAGATTTATAATGAGACCGCCGATTCATATATTGATATTATAATGGACGACGGTTCGCATAAAAAAGAACATCAGGTCTTTTCGTTTACTCATCTGTGGCAATTCGTACGACCTGGAGGCGGGCTCTATATTATCGAAGATGTCAATGAAAAATATCTTGATTTTTTTGAAGAGTTGCCACTGAAGTTGGGATTTAGCGACGCTGTTTGTGTTTGTTTATATCGTGGCGAATGGGATGCTGGTGAAGGTGATAATTTTATCGCTTTTCAAAAGACGTAGCGCTTGAGGCGCTGCTTGAGTTCCCAGACCGTATCGGCAAATTCGGGGGCGGGATTAGTGATAGAGGAATGCGATAGAAGATGCCGTGCTACTCTGGGGCTGATGCGGGGTACCGTGTAGAACTCACTTGTTGTCGCTGTTTCATTGTAAGAGTCGATAAAGCGTAGATAGTCTAGGAGGACACGCGGATGACGGAACACAAATTCTTGCTTGACTTTGGTTGAGAAAGCCCACATCGTATTGCCGTCTTCGTCGAAGAAAAGATGCTGTGCCATTTTATTTTGTCGGCGGTGGTTTGGCTCTAGGAGGCCGTCAATTTTATACCAACTGAAAAATATAAACATCTTTATAACCTTCTTTACATGGAAGTCAATCTACGACCAATCAATTACGATAAATTGGGGGAAAACCAAAGAAAGGTCCATATTTGTTACAACACGCATAGACCCTTCTGTATCCTTAACTGTTAGTTCAACTGAACATTCAGGAAATAACTTGTGCAGTTCGATAATCATATCTACGTAGGTCGCGGGGACAACATTGTCTTTATACGCGAGTGGTACCGGCCATATATACCGAGTATCTTTACCGGATTCTGCAATCTTGTGCGCCGCACTATAAATCCCCATGACAGAACGATATACGCCATACTTACGCTGCTCTTCTTTTTCTTGACGCTCTTTTTCCTCCTTGGCGGCCTTCAGCCCGCGCATTTCCTCACGCGTAAGTGGCGGCGGGTAAACAAGATGCTGTGCCATTTTATTTTGTCGGCGGTGGTTTGGCTCTAGGAGGCCGTCAATTTTATACCAACTGAAAAAGGGCATCATCGATGGGGGCCAAGCCATCTCTGCTCTTCTTCAGCCTTGTCTTACTCGTCAGCAAGACAAGGGCTATAGTAAGGCCATACTATACCAATTTCAGGCCGATGTGATTTCAATTTTTTCTGATTTTGTCTGATTTAATCAGAATTCACAAAAAATTGAACACAGATTGAACCTTCAAACTAGAGTCAAGAAGTTGCTAAAAACAAAGCATCTTCCCCCAGCATCAACAAGCTAAAATGTCTTCCAACGCCATCAACGTCAAGAAGCCCCGCGCCAACAAGGCCGAGAAGCCTGTTCCTGTCGCCGCCCCTGTCATCGTCGAGGAGACGGCCAAGGCGCGCAAGCCGCGCGAGCCGATGTCCGACGAGGCCAAGGCCGCGATGGCTGCCAAGCGCGCCGCCACGATGGCCGCCAAGGCTGCCGCCGCGGAGCCCGCGCCTGCTGCCAAGCCCGTCAAGGGCAAGAAGGCAGCAAAGCCCGAGCCTGTCGCAGAGGAGGTCCCTGCTGACGGTAAGAAGGCCCGCAAGCCCCGCGCCCCGATGACGGAGGAGGCGAAGGCCGCGATGGCTGCCAAGCGCGCCGCCACGCTGGCCGCCAAGGCCGAGGCTGCAGCAAAGCCGGAGCCGAAGGCCAAGGGCAAGAAGGCCGCTGCAAAGCCGGAGCCCGTCGCGGAGCCCGCTCCTGCGGCAAAGCCGGAGCCGAAGGCCAAGGGCAAGAAGGCCGCTGCAAAGCCGGAGCCCGTCGCGGAGCCCGAGCCTGTGGCAAAGCCCGAGCCGAAGGCCAAGGGCAAGAAGGCCGTCGCAAAGCCTGAGCCCGTCGCGGAGCCCGCTCCTGTGGCAAAGCCCGAGCCGAAGGCCAAGGGCAAGAAGGCCGTCGCAAAGCCGGAGCCCGTCGCGGAGCCCGCTCCTGTGGCAAAGCCGGAGCCCGTCGCGGAGCCCGAGCCTGTGGCAAAGCCCGAGCCGAAGGCCAAGGGCAAGAAGGCCGCCGCAAAGCCGGAGCCCGAGCCTGTGGCAAAGCCCGAGCCGAAGGCCAAGGGCAAGAAGGCCGCCGCAA